>Ga0247727_10009005_pt1 | contig 18290 bp, 15 predicted proteins | sample WisWelCaveWW1625_FD_202498 | JGI IMG/M metagenome (GOLD analysis project Ga0247727, IMG submission 202498) | Biofilm microbial communities from Wishing Well Cave, Virginia, United States - WW16-25 | ecosystem: Environmental > Aquatic > Deep subsurface > Groundwater > Cave microbial mat | place... | reverse complement strand
GAGACGTTCCAAGCGGAGCTTTCCCCGTGCGGTCAAAATCAAGATGAGCAGCTACCCCCGCAAGCGTCGACCCGGACCGGACGAGAACGCTAAGTGAACGGCATTGGGGCTAGCCCGGATCATGCTTGATCCGGGCTAGGAGCCTGCGTCACGGGAGAGTTCATAGCGAGGCGGCGGAGCGGCCCTAGGTGCCGCGAAGCGGCACCTCCAGGGAAAAACCTGTCCCGCTTCATGCGTGAACACTCATGAATCATTCGGGCGAGCGGGCCGGGTTCGTATCCTTGCGGCGCAAAGACCGCTCCACGCCGAGAGTGGGCGGACCCGTTCGAGAGGTCTTCCATGATCAAGAGCTGTTTTGCAATTCGCACCCTGGCGCCGGCTCTGGTGCGCGCCGCCGCCTTGATGCTGTTCCACCTGGCCGGCGGAGCAGAGGACAGCTCCGCCCAGGAGCTGAACGCCGAGCAGCGGGAATTCCTCACCCGCTTCAAGGCCTTCTGGGAGATCGGCGACCAGAACGGCGCCAAGACCCACGCCAGCAGGGGCGTTCAGCACGCGGAGGCGGTCCTCGACGCGTACACCTTGAGCTACGGCGCGACCAAGGACGAGAAGTACCTGACCGAGATCGAGCCGCTGGCCCGGTTGCTCGACGAATTCCAGCATGCCCGGCGGTTTCAGCATCGCATCGAGTACCTGAAGACCTTGAGCCTGGAACAGCACCAGAAGAGGCTCCAGGCGCTGATCCATCTTCGGGATGCGATCGTCGCGTTCGTTGAGGCCAACAACGCCAAGGAACAGAGTCAGTGGCGCTCGGTGCAGAACCTGCTGAACGAGTGTCTGCGCGACCTGCTGGACCTTAAAGACTTCGAGTGGTCCTCGTTCACCCGCTTCCATCTGGGCATCGCCTACGATTCGGTCGGCGACTACATGGAGTGCGTGCTCGAGTACGACAAGGGCATCGACGAATGGACCAAGGGAGCGGAGCGACCCAAGGAGACCAACTACTCGTACATGGTCGACCGGCGTCGCGAGCTGATCGGCAAGGGCTACGATCCGTTCGCCAAGTCGGACACCGGCGCTTCGGCTGCGGGCACGCCGCGAAACTCGGGAACGTCCTACAAGGAGGGCAGCGACTGGGTGACCTGGGTAACCTCCTACAAGCCGCTGAAGAGCCCCGATGCAGTCACTTCGCCGTCGGTCTACTGGTCGACCAACCTGATGCTGTGGCGTTGGTGCACGTACATGGCCGGAGTCAACGAGCTGCCGTTCAAGCTGCACCCCTTCCAGGCGGACTTGAGGGTCATCAAGGAGGGCTCGAAGGGATATCTCGACCTCACCGGGGACGACAAGGGAGATCTCGAGGTCAAGATCATCGATGGCAAGCCCAGCGTGGCCGAGTTCGCCGCCGGTCCGGAGAAGGACGCGGACAGGTACGCTCTGTTCCTGATGACGATCGGACAGAGCCAGCAGTACCTGGGTCAGAGCGTCAATTTCAACAACCGCTGCGTGTATCGCCCGGCCTTCTACCGTCAGGGAAAGATTCTTGACCAGCCTCTGCTGGTGTTCGACGACAACTGCTCCGGCACCATCGGCGATGCGCTCGAGCGCCGGGACGCGATCCTTCACGGCAATCCGTCGTTCATCGACACGGACGCGATGATCATCGGCAAGGGCACGGACGCGATCCCGTTCAGCGACTTCGTCAAGGTGGGGGAGTCCTGGCATCGGCTGAAAGTGACCCATCCCCAGGCCACCGAGATCCAGAGCCGGGAGCTGAGCATCCAATCGGGATTCATCCAGGTGAAGTGGAACGGGCCGGTGGCTCCGGCATCGCTCGTCGTCGCCGAGGTTCGCGACTTCCAGGGCGCATACTTCAACGTCGCGGGCAAGACGCCCGTGGAGGTGCCGGCCGGCCGCTACGAGATCGCCTACGGGAAGCTCGAGGTCGGCAAAGGGATGAACGCCGACCAGGCCTGGATCCTCAAAGGCAAGTCGCAGCCGTTCGAGGTCAAGGCGGGCGAGATTTTCACGCTCTCGATGGGCGCACCCTACACCTTCGACTTTGCCGTGGAAAACCCTGCGAAGAAGTTCGTCGTCAAGGGAAGGACGCTGGTCGTCTACGACGTGCTCGGAGCGATGGTCGGACGAATCTACGACGAGATTCCCGTCCCGGAGGTCAGCGTGCGCACGGAGTCGGGCTCTTCAGTCGGCCCGCCGAAGGACATGAAGCGCATCGATTCCGAGACGTTCAACAAGGACAACAGCCTCGCCTGGTTTCCCGCGGACTTCGAGGTGGAGAAGGGGGGTACGGCCAAGTACCAGGCCAGGCTCTCGCTCAAGAAGCACAAGCTCCTCGGGGGCCCGTTCGACAGCGAATGGAAGTAAAAGTGCTCGACCGTATGGACCCTTTCCTTCGACCGGATGCAACCGAAGCCGGAGTTCGTCGAGCTCAAGCGGCGACTCACGCCCCTACGAGTCGCCTGTTCCGGTCTCCTCGTCCAACCTGGTCTTTCTCGGTCTCGGCGCCGCGAGGCCCGCACAATCAGGCGCTCTAGGAGCGCAGGGGACCGCCTCCCATGCTCGACCCGAAGTTTGTCCGCGACCATCCGGACCTGATCAAGGAGGCGGCACGCAAGAAGCGGATGGAGGTCGACGTCGACCGTTTTCTCGCCGTCGAGGCCAAGCGGCGGGACCTGATCGCGCTGATCGACGGGGACCGGGCCGAGCAGAACCGGGCGAGCAAGGCCATCGGGAATCTGCCCCCGGCACAAAGGACGGAGGCCGCCGACCGGATCAGGGAGCTGAAGGCCCGCCTGAAGAGCCGGGAGGACGAGCAGAAGCAGGTCGAGGAGGAGTTTCGCGCCCTGATGCTGCGATTGCCCAATCCGCCGAGCGAGGACGTGCCAGAGGGCAGGGATGACACCGAGAACGTGGAGATCCGGCGGGTCGGCGAAGCGCCGCGCTTTGAATTCCAGCCGAAGGACCACGTCGAGATCGGGACGGAGCTCGACGTCCTCGACGTCGCGCGCGCGACGCGCATGTCCGGCTCCCGCCAGTACCTGCTCAAAGGACTCGGCTGCTCCCTGGAACGAGCCGTTCTACAGCTCGCCCTCGACCACATGGTGGGTCGCGGCTTTACGCCGTTCCAGGTGCCGTTGCTCGTCCGTCACGAGGCCATGGAAGGCACAGCGTACTTTCCCGGGGGCGAGGAGCAGGCTTACAAGATGGCCAAGGACGATCTGTACCTGATCGGAACGGCGGAGGTCTCGCTCACGTCGATCCACACCGGGGAGATCCTGGAGGAGGAGGAGCTTCCCAAGCGCTACGTCGCGCTGTCGCCCTGCTTTCGCCGGGAAGCGGGCGCGGCGGGCAAGGACACTCGCGGCCTGTACCGGATCCATCAGTTCTGGAAGGTGGAGCAGGTCATCATCGATCGTGCCGACGAAGAGCTCTCCCGCCGCCATCACCTCGAAATCCTGAAGAACGCCGAAGATCTGCTGCAAGACCTCGGAATTCCGTACCGGGTCGTCAACGTGTGCACCGGCGACCTGGGGCAGGGTCAGGTCCAGAAGTTCGACATCGAATCGTGGATGCCTTCCCGGAACGGCTACGGAGAGACGCACAGCGCCTCACGGTTCCACGACTTCCAGGCTCGCCGGCTGATGCTTCGATATCGCGAGCAGGCCACCGGCAAGGTCCGCTACTGCCACACGCTCAACAACACCGTGATCGCCTCTCCGCGAGTGCTGATCCCGTTGCTCGAGAACAACCAGCAGCAGGACGGCAGTGTGATCGTTCCCCAGATCCTGAGGCCCTATCTCAACGGCGTCGAGAGAATCGTCCCGGCCTCGGCGAAGTCCTGATCCCCGCACCTCTTCCGTGCGGCGATGCGCGATGATCCCGAACCGACCTTGGTCAACCCCCGAACGGGAATCCGCCGCCGCCCGAATACTGGTCGCGATACTGATCCAGGAACTCCTCGAGCAGGTCGCGGTCCTCGTCGCTGATCTTGTCGTCCCAGCGCGGGTCGATCTCCGGGGGGCCGTCCGAATCGAAGTCGAATTGGATCCGGTTGTCCGAGTTGCCGCCCTTGCCGCGGTCCTTGAGCGTTCCGCCCCCGTCCTTGAGGCCGCCTTCGCCGTAACCGTTGCCCTGTCCGCCGCCGGCGCCGTTCTGACCGTCCTCTCCCGGCAATCCGCCTCCGCCGGGAAGACCCGTGCCGTCCTTCCCGCCGCCCGGTCCGCCGCCCTTGCTCGCGTCCGGGTCGATGAACACCGGGAACACGGGACGGACCTTCATCGTGTCCGCCATCGAGGGTTCGATCGCCACGACACGGCGGTAGTAATACTCGTGCCGGGCGCGTTCCTCGGTGTTCTCGAAGTCACCAACCAGAGCCGGATTGGACTGGAGCTCGAGGTCGATGACGATGGCAGCCGGCAGCTTCTTCTTCTCCTCCATATCCCATTCCTCGAGCTCCTCCGCCTCCTCGCCGAGCTCGTCGAGATAGGTGATCTCGAATCGCGAGACCTTGTCGTGCAACAGCTCGTAGTCGCCGCCGTCGAGAGGCTCCTCGTCGACGTACAGGTCTTCGCGACGGTACAGCTCGAGATACTCGCTGCCGTCCTGCCGCGGACGGAGTCGATAGCCGACCTCGGTGACGTCCGAGCTGATGCTCGCCGCGTCCTCGTCCTGCCCTGCCAACGGGTCCCGTACCTTGTGGGAGGACGAAAGATCGGTCAGGAAGTCGATGCGGTCGGCCCGGCTCGAGAGGTGGCGCTCGCTCTTGCCGCGGAACAATTTGTTGTCCTTGATGTTGAAGCCGTGCATTGCCTGCAGATCCTTCTCGATCCGGTCGAGGATCCGCGGGCCTTCCCGGACCGAGGCCATCTCGATCGCGATCTCGTCGTGAGTGAAGATCGTGCTCTGCAGGGTCACCTGCAGTGCGAGCATGATCAGAGCCATGATGGCGAGAGTGACGAGCACCTCGACCAGGGTGAAGCCCGGGCAGCGGGAATCGGTGTGGTTCACGAACAGTCCTCGCGGGTCATTGTTGGGGAGCGACATTGTCGCTCCTCGAGCCGAGACCATTGTCGTCTTTCTTCGGGAGCGGGGGAAGGTATGTCTCGACCACGAACGCCTCCTCGGGCTCGCTTCCCGGCCGGTGGTAGGTCACCGTGATCCGGACGTAGCGCGACCGGAACCGGTCGTCGATCTTCTCGTCTTCCTCGGCCTCCTTGATGAGGTCCTCGTCCTCGTTGCGCCCCTCGGCGCCGCTTCCGCCCTCCGGGTCGTCCTCCTCCGAGGAGGGGGCGAGGTCGGCCGACAGGTCGGCCGACTGGACCTCCCACTCGTACTGAACGTTGGCGAAGGAAAACCTTTCGTCGAAGCCCTCGTCGGTCGAGAACTCGGACAGGTCTCCGGCGCCCTCGGTTCCCGGGGGCACCTCCCGGGTGATCTGGGAGATCAGCGCCCGGACCCGGCTGCAGGCGATGTTGGAGAACTTGGCTTCGAAGGCCGAGTGCTGCGACTCCTCGATCAGCTGCAGCATCGGAAAGACCGCGATCGCGACGATCGCGATCGCGACCAGGACTTCGAGCAGCGTGAGACCGCGCCGGCCTCGATCCCCGAGGTCTCGACCCCCAGCCTGTGCGGAAATGAGCGGTTCGCCGGTCAAAACGATTCATCCCTGACGATGTCGGGTGAGAAGCGTCCCATCTCGAAGCGCGCCTCCCCCATGAGCCCTTGCACCCGTACGGTTCCGCGCACGTCGAGCTCCGGAGCGTACAACAGGATTCCGTGGCTCACCGTCGATCCGTCGGGAAACATCTGGAAGCTGTAATAGCCGTCGGTCACCTCCTCGTCCGGTCCCAGGAGAAGCGCCTCGATCCGGACGCGCTCCGGAATCGGAGTCCAGTCGCGGACGATGTTGAGCCCATGCTCCTCCTCTTCGTCCTCATCCCGGGAGGGATCCCCGCTGAGATAGGTCGCCCGGTAGAGCTGCGCCGAGCCCTTGGAATCCCCGAGCTCGTACTCGACGACCACGGTCCGCCCGCTCAAGACCGCCTCGTCGCGGACCTCCTCGATGAACGAGGCCATCTCCCGCCCGGTCGAGGTGAGGGTGTTCTCCGACAGGAGCCAGGGCATGAACTCGATCCCGAGCATCAAGAGGATCCCGAGGATCATCACGACCACCAGCAGCTCGACCATCGTGAACGCGCGCATCCCTTGCGATCGGTCCCAAAGAAGGAACCTCGCGACGTCACTCCTTCCGGTCCTTTCGGTCAAGCGCTCCATCGTTCCGTCTCGGCGCTGTTCGGACCCCGACAGGATCACCCTCCTGGATCATCTGGGGGGCTGCGACAAGCGATTGCTCGACAGGTCGGCGTCGAAATTCTCGCCTCCCTCCGCACGGTCGGCACCGTAGGAGGTGATCTCGAAGCTTCCGCGCTCGAGCTCGCGGATCTCCATCGGATTGTCCCAGGCGTCGAGCAGGTTTTCCTCGCTCTCCACCCACGGTTTGTCGAAGAGGCGCGGGTCGGGCTCGAGCAGCTCGTTCAGTACTTGCGGGATCCGCTTGTTCTTGATCTTGTACTCCTCGACGATCATCTTGAGCTGGCGAAGCTTGGTCTCGGTGGTCTTCAGGCGTGCCTTTGCAATCCTCTCGTCGATGTCCTCGATCCTGATGTTCTCCACCTTGATGGTGATCGTTACGGCCACGCCCAGAAGGAATCCGAAGACCAGGAGTAGCACGGGCCCCATGAACTTCCTGCTGATCATCAGGGGGCTAGCGGTCAGTTTTGGCCTGCGACGACGAGCGATTGCTCGACAGATCCGTGTCCAGCCCCTCGCCTCCCTCCGTGCGGTCGGCACCGTAGGAGATGATCTCGAATCTGCCTTGCTCGAGCTCGCGGATCTCCATCGGATTCTCCCAGGCATCGAGCAGGTTCTCCTCGCTCTCCACCCATGGCTTGTCGAAGTGGCGCGGGTCGGGCTCGAGCAGCTCGTTCAGGTCCCGCGGGACCTCGAAGTTCCTGATCTTGTACTGCTCGACGATCGTCTTGATCTGGCGCAGCTTGGTCTCGGTGGTTTTCACGCGCGCCTCCGCGATGTTTCCCCACACCTCGTTGATGGTGATCGTGGCGAGGATCCCGAGGATGGCGATCGCCACCAGGAGCTCGATCAGAGTGAAGCCGTGCGCGCGGCAGCGGCGGTCAACGTTCGTTGGTTTCATGGCTGAAATCCTCAGTTGCCAAGGTTTCGTCCCAGGCGCAGCATCGGCAGCACGACCGCCAGGACGATGAATGCGACCACGACGGCGATCGAGATGATCAGCACCGGCTCGAGCAGTGCCGTCATCCGCTGGGCGCTGATGTCGATCTCCTCGTCGTAGGCCTCGGAAAGCTGGGCCAGGATGTCCTCGAGCTGGCCCGACTGCTCGCCGACCGCGATCATGTGACCGACGACCGGCGGGAACATCTTGCTCTTCTTCAGGGGCGTCGAGATGTCCGTGCCCTCGACGATGCGCTCCCTCACCTGGCCGATGACCTGCGACATCACGGAGTTGTCAACCACGTCCTGGACGATCTGGAGCGCCTCGAGCACCGGCACGCCGCTGCGCAGCAGGGTCGCGAGAGTCGTCGCGAACCGCGAGATCGCCTGCTTGCGGAACAGGTCGCCGAAGATCGGCAGCGACAGGCAGATCCGATCGATCAGGTAGCGGCCCTGCTTCTGCTGGCGCACCGCCTTGAAGATCACCATCAGACCGATGACGAGGATCACGAGCAGTATCCAGTACTGGTTGAAGAACTCGCTGACGCTCTTCAGGATGCGGGTCGGCATCGGCAGCTCGCCGCCCCGGGCGGTGACGAGCTTGAGGATCTTCGGCACGACGAACTTCATCAGCACCGAGACGACCAGCACGCCCGCCGCGACCATGATCATCGGGTACATCAGGGCCGACAGGATCTTGTTCTTCAAGCGGTTCTGGCGGTTCAAGTAGGCGCCGATGCGCGCCAGCACCTCGTCGAGGTGACCGGAGACCTCTCCGGCCCGCACCATGCTGACGTACAGGTCGTTGAACGCTCCCGGATGGTTCGACATCGCCTCGGCCAGGCTTTCGCCCGCCGTGACCCGCTCGCGCACGTCGCGAACGATGGCCTCGAACCGGCGGCTCGGCATCTGCTCGATCAACACCTGGAGGCACTCGGCCAGAGGCGTGCCCGCCTTGAGGAGGGTCGCGAACTGCCGGGTGAAGTTGGACAGCGTCGCCACCGACTCCCGCCGGGTGGACAGCGCGACCAGCAGCTTCTCGGCGCGACTGCCGCCGGCCGACCTGCCCCGCGTCTTCGCACCGCCGAGCTGGTGGATTTCGATGACGTGGATCTTCTGCTTGTGCAGCCTGTTGCGCGCCTCGCGCGGAGTGTCGGCGTCGAGGATCCCGGTCTTGGTGCGACCGGCTTCCGTCAGGGCCTTGTATTCGAAGATGGGCATGGGCGTGCAACCGATGGCCGTCGTGGCCGATCACTCCACCTGGGTGACGCGCAACACCTCGTCGATGGTCGTCGCGCCCTGGAGCACCTTCTGGATTCCGTCCATCCGCAGCGTGCGCATCTTGCGCTCGATCGCGCTGCGCTTGATCACGGAGGCGCTGACCCGATCCATGATCTGAGTCTTGACTTCATCGTCGATCTCGAGCATCTCGTACAACGCCGTGCGGTCGACGTAGCCCGAGCCGAAGCAGTACTCGCAACCCGCGCCGAGCGCGATCTTGCCCTCGGGAAACACCTCGGGAACGAGGCCGACGGCCCGGATCTTCTTCTCCATCATCTTGTCGGGGACGACCCAGGTGCGGCAGCGCGGGCAGACCTTGCGGACCAGGCGCTGTGCGATGACCAGGAGCGTCGAGGAGGCGACCAGGTACGGCTCGATCCCGATGTCGAGCAGGCGCGTCACCGTGGAGGAAGCGTCGTTGGTGTGCACCGTGGAGAACACCAGGTGGCCGGTCAGGGCGGCGCGGATGGAGATGTCGGCCGTGTCCCGGTCGCGCACCTCGCCGACCATCATCACGTCCGGGTCCTGGCGCAGGAACGAGCGCAGGCCGGCCGCGAACGTCAGGCCTTTCTTGATGTTGACCTGCACCTGGCTGATGCCCTCGAGGTTGTACTCGATCGGATCCTCGATCGTCAGGACGTTGAGCTTGTGGACGTCCATCTCCTGCAGGCCGGCGTACAGAGTCGTCGTCTTGCCCGAGCCGGTGGGGCCGGTGACGAAGATCATTCCGTGGGTGTAGCTGATGTACTTGGTGAAGATCGCGTGATGGTCCTCGTCGAGGCCGATCTCGGCCAGGTTGAGCACTCGTGCGGACTTGTCGAGCAGACGCAGCACGATGCGTTCGCCGTTGCTGGTCGGCACGGAGGAGATGCGCACGTCGACGTCGCCCTGTCCCAGGCGCAACGTCGCGCGGCCGTCCTGCGGGAGGCGCCGTTCGGCGATGTCCATCTTGCCCATCACCTTGACGCGCGAGACGATGGCGTCCTGCACCTTCTTGGGAGCGGACTCCATGTCGTACAGAATGCCGTCGACACGGTAGCGGATCTGCACGCGGTCCGGATAAGGATGGATGTGCACGTCCGAGGCGCGCATCTTGAGCGCCTGGAACAGGATCATGTTGACCAGCTTGATGATCGGCGCCTTGTTGGCGACGTCGAGCAGGTCCTCGCCCTCGCCGATCTCCGCCGACAACGAGACGATGTCCTCGTCATCGAGATTGTCGAGCGCCTCGTCGACCAGGTCGCCGCGGTGCTTGTAGGCGCGATTGACGAGGGAGGTGATCTCGGTCCGCGGCGCCAGAACGGGCTCGACCTCGAGGCCCAGCATCACCGAAACATCGTCCATCGGGTGAGTCTCGAGGGGCGCGCAGGTCGCGACCTTGATCGTGCCGTTCTGACGAGCGACGCCGATCAGGTTGTAGTTGCGGGCGAACTGGACCGGAACCGACTTCAGGAACTCGGCGGGAACGGAATCCTCCTTCAGGTCAGGGCGGTACTCGTAACCCAGGAAGCTGCTGAACACCTTGAGCATCGACACTTCGTCGAGGTAGCCCCTCGACAGCAGGATTTTGTCGAGACTCTGCCCTGATTCCGTCTGCAGCTTCAGGCACTCATCGACCTGTTCCGCCTTGAGACCGCCGACGCTCTTCAACAACTCGGGCAACGGACGCGCCATGGGTCACTTCTCCTCGGTTTCCATCTTCTCCGCGGGCATGCTCACGTTGGGATTGGAGGTCGGGCCCTGCGAGGGCAGGTCGGAGACGCTCGAATAGCTCGGCATCTCGAACAGCTCCTCCAGAAGCCTCTCGCTCTCCTCGCTCACCTTGGGGCTCTCGTCGTCGATCAGGTTGAAGCGGTCCAGGAACTGGACCTGCCCGCCCAGCCGCTCGGCCTCCTCGACGTGCAGACGGGTCAGCTCGTCGAGGCTGGCGAAGTCGTCGGCGATGATGTGCGGGGTCAGGAAGATGTAGAGATTGGTCTTCTTGGCGTTGGTCGAGGTGTTGCGGAACAGGAATCCGATCAGGGGCAGATCTCCCAGGATCGGCACCTTGGCCTCGTCTCGGCGGTAATCGTCGGTCAGCACGCCGCCGATCACCATCGTGTGACCGTCGGGGATCGTCACGCTCGCCTCGATGAAGCGTTCGAGCTTGGGTGGAGGCAGGTTGGGATCCGCGGAAGAGCCGCTGAAGGCGGAGATCGTCAGGGTGATCGCGAGGCGCAGGTAGCCGCCGGCGCTGATCGTCGGCGAGATCTCGAGCGTGATTCCAGCGTCCTCGGTGCCGCCCAGGCTCGTCTGGTCGGAGTTCTGACCCTGATTGGTGCTGGTGAACGGAACCTGGTCGTCGGCGCGGATGGTTGCCGGCTGGTTGTCGTTGGTGAGGATCGTCGGCATCGACAGCACGTTGGCTTCGCTCTGGTTCTTGAGCGCGCTGATCACGAACGGCAGAGCGAAGTCCTCGGGGTCGAAGATGCCGCCCGTCAGTCCGTTGGCCAGCTCCTCCGGAAGTCCCTTGGTGTCGGGAAAGCCGTCGCCGTCGGTGTCGATCAGCTCGGTCAGACCGAAGGTCGACAGGCCGAAGAACGAGTCCTCCTCGGAGTCGGTGTTGTACAGGGTGACCTCGGCGCCGAGCGCCTCACCCAGGGATTCCGAGAGCTCGATCAGCGCGGCCTGGATCAAGACCTGCGCGGGGCGGACGTCGAGCTTGTTGATGATCTCGAGGATCTGTGCGTAGCGCGTCTTGGAGGCGGTGATCACCAGCGAGTTGGTGGCGACGTCGGGAATGATCGAGACCGGCTGCTCGCCACTGGGCCTCGCCCCGGAGGCGCCGGTTCCACCCTGCCCTCCGCCCGGCTGTCCGGCGCCGGCCCCGGCTCCGCCGGATCGGCTGCGGCTGCGGCGCTCGGTTCCCTCCATCACGGCCTCGAGGGTGTCGGCCAGCTCTTCCGCACGGGAGTTTCGCAGGCGGTAGACGTGGATGTCTCCGCGTGGGTCGGTCTCGCGATCCAGCTGGTCGATCCAGCTCAAGACCTTCTCCAAGGTCTCCTTTGCAGCTACCACGATCAGCGAATTGGTCCGGCCCTCCGCGATGACGCTGGGCTCGATCTCGATGCCCGTCGGCCCACCCTGCTGGCGCTGGCGGGCGGCACCGCCGCCGCGGCCTTCGCCAAGGAACGCCTGCAGCAGCTCTTCCAGGACCGGCTGGATCTCGTCGGCGACCGCATGCTTCAGGGGACGGTGGACGACCTCGGGATAGTAGTCCTCCGGCTTGGTATCGATCTCCTTGATCAGGCGGCGTACGCCGACCAGGGTATTGGCGAATCCGGTGACCAAAATGGTGTTGGTGTTCTCGATGTTCCGGATGTTCTCGGCGGCTCCGTCCTGAAAGTACGGCGCGAGCGTGGCGACCGCGTCTCGCGCAAGGATGAAGTGAGTCGTGAGCGAGGTCGTGACCAGGAGGCCCGGATTCTCGGCCACCAGGTCCAGCTCTTCAGCGGTGACGATCCGCGCCATGGTCTTGTAGAAAGCGCCCCGTCCCGCCTGCGGTCCGAGTTTTCTGAGCGAGAGGAACCCGGCCTCTTCCGAGCCGATCTGGATCAGCAGGTAGTCCAGGCTGCGCAGAACCGCGCCGAAGTACAGATCGAGCTTGTTGCGAGGTACCAGCTTCCTGCCAAAGAACCAGATCTTCACGTCTCCCTGGCCGCCCGGCTGGTCCTCTCCCGGGAGATCCTTGATGTCGTACTGGATGACCTTTCCCGTGAGCTTCTGATACATCGCCACGAAGTCCCGCATGCTCGTGCCGTTGAGCTCATCGAAGCTGAAGACCAGGCTGCCGTCCTGTTCCTTCACGTCGAAGACCTTTTGCGCGCATGCCGGCCCTCCAACCGAGGCGACGCCGATCCAAAACGCCCAAAAGCTCGTCCAGCGCGTCCACCCCACGCGAACTGCTGCCGCAGTCCCCACGGTCGCTCCTTTCCTGGAAGCAAGTTGTAAATCGCTGAGATTCAAAACTTTATGCCGACTTCGGGGGCGATTGTACCGGGCACCTCCCGCCAGTTGAAGCTGGAGGTGTCCGGCGGTTAGATCGAGCACGATCCGGCGCTCTTCCTTCGGGCGGGAGACTGTTCAAGCTGCTTGCGTGCACAATCAGCCACTCGTAGAGTTCCGCCCCCTGCGACGGTGCTCCCGTGGTGGTACGGCCCCGAGCGAAGGAACTTCTCATGCGCCTGTCCGACGTGCTGAGTGTGTCCGCGATCGCCGTGGGACTCGACAAGCCGGAAAAATGGGCGGTGATCGAGAGCCTGACCGAGCTGCTGGTCGTCTCCGGGCAGGCGAGGCCGGAGTGGCGGGAAGTCATCCTGCGGGGCCTGTCGGAGCGCGAGAAGCAGTCGAGCACCGGGATGCCGGACGGATTCGCCATACCGCACTGCCGCATGGATGACCCGATTCAGTCGACTCTGGTCAGCCTCGCCGTCCTCAAGGATGGCATGGACTTCGACGCCATCGACGGGCAGCTCACTCATCTCGTGGTCTGTCTGGTGACGCCCAAGAAGCAGAACCGCGAGCATCTGCGAGTTCTGGCCGGGATCGCTCAATTGTTTGCCAGTGCAGAGTTTAGAAACGCATTGCTGAGCGCCAAGGTCGCGGAGGAAGTGCTCGCCATCATCCGCGAGGAGGAGAAACGCCTCGGTCTGTGATGGCTGCTGCGCCCGCCCCCGTGCGAATGGCCCAAGTTGTTTCTGGCTGTGTCGTTGTGACGATTCGGGCGCCGCCGGTAGCGGCGGCGGCAAACTCGGGTCAGCACTTGGTCTCCTCTTCGACCGCATTCCGAGCTACACTTTGCCGTGCCACGATTCGATGATTCGAATTGCCCCCAAAGTCCAAAGTTCCAGACCGGAGGGGAGATTCCGCCAACCCTTGAACCCCGAAAGGAGAACAGTCGCAGGCATGATTCGTGTTCAACCCAAGGACGGAGAACCACTGGACAAGACTCTCCGAAGACTGCGCAAGATCTGCAACAACGAAGGTGTGACCAAGGCCGTCAAGCGCCACAGCTACTACGAAAAACCGAGTGTGCGCCGCCGGCGCAGATACCGGGAAAGACTCAAGACCATCCGCCTGGCGACGAAGCTGCAGACCACCTGATACTTCATTCGCTGATCTGAGTCTCCTTGTCGATGATCCGTCGCACTCGCGCGCCGATCGCGTCTTCCATCTGCCGGGCGCACGAACGATAGACCTCGAGACCTCCGCCCATGGGGTCGTGGATCTCCTTGCCGTCCGGATCGAGCAACTCGATCCGGCTGGCGCACTCGGGCGCGATTCTCGAGAGAAGTGCCCGATGCGATTGAGTCATCGCAAGAATTGTATGCGCCTGGACCGCGTGTTCCGCCGTCACTCGCTTCGAACGATGCCGAGTGAGGTCGGCTCCAAGCAGTCTCACTGCCTCCACTGCCTCTTCCGTCGCCGGCCAGCCGGCGGCGGAATCCGTGCCCGCGCTGGTGACGATCAGGCCGGATTCGAGGAGGAGGTCCTCCCTGGTCTTCTGCTGGCGCGCCCACTCCCTGCGGAACAGGATCTCTGCCATCGGGCTGCGGCAGGTGTTGCCCGAGCACACGATCAAGACGCAGTGCGCTGCGGTCTTCAGGACCATGACGCGGTCGATCAATCCTTCCCGCAGGATCAGCGGTCGGGTTCCCTCGAAGGACACCACGGTGCTCGGTTGCGCCACTGCAGCGCGTCCGGAATCGACGACGCAGGCGACGCTCGATTGAAAGCTCTCGGTGGCCTGTGCTCCGTCGACTGCGGCCGGCTCGCCGCTCGGATTCGCGCTCGAGAGATACACCGGCCGACCCAGCGCCCGGAGTATCTCGAGGGCCACTTTGTGCCCCGGGACGCGAACCCCGATCGTGCCGCTTCCGTCCTTCCTTGGAAGAATCAGTGTCAACGGACCCGGCCAGTAGCGCTCCGCAAGACGCACGGCGCCGCGTGGTTCGAACCGGGCGGACTCCCTTGCACGGTCCAGGGAATCCGTCGCCAGCGCGACGGGTTTGTCCGGCGCGCGCTTCTTGAGAGCGATGAGACGTTCCAGGCCGTTCACGGCCTTGAAGTCGACGGCCAGGCCGTACACCGTCTCGGTGGGAATCGCGACGATCTCTCCCCGCTCAAGCCAGGTTGCGGCCCGTTGAATAAGATCCCCCGGAGGATTCCTGGAGTCGATGCGAAGGATCTCGGCGGGCATTGGAGTTCCTTGCGCCGGATGACCGGAACGCGAAGCGCGGGTCCCGTGAGTCCCGAAGCGGTTCTTGTCGGGCGCTGCTCGGGCAAGGGAACATGCTGACCATGAGCTCCGACGAAAACAAGAGGAAGAATCGGCTCGCCTTCCTTGGCACTCTGGCCAGCGGCCTCGCGCACGAGATCAAGAACCCTCTCTCTGCGATGTCGGTCAATCTGCAGATGCTGCGCGAGGACCTGGAGCAGTCCGATCAACACAGAGACCGCAGGTTCCTGAAACGGGTCGCGGTCCTCGAGTCGGAGGTCGCGCGTCTGGAACGCATCCTCGACGGTTTCCTGCGTTACGCCCGTGGTTACTCGCTCCATCTGCTGAAGGACTCCGTCAACACGCTGATTCGTGAAGTCGCGGAATTCTGGGCGAGCAAGGCGAAGGAGGAGGGCATCGAGGTCGAGCTGGTGCTGGAGTCGGATCTCCCGGACGTTGCATTCGACTCCACCTACCTGAAGCAGGCGCTGCTCAACCTGCTCAACAATGCCCTCGAGGCGATCGTTCAGCGCGCCGATCGATCCAAGAGCGAAGAGCAGATCGTGCTGGTCAGCCGCCGAGTCGAGCAGGCCGTTGAAATCCTGGTGATCGATTCGGGTCCGGGCATCCGGGCCGACCACGTGGAACACATCTTCGAGCCGTACTTCTCCACCAAGAGGGGCGGCAGCGGTCTGGGCTTGTCCGCAGCCCGCCGGATCGTCGAGGATCACGGCGGGTCCCTCAACTTTCAATCCGAGGAAGGTCGAGGGAGCTGCTTCACGATTCGTCTTCCCGTCGGGATCCAAGGGGAGAAATCGACTCCGACCGACGATGCAGAAAAAGTCGCTCCGTAGGAGTCCGGCATCCCGCGACGATCTCTCCCGTCACGCAGGTTGCATGACCCGGAGTTCCCTTCGATCCAGCCTCCCATCCTCGAGGAACATCGAAGGTTTTGTCTAACGACAATCTGTCGGGGGCGGGCAGGCACGAATTGCAAGTGCGTCAAGCTGTCAGCAGGACCAAGAGACGCTCGGTCAGAACTGCCGCGGAAGATGGGCTTCGATTTCCAGGTTTCATGCGGAGCTTCCGGAGCGGCAGGTACGCCGGAGTCAGAGCGGCCATCCACTCGGCAGCCTGCTGCGTTTGGCACTCCATTTGGGATATGGACCGGTCAGTTTTCCTCCCGGGCTCGTACCCTTGGCATGGGTGGGTCGCGGGAATCAAGAAGCCCCGGGTCGCTTGAGGGAGTTTTCACACATGGCGGGTACTTCCAAGTCGAGCTCCAAGGTGGTCGGCATCGACCTCGGCACCACCAATTCCGTGGTGGCCGTCATGGAAGGTGGCACACCCGTCGTCATCCCCAACGCAGAGGGCTCGCGTCTGACGCCCTCGGTGGTGGCCTTTCTTGACAACGGCGAGCGCCTGGTGGGCCATCCGGCCCGCCGGCAGGCGGTCACGAACGCCAGAAGCACCGTCTATTCCATCAAGCGGTTCATGGGCCGCAGACACAATGAAGTCGCGGAGGAGGAGAAGATGGTCTCCTACGCCGTCGTCGGCAAGCCGGCCGAGCTGGTCAAGGTCCTGATTCGCGACAAGCATTACACGCCGCCGGAGATCTCCGCGATGATCCTGCAGCATCTCAAGGAGGCGGCGGAGGCCTACCTGGGCCACGAGGTGACGCGCGCCGTGATCACGGTGCCGGCGTACTTCAACGACTCCCAGCGTCAGGCGACGAAGGACGCCGGCACGATCGCCGGTCTCCAGGTCGAACGCATCATCAACGAGCCGACCGCGGCCGCCCTCTCCTACGGCGTCGACAAGAAAAGGTCCGGGAAGATCGCGGTATTCGACCTCGGCGGCGGCACCTTCGACATCTCGATCCTCGACGTCGGCGAAGGCGTGTTCGAGGTTCTTTCGACCAACGGTGACACGCACCTGGGTGGCGACGATTTCGATCAGGCGCTGATCGACCACGTCGCCGATGAGTTCAAGAAGGAGAATGGCATCGATCTGCGCCAGGACGTGATGGCGCTGCAACGCCTGCGCGACGCGTGCGAGAAAGCCAAGTGCGAGCTCAGCAGCGCGATGCAGACCACGATCAACCTGCCGTTCATCACCGCGGACGCAACCGGTCCCAAGCACCTGCAGCTGAACGTCACGCGCGCCAAGCTCGAATCGTTGATCTCGCACCTGGTCGGCCGCTGTCGCAATCCCTGCGAGCAGGCCCTGCGGGACGCCAAGCTCCCGCCCAAACAGATCGACGAGGTGCTGCTCGTCGGCGGCTCGACGCGTACTCCGTGCGTGCAGGCGCTGGTCAAGGAGATCTTCGACAAGGAGCCCAGTCGCGGAGTCAACCCGGACGAGGTCGTCGGTCTGGGCGCAGCCATCCAGGCGGCGGTCCTGACCGGAGAGACCGACGAGGTGGTCCTGCTCGACGTCACGCCGCTGTCGCTGGGCATCGAAACCAAGGGTGGACTGATGACGCGCCTGATCGACCGCAACACGACGATCCCGGTGACGCGCCGCGAGATCTTCTCGACGGCCAGCGAAGGTCAGACCCAGGTCGAGATCCACGTGCTGCAAGGCGAGCGCGAGATGGCGACGGACAATCGCACTCTCGGTCGCTTCCGCCTCGACGGCATCCCACCGGCGCCGATGGGCGTTCCGCAGATCGAAGTGACCTTCAACATCGACGCCAACGGAATCCTGCAGGTGAGCGCCAAGGATCTCGCCACCCACCGAGAGCAGTCGATCAAGATCGAGTCTTCCTCGGGTCTGTCCAAGGAAGAGGTCGAGCGCATGCGCAAACAGGCCGAGGAGCACGCCGACGCGGACAAGTCACGCCGCGAGCTGATCGAGCTGCAGAACCAGGCGGATCAGATCATCCATCAGACCCAGCGCATGCTGCAGGAGCACGGCGACAAGCTGCCAGCTTCGGAGAAAAAACTGGTCGAGGACAAGAAGGCGGCGCTCGAAAAGGTGCGGGGTTCCAGCGACCCCGGGGAGATTCGTCGGGCGATCGACGATCTCGCCCGAGCCTCCTCGAAGCTCGGCGAGATGATGTACCAGCGGGCCAGCCAGACCTCCCCACCCGGGGGCGGCGCCGCGTCCTCTTCGTCTTCATCCTCGGATGGTTCCGAGCGTGGAAAGCCGCGCGGCGACGATTCCGCAAAGGAGGACATCGTCGACGCCGAGTTCGAGGTCAAGGACCGTTGATGCGCAAGGCCCGGGTCTCGGCCGCGGGCTGTACCGATTCCGACCGACGACGGCCGACCCCACCGGGCCGGCCGTCGGTTTTTGTTTTGCGAGGTCTGCCCGATCTCTCAAGCTACCCCGCCCGCGGTCGGCGGGGGACTTGTCGGAAAGGTGCGTGCACGAGGCAAACTCCGGATGATCACCGTGCGGAATCTCACGAAGCACTTCGGCGGGTTCGTCGCCGTCGAGGACCTCTCCTTCGACGTCGCCGCGGGCGAGGTGATCGGGTTTC
>Ga0247727_10009004_pt1 | contig 18290 bp, 9 predicted proteins | sample WisWelCaveWW1625_FD_202498 | JGI IMG/M metagenome (GOLD analysis project Ga0247727, IMG submission 202498) | Biofilm microbial communities from Wishing Well Cave, Virginia, United States - WW16-25 | ecosystem: Environmental > Aquatic > Deep subsurface > Groundwater > Cave microbial mat | place... | reverse complement strand
GGAGCGGTACGACCGCCGTCATCAAGCGGGTCGCCAAGTTCGAGCTGCTGGCGGAAAACCGCCTGGACGATTCGTTTTCCGCCTCACCCGCCCTGGCCGGAACCGACCTGTACCTGCGCGGCGAGCATCACCTCTACGCCATCGCGGAAGCTGTCGCCAAGGAGTGATGATTCGGCAGGGGTACAGTGGTGGAGGCGGCGGGAATCGAACCCGATCGGGGGTCGACGGTAAGTTGGCGATGGCGCGCGACTTTCGCTGGAAGCGCCTGGAAACTCGTTGCCTTCTTTCGGTTTCGATTCCCCAGGAGTCCCCTGCTGTCCGCTGGAGTCCACCGCAGTCCTGGCGACATTCTGGAGACGAGACACGGGGCTCGCTGCACTGTGGTAGAGGTGGCGGCGGTTCGGCGCACACCGGCTCGCGAAGCCACTACTCCGGCGATCGCCCGCTTTCGCCGGCGAGCTCGCGGGCGGCGCGGGCGGCCACATGATCGGCGCCCACGGTGGGTTCCAGGTGCTCGACGGCGGCCGCGGCCGCGGCCCGGGCGTCGGCGCTCTTCCCCTGCTCTCGCAGCGCACGCGCCAGCGCCAGGTCCGCGAGCCCGATGCGGCTCGAGAGCGTCCCCGGCTCTGTGTTCTCCTGCGCGTGCGCGACGGCCTGCGCGGCGTCGTCGGCGGCATCCGCCGGGCTGTGTGTCGCGAGCCTGAACTCAGAACGTTGCAGGTACACGATGAAACGGGCCATGGGATCGGCCAGGGCGACCGCCCGGTCGTATGCGGCGCGTGCGGCCTCGTCATCGCCGCGGGCGTGCAGCAGCATCGCCTGCTGCATCGCGAAGATGGCGTGATATGGATGCCCGTCCGGCAGCGGTCGGACCCTGGCTTCCATCTCGGCCAGAAGGCTCGCGGCGCGCGGGAGATCTCCCAGACGCAGGGAGATGAGGTTGCGAAGGAAAAGCGACTGGGTGACCGTGTACTCGTTGCCCGCGCGTCGGGCCAGCACGGAGGCCCGGTCGGCAATCTCGTGCGCTTCGTCCAGGCGACCGACATCCATCAGCGTGCGGGCGAGGTTGTTGAGGAGCAACGGGGAGACGCCGGCCGTGGTCTCGTCGACGCTGCTGATGCTGACGGCACGTCGGAAGCTCCGCTCGGCGTCGAGGGGACGGCCGAGCGCGCGCTGAACCAGCGCCCAGTTGTTCAGCAGCGTGCTCGCGCTCTCGGTATCGCCGCGTCCCATCGCCTCGAGGCTCGACCAGGCATTCCCGAAAGCCTCGTCGGCCTGGCGCAGGCGCCCCGCCAGCCGGTACGACTCGGCGCGATCCATCTCCACGCGCAGCGAGAGAAGGGCGGAGCTCTGGGCGGACTCCCTCAGCAGGCGCGCCGCTTCTTCGACGCGCATCACGGCCTCGTCGGCCCGTTCAGCGCACCGCGACACCTCGCTACCGCGCAGCAGGCAGTAGACCCGCGAGAGGACGAACTGCGGCTCGTCCGGCAACTGGTCCAGTCCTTCCCGAAACAGGCCTTCCGCCCGGTCCATCTCGTCAGCCTTGGCGAGCGAGCTCGCCAGGGCGCAGGCGGCCCTGGCCGCCGTGTCGTGTTCCGGGGTCCCGCGGCTCAGATCGTAGGCCTCGCTCAGCAGGCGGCGGGCTCTGGCCGGCTCCTCCTGCGTGTCGTACTGGCGTCCGACGGCCACGAGAATCTCGGCCCGGTTGGGGTCGGCGGTTCCGCGCTCGTAATCGAGGATCCGCTCGGCCTGCCCCAGCAGATCGCCGACGGTGAATGGGCGGCCGCCGGGCGCGACGTCCGAGAGGAGAAAGGTGTTCAGGTCGTTGATCGCTTCGGCACGCGAGAGCTGGCGCAGCGCGAAGTCCCGTTGCTCGCGGGCGATCGCGGCGGCCCGCGCTGCGTGGCGTGATTGGACGAGGATTCCGGTCACGCCGGCGGCCAGGGCGAGGACCGCAAGCACGGCGAAAAGGACCGGGATGCGGTGCCGGCGCGCGAACTTGGCCATCCGATAGCGATGCCCGCCGCGGCGCGCCTCGACCGGCTTCCCGTCCAGCCAGCGGCGCAGATCCGCCGCGAACGTCGCCGCCGATGCGTAGCGACTCTCGGCCCCGGCGCGGAGCGCCTTGAGGGTGATGGCGTCGAGGTCGCCGGTGAGATCCCGCCAGCGCGTGGTTGTCGTCTCGCGCGCGCCGCCCGTGGCAGGCATCCGCCGCGCCGCGGTGGACGGCGGCCTGGGGTCGCTCTCTTGCGCGTGTTGCTCGAACGGGCGGCACCCGGCCAGCATCTCGTAGAGCACGACACCGAGCGAGTAGACGTCGCTCGCCACGGTCACCCGCTCACCGCGAAGCTGCTCGGGGCTGGCGTACGCGGGCGTGAGGGCGCGCGTCTCCGTGTGGGTGGGGTTGGTCGCGGCCTCGGGATCGACCATCTTCGAGACGCCGAAATCGAGGAGCTTGGCGACGCCCCCGGCGTCCACCAGGATGTTGCCCGGCTTCAGGTCGCGATGGACCACCAGGCGGCGGTGGGCGAAGTCGACCGCATCGAGGACCTGGAGGAAGAGCTCGACGCGCTGCCGCGTGTCGAGATCCCGTCGGGACGCGAAGGTCAGAAGGTGCTCCCCTTCGACGTACTCGAGCGCCAAGTACCAGCGTCCGTCCGTCCACCCGGCGTCGTAGAAGCGGGCGATACCGGGGTGCTCGAGGGCGGCGAGAATGCGGGCCTCCTCACGGAAGCGGCGGGCTCCTTCTTCTCCCGTGCCGGGCCGGTCGACGATCTTGAGCGCCACGTTGCGGCGGAAGTTCTCGGTTTCCTGCTCGGCCAGGAAGACCGTGCCCATGCCGCCACGCCCGATCTCGCGTACGATGCGGAACGGGCCGACGCTCGCGGGACGGGGTGCCTCGCCCTGCGTTCCTCCGGCGGTGTTCCAGCCCCAGGCGGGTGTCTCGAAGCGCCCTTCACCGGCCGCGGCCGACGCCAGGAGATCCTCGACCTCCCGCGCCAGCCCGGGCTCCCTGCGGCGCAGGTCGGCCAGCCACGCGGCCCGCGCGTTGCCTTCCAGCTCGCTGGCGCGGGCGAACATATCGGGCAGCCGGGGATCGGCGTTCGTAGGCATCTCAGGCCAACTCGCGCGTTAGCCAGGCGCGGGCAAAGGCCCAGTCGCGCTTCACGGTCCGTTCCGTGATCCCCAGCACGGCGCCGATTTCCTCGAGCTCCAACCCGCCGAAGAAGCGCATCTCCACGACCCGCGCCGGCCGCGGGTAGGCGGCGGTGAGCCGCTCGAGCGCCCGGTCGACATCGAGCACCTGGTCGGCGGAATTCACGCCGGCGCTCGCCGCATCGGTGAGCGTGATCGCCTGCTCGCCCGACCCGCGCTTGCCAGCACGCCGCGCGCGCGCCCGGTCGACCAGGACTCGCCGCATCATTGTCGCCGCGAGCGCGAGGAAATGACCGCGGTCCCGCCATTCGACCCGCCGCTGGTCGACGAGCCGGAGATAGGTCTCGTGCACCAGCGCCGTCGTCTGGAGGGTCATTCCAGGACGCTCGGCCCGCCGCCGCCGCCGCGCCATGTCGTGCAGCTCACGGTAGAGCACCCGCATGAGCAGATCCCCGGCTTGGGTGTCGCCGGCGCGCCAGGCATGCAGCCACTTCGTGACGTCCCCAGAACGTACGGCGGCTTGGGGATCGCCCTTGTCGCGAGGGTTCATGACGTTGCCGGGATTCTACCTTGATTGTCGGCGAGCGTTGTCGGAACCCAAGCGTCTCCGCGACCGTCCCGTGCCGGGGGCAGGGAACCTGTCGTGGCGCCGGAAGTCCGTCCCCTGGGAGAGGGTTTCCGCGCGTTACTCGACGGGTCCACGCTAGGAGCCGACCGATGTCACCCAGAGGCTGCCAGGTCGATCCAGGAGAAGAACATGAACTCACGTGAGCAAGTACCGACATTTCAGCTACTTACAGCCCGACACCGCTTGATTCTCGTGTTGCTCGCGGCTGTCCTAGGCGTCCGGACCCTCGGGGCGACCCCGCCGACGCTCGTGAACTACCAGGGGGTGCTGCGCAGCAGCCTGGACGCGCCGCTCACCGGCAGTTACGACATGCTCTTCCGCTTCTGGGACGCCCCGACGGGTGGTGTCGAGATCATGATCGACCAGCACGCCGCGGTGACCGGAAACGCCGTGACCGTCACGGGGGGCCTGTTCGACGCGCTGCTCGGCGGGGGCACCGTCAGCGACGGTTCGGGCCCGGGCACGTACACGTCCCTCGATGCGCTCTTTCGCGACCACTCGGACGTGTGGCTCGAGGTCCGCATCGGCAACGAGACGCTGGCGCCGCGGACGCGCATCCAGTCGACGCCGTACGCGCTCAACGCCACGAATGCAGTCTCGGCGGTCAGCGCGACGAGCGCGGGCGACTCGACACAGCTCGCGGGACAACCGGCGAGCTTCTACCTCGACACCTCCGCGACGGCACAGACGAAGCTGGGGCAGGTCGTGTTCGACAACGCCTCAGGGACCGGGATGGGGATCGAGGCGACGGGTCCCGATGGTGGCGGCTTCTTCAGCGACAGCGACGACTCCGGATACGCCTACCTCGGATACCAGTACATCGGAATCCTCGCCTCGGGGGAAATCGCCGGGTGGTTCAACGGCGACTCAGGGAGCGTCGACTCAGAGGGCGTCCGAGGCGTTGGCTACGGCTTGGGTGGGATTTTCTACGACGGCAACGACTCGGGAGTCGCCCGCTTGGGCTTTGGCAACTACGGGGTATATGCCTCCGGCTCAACCACAGGCGGGTACTTCCGGGACGACAACGCCACGGGATACGCCCACGTCGGCCGCGGCGACGTCGGGATCGAAGGCTACGGCGGCGCCGCGGGCGGGTACTTCGGCGACATCAACAGCACGGGATTCGCCTACGTCGGGGTCTCGGACTTCGGGATCCAGGGCTACGGCAACGTCGCCGGCGGGTACTTCGACGACCTCAACAGCGCGGGATGGGCCTACGTCGGTTTCAGCACGTACAAGATCCAGGGGTCGGGCACCGTGTCGTTCGTGCAGAATCACCCGACGCAGAAAGACCGCGTGCTCGTCTATGCGGCGCCCGAGGGTGACGAGGTCGCCGTCTACACGCGCGGATCGGGCCGGCTCGCGGCAGGCCGAACCGAGGTCGCACTGGGCGATACGTTCCGCCACGTGGCGAACCCCGACCTGGGTCTCACCGCGCATGTCACACCGCGCGGGGGCGCGTGTCCGCTCTACGTCGCGGCGGTCTCGACCGAGCGCATGACCGTCGCTGCCGACGATCCAACGTGCGCGGGGGCCGACTTCGACTACATCGTCTACGGACTCCGCATCGGATTCGAGGCGCTGCCGATCGTGCAGGCGAAGACCCGGGAGGCGTACCTGCCGACGGCGGCCACATTGTCCGGGATCGAGGCTGGACAGACGGACGCCGTCGCATCGAGCGCGCTGGCGCGGTTTCGCAGCGCACACGAACGGCTCACCGGTGCCCCCGCGGATCTGTCGCGCGGGAGCGCGCTCGCGGCGCAGATCAACACGGGGCGCGAGGAGTGGCTCGCCGCGCGCGCCCAGCACGAGGAGCAGCGGCGCGCGGCGCGGGCCGAGGAGCGGGAAACGTCCGAGGCCCCGCTCGCGCCGCTCGCGCAGCGCTCGCAGGCGGAGCGCGAACCGAAGGGCGGGCCCGCGGGGCGGGCCTCGACCGTCGAGACCGCTGCGGAGTTCGCGCGCCCCGCCGGAACGACGCTCGTCCTTCAGGCCGCGGAGGCGATCGAGACAGGCGACGTCGTTAGCCTGGACCCGCTGCATCCGGGGGTGGCTGTCAGGAGTTCGGCGCCTGGAGAGCCGCTGATCGTCGGTTGCACGCTCGCGAGCGGCGACGGCCAGGTCGAGCTCGCGACGGCTGGAGTGGCGCTGTGCCGCGCGGACTCCGCGGTGGCGCCGATCGAGGTTGGCGATCTGCTCATCGCATCGACGCTCGCGGGGCACGCGATGAAGCACGACGGCAGCTTGCCCACATCGGCGATTCTCGGTCGGGCGGTCGATCCTCTGCCGGTCGGTGCGGGGTTGATCCGCGTTCTGCTGGGAGCGCGATGAACACGGCGAGGACCATGATGAAAACCACGGGCGGCTTGCTCCTTGGCGGATGGCTCGCGGCCGCGCTGTGCGGTCCCGCCGCGGCGCAGACGAGCACGAGCTTCAAGCTCACGGAGAGCGTCCTCAACGCGGGCGGAAACCCGCTCGACGGTGCCCGACCGGCGTCGGCGAGTTTCAGGATCTCGCACGACGCGCTCGGCGACGCGGCGGCCGGCAGCGCGCTCATCTCGGCCTCGTATCGCGCCGAGGGGGGCTTCGTCATCCGCTACCGGCCAGCCGGAGAGGTTCACGGCGTCCGCTTCACGGGCGAGACGAGCCTGTCCTGGGACGACGAGGCGTCGGTCGGGACGTATAACCTGTACCGCAATACGCTGGCGTCGCTGCCCGGCGACTTCGGCAGTTGTTACCAGTCGGCGCTCGCCGGCCCGCCGTTCGTGGAAACCGCGACGCCGGCAAGCGGGTCGGGCTGGTTCTACCTCGTCACCGCGGAGAACCTCCTGCACCAGGAAGGATCGAAGGGGCGCCGCTCGGACGGCACCGAGCGCCCCAACGCGGGCCCCTGCCAATAGCCCGCCGCTGCCTCGTTGACGTCCCTCGTGGCAGGGTACGGACGAGGTGCGAACGTGGAAAGGGAAGAGTGGTGGAGGCGGCGGGAATCGAACCCGATCGAAGGTCAACGGTAAGTTGGTGATGGTGCCCGACTTTCGCTGGACGCGCTGGGAACTCGTTGCCTTGTTCGGTTTCGATTCCCCTGGAGTCCCCTGCAGTCCCCTGGAGTCAACCGCAGTCTCGGAGACATTCTGGAGACGGTTCCGAACGGACCTCCTCGAGGGCACGCACTGGCACGCGTGGCCCGCGCTACTCGCCGCGAATCGCCCTGACCCGAGCCTCGAGCTCGTCGGCCGCGGTAGCCATTCCCATCGCGCGCCGCAGCTTGGCGAGCTCCTCGAGATCGTCGGCCACGTAGGGATGCTCGGCGCCCAGCGCCTTCGTGTCGATCGCGATCACGCGCTCGAACGCGTCGGCGGACAGCTCGAACCGCCCCGTCTCGCGGTAGAGCTGCCCGAGGTTGAACAGACTGACGGCGGTGTTGGGGTGCCCCTTCCCCTGCGTGCGCTCCTGGATCGCCAGCGCCGCCGTGTACACGTCGATCGCCTCGTCGAAGCGCTTCAGGCTCTTGAGCGCGAGGCCCAGGTTGCCCATCGCGAGCAGCGTCTCGGGATGCTCCTCTCCCAGGATCCGGCGGTGCGCCTCCAGGTTGTCGACGAAGATCGCGTGCGCTTCCTCGTAGCGCTCGAGATCGATGTACACGAGGCCGAGCATGTTCACGTCCTTCAGCGTGGCCGGATGATCGTCGCCGAGCACCCTACGGCTCAACGCAATGTTCTCCTCGAGCAGAGCGGCGGCCTCCTGGGGTCGGCCGAGCTCCTTGTACTGGATCGCTACGTTCATTCGCGTGATGAGCGGGGCCGGATGATCGGGACCGAGCGTGCGGGTTTCGATCTCGAGGACCTCGGACAGCAGGCGCTCGGCCAGCTCGTGGTTGCCCTGCAATCCGTACACCCCGGCCAGGTTGGCGGCCGTAGCCAGAGTGTTCTCGTGCTCGGGACCCAGCGTGCGGCGCTGTCGCTCCAGCGTGTCCTCGTTGAGCGCTCGGGCCTCGTCGTAGCGGAACTCGTTCTTGTAGGCGATCCCGAGATTGGTGGCCAGCGTCAGCGTGACCTCTTGATCCTCGCCCAGCGAGCGCCTTGCCCTCTCGAGGCCATCCGATAGGAGGGCCTCCGCCTCGTCGTAGCGCGCCTCCTGCCAGAGCAGGAATCCGAGGTCATTGACGGAGGCGAGCGTTTTCTCGTGCTCCGTGCCCAAGAGCCGGCGTCGTCCCTCGAGGGCGTTCCGGAGGAGCGTCTCGGCCTCTTTGAAGTGCCCGAGGCGCTGGTAGACCACGCCGATGGTGCGCATCAGCTCCGTACGCACCGCGTCGTCCGGCAGCTCGGGAATCTTCCGCGCGCCCTCGTCGAGGACTTCACGGACCGTGAAGTCGCTGCCGCGCGCCTCCGCCGGATCGGACTTCGCGAACAGGCTCTGCAGGAAGTCGGCCACTTGCCCCTTGGCGGCCGCCTCGGCCGCGATGCGTCGGGCCTGGATCGTCATCGTCGCGACGAAGACGAGCAACACGAAGAGGCTCGCGACCGCCGCCGCGACTCCGATCCGGTGCCGCCGCACGAACTTCTTGAGCCGGTAGATGACCGAGGGCGGCATCGCCAGCACCGGATCGTCATCGAGGTAGCGGCGAATGTCGACGGCCAGCTCTTGGGCCGAGCTGTAGCGTCGTTCCCGGTCCTTCGCCATCGCCTTCAACGTGATCCAGTCCAGGTCGCCCGCGATCTCGCGCCGGAGCGTCGGCAGCGCCGTGCTCCGGCGCTTGGCCGATTCGTTGGACCGGTCGCCGAGAGTGCTCAGCCGCCTGCTGGGGCGCAACGGCTCGTCCTCTCGGATCTTGCGCACCATCGCCTCGACGCCGGCCTCCCCCAGCTCGCCGGGTTCGAAGGGCAGCGCACCGACGAGCAGCTCGTAGAGCATCACGCCAAGCGCATACACGTCGGTGCGCGTGTCGACTCCGCGCTGGGTGAGGTCGGCCTGCTCCGGGCTCATGTAGGCGGGCGTCCCCATCAACACGCCCATCTGGGTGTTCAGGCTGTGGTCGGTCAGGTTTTGTCCCGTCGCCTTGGCCACACCGAAGTCGATCAACTTCGGGAGCGGCTCGCCGCCGGGCAACGTGATCAGCACGTTCGAGGGCTTGATGTCGCGGTGGATCACCGCCCTGTAGTGCGCGTGCTGAACGCCCTCGCACACCTTCACGAACAGATGAAGCCGCTCGCGATTAGTCAGCCGTTGCCGGTCGGAATACTCAGTGATCGGCACCCCCCGCAAGTACTCCATCACGAAGTACGGGCGGCCCTGGGGTGTCACCCCCGCGTCGTACACCTTGGCGATCGTCGGGTGGTCCATCAGTGCCAACGCCTGACGCTCGACCTCGAAGCGGGCGATCGTCTGCTTCGTGTCCATTCCCTGCTTGATGATCTTGAGCGCGACCTCGCGGCGAACCGGGTGGCTCTGCTCGGCGAGCCAGACCTCCCCCATACCGCCCTCGCCGAGTCTCCTGACGAGTCGGTACGGACCGATCGTGGTCGCGGCGTCGCCGTCGGCTTCCGTGCCCTTCAGCTCCTCCGCGTAGGACAGCAGCTCGCCGACCGACCGATCGAGCAAAGAGTCGTCGTCGCGATCGGCGGTGAGGAGGGCGTGCACACGATCGCGTAACGTGGCGTCGCCGGCGCATTCGCGCTCGACGAACGCCTCGCGAGCATCCTCGGGAAGATCGGCCGCCGCGAGGAAAAGTTCCTTCGCTCGCTCGTAGAGGTCGGTCACGCTCCGCCCGTGTCGAGCGCATCGCGCAACCACGCCTTCGCGGCGCGCCACTCGCGCTTGACGGTCGGAACGGAAATGCCGAGCAGCGCCGCGATCTCGTCCTGCTCCAGGCCGGCGAAGAACCGGTACTCGACGATCCGGACCAGTCGAGGGTCGTGCTCGGCGAGCCGTTCGAGCGCGACGTTGAGCGACAGCAACTGCTCGGCGCTCGACGCCTGCGCGAGCGCCGGCTCCTCGAACGTCACGAACCGCGCCTCTCCCCCGCGCTTGATCGCCGCCTTGCTCTCGGCGTGGTCGATCAGCACCTGGCGCATCGCCCGCGCGGCGATCCCGAAGAAGTGGACGCGATTCTCGAGTCCGACGGGGATCCGGCCGATCATCTTGAGGAAGGCCTCGTTGACGAGCGCCGTGGGAGTCAGCGTGTGGCCGGGGCCCGATCTTCGCGACTGGGCTCCGGCGATCCGCCGCAGCTGGTCGTAGACCTCGGCGAACAGCGAGCGAGCGGCGTCGGCGTCCCCTGCTGCGGCCCTCTTGAGCAATCGAGTGATCTGGCCCGGCTCCATGGGAAGCGAGCTTAGGCGAGCGCGGGCCTCACGTGCAATCCACAGGAATGGCGTGGACACGCGCTCTTCGACTCAGACTCACCCAGGAACTACCGGAAAGGACGACGGCGGGGATCGTGGCCGAGGCTCATTTCCTCGAATTCGAACAAGTATCTCGGGTTCGGGCGAGAACCTCGCCGTTTGGTGATCCCCATACCGGCCGCTTCCGGTAGTCCCATGCGACGGTCAGAGGATTCGAACCAGGAGCTGAGCATGACGCACAACCGTCACTCGATCGGCCGGAACACTCGTAGCCCTAGCGGCTTGCTGTTGATCGCCTGCGCGTGCCTGGCCTTCGGCGCGCCGTACGCGGAAGCCCCGAAGGAACCACCGACGCCGAAGCACAGCGTCGAGAATCGCAAGGGCTCATGGAAGGTGCACGCGCAGCGAGGCAAGCGTCCGGTCTACCGCCGTGCCGGCGAGATCCTGGTCCAGTTCCAGGCGGGCGTGAATCGGGAAGTGCTGAATACGCGCGCGCTGGGGGCGATGATCCAGGGGGCCCGCGCGTTCGGCGGCGGTATCGAGGCGGTGACGTTCGACGAGGACACGGTCGACTTCGCCACGCTCCGCGAGCAGCTCCTCGCAACGGCCGGCGTGCTGCGCGCAGAGCCCAACATCCTGTTCTCGACCCAGAGCAACACGAGCGCACGCTCGGGCGTCGACATCGCCTCCAACCAGTGGTACTTGGAAAGAACCCCGGGCCATGCCCGGCTGCTGGGTCTTTCGCGTACGCCCCTGCCGTCGGGCCAGGCGATTCGCGTCGGCGTGATGGACACCGGCGTGGACTACACCCACGAGGAGTTCGCCGGGCGCACGCGACCGGGCGTGAACCTCATCGGCCATCCGCTCCCGGACGAGGATCCCGAGAGCGAAACGGACTTGAACGGCCACGGGACGAGGGTCGCGGGCATCATCGCCGCGGCGGACGACGGAAGCGGTGTCCTCGGCATCAACCCCCGCGCCGAGATCTGCAGCATCAAGGTCTTCAATCGCGACGGCGACGCCTACCTCGCGGACATCGTCGCCGGCATCGACTGGGCCATCGACAATCGGATCCAGGTGCTCAACATGTCGTTCGGGACCTACGAGCGCTCCGAGCTCCTCGAGCAGGCGATCGAGCGCGCGTGGGACGCGGGCATCCTGCTGATCGCCGCCGCGGGGAACGACGCCGCGGAGACGGCCATGTTTCCCGCCGCCTTCCCGGGCGTGCTCTCGGTCGGTTCCTATGACGAGCGTGGCCAGACCAGCGCGTTCTCGAACTGGGGTCCCGAGGTCGACTTCCACGCACCCGGCGACGGAATCTTGACGACCGATCTCTGGCGCGACGGCTACTTCCCCTACACCACCTTCCGCGGCACCTCGGCCGCCGCCGCCTACGTCACCGGGGTGGCCTCGTTGTTGCTGGAGCACGGCGCCTCGGCGGATTCGGCCGCGGATCTCCTTCGAGACAACGTCGTCGCCCACGCCAACGAATCGCACGACCGGCAATACGACCTGTGGCTGAACGGCCGGCTGATCCTTTCCGGGCTGCTGCACGAGCCGTACTCGGAGCTGACGATCGTGTCGTTCAAGACCGATCGAGCGGTTTACGCGAACGAGGACGACGTCTCGGTCGGCTACGAACTCCAGAACACCGGACGGTTGCCCACGAAGCCCGGGCAGGTGTGGCTCACGGTACGTGAGGGCGAGGCGTCGAGGCGCGTCATGCTCGCCGACGTTCCCCGGCTCGCCCCGGGACAGCGCCACGCGGCGACCACCGTGGTCCCGGCATCGCGGCTTCTCAGCCAGGCCGATTCGAGCAATCGTCGGCTCCGCGTCGAGCTGACGCTCGGCGCCGCGCCGCAGGCGACCCCTCCGCACCGCAGGCTACTGATCACCGCGACGCCGGGGACGGCGATCCGCGTCCCGGCGCTGTGGGCCAGCCCGCTCGATTTCAACGACCCCAACGCGGAACGGACCCTTTTCTTCACGGTCGAGAACGGCGGCCGTGAGAGCGAGAGGGACCTCGTGGCCCGCGTCTACGCGGTGGCTGCCGTCCACGAAGGCGTGAGCCAGGTGCCGAAGATCGACCTCGGGACCGTCCAGGTCGGAACGTTGATGCCCGGAGAAACCCGCCGGCTGAGTCTACCGTTGACGGACTTCACCCCCCCGGACCAGCAGATGTCTTTCTGGTTGGAGATCGAAAGGGAGGGGCGAACAGTCGCAGGCCGCCTTCAGGGATACCGGTACGCCGGAGCGACGGACACGGCGAAGCCCGAGTACGCCGAGTGGGTGCACCAGGACATCGCCGACGAAGCGATCAAGCTGCTCGAGTCGCAGGGGATCTACATCGCGGATCTCCAGAATCCGCAATACCGCGGCCAACCCTCGCATTCCAATTCGTGGCCCGTGCTCGCCGGCTTGCCCACGGGGACGTGGTGGAACGAGGGTTACTGGAGCGACACCTGGCTCACCACCGATCCCAACGGTGCCGGATTCTTCGATCTCGGCCTGAGCGATCTCACGCTGGTCGACGGCGCGCACGATTGCGACTTCGTGGACGTCGCTTTCGGGTATTCGGAAGAGGACACCTTCGACAGCCACTTCTGGATCGTCGATACCTCCGACGACAACGGTCTCGACTCCGGAAGCACCAACCATCACAGCGCCCTGACGAAGCTACGGGCCCTGCTGTACGGGAACGGGACGACCCACTGCGCCGGCGGCTGTCCGGGCGCCGGTCCGACGACGGACCTCCACCTGTTCCACGGCGCCATCGATCACTACCTCGAGGGGCACAAGCAGGCCGCCTGGTGGTTCGTCGGCCACGCCGTCCATCTGATCGGCGATCTCTCGGTCCCCAGCCACGTCGACAACGAGAATCTTCACGGCGTCTACGGCGCGACTTACCACAACTGGATGGATGCCGGAAACAACTCCCTCTGGAGCTACGTCCAGGCGAAGCAACAAGGCGGGTACGTCGACCCGTACGACTCCGCGAACGCGGGCGACCCGCTGCGCTATCTCGCCTACACGACCGCGCAGCTGGGCAACTCGTTCCCCTGGGCCTCGACGACTGTGGGCACCACCTACGGCAGCGACGGGAATCGGACGGCGGGCGGCGCCCTTCCTCACTACGACTCGAGGATGGCGGGGCTCTTCGCGCAGCTCGATCCCAGACCGACCGCGGAGTGGCACGTCCAGAATGACGAGATCTTCGACTACAAGTGGTGGGACTACGGCTGCGACCTGGTCGACTGGGTGGGAGTCTCCGAATACCACGAGGATTGCTGGGACCATGACGGCCACGCGGACTGGGACAACACCGACGACGGCGGAAACAACATCGACGGCGACCTGTACCGCATCGGGCGGGTCAACTACCCGTACGCGATCCGGGCCGCCGCGGGACTGATCTACTACTTCGCGGTCCAGACGGGCCAGATCGCCCCGGGCACGCTGACCGTTACGGACGCAGCCAACTCCGGCCCCGGCACGCTGCGCCAGGCGATCGCCGACGCCCCGGCGGGCTACACGATACGGTTTGCCCAGAGCCTCGACGGTGCCACGATCTCCCTCGCGAGTCAGCTGCTGATCGACAAGAACCTCACGATCGATGCATCGGCACTGCCGAACGGGCTGACGGTCAGCGGCAACGGCGCCGTGCGCGTCTTCGAGATCGGCAGCGGCAGGACGGTGTCGATCGTCGGTCTCACCATCACGCGCGGCTACGCCGACTATGGAGGCGGGATCCGAAACAACGGCACGCTGGCGCTGGCCGACTCCACCGTCGTCAGCTGCTTCGCGGTGAACCAGGGGGGCGGAATCTACAACTACTTCGGGAATGTCACCCTGCGCCGGGCGACGATGTCGAGCAACATCACGAACGGCCAGGGCGGTGCGATCTGGGCCGCGGGCGCCACGACTTACGTCGAGAACAGCACGATCCAAGGAAATCTGGCGAGCTACCACGCCGGGATCGCGAACGAGAACGGAACGGTGACGGTCGTTCATTCGACCATCACCGGGAACAGCGCGTTCGCCGGAGGAAGCTTCGGCGGCGGCCTGAGCCACCTCCAGTTCGGCTCGGCGACGACGATCGTGGAGAACAGCATCGTCGCCCAGAACTCGGCGGGCAGCAGCCCCGACGTCTACAAGAACAGCGGGGCGTTCACCCCGACGGGGCCCAATCTCATCGGCGTTAACGGCAACTCGAGCGCCGAGTTCCCCGCGGGCCCGCTCGTGGGAACGACGATCAGCCCGCGGAATCCCCAACTGCAGCCGCTGATGGACAACGGCGGCCCGACCTTCACGCGGGCGCCGATCCCCGGTTCGCCGGTCATCGACGCAGCCGTGCTGACGGCGAGGACGCCCCTGACCGACCAGCGCGGATCCCACCGTGCGGGCGGGCCCGACAACGACCTCGGGACCGTCGAGCTGACGGAATGCGGCAACGGCGTGCTGCGCACAGGCGAAGCGTGCGACGACGGCAACTACGTCAACGGCGATTGCTGCTCCGTCTACTGCACCTACGAGGCGGCGGGGAGCACCTGCAATTCGGACGGTAGCGTCTGCACGGACGATGTCTGCAACGGGGCGGGCTCCTGCACGGCCGGCGCGCCCCTGGATTGCAACGACGGCAACACCTGCACCGACGATTCGTGCAACGCCGCGACGGGATGCCAGAACATCGCCAACGCCGCCATCACCTGCGACGACGGCAACTCGTGCACCACCGCGGACGCCTGCTCGGCCGGCGTCTGCATCGGCGGTCCGCCTCCGCTCGTCCCCGCCCCGGCGGACGGCGTCAGCATGGGCGCGAGCTTGCTGGCCTGGACGCCGCTCGCGCGTGCCGAGACCTACGACGTCGTCCGGGGCGACCTCGGCCTGCTCCACAGCAGCGGCGGCGATTTCTCGGTGGCCACGACAGACTGCCTGGCCAACGACTACTCGTCGACGAGTCTCGACGACCTCGCGGTCCCCGCGGCCGGCAGCGGGTTCTTCTACCTCGTGCGCGGCGCCAACTGCAGCGGCGCCGGCAGCTACGACTCCATCGGTGCGGGCCAGGTGGCCTCGCGCGATCCGGGTGTCGCCGCGGCGGCGATCATCTGCTCGTGGTGCACGAGCGACGCCGCGGGCGCGGCCGGATCGTGGTTCGGCGTGGTCGACCAGTACGTGGGCGGCACGCTGGTCGAGCAGTTCCGCGCGGTGCCGAGCATCACGACCTGCACGGGGATCGGCGGCGTGATCGGAACCGTCGACTACCCCGACTACGGCTGCGGTGGGAACTGGGTCCTGCTGTCGAGAAGCGGATCCGGGTTGACCGTCGAGGAGCACCTGACCTACGGGCTCGCGGCCTGCGTGGACCTGTGCCGGATCGACCTGACCTACGACTACGGCACCGACACGCTCGAGCTCGGAATTCCGCCCGGAGGCTGCGCGGCCTTCCCGAGCGCGAGCGTCGCCGGAACCGTCGCCCGCGTGCCCTGAGGTGCGAGCGATCCGCGCGTAGCTACGCGACGAGCTTCAGCGAGACGAACGGGAGATGCTCGGAACTCACGATGAACACCCAGGGTCGCGTCTCGGTTCCAAACTCCTCCGCGATGCCCCGCGCTGCCTAGCATTGCTCGATCCAGATCTTGTGAAACTCGATCATCGCGACCTCGATTTGGATTGCGCCCGGGTGAACATGTCGGCCCATTCAGGAACGAACCGTGCGATGAAATCCTCAGGGAACCCCTCGCGTTTCCTCGCTCGGGCCGATTTCGCCGCCATCTCACGGCCGCCCCCGCCCCGCAGCCAGATCTCGACAGCGTCGCCCGCCGCCTCGGCGGCGAAATCTGGTGCCCATTCCAGCAGATCCGCATCCTTGCTGCGATCGAGGCGGTACAGGCCGAGCACGATACCCTTGCAGGTTTCAAGGGCCTCGACGCCGAGGCCGAGATCCAATTGGCGCTTCATGTCGTCGGTGAACAGCTTGACGGCTTCCTCGAGAACCTCCCAGGCCGCCTCTCCCGGCTCGGTGTAGCCCCACGGGTGGGACCCCGATCTTCCATGGAGGTCCTCGATACCGAGTCCCTTCACGGCATCCTGGATCTCATCCGCCACCGCCTCGCTTGAAACACCGCTGATCAGATCGCGCGCGATCTTCTCCGCCTCTGCCTGGAGCGCCGGCCTCAGCGCGAGCAGACGACGCAACACGGCCTTGGCCTCTGCCGGTTTCAGCCGTTCGAGAGCCGAGCCCCGAATCGCCGTCCGTGTCTCCCGGCGACGCTTCGTCCCTCGGTGCTCCCTCGGCGGAGCCTCGCGCGGCAACCGCTTCTTGCGCGCTGCGGCGCTCATCGTGATTCAAGCAGCTTCGGGTTGTGCTTCTCAATCCACGCGACCACGTCGCCGCGGAGTTTGACGGCTAACGCTCGCATCGCGTCCGCGTCGGCGTCCGAAACGAGCCCGATACGCTCGTAGCCGCTGATGTTCCGCTTCTTGCGGAACGCGTCGAACCGTGCCCTCGGTCGACAGGCTGTACATGGTGGACGACGAGGACCGGGTATCGGCGGCAGCCGCGACGCCGAATCCCGCTCGGGGAAGCTGGCCGAGGCCGAGGTAGCCTACCGCGACGACGCGGAGACTCTACGGGAGATCGTCTGGGACCCGATCGTGACGCGGTCCGGTGAAGCAGAGATCGCGCTCGTTGTCCCCGATGGCGCCTTGCACATGATCAACTTCGCTGCGCTCCCACAAGGCGGGGGCTACGTCGCCGACAGCGCACTGGCGATTCACTTCCTTTTGGCCGAGCGGGATTTGGCACGTGAGCGCGATCTGGACGCCGGGAACGTGGGCGTGCTGGCCGTCGGGGCGCCGGAGTTCGACGCCGCACCGAAAGCTCAAGCGATGACCGGCCACACCGCGGAACGCTCGGCCGCGGACGGCACGGAACCGCTGCGGGCCGTCGATGCCCGATGTCCCGACGACCCGGCCCTGCGTTTCGAGCCGATTCCAGCGAGCAAGGACGAGGTGGCACGTATTGCACGCCTGGTCCGGAATGGTGGCGGCACGGCGACGACCCTTCTCGGGGTCGAGTCGGACGAAGCAACGGTGAAGGCCGCGGTGCGCGGAAAGCGCGGTTTGCATCTTGCGACCCACACCTACTTCCTCGATCCGGAGTGCGTGGACGGCCGCCCTCGCCGAGAACCCCTGTCTTCGCACGGCGAGTGGGCCAGCTCGCGCGTCCCCGTGCGGCGAAGTCTGAGCCCACTCTTGTTCTCGGGCCTCGCGTTGGCTGGCGCGAACCGGGCCGACGAACGCTCCGAAGGTCACGGCGGCGAGGACGGGATGCTCATGGCAGCCGAGATCGCATCGCTCGATCTTCGGGGGCTCGAATGGGTCGTGCTGTCGGGATGCGAGACCGGGCTCGGAGAGCTTCAACCGCAGGAGGGCGTGATGGGTCTCGAGCGCGCCTTCACCGTGGCGGGGGCGAGCACCGTCGTGACCAGCCTGTGGAAGGTGCGCGACGAGTTCACAGCGCGCTGGATGGAGCAGTTCTACCGCGCGCGACTGGAAGACGGCGCGACCGTTCCCAGAGCGGTTTGGGAAGCGCAACGGGGAATGCTCTCCTGGTTGCGCTCGACGGGTCGTTCGACCCATCCCTTCTACTGGGGTGCATTCGTGTCGAGTGGAGACTGGCGCTAGGCTGCCACTGACACCCCCACCAGGACTCGAACGTCTCGTTGTCGACACCGTCGCACTCTTCCACAGCTCCCGGGCGCACCGTTTCCCCGTTGTCGTTGCAATCGCTCGCTGACGCCCGCTCGCGTCACGCGTTCTTCAAGGACAAACTGGAGTTCGCAGCGTACACGAGCATGGACTGGAGACCCTAAGAAAGCGTTACCCTCATGTGACCGAGGGTCGGGGCGCAAGCAAGAAGGCAGACAAAGCGGCGATGTCGAAATCGTCAACCTGACCTGCCCAACTTCTCAAGACCGAACGTCCCGCGCATACTAGTCCGTCGCTCGCGACAGGCGTTCGTAAGCGGTCGAGCAGCGGCGTTCTTCCCGTGCCCCCTCCCTCTGTGCCAACGTGCTTGAGACACCGACCCCCTTCGAGTTTAGTGTAGAGGGCGGGGAGGCTGGATCGGATGGAGTTCAAGGGTGATCGGTTCTTGGCGGGAGAAG
>Ga0247727_10009003_pt1 | contig 18292 bp, 20 predicted proteins | sample WisWelCaveWW1625_FD_202498 | JGI IMG/M metagenome (GOLD analysis project Ga0247727, IMG submission 202498) | Biofilm microbial communities from Wishing Well Cave, Virginia, United States - WW16-25 | ecosystem: Environmental > Aquatic > Deep subsurface > Groundwater > Cave microbial mat | place... | reverse complement strand
CGCCCAGCGCCACCTCGATGCGAGCTTCGCTGTCCGGAAGATAGGTGAAACGCGAGCGCGCCACCGAGACCACCTGCGGATTGATCTCGTAGAAGCGGTAGCTGTCGCCCTGGCGGCCGTAGGCCGCCAGCGTGCCGATGCCGAGGCCGATGACGCCCACCCTGACCGGCCCCTGCGCCTGGGCGGCGGCAATCGCCACGCCGATGCCGGAGGTCGCCAGGTAGTAGGTCGTCGGCGCGCGCCGCCGCTCGCCTTCCATGTACTGCTCGCCGTGCATGATCACGCCATGCACCAGCCGGCGCAGGTAGAACGCCGCGCCGGGCTCGCCGTACTCCTTCACCCGGACCACGCCGTAAAAATTGCGCATCGACACCGCGACATTCTTCTGGAAGCTGATACCGTCGTAGGCGGCGCAAGCCGCCACCGCCAGCAGCACGCCCAAGCTCGCCCAGCGCGCAATGGGGTGGATCGGCGCGAAGCGCACCGCCGCAAGCACCGCGAGCGCCAGCAAGGCGAGCCCGAGCTCGTAGTAGGCGTTGAAGACGAGCGGCGCGACCACGGCGACTAGCAGCCCGCCGATCGCGCCGCCGGCCGAAATCGTCAGGTAAAAGGCGGTCAGGTGCCGCGCCGCGGGCCGTGCGCGGTAGAGCTCGCCGTGGCAGAACATGCAGCCGACGAACAGGCCCGAGAGAAACATGCCGATCTGCATCCACAACTCGAACTGGAAACGCGCATCCACCAGCAGCCAGGCCATGCCGGCGAGCCACACCAGCACCACGCTCCAGAAGATTTCGACCCGGTACAGTCCGCGCCCCTCGAACGCAATGATGAAGGTGAGCAGGTACAGCGTCAGCGGGAAGAGCCACAGCAGCGGGATCGACGCCACGTTCTGCGTCACGTGGTTGGTCACCGCCAGCAGCAGCACCGAGCCGGTCGCCGAAAGCGCCAGCCAGAGCAGGTAATCGCCGCGGCCCGGGGAGGAACTGTTTTCTATTTCTTGTGTTACTTCTTCTCGCTGTTTTTTCGAGGCAACGGACCAGGACAATCCACAACACAGAACGGCAACGATCGAAAACAGCACCGACCACCAGAGCACCTGCTCGCGGTTACCGAGGAAGGGTTCCACCAGCAGCGGATAGCCGACCAGCGCGAGCAGCGAAGCGAGATTCGAAACCGCGAACAGGCGATACGGATCGGCGCCGGGGCGCGCGCGCGCGTACCAGGCCTGCAGCAGCGGGCTGGTGGAAGCGAGCAGCAGGTAGGGCAGTCCCACGGTCGCCGTGAGCACCAGCAGGATGGTGGAGATCGGCTCCTCGGACCCGAGCGGCTTCCAGCCTTCGGCCGGCGCAATCGGCAGCGCGAGCAGCGCAAGGGCGAGCAATGCCGTGTGCAGCAGCGCCTGCGACCGCGGCGCGAGCCGCGCGTTGGTCGCGTGCGCGTAGGCGTAGCCCGCCAGCAGCAGCGTCTGGAAGAACAGCATGCAGGTGGTCCACACCGCCGCGGTGCCGCCGAACCAGGGCAGGATCTGCCGTGCGATCAGCGGCTGCACCAGGAACAGCAGGAACGAAGACAGGAAAATCGTCGCCGCGTAGATCATCCGCGGCTCAGATGCGCTTGGCGAGTTTTGCGGCGAGGCCCGTGTAGGAAGCGGGAGTCAGCTTCAGCAGCCGCTGCTGCTCCGCTGCCGGGATCGGAAGCCTGCGCACGAAAGCGGCAAGCTGCTTGCGGTCCAGCCGCTTGCCGCGCGACAAGGCTTTCAGTTTTTCGTAGGCGCCGGCGACGCCGTGCCGGCGCATCACCTGCTGCACCGCCTCGGTGAGCACTTCCCAGTTGGCGTCGAGGTCTTCGGCGAGGCGCCGCGGGTCGGCTTCGAGCCTGGCGAGGCCGCGCAGGCAGGCGCCGACCCCGAGCAGGGTATGACCGAGCGCGTTGCCGGCGTTGCGCAGCGCGGTCGAGTCGGAAAGGTCCCGCTGCCAGCGCGACACCGGCAGCTTGTCGGCGAGATGGCGCAGCAGCGCGTTGGCGATGCCGAAGTTGCCCTCGGAATTCTCGAAGTCGATCGGGTTGACCTTGTGCGGCATGGTCGAGGAGCCGACCTCGCCTTTCCTCGCCTTCTGCCGGAAGTAGCCGAGCGAGACGTAGCCCCACAGGTCGCGGTCCAGGTCGAGCACGATGGTGTTGGCGCCCGCGTAGGCGTCGAACAGCTCCGCGATGCAGTCGTGCGGCTCGATCTGGGTAGTGTAGGCGTTGAACTGCAGCCCGAGCCCCTCGACGAAGCGCGCGCAGAAGCGCTCCCATTCGAACTTCGGGTAGGCGATGCTGTGCGCGTGATAGTTGCCGGTCGCGCCGTTCATCTTGCCGAGCAGCGGCACCGCCTCGATCCGTGCGCGCGCGCGCCGCAGGCGCTGCACCACGTTGGCGAGCTCCTTGCCGAGCGTGGTCGGCGAGGCCGGCTGGCCGTGGGTGCGCGCGAGCATCGGCAGGGCCGCGTGGCGGCGCGCTTGGGCGCGCAGCGCGGCGATCAGCTGGTCCAGCCGCGGCAGCATCAGCTTGCGGCGCGACTCCTCGAGCATCAGCCCGTAGGCGAGGTTGTTGATATCCTCGGAAGTGGCGGCGAAGTGGATGAATTCGAGCGCACCCTGCGCTTCCCGGCTCCTGCCGAGCTTCGCCTTCAGCCAGTACTCGATCGCCTTGACGTCGTGATTGGTCTCGGCTTCGATGTCCTTGATCTTTTGCGAATCCTGCTCCGAAAACGCTGTCATCAGCTTTGCCAGCTCGGAAGAAGTTTTCCTTGAAAACGGCCTCAATTCGGATATTGCGGGTTCCGCGGCCAGCGCCATCAGCCAGGCCAGTTCCACGCGCAGCCGGTAGCGGATGAGCGCGTGCTCGCTGAAATACGGCCTCAGGGGATCGGCGGACCTGGCGTACCGCCCGTCGAGCGGCGACAGCGCGGTAAGCGGGGATGCCATGGCGGCTATTATATAATCCGCGCCCGCCATGAAACTGCTCGGTTCCGTTCCCAGCCCCTACACCCGCAAGGTGCGCATCGTCCTCGCGGAAAAAAAGATCGACTGCGAATTCGAGATCGTGGACGTCAACCCTCCGGAGAACCCGGTCAACGCCCACAACCCGCTCGGCAAGGTGCCGGCGCTGGTGCTGGACGACGGCACCGCGCTGTTCGATTCGCGCGTGATCGTAGAGTTCCTCGACGCGGTCTCGCCGCTCGCCCGCCTGATCCCGGACGACAACCGGGAGCGCGTCGCGGTGCGGCGCTGGGAGGCGCTGGCCGACGGGTCGCTGGATGCGGGCGTGCTGATCCGCTACGAGTCGCTGCGGCCGAAGAAAGAACAGAGCGCGGCCTGGTCGGAAAAGCAGGGCGGCAAGTTGCAGCGCGGGCTGGCGATGATCGCGGCGGAGCTGGGCGACAAGGCCTGGTGTCACGGCGAGCGCTACACGCTGGCCGACATCGCGGTGGGTTGCTGCCTGGGCTGGGTCGAGTTCCGCAAGCCTGGCGGCCTCGAATGGCGCAATAGTTACCCCAACCTCGCGCGCTTCTACGACAGGCTCATGGAGCGGCCCGCGTTCGCCGATACCGCGCCGCCAAAAGCCTAATTGATTACCGCGCCGCCGAGACAGGCGGCGCCATCGTAGAGCACCACCGATTGTCCCGGTGTCACCGCCCACTGCGGCCGGGCGAATTCCACCGCGATCCCCTCGTCTTCCGAGCGCGTGACCACGCAAGGCGAGTCGGCCTGCCGGTAGCGTGTACGGGCGGAATGCATCGCGCCTGTTACGGGCGCAGCCCCGGAGATCCAGCTCGCATCCTGCGCGGCAAGCGAGCTTTTCATCAGCCTCGGATGATCGTGGCCCTGGACCGCGATCAGCGTATTGGCGGCCATGTCCTTGCCGGCAACGTACCAGGCCGCGCCGGCGCCACCCACGCCGATGCCTTTCCTCTGGCCAATGGTGTAGAAGGCCAGGCCGATATGCCGGCCTATGGATTTGCCGGAAGCATCCTTGATTGGACCAGGCTCGCGCACCAGGTAGCGGTTCAGAAATTCGCGGAACGGCCGCTCGCCGATGAAGCAGATGCCGGTCGAATCCTTCTTGGCGTGGTTCGGCAGGTGCGCCTCGGCGGCGATGCGCCGCACCTCGCTCTTGATTCGATTTCCTATTGGAAAAACGACCTTCGAGAGCTGGGCCTGTGTCAGCCGGTGCAGGAAGTAGCTCTGGTCTTTCGCTGCATCCGTTCCCCGGTGCAGCTCATGCAAAGCACCTTTCTGCAAAACCCTCGCATAGTGGCCGGTGGCGATGCGCGTCGCCCCGAGCTTGATTGCGTGGTCGAGGAAGGACTTGAACTTGATCTCGGCATTGCACAGCACGTCCGGGTTGGGCGTGCGGCCGGCCTGATACTCGCGCAGGAAATCGGCGAACACCCGGTCCTTGTACTCGGCCGCGAAATTGACCGCTTCCAGGTCGATGCCGATCACGTCCGCCGCCGCCGCGGCATCGAGCAGGTCCTGGCGCGTCGAGCAGTACTCGTCGGTGTCGTCGTCCTCCCAGTTCTTCATGAACAGGCCGACCACGTCGTAGCCCTCGCGCTTGAGCAGCAGCGCGGCGACCGAGGAATCCACCCCGCCCGACATGCCTACGACGATCCGCTCAGCCATAGGCTTTGGACAGTACGTCGAGGGAGAAATTGCTGCCGCGCAGGTAATCGTCCACGCACTGCTGGACCAGGGGCGAGCGGTGCATTGACGATTGTTCTTTCAGTTCCACTGGGGTAAGCCAGTGAAGCGCAACGATCTCTTTGTCCAAGGGCCTGGATTTTTCATGCTCAAAAATGGAACCTGAAAAACAGAAACGCAAAAAAGTTACATCGGCAGGCTTGTAATACCAGCGGTAGATGCCGACCAGCCCGGTCGGCTCGAAGCGGTGCGCAGTCTCCTCCAGCACCTCTCTCGCGCAGGCCGCGACGAGCGTCTCGCCCGGATCGAGGTGCCCGGCGGGCTGGTTGAGCACGCGCCGGCCTTCCTGCAGCTCCTCGACCAGCAGGAACCTGCCGTCGCGCTCGATCACTGCCGCGACCGTGACGCTGGGCCGCCTAGCGCCCACCTCAGGCCACCTTGCGGGTGTTGCTGCGGATGAAATCGGCCAGGCGCGCGATGCCCTGCTCCATTGCCGACTTGGAAGCCGCATAGGAAAAGCGCACGTGCTGGCCTTCGCCCGGCACGCGCGCGCCGAAATGGATGTCGGCGAGCACCGCCACGCCCGCCTCGTGCAGCAGGCGCTTGCGGAATTCCTCGGAGTCGGCCGCGCCGATCATGCGGCAGGCCTCGGTGACATTCGGCCAGGCGTAGAACGCGCCGCCGGGCGTTCTGCAGCTTACGCCAGGGGTCTTGTTCAATAGTTCCACTATCAAATTTCTTCTATCCCAAAAACTTTTCTTCATCATCTCGGCAGCGTCCTGCGGCCCGTTGATCGCCTCGAGCGCGGCCCATTGCGAAATCTGCGAGGCGCAGGACTCGGTGTTGGTGATCCAGCGCGTGAATGCAGGTGCGAGCACAGGGTTGGCGGTAAAGCCGATGCGCCAGCCGGTCATCGCCCAGGTCTTCGACGCGCCATCGGAAATGATGGTGCGCTCGTACATGCCTGGGAGCTGCGCGATGGAATAGAACTCGCCCGTGTAGCACAGCCGCGAATAGATTTCGTCGGCGTAGACCCAGATCTGGGGATGCCTTTGAAGTGTTTTCGCAATCTGCTCGAGTGAAGAACGATTGAGCAAACCCCCGGTCGGGTTGTGCGGATAGTTCAGGATCAAGAGCTTCGTTTTCGGCGTGATGAGCTTTTCCAAGTCGGCCGGGTCGAAGGCGAAATCCCGCTCTTCCCTGAGATGCACCGGCACCGGTTTCGCGCCGCAGGCGATGATCTGCGACTCGTAGATCGGGAACCCCGGGTTGGGGTAGATCACCTCGTCGCCCGCGCCGTGGTCGGTGGTCGAGAGAATCGCATAGGCGATGAAGGGCTTGGCGCCCGCGCCGACCACCACGTCCTCGGCGCGGATCGGCAGCCCGCCGCGCATGCCGGCGAGGTACCTGGCCGCCGCTTCACGCAGCGGATCGATGCCGGCCGAAGGCGTGTAGCCGTGCTTGCCTTCGCGTATTGCGCGGATCGCCGCCTCCTGCACGTGCAGGGGCGCCGGGAAATCCGGCTGGCCTATGCAAAAGCTGACGATGTCCTTGCCCCCTGCTGCCAGCGCGTTGACTTCAGCGAGCACCACGAAGGCGTTCTCGGTGCCGAGGGACTGCGCGCGTTGGCTGATTTGCGGCATGGCTTTCTCGCGGGGCAAGGAAGCTATTTTAGCTGCGCACGGTATCATTATTCATGCTTGTCAACTGCGTCGTCTACCAGGACGGCAAAAAACTCGCCGACATCGCGCAGACCGAGATCCACGACTATCTCGCCAAGCCCGGCTGCTTCGTCTGGGTGGCGCTGCGCGACGCCGCGGGCGCGGAAATCGACGAGATGAGCCGGCAATTCGACCTGCACGAGCTGTCGGTCGAGGATGCGCGCCACGGCCACCAGCGGCCCAAGATCGAGGAGTACGGCAACGAACTGTTCACCGTGCTGCACGTGGTGGAACCCGAGGGCGAGGAATTGCGGGTCGGCGAAGTCAACATCTTCACCGGGCCGAACTACGTGTTGTCGATCCGCAACCGCACCGAGCAAGGCTTCCTCGGCGTGCGCGCGCGCTGCGAGCGCGAGCCGGAATTGCTGAGCCTCGGTCCGGGCTACGTGCTGTACGCGCTGATGGACGCGGTGGTGGACCGCTACTTCCCGGTGCTCGATGCGATCGAGACCGACCTGGAAGCGATCGAGGAGCGCATCTTCGCCAACACCTCGCCGCGCGCCAACATCGAGGCGCTCTACTACGTCAAGCAGCAGGTCACCACGCTTAAGCACGCCACCGCGCCGCTGATGGACGCGGTGGGCAAGCTCTACGGCGGCCGCGTGCCGCAGGTCTGCCACGGCATGGGCGAATACTTCCGCGACGTCTACGACCACCTGGTGCGCCTGAACCAGTCGCTCGACTCCCTGCGCGACACGGTGACCACCGCGATCCAGGTCAACCTCGCCATGATCACCATCGGCGAGAGCGAGGTGACCAAGCGCCTCGCGGCCTACGCCGCGCTGGTGGCGGTGCCGACCATGATCGCCGGCGTCTACGGCATGAATTTCGACCACATGCCGGAACTGAAGTGGGTATGGGGGTATCCGTTCACCCTTTTCCTGATGGTGGCGATCGACGTGGTGCTGTTCCGGCGCTTTCGCAAGGCCGGCTGGCTCTGATGTCCCGCCTGCTGCTGCTGGCCTGCGCGCTGCTGGCGCTGCCCGCCTTCGCGCAGCACGGCGAGCAGAGCATGCACCGCAGCTTCGACGACGCCGCGAAGTGGTCGAAAGTTTTCGACGATCCGGCGCGCGACGCCTGGCAAAAGCCTGCCGAAGTAATCCGCGCGCTGCAGCTCCGGCCGCAGGACGCGGTCGCCGACATCGGTTCGGGCACCGGCTATTTCGCGGTACGCCTGGCGCGCGCGCTGCCGCAGGGAAGCGTGTACGGCGCCGACGTGGAACCCGACATGGTCCGCTACCTGAACGAGCGGGCAGGCAGGGAGCGCCTGGCCAATCTGCGCTCCGTCCTGGCCGCCGGGGACCGGCCGAATCTCCCTGCGCCGGTGGATCTGGTGCTGGTCGTCGACACCTATCACCACATCGCGCGCCGCAGCCTCTATTTCACGAAGTTGAAGGAGAGCCTGCGTCCCGGCGGCCGCGTGGCGATCATCGATTTCACGCTCGAATCACCCGTCGGCCCGCCGGCGCAGCACCGCATCCCGCCCGCGCAGGTGATCTCCGAGATGGAACGCGCCGGCTACCGGCTCGATGAACGGCACGAGTTCCTGCCCAACCAGTACTTCTTGGTGTTCGCGGCGCGCTAGTCTCCCGAGTCATTTGTTCGTTGAATAAACGTGGATTGCTTCCAACCAACCAGGCCGAAGACGCCCAGCACGCAGATCGATCGCCGGGAGGTCACCGGATCACCTCGTCTGCTCGAACCAACAGCGACTGCGGAATCGTGATGCCGAGCGCCTTGGCGGTCTTCAGGTTGATGACCAGCTCGAACCGGGTCGGCTGCTCGACGGGCAGATCGGCGGGCTTGGCCCCCTTCAGGATCTTGTCGACGAAGACCGCCGCGCGCCGCCAGATATCGTTGACATTCGTGCTGTAGGAGATCAACCCGCCGGCTTCGACGTACTGCCGGTGTGGATACATGGTGGGAAGCCGGCTCTTGGCAGCCTGCTCAGCGACTCGCTGGCGGTGCAGGAAGAGGAGCCCCCCCGCGTTCTTGAGCAGCGCACCCGCGTGCGCTTCAGTCGCCGCTCTGAAGGCATTCTCGATCTCGCCACCGTCAACGTTGGAGCGGATTGCGGGAGCTGACAATGATTAAGCTGGTTTCAGCGAGTTTGCTGCACGACAAAGTCCTGCGGTTGGCCTTCAGCGATGGCAGCGAGGGCGACTTGGACCTTGCGCCCGCCCTCGTCCGGGATACGGCACTGACGCGGCCGCTCGCGCAGGCGGAATACTTCAGCAGATTTTTCCTCGAGCTCGGCGCGCTGTGTTGGCCCAACGGACTGGAGTTCAGTGCTCGCTCGCTGCACGCGAAACTCAAGCAAGCGGGATCCTTGCGCCACCCCGCGACAGCGTGATCGGCGGCGAATCGAACGCTCACTCGATCACCTCGTTCGCGCGCAGCAGCACCGGCTGCGGGATCGTCAGGCCGAGCGCCTTCGGGGTCTTCAGAAGCATAGGTGTTTCGATCACGCGAACCTGAGTATTGAGGGTTCGCTCGTGCGGGTCAACCGTCGCGAATGGCAACTGCCTGGGCGACACTCAGCCGCTTTACCGCGTCTGCAACATTAGCGACTCGGGACGCTAGAGCCTGAGCTCGGCGCGCACCGCGTCCCAGGAAACGCCGATCCGAGAATCCGCCGTTTTCTCGATCAGATTCAAATCAACGAGGCGCGCGACGTCCGTGTGCACGTTCTTGTAGTCGCGTCCGAGGGCCTTCGCCAGCGCGTAGATTGAGACGGGGCCGCTTTTCTTCAAATGCTGGAGCATGTTCCAGCGCGCCGGCGTCAGCGTCGAAAGCAGCAGCGGCAGGTCGGCGAAGGAAAGCACCGCCAGCGGCGCCGGCGCGGCGCGCCCCGAGGCGAGGTGCCAGGCTGCCTCGAAGCGGTCCAGCGCGTCGGCCTGCGGGCTAATCCTGACGTAGAGCGTCTTCGGCATCGCGTTCGAAGTCGTACCTGAGTTTTTCCACCGACTTGAATTCGTAGGCACTCTCGCGCCCGCTCACCGACCTGCTGTGCTTTCTGCCGTTGCTTTTGTATTCGACAAGAGGTTGGTTGATTCTGGAACAGGACAGACGATATTCCATGCGGGGAAAAAGAAAAACTTCGAGAAAAAAACCGTTCTCCAGGATAATGCGCTCTTCCAGCATATGGCTTTATACACCATAGGCGAACAGGCGTAAAATGACGCCGATGGCTTCCCGCGATGAATTCTTCAACCTCTACCGCCACGGCTTTGCGCGCGTCGCGCTGGCCACGCCGCTGGTGCGCATCGGCGACCCGCGGGTCAACGCGGCGGCGATGCTCGCCCTGATGCGGCAGGCGGCGAAACAGAAGGCCATTGTCGCGGTGTTCCCCGAGCTGGGGCTGTCGGCCTACAGCTGCGAGGACCTGTTCCACCAGCAGGCGCTGCTGCGCGCCACCGAGGCAGCGCTGGCTTGGCTGCTCGCGCGCTCGAGGAACCTGCCGGTCGCGACCTTCGTCGGCCTGCCGGTGGCAGTCGACGGGCTGCTGTACAACTGCGCTGCGTTCATCTGCCGCGGCAAGCTGCTCGGCGTGGTGCCCAAGACCTACCTGCCGAACTACCGCGAGTTCTACGAGCTGCGCCAGTTCACTCCCGGAGGGGATGGCGTGAAGGACATTTCATATGCGGGCCGAACCGTGCCCTTCGGGCCTTTGATTTTCAGATGGCAAGAGAATCAAAAACTGAGACTCTTCGCCGAGATCTGCGAGGACCTGTGGGTGCCGGTGCCGCCCTCCTCCCATGCCGCGCTCGCCGGCGCCACGGTGATCGCCAACCTGTCGGCCTCGAACGTGGTCGTCGGCAAGCACCAGTACCGCCGCGAGCTCGCCGCCAACCAGTCGGCGCGCTGCATCGCCGCCTACCTCTACAGCGCCGCGGGCGCCGGCGAATCCACCACCGACCTCGCCTGGGACGGGCACGCGATGGCCTACGAAAACGGCTCTCTGCTGGCCGAGTCGCAGCGCTTCTCCGGCAAGGCCCAGCTCACCCTTGCCGACATCGACCTCGAGCGGCTGGAAGCCGACCGCATGCGCCAGAATTCCTTCGGCGAGTCGGCGCGGCGGCACGCCGGCGAGGTTGCGCGCTTCAGAATGATAGATTTTTCCTTGCCTCTTTTCAAAGGCATTCTAAAACTAAAAAGAACGATCGAGAAATTTCCTTACGTACCCGGCGACCCGGCGACGCGCGACGCGCGCTGCGAGGAGGTCTACCGCATTCAGGTCGCGGGCCTTGCCACGCGCATGCGCGCCACCGGCACGCAGAAGCTGGTAATCGGTGTCTCGGGAGGCCTCGACTCGACCCAGGCGCTGCTGGTCTGCGCGCGCGTGATGGACGAGCTCGGCCTGCCGAGGAAGCAGATCCTTGCCTACACTATGCCCGGCTTCGCCACCTCGACGCGCACCCGCTCCAGCGCCTGGCAGCTGATGCGCGCCGTCGGCGCGGGCGCCGGGGAGATCGACATCCGGCCCTCCTGCATGCAGATGTTCAGGGACCTCGGACACCCCTACGCGAAGGGCCGCAAGGTCTACGACATCGCGTTCGAGAACGTGCAGGCGGGCGAGCGCGCGAGCCACCTGTTCCGGCTCGCCAACCACCTGCGTGGCCTGGTGGTCGGCACCGGCGACCTGTCGGAGCTGGCGCTAGGCTGGGCCACATATGGCGTAGGAGACCATATGTCGCACTACAATGTGAACGTCAGCGTGCCCAAGACCCTGGTGCAGTACCTGATCGGCTGGGTGGCGAAGTCCGGGCAGTTCGATGCGGCGGTGAGTAAGGCGCTCGCCCGCGTGCTCACCACCGACATCTCTCCGGAACTGAAGCCGAACCAGAAGACGGAGGACGTCATCGGCCCCTACGAGCTGCAGGATTTCAACCTGTACTACACCCTGCGCTTCGGCTACGCGCCCTCGAAAGTGGCGTTCCTTGCATGGAGCGCATGGAAGGACCAATACAGCCTCGGGGAGATCAGGAAGTGGCTGGAAGTTTTTCTCAGACGCTTCTTCCAGACCAGCCAGTTCAAGCGCAGCGCCCTGCCCAACGGCCCGAAGGTGGGCTCCGGCGGCTCGCTTTCGCCGCGCGGCGACTGGCGCGCGCCCTCCGACGGCAACGCCTCCGCCTGGCTGGCGGACCTGAAGCGGATTCCTAACGAGGCTTGAAGTAAAAGGGGGTCAGAACGACATTTCCGAAAATCGCGGTCAGAGCCCGATTTCTCAGACGGGATAGTCGAGCGCGCGCTGATGACGGATTGCGAGAATTCGTACCTCGTCGCGTTCCGGCCGGAACCGGTACAGCGCAACATAGCCCGTCTTTCCGAACGAGACTACCAATTCACGCAACGGCCCGTCCGTGCTGCGGCCAATCATAGGATGACTGGCAAGTATGGCGATCGAGCCACGAATCGCGCCTAGCGCCGCAGCCGCCGCCCGGAGGTTATTTTTGGCAAGAAATTCGAACGCGCCCTCAATATTTTCGAGGGCATTTTCCGAGTAGATTACCCGCGCCACGGCGCGGGCCGCGGCGGTTTCTCGCCCTTGGCAAGGCGCTCCATCCAGGCGTGCACGTCTTCGGCACGGTACACCGCACCGCCAGCTTCGACCGCGGCGTCCGACGCCATCGCCTCGCGCACGAAATCGCGCATTCGTTCTTCGCGCGAAATCTCGCGTTCGAGTGCTTGCAGCATAAGGCTGTGGGGTGACTGACCGGTTTGCCTTGCCAGCCGCGCGATGCGCGCCTTGAGCTTGTCCGGGAGCTTCAGCGTCGTGGTTGTCGAAGGCATGGTGTCACCATGGTAATACCCGGCGCGCCCCTGCGCAAGGTTCCGGCCGGTTCTGAGGAAACGGGGAGAACGCGAAGCAACCTGAAACCTGCAACCAACGGCATCGCCACCGGCAACCATTGCCCGATCAGACCGTCGCAGGTACCTTGCCAAAGGTTCCCGAATGTCCGCGCCTCCCCGGCCGCTTGCGGCTCTGGAACCTTCGTCCCGGCATCCCCGTGCGCAGCGACACGATGACGGCCCGCCCCGTTCAAGCAGCGAGCCCCGCAATTTCCACCAGTTTCATGTCGAGCTCCAGCTCGAGCTTTTCCCGGTTTGCATCCGCAACCTCGTCGAGCAAGGCGTGCGCGCGCGCCCGATCGTGCGTCAACTTGGCTCGCAATTCGTCGCGCAGCGCCTTGTCGGCGATCGCAAGCGTGATCGTCGATCCCGCGCGGCGGCCGAAGCCGTAAGGCTCGTCTGCGACGACGGTGGCGGGCACGAGCCGCATGTCGGCCGGTTTCACCATGCCCATGCGCTGCTTGTCGAGCAACTCCCGATAGAGCTTGGCGCGCCGGTTCGCCGCATCTGCTTCAGCCAGCCGCCCGGAGATTCCGAGCTCGACATTGCGCAACGCCAGCGCCGAGCGGATGCGCGCTACCGCCGTAGTCGCCGCTTCAATCACGTCGAGAGCGGTTTTCGCATGCTCCATGACTTCAGCCGCTTTCCCCTCTACACCTTCCTTGTTCCAGGGCGAGACGGCAGTGGCAGTCAGCGCCGCCAAAGCACGCGTTTCGCGCTCCTTCTCCAGGAGCTGCCCCCTGCCGTACTCAAGGGGCTGGTGGAAGACGTAGGAAAGTGGGCGAAGCCGGGAAGAGTCGTGCAAAACCTTGCCCGTATCGCGACTCAACTGAGGATACGCAGAGTGCCGCAATGGTTGACGAACGCCTGAACGCGTGGCAAGCGCTGTTCGTGCGGGCGCTTGCGATCCTGGACTCCGCGCCGCGTGCGGGCACGATGCTCCGCGAATGGAGTTTTGGCGGCGGTACGGTGCTGATGCGCAGGCATCGCCACCGGCTCAGCACGGATATCGACATCTCGCGGATTTCACCGCGCGTGACCTGTTCGATTTCGCACTGGTCGCCGAACGGGAGCCCGAGGCGCTGGAGGACGCAAACGAAATCCTGCTTGCCCGGCGCGCCGTCCTGCTGGAGCAGATCACCGACCAGGAAGAGGCGCTGCGCGAGGATTTCGCAGCGCTGGATGTGCTCGAGTATCGCCCGAGCTTCGAGGAATGCGTGGACGTGGTACGGAATGCGCTGGTCCCTGGCACCGGGCGGGCGCCCCATCGGGCGAAGCAGCAGCGTGCCCGCTACCGCGCATCGCTCGCCGCGATCGGATGGCAAACCCGGCTCTGACCCTTTTTCAGGCCGCTTTCTTTTCCTCGTTCGGCGGTAGCTCGCCGATCGCAGTTCGGATCGCGTCCTCGACCTTCTCGAGGAACACGAACTCGAGCTTCGCCTTGGCGTCGGCCGGGATGTCTTCGAGGTCCTTTTCGTTCCTCTTCGGCACCATCACGGTCTTGATGCCCGCGCGCAGCGCGGCGAGCGTCTTTTCCTTCAGGCCGCCGATCGGCATGACCAGGCCGCGCAGCGAGATTTCTCCCGTCATCGCCACGTCCGGACGGATGGGCCTGCCCGTCAGCAGCGAGACCAGCGCGAGGAACATCGCCACGCCCGCGCTCGGGCCGTCTTTCGGCGTCGCGCCGGCAGGGACGTGGATATGGATATCCAGCTTATCGAACGGCGCCTCGATAAAGCCCCTCGCCACGGTCAACGCCGCCTGCGCGGACTCCTTCATCACATCGCCGAGCTGGCCGGTGAGGATGAGCTTGCCCGTACCGGGCATCTTGTTCGCCTCGATGAACAAGATATCGCCTCCGACCGGCGTCCACGCGAGACCCGTCGCCACGCCGGGCACCGAAGCCTTGAGGGCGATCTCGTTGTCGAACTTGCGGGCGCCAAGGATGGCGTGCAGGTCTTGCTCCCCGGCCACGACCTTGTCCGCGGCGCCTTCGGCGAATCTCATCGCGACGTTCCTGAGCACCGAGCCCAGTTCCCGCTCCAGGTTGCGCACGCCCGCCTCGCGCGTGTAATCGGCGATGAGGCCCTTGATCGCAGCCTCTGTTATTTCAAACTGATCAGGTTTCAGGCCGTTCGCTTCCAATTGCCTTTTCACCAGGTAGCGTTTGGCGATCTCGAGCTTCTCTTCCTCGGTGTAGCCGGGGAGCTGGATGATCTCCATGCGGTCGCGCAAGGGGCCCGGGATGGTGTCGAGCACGTTCGCGGTGGCGATGAACATCACCCGCGACAGGTCGAAGTCCACGCCAAGGTAGTTGTCGCGGAACTTCGAGTTCTGCTCCGGGTCGAGCACTTCGAGCAGCGCGCTGGAAGGATCGCCGTGGAAGCCGCCCGCGCCGAGCTTGTCGATTTCATCCAGCATCAGCACGCCCGAGCGGGTGCCGGCGCGCTTGACCGCCTGAATGATGCTGCCCGGCAGCGCGCCGATGTAGGTGCGCCGGTGGCCGCGGATTTCGGCCTCGTCGTGCGTGCCGCCGAGCGCCACGCGCTGGAACTTGCGCTCCATCGCGCGCGCGATCGACTGGCCGAGCGAGGTCTTGCCCACGCCGGGCGGGCCGACGAAGCACAGGATCGGGGACTTGCCTTCCGGATTGAGTTTGCGCACCGCGAGGTGCTCGAGGATCCGGCGTTTGATCTTCGCAAGGCCGAAATGGTCCGCATCCAGGATTTCCCTTGCTTGCCGGATGTTGATCTCCTTGGCAGGAGAAACCGTCCAGGGGACTTCGGTCATCCACTCGAGCCAGGTCCGCAGCATCGCCGATTCGCCCGAATTCTCGCCCATGCGCGACAGGCGCTTGAACTCCTTGCGCACGTGCTTGAGCGTTTCTTGCGGCATGCCGGCGTCCTCGATCGCCTTCTTCAGCTCCTCGGTCTCTGCCGCACTGTCCTCTTCGCCGCCGAGCTCCTTCTGGATCTGGCGCATCTGCTCGCGCAGCACGTGCTCGCGCTGGCGGCTGTTGAACTCCTTGCGCGTCTTGTCGCCGATCTCCTTCGACAGGCGCATCACTTCCACGCGCTTGGCGAGGAACGCGAGCACCTTGTCCAGGCGCGCGCCGAGCTCGACGGTTTCGAGGATGTCCTGCTTTTCCTCGTTGGTGATGTCGAGAAGGTTGGCGACCATGTCGGCGAGCTGGCCGGGCGCGTCGATCGACTGAACGACCTCGGCGAGTTCATCGGGCGTGTTCGGCAGCAGCCGGATCGCCTCGGCGGCCTGCGATTTCAACTGCATGAAGCGCGCCTCGAGCGCGGAACCCGCCTCGCCTCCGCTGACCGCAGCCTCGGGGATCCACGCCACGCTCGCGACCAGGAACGGCCAGCCGTCGAGGTATTCGAGCACGCGGAAGCGCCGCTCGCCCTGCACCATGAGGTGGTTCGCGCCGCCCGCCATGCCGGCATAGCGGACCACCTGGCCGGCGGTGCCGACGCGATGGAGGTCTTGCGCGCCGATGTCGTTCGCCTGCGGGTCGCGCTGCAGGACGAAGCCGACCTTCAGCTGGTTGCGCGCGGCTTCCTGCGCCGCGGCCACGGACGCGGCCCGGCCGATGGTGATCGGCGAGATCACGCCCGGGAACAGCACCGCGTTCCGGAGCGGGATCAGGATCAGCGCGTCCTCGGGGATCGGGCGCAGGGCGAGCGCGGTCGAGCGGTTGCCCGCCTTGCCGGACGCTTCGCCGGCCGTGGCGCCGCCATCCGCGTTTTTGAGCACTTCCGCTTTCTTCCTGGGCCAGAAATCCATGCCATCTCCCGGTCAACGACGCGGATATGCGCGTTCCCCTGTAGGTGCGGGCGAATCGGCGGGAATCAAGCGCGCGGATCGCCTAGAATCTAAAGGGTATTTTCCAAATTGAGGAGCCAGGAGCCGTGCGCTACATCGTGCAGGCGATCTTCGCGCTCGCCGTACTCGTCGGCCTGCCGGTTTTCCTGGCAACGCCCGCGTCGCCGGAAGGGATGCTCGCCGCCACGATCGGCGCGCTGATCCTCATCGCGGTCGCCATCCAGGGCGTCGCCCGGTTCGTGCGCAGCCGCAAGCCGCGCTCTTTCCTCGACAGCCTCATGCCGCCGCGGAACCTTCCCAAGAAATAGCTTTGAGCGTTCCAGGAAGATATAGAGGATGCGCCGGCTCGCCGCCCGCATTCACGCGCAGCGCGTGTAGGGGTGCATTGATTTCTTGCAAGAGCTTCAGGACATTGCTGGAGCGATCACGAAATCCTCCGTGATTGCCCCACGCGCACACGACGATCGCCGCGTCCTTCGCCGCGCGCACAATCGCCGCATTGTTTCCTCTGCCGACCGGGTCCTTCGCCGCCTTCAACTTCCCGGGATCCGTCGCGCGCCAGCCGAACACGTTGGTCACAATCAGCGCCCCGTAGCCCCAGCGCTCGGCGTAGTCGCGGGCGCGCGAGCAGGTCGGATCGAGCCTCAACTCGTCCGCGGTGCTCGGGTTGAGCATCAGGAAATTGGCGGCGGGCTTTGCCTCGTCCCAGCGCCGCCACAGCAGGTAGCGCCAGCGGCGGCAGGGGGAAAACCTAGCGCCGGATTCAGTCATCGCTGCAAGGATATACGGCCGACGGCCCTCGTGCGCCGCACCAAAGCCGCATTCGCGCAGCACAATCGGATCGAGTAAATCGGGGTCAGAGCCCGATTTCCAGCGTCACGCTGCCGTCAATCATGTCCTCGCTTTCCGCCGTCCTGCCGACACCCGGTATTCGGCGACGGGCTGCTGGATCAGCAATTCCGACGGGATGCCGAGCTTTTCGTGAAGCGCGCGAATCATGGCAAGCGTGAGCGGACGCTTGCGCGCGAGGACTTCAGAGGCGCGGTTCTTGCCGCCAACGAGGTCCGCGATGTCCTTCTGCCGCAGTCCCTGCTCCTCCATCCTGAACAGGATCGCCTCAATTGGATCGGGCTTGCGGAACTTGAAGCGCTCCTTCTCGTAGTCCTCGACAAGCTTGGCGAGAAGCTCCAGCCGGGCACCCTCTGGCGCCTCCGAATCGGGATCGCGCCTGGCGAGCCGCCGCGCCTCGTCGAGGTAGCGGTGATACTGCTCTCGTGTCTTGATAATTCGAAGTTCCATGTTTGCTAGCGATTCCTGTTCCTCCCGTCGTACTCGCGGTGCGTCCCGATCCATTCGACCGCGACCGTGCCGGAACGGTAGGCGATGGTGGCTTCCAGCCGATAAGCATTGCCCTTCACGTTGAACACCACCCGTCCGCCGCCAAGGAAACTCGCCGACGCGTAGCGATTGCGTATGTCCTGTGGAGCCTGCCATCTGGCAGTCTCGACATCAGCCAGCCAGTTCTCGATCCAGCTGCGCGCATCGGCATGCTTCCTGCGGAACTGTTCGAGCCGTTCGCGGGGCAGCGCTCGCCGGGCTGTCGCGGCTCGCGATCCAGTCGTCGATCTCCTCGAGGTCGCGCACAGCGTCCGCCGTCAGGCGAACCTCGAAGCGCATCAGCGCCGCGATCGCCGCTCGCGCAGGCGCCGGAAGGCTTCCTCCGCCGGCACCGTCCTGCCTTCGTCGACCTGGCGCCGTCCGAGCGCGAGGATCTTGAGCAGCGCGAGCGTTTCCTGCGTCTGCTCGTAGGTCGCCACATCCTGCATGACCGCCTTGGCCTCGCCGTTCTGCGTGATCACCAGCGGCTCGCACTTCTCGCCGAGCTCGCGGATGATCTCGGCGGCATGCGCTTTCACATAGCTGATGGGCTTGATTCTGGATGAATATTTCATGGCCGCTTCCGATCGGACCTAATTTAGTCCGAATTCGGACTGGCTGCAAGCCGCGGCCGGCCGGACTGTAGACTGGGCAGGCAACTCCAGAAAGGAGCCTGCCATGTGCCTCGATTACGAATGGGAATACATGCAGTATCGTGCCGAGGAAGCGCGCAAGGCGATGCAGAAGGCCAAAGAGGATATGAAAAAGCCCAAGCCGGCCGCTCCGGCCGCCGCGCCGCCAACCCCGCAGCAGGACGAG
>Ga0247727_10009002_pt1 | contig 18293 bp, 17 predicted proteins | sample WisWelCaveWW1625_FD_202498 | JGI IMG/M metagenome (GOLD analysis project Ga0247727, IMG submission 202498) | Biofilm microbial communities from Wishing Well Cave, Virginia, United States - WW16-25 | ecosystem: Environmental > Aquatic > Deep subsurface > Groundwater > Cave microbial mat | place... | reverse complement strand
GGCCGAAATTGGTACGGGAGGTGTTGCCTGAGCCATGTCGTCAGTATCGCTGAAAGCCAGCACCGTGGCTATCCCACAAAGAGAGCATTGACACGCTCTCTAAAACTGTGAACAGTTACCTGGCAGGAATGGTGTGGGTATCGAAGCGGCGTGGCAACCGAGTGGCCGTCTATCTGTCTAAGTTGGCGTGCCAGACCCTGGCGCGCTGGTTGGCGGCACGCAAGCTATTGCACAATGGGAGGGACACCGCGGTCTTTATCTCACTGCATTGGACAGCCGGGCGATCCGCGCCAGGCGGGCGAATAAGCAAGCGAGGCTTGCAACAGGTTTTGTGCGATTATCAGCAGATTGACTTCTCGCGACTTAAAAGCAGAACTTGAACAATTGGCAAAATGAAAGCAGACTCTCCCCTGCCGACGAAGAAACGAACCGAATTTGTAAAGAAGGCACTTGCGATGGCTGGCAAACACATGCGCCAACGCCCTCAATCACAATTCCCCTTTATAGGTAGATGACCAGCCAAACAGCGCCCGCAAGCGTTGGGCCGGGTTGAACTTGAATACCCAACTGGAGCGTTCGGGCCGCACATAGAAACTGCCGAAGTTCTTCAATGTGACACCCTGCCCCTGCTTGAGCGTTGCATAGATTTCTTCCAGGGTGGCCTCTATGATTTTTTCGACGGTCTTGGCGCTGTAACCCGTCCGCCCAGCCACCCGTTCAACCAATTCGGCTTTGTCAACGCGGTCGCTCATCTTCATTGTTCCTTTGGCTCAACTCCAGGACTCAGACCAGCCCCGCCGTTTCAAGTCGCTTGATAAACGCAGAGCGACTCCGATATTGTTCGCGCAGTCGCGTCATGTGCTTTATGAAATCCGCCTGCTTGTTCTGAAACTCGGCCAGCTCACGCAGTTTGAGCAATTGGCTCACCGCCTCCGCATAGGCTTTGGACTGATAGCTTTGAACGAGCGATTCTACCGCCTGCCAGGCTTGCGCCTCTCGTTTAGCGAGCTGCTTGAGTTCTTCGATCCGGCGCTGTTCGGCTTCTTCTGCCTTGCGCTGCTTTTCCTGCCGTTTGAGGCGTTGAGCCGCCTGCAAGAGTTGTCGCACGCTCCGACGACGTGTAACTTCGGGAGCGGGTAAGGCCTTGACCATGCCCCGGAGTTTGTGCTTGAGCGCCAGGCCAATTCCGGCTTCACCCTTGACCAGTCGGAAGAGAAATGCCTCGCACTCGGCGCGCGTTAGCCGGGTAATGGCTTGCTGTAAAGCGTTGTCCGAAACCTCCGCCGGTTTAGCGCCGCTGGCCAGGGCGGCGCTTTGAATCAGATGCGGGTCAATTTCGGTGAACTCGACAAAGCCATCGCGACAATATGGCTCCACAGTTTCCAGCTCAATCAACCCCTTGGGAAAGCGAAACATCAGTCTGCGGGTGCCCCAATTCGCCAGATAGAGGAAGGCATCGAAATACTGGCTGAGCACCTGGCGAGGATCATGCTTGAAATCGCCATAGCTGTACGTCACCACCGCCTGGCTGGCCGTGACGTCAATGTGGCTGGAAAGCCCTGCGACTTCTCTCTGCTCTTTTTCCGTGAGCAGACGGTCAATTGTTTGGAACTCGTAGTATTGGTATTCGCTCATGTTTGCTTAGGCCGCTTCCATCGGCCGGACATGCCCCTGTTTTCCACTTCCCGTTCGGAGTCCATAGCGGCCGTCCGCTCATGTCCATCAGGGAGTTTTCAGGGGTACTCTAAATAGCAATATGGGCGTTAGCATAAATACTTTTATGCTAAATCGCAAGCACCGGCTCAACCCCCGTATAATCCTCATTGACATCTCGCCAATATATCACCATAACGACGAACGACTTTGTTGAATGGCGCATATAAGGGAATATCTAAATGAGGGCAGATTCTCTTATGCGCTTTGGGCAATCTCTTCTGCGGAAAACGGCGTCGTCGCCAAGTGGTAAGGCAAGGGTCTGCAAAACCCTTATGCGTTTTTTCGATATAAGTTCCTGCACAAAAGCCTCAAGTTGTTGAGGCTTTTTTGTTTGCCTCACCTTGTATTGCTCGTCGCTTCTTTGAGGAAATATTGTGTTGCTGTCCAAATCATGGTATATTCGCTGGAAATCGAGTAAACAATTACAAGAAATGACCGATAAAACAAGCCCGATTTCTATTTCGCGTCGCTTACATGAGCAGGAACAGTTCTATTTTTCACCTGCCACCCTGTCTGCTTGGCTAGCGGTGGATCGGGTTACGGCTTACCGCTTGATTGCCCGCCTGCGCTCCAGTGGTTTAGTCACCGAGGTGGAAAAGGGCAAATACCTTCTGCTTGGCCTCGAACCGGAGCACGTCCTTTCCAACCCGTTCTTCGTTGCGAATCACCTTGTCACCCCCTCTTACATTTCCTATTGGTCAGCCCTTCACTTCCACGGCTTCACCACCCAGGTGCCGCGCGAAGTCTTCTGTGCCACGACCAGGAAAAAACGTCCCGTGACATTTCGGGAACAGACCTTCCGCTACGTTACTCTGCAACCGCGCAAGTTCTTTGGCTATCGTCGCGAAACGCTGGGCGGCTTATCGGTGTTGATCGCCGATGAAGCCAAGGCGATTGTGGATAGTTTGGACCAATCTCGATATGCGGGCGGCATCCTTGAAGTGGGGCAGGCGCTTCACCGGGCGTTGCCTGAACTGGAGGTGGGCTTGTTAGTCGAGTATGCCGTTCGCATGGAAGACAAAACTCTGGCGTCCCGACTTGGGTTTTGGCTGGAAATGTTCGGCCAGCGGGTGGACGGGTTGCCGGCTTCGCCCAGCCCGGTCGCGCTTGACCCCACCCGGCCACGAACCGGAACAACCGATGCGCGTTGGAAGGTGATTATTAACCTGCCCATCCCCGCGTCGTTCACGGAAGGGGTGGGCTGATGCTGACCCGGCAACAGTTGCAGCGGATTGCTCAACGGGAACAGGTCGGCTTGCAGGCGGTGGAACGCGACTATCTTCAGCATCTACTCGTCGCGCTCCTCTACGCGCGTTCCCAGGAGTTGGTGTTCAAAGGTGGCACAGCGTTACGCCTGATCTACAAAGGTAACCGCTACTCGGAAGACTTGGATTTCAACGGGCCGAACGATGTGCCCCGCCTGAGAGTGCTCTGGGCCGAGGTTTGCCAGGAGCTGGAGTTCTACGGCATTGGAGCCGAAATCCGTCAAGAATGGCAAAGCGAATTTGGATACAGTTTTGACGTCAGTTATCGTGGGCCGCTCTACGATGGGCGGGATCGCAGCAAAGGCAAAGTGCGCGTGGATGTGAGTCTGCGCGAAGAATCGGTGGCGACGCGGCGCGAGTTGGTGACAGCGATTTATGATGATGTGCGGCCCTTCGTGGCCATCGTTTTAACGCCGGAGCATCTCTTCGCCGAGAAAATGCGGGCCTTACTGGTACGGGCGAAGCCGCGCGATCTCTACGATCTGTGGTTAATGTCGCGTCAAGGCTGGCGGCTGGATCGGAACATCCTCTCTCAAAAGCTGGCGCTCTATGACCTTGAGTATACGCCTGAGCGGCTCAACGAAACTCTGGCGCGGGTGGCCGCCGATTGGGAGCGGGATATGCGACCCCTCTTGCCTCAATACGTCCCGTTTGAAGATGTAAGCCGCGTCGTGCAGACGCTGGAACCTTAGCCCAGCTCCGGTGACGCTGGCTGATTTTCCACCTAACTCACGCTCGTCCCGGCCAATCTCTTTCAGTGTGCATCCCTGCCTCGGATGCCGCAGTGGCTGAACCAATTCGCAACATGACACTCCGCCTCTGTTTGCTGGGCTCGTTTCAACTCGAATCGGACGCTGGCCGGATCCGCCTACCCACGCGCAAAGCCGAAGCCCTGCTCGCTTATCTCGCCGTGCATGCTGAAGCGCACTCGCGCGAAAAATTGGCGGCCTTGCTGTGGGGCGATTTCCCGGATGAGCAAGCCCGAGCTTCATTGCGGAATGCGCTAACCATGCTTCGCAAAGCGTTAGGCCACACCCGCTTCCTCGCCGACCGCGAGACCGTTCAATTGAATCCCGATGCCGAACTATGGGTGGACGCCGTCGCGTTCAAGACTCAGGCCGACGCTTTCGCCTCAACGGCGATGCCTGACTCGGAGGCGGTGGACGTTGAACTCTACGGGGGCGACCTGCTGGCTGATTTCTACGATGAGTGGATTCTGCCGGAGCGTGAACACTATCGCCTCCTCCACCTCGAGACGCTGGCCCGGCTCGCCCGCTGGTGCCGTTCGCGCGGCGACTATCAACGAGCGATTGAGGCGGCGAAACGTCTTCTCACTGCCGAACCGACCGATGAATCCGCGCACCGGAGTTTGATGCAAAGCTACCAAGCGCTGGGCGATTATGACTCGGCCCTCCGGCAATATGAGGCCTGCCAGCGAGTCTTGCGCGACGAGTTGGGCGTCGAGCCATCTTCGGAAACGACCGCGCTCTACGAGCAAATCCGGCGCGCCGCGGCCACGCGCTCCTCACCGGAAGCGCAACTCAACAACTTGCCAGTTCCGTTGACGAGTTTCATTGGGCGCGAGCGTGACCTTCAAGAACTGTCCGCGCGATTGGGCGGCGACGACTCGCTGGCCGTGGCGCGCCTCTACACGTTGACCGGCCCCGGCGGCGCGGGCAAAACCCGGCTGGCTCTGCGCGTGGCGGCGGAACTGGCGAAGGCCCAAACCTTTGCCGACGGCGTCTGGTGGGCGGAACTGGCGGCGGCCTCCGATGCGGCTTTTGTGCCGCAGGCCGCGGCGAAAGTTTTTGGCCTCCGTGAAAGCCCCGGCCAACCGATCACGGACTCGCTGATCGCTTTCATGCGCCCCAAACGTTTGCGATTGATCCTCGACAATTGCGAACACCTCATCGTCGCCTGCGCCCAACTCGCCGAGCAATTGTTGCAGGCCTGCCCCCACTTGAAAATTCTCGCCACCAGCCGTGAAGCGTTGGGCATTGGCGGCGAACAGGTGTGGCCGGTTCCATCTTTGGATACGCATTCCGAAGCCATACGTTTATTCGTCGAGCGCGCGGCGGCGGTCAAATTCGGTTTCACCTTGAATGAGTCCAACGCGCAGGCGATCACTCAAATCTGTCAGCGGTTGGATGGGATGCCGTTCGCCATTGAGTTGGCGGCGGCCCGGATCAAGGCGCTTTCGGCAGAGCAAATCGCCGCCCGACTCGATGATCGTTTCAACCTGCTCACCACCGGCAGTCGCGCCGCTTGGCCTCGTCAACAGACTCTGCGCGCAACGATGGACTGGAGCCACGATTTGTTGGACGAGGCGGAACAAACGCTGTTCCGGCGGCTGGCGGTGTTTGCGGGCGGCTTTAGCTTAGAAGCCATTGAAGTTGTGAGGCGAGAGTTGGAGGATTGGACGCGAAGCGTCTCTAATCCTCCAATTCTCCGGCCTCGCTCAGGGTTAGTTTCCAACCTCGATGTGCTCACCCGCCTGATTGACAAATCCCTCGTCATCGTCGGAGACGCGCGCTATCGCCTGTTGGAGACCACCCGCGAGTACGCCGCCGACAAGTTGTGGCTGTCGGGCGAAGAGTCTGAGATGCGGCGACGGCATCTACAGTGGTATGTCCAATTCGTCGAAAGCGCCGAGCCAAAACTTATCAGCGCCGAGCAGGCCGAGTGGCAGGAGCGGCTGGAGCGTGACCACGCCAACATCCGCGCCGCCCTGCGTTGGGCGATTGAGAACGCCGAGGCTCAACTGGGCTTGCGGCTGGCGGGCGCGCTCTGGCGTTTTTGGGATCAGCGCGGCTACCTGGGCGAGTCGCGCAAGCAGTTGGAGAGATTGCTGGCCCTGCCTGCCGCGCAATACCTCACCTACGAGAAGCAATCGTTCCAATCTGACCGCAAGCCTTACGGGCCGATTAAGCAGAAGCTCGCCATCAAAGCCCAAACCCTATGCGAAGTGCGCGAACTCGTCCCGGATAAACGCCTCGCCTGGCACGCCCACATGGTTGGCGATCCCACGACTCACGCCGATTGGGAAATCGAGTTGGCCTCGGATGGCAATGGCGGCACCAAACTGACCCAGAAGGTGTTCTTCGTCTTTGGCCCGCTGCCGGGCTGGGTGGGCATTCTGCTCTTCATGGAAAAGCGCGCCTTCCGCCAGTTCGACGCCGGACTGCAGAACATCAAACAAATTTTGGAGGGGCGCGCTCAGGCCGGTGAACGCCTGGCAGTCGCTACCGCCCACTGAGGACATGTTGCGTCATGCACGCCCGCGTCATCACCGCTCAACTGGGACACGACAAACTGGGCGAGGCCGGCCGCCTGTATCAACAAACGCTCTTGCCCATCGTCGGCGGCCAACCCGGATTCAGAGGCGCGCTGGTGTTGGTGGATGGGGACACCGGCAAAAGCCTCACCATCCTGCTCTGGGAAACAGAGGCTGACCTGCGGGCCAGCGAGCGTGATGGGGCTTATCCGCAACAACTGGCGGCGTCGTTCACCGGCACGCCGATGCACGAAGTCTACGAAGTCAGCGCCGAGATCATCTATCACGGCGTCGCGTAACCATCATCCCAACTTTTCAAGGAGAACAATCATGTCCGCCCAATCCAATTCGCAATTTGCCCGCACCCTCTATCAACACTTCAACGAGGGCAACCTGGAAGCCGCCTTGTCAATGGTCGCCGACGACGTAAACATTGTGCTTTACCCGCTCGGCCAAACCTTCAAAGGCCGCGGGGGCTTCGGGCAGTTTATGCACGGCTTTCACGACGCCTTCCCGGATATGAAGGTTGAAGTGAAGAACCAGGTGGCCGCCGACGATTCGGTCGTCAACGAATTCGTCGCCCGTGGCACCCACACTGCACCGTTGATGACGCCCGCTGGCCCGGTACCGCCCACCGGCCGCAAAGTGGAGCTCAACGTGTGTGAAGTGTGGGGCCTGCGCGATGGCAAGCTCGCCAGCCTGCATAACTATCAGGATATGGCTTCGATGATGCGGCAGTTGGGGTTGATCAACTGAGTGAAGCGCGACAAACAGCCCGTTGGCAAATCATGTCAGCGGGCTGTTTTGATTCTTTGCAAGAACATGAGCGAATTGTGTGGTTGATGGTTGAAGCGAGGGTTGGAAAAATCCCTTACCACTGACCACACGGCTACCTGATTAGGTTAGCCGTGTGGTCAAGAGTCGGGGCGAGAGGATTTGAACCTCCGGTCTCACGGTCCCGAACCGTGTGCTCTAGCCGAACTGAGCCACGCCCCGAATGCCCGGCATTATAACGGACGGAAATTGAATCGGCAAGGCGGGGGGATGTAGACATGGAAACAAGTAAACACGGGAACAAGTAAACACGGAAACATGGAAACATGGAAACAAGTACACTTGTCTACCTGTTTACTTGTCTACCGGTCTACCGGTCTACCGGTCTACCGGTATACTTCTCACCTCCCATGTCCCTCCCCAGCTTCCTCCTCATCCTCGGCTCGGCCTGCATTCATGTGGTGGCGCATGTGGCGCTCAAACGCACGCGCGATCGGGTGGCCTTTACCTGGTGGATATTGCTGTGGGGGTGTGTATTGTTTGCGCCCGTTTTGGCGCTTAAGTGGCAAACCATCCCACCCGTGGGATGGGCGATTATGGCGTTTAGCGCTGTTTTCGAGGCGGGCTACTTTGCCGCCATCGCTCAAGCCTATCAAACCGGAGATTTGTCGGTGGTGTATCCACTGGCGCGTGGCACGGCCCCTTTACTAACACTCATTTGGGCCACCGCGTTTCTGAAGGAACAGACCCAGTGGGGCGGCGTTATAGGCATCGCCCTGATTGCGTTAGGCTTGTATGTCGTCAACCTCCCCAAACTCGGCGCGTGGCTGGAACCGTTGCGTGAACTCAACCGGCCTGGCCCACGCTATGCCTTACTGGCCGGGTTGTGCATTTCGGGCTATACCGTAATTGACCGGGTCGGCATCAATTACGTTTCGCCCTTGCTTTACACTTATCTGGCGTTATGGATGACGCTGGCCCTGCTCACGCCTTTTACCCTGCGCGCGGTGGGCGGGAGCGGACTCACCCAGGAACTTCGGCATTCACGTTTCAATAGCGTCATCTCAGGTTTCACCAACCTGGCGGCCTATGCCATCGTGCTGTATGCGATGCTGGCCGGAACACCCGCCAGTTACGCGGGCGCGGTGCGTGAAGTCAGTGTGGTGTTGGGCACCGCGATTGGCATCTTTATTCTCAAGGAGCCAGGCACATGGATGCGGTTGGCGGGCGCTCTGCTGGTGGCCGCCGGAGTCATCGCCATCAAAGTGTTGGGGTGAGGGCGTTTCCCTTTTTTCCTGCCTGTGCTTGTGATAAGATACTCACTATTACTTAAACTCTAAACCCTAAGGGTTTTCGCGAAGCGTACCCTTAGGGTTTGTTCTGGAGGTCCTACGTGGCAAAGAAAACCAGCAAGAAAGTCCGCGTCGCCATCATCGGCGTCGGCAACTGCGCGTCGTCGTTAGTGCAGGGCATCGAGTTTTATAAGCACGCCAAAGAAAGCGACAAAGTGCCGGGCTTGATGCACGTCACCCTCGGTGGTTATCACATTCGTGACATTGAGTTTTCGGCGGCCTTTGATGTGATCGAGGGCAAGGTCGGGTTGGACTTAAGCGAAGCCATCTTCGCCTTCCCCAACAACACTTACAAATTTAGTGAGGTGCCCAGGTTGGGTATCAAGGTTGAGCGCGGGATGACACACGATGGGCTGGGCAAATACGTCAGCGCCAAGGTCAAAAAAGCGCCCGGTGCCACCGCCGACATCGTGAAGATCCTCAAAGACACCAAGACCGATGTGGTGGTGAGTTATCTGCCGGTCGGCTCGGAGATGGCGACCAAATGGTATGTCGAGCAAATCCTGGAGGCCAGGTGCGCCTTCATCAATTGCATCCCGGTCTTCATCGCCTCGCAAGCCTACTGGCAAAAACGCTTTGCCGAACGCGGCCTGCCCATCATCGGCGATGACATCAAAAGCCAGGTCGGTGCCACCATCACCCACCGCGTGCTCACCAACCTCTTCCGCGAGCGGGGCGTGCGACTCGACCGCACCTATCAACTTAACTTCGGCGGCAACATGGATTTCTATAACATGTTGGAACGTGAGCGGCTGGAGTCGAAGAAAATTTCCAAGACCAACGCCGTCACCTCGCAATTGGATTTTGAGATTGACGAAGACAATGTGCACGTCGGCCCCTCGGACTATGTGCCATGGCTGACGGACCGCAAGTGGTGCTACATTCGTATGGAAGGTACCACCTTTGGCAATGTGCCGCTGAATCTCGAACTCAAGCTGGAAGTGTGGGACAGCCCCAACAGCGCGGGGGTGGTGATTGATGCGGTGCGCTGTGCCAAGCTGGCGCTGGAGCGCGGCCTGAGTGGGCCGCTACTTGGCCCGTCGTCTTATTTTATGAAATCGCCGCCCCAGCAATATACCGATGACGTGGCACACCAGCGGACAGAAGAATTTATCGCCGGAAAGTAGAGCGTGGGGCGTAGTCCGTTTACGGTTTACGCACTACGCTCTATCGGCCAGACGTGCTTCATGCAATCCGACAAAACGACTCCCAAACGTCCCTCGCCCACCGACTGGGCGCGCAAAAACTTTAAGGGCCTGCTCGACCCCCTCGGCCAGTTTTTTATCAAGCTGGGCCTGCACCCCAATACCATGACCCTGCTCGGACTGGCGGGCCACATGGCGGGCGCGGTCTTTCTGGCGCTCGGCCACATGACCATTGGCGGCGTGTTCATCCTCATCAGCGGCCCCTTTGATGCGCTGGATGGCACGATGGCGCGCCTGCTCGACCAACCCACCAAGTTTGGCGCGTTTGTGGATAGCGTGACCGACCGCTGGAGCGAGATGTTTATTTTTCTCGGTCTGCTCATCTACTATGTTCAGCGCGGCGAGGTTGTGATGTGTGTGCTGGTGTTTCTGGCGACGATGGGCAGTGTGATGGTGTCGTATACCAAAGCGCGCGCCGAGACCCTGGGCTTTGATTGCAATGTGGGTGTGCTGACGCGGATGGAGCGTTATCTGGTGCTGGCCCCGGCGTTATTGTTTAACCTGCCCGGGTTAGGGGTCGGCCTGATTGCCCTGCTCGCCAACGTCACCGCCCTGCAACGCGCGTTTTACGTCCGAGCGCAGGCGCGGTTGCCTGGCCGGGCCAGGTATAAATAGAAAAGGAACCCAATGCCGCCCTCCAGCCACCAGCTCGACCCACATGATATCCGCGTGTTTAGTGGCAGTTCGCACCGGGCGCTGGCGGCCGGGATTGCCGCTCATCTACAGGTGCCCTTGGAAGATTCGCGCACCCGGCAATTCAGCAACAGCAACACCTACGTTCAACTTGGCGCCAGCGTGCGCTCGCGGGCGGTCTTTATCGTGCAATCGCTCTCGGCCCCGGCCAATGAGCATTTGATGGAACTGTTGATGATGCTCGACATCGTGCGCGGCGCGGCGGCGCGCGAAGTCCACGCCATCATCCCGTACTTTTCCTATGCGCGCTCCGACAAAAAAGATGCGCCGCGCATTTCCATCACCGCCCGGCTGGTGGCCGATTTGCTCAAGACCGCCGGCGCGACGCATGTGATGACGATGACGTTGCACTCGCCGCAGGTGCACGGCTTCTTTGATGTGCCGACCGACCCGCTCACCGCGCGCGGATTGTTTATGGAGCATTTCCAAAAGACGTGGCCTGAGCGCGATTTGCGGGAGGCCATCGTCATCGCGCCCGATGCCGGCCGGGCCCGCTCCGCCGCGCGCTTTGCGAAGATGCTGGATTTGCCCACCATCGCCGCCGAGAAGACCCGCATCTCCGATAAAGAAGTGAAGATGGGCGAACTGATTAGCAAACAGGTGAAGGGTTTCCGCCGCGCCATTATTTATGATGATGAGATTGCCAGCGGCGGCTCGGTCATCAAGTTGAGCGAACTGCTGATTGAAAACGGCGTTCAGCAAATTACGGCGGTCTGCACGCATGGCGTCTTTACCGGGAATGCGATCGAGAATCTCGCCGCCATTCCGCAGATTACCGAAATCGTCACCACCGACACCGTGCCGATTCCGCTGGAGAAGCGCGCGCCGCACATGACGGTGCTGTCGGTCGCGCCCATCTTTGGCGAAGCCATCCGGCACAATTATTTCCGCGAGTCCATCGGCGACTTGTTTTCGTTTTGGGAAGACTGAAAAAGAGAATTAGACGCTTCGCGTGGAGATTTTGCTCATCGCCAATTCTCCACGCGAAGCGTCCCATCCTCTAAATTCTGGAGTTGATATGACCATTGACCAATTCGGTATTCACCTCGGCCCGCTCTATCTGCGTTTCTATGGCCTAATTCTGGTGACAGGCGCGTTTTTGGGCGCTTACCTCGCCTCGCTCCAGGCCAAGCGCAAAGGCCACAACCCCGACCTGGTGTGGGACGGCATGTTGTGGGTGTTGATTGGCGGCATCGTGGGCGCGCGGCTGTGGCACATCTTCACCCCGCCGCCGAGCATGGTGGCACAGGGCCTCACCACCGCCACCTATCTCAACCTCACCAACATCACCAGCCTGACCGTGCCGCTTATCAATCTGACGATTCCGATTCCGATAGCGTTTGCGGTGTGGGAGGGCGGCCTCGGCATTCCGGGAGCGGTGGCCGGCGGCATGTTGGCGATATATTTTTACACCCGCTCCATCAAAGCGAATTTTGCGGAGTGGGCCGATATGGCGGCCCCGGCCGTGGCGCTGGGGCAGACCATCGGGCGCTGGGGCAACTTTGTCAATCAGGAGTTGTACGGCCAACCCACCACCCTCCCCTGGGGCATCACCATTGACGTGTTCCCCGGCCAGAAATTTCACCCACTATTTTTGTACGAGTCCATCGGCAACCTCGCTATCTGCATTGCTTTGCTTTACATTGGACGACGCTATGCCGAACGCTTGAAGACCGGTGATGTGTTTTTGTTTTATCTGCTGATGTATCCAGCCTTGCGGTTCTTCCTCGAATTCATCCGATTGGATAGCGCGCAGATTCTAAAATTGAACGCCAACCAGACATTGATGGCGATTGTGTTTGTGGCCGCGCTCGGCTTACTGCTGACGCGTCACAACGCCCGCGCCAATCGCGCCGCGCGCCACACCACCGCCGCTGTTGAGTCCGCGCCAGCGTCCGCCGAATCGGCCGCGCCCGTGGAACCTGCCGCGTCCATCGAAACGGCTTCCACGACCGGGCCCTCTGAATAACTTGCTAATCTGGAATGATTGAAACCGACGGCCTGACCAAAGAATTTGAGAACTTCCGCGCGGTGAGCGATGTGACCCTGACCGTGCGCCCCGGTGAAGTGTTGGCCCTGCTTGGCCCCAACGGCGCGGGCAAGACCACCACCGTGCGGATGTTGACCTCGATTCTTAAGCCAACTTCGGGCTGGGCGCGCATTGCTGGCCATGATGTGGCGCGCGACCCGGCCGGTGTCCGGGCCAACGTGGGCGTGCTTACCGAACATCATGGCTTGTATTTTCGGATGCGCTCCGAGGAGTATTTGGATTTCTTTGGCGAACTGTATGGCCTCGCGCCGGCCGCCCGCCGCGCGCGCGCGGGCGAATTACTGGAACGTTTTGGCATGAAAGAGGCGGCGGGCAAGTGGCTGGGCGAATACTCCAAAGGCATGCGCCAAAAACTGGCCCTCATCCGCGCGCTGTTGCACGACCCGCCCGTGCTGCTGCTCGACGAACCGACCTCCGCCATGGACCCGCAATCCGCCAAACTGGTGCGCGATGCCATCACCGACCTGCGCGCCGACCACCGCGCCATCATCCTCTGCACCCACAACCTCAACGAAGCCGAACAACTCGCCGATCAGATCGCCGTCATCCGGCGTGGGCGCATCATTGCGCGCGGCACACCGCTTGAACTTAAGCATGAGTGGCTTGGCCCGGCCGTAATGGAACTACGCGCTTCCACCTCCCTAAACGGCGTGGTGAATGAGTTGCGCGACCTTGTCGAGATAATGGACTACGGCCCCGATTGGGTGCGCTACCGGGTGGCCGACCCGGCCCTCACCAACCCCCAAGTTGTTCAGCGTCTCACCGCCCGACAAGTGCCACTGCTCACCCTCTCCGAAATTCCGCGCAGTCTGGAAGCGGTGTATGTGCAGGTGGTGGAAGCCGACCAATGACCAATTACCAATTACTAATTACCTGGAAACAGTAATTGGTAATTAGTAATTCGACGTTGCCAATGACCCTCTCCCAAGCCCGCTTCACCCTCTCCCGCGCCCTCATCGTCACCCGGCGCGAAGTGCAAGACCAAATGCGCGACTGGCGCATCATCGCGCCGGTGGTGGTGCTGACGCTGTTCTTTCCCTTGCTGATGAACTTCACCGCCGGGCAAGCCGTGGCCTTTGTGGCCGAGTATGGCGCGAACATTGTGGGCGACCGGTTGATTCCATTTTTGCTCATGGTGGTCGGCTTCTTCCCCATCTCGGTCTCGCTCGTCATCGCGCTGGAAAGTTTTGTGGGCGAAAAAGAACGCTACAGCCTCGAACCCCTGCTCTCCTCGCCGCTCACCGACATGCAGTTGTACATCGGCAAGATGCTGGCCGCGATGATTCCGCCGCTGTTCGCGGCCTATCTCGGCATCGCCGTCTACCTCTCCGGCCTGCGCCTGAGCATTGGCTGGACGGGCGATCCCATCCTCATCCTTCAAATCGTGGCCCTCACCACCGTGCAGGCCCTCACCATGGTCAGCGCCGCCGTCGTGGTCTCCACCCAGGCCACCTCCGTCCGCGCCGCGAATCTTTTATCCAGCTTCATCATCATCCCCTTCTCGTTGCTCATTCAAGGCGAGAGCCTGGTGATGTTCTGGGCGCAATACGATGTGTTGTGGTGGATTTTGTTGGCGCTCTTACTGCTCACCCTCGTGCTAGTGCGGATGGGCGTGCAGTTGTTTAACCGCGAAGAACTGCTGGGCAAGGATATTGACGAGATTAATCTCAAGGCGATGTGGGCGACATTCAAAATAAATTTTGTGGGGGCCGGGCGCGGGCATGGAGTCGGGGGCTGGTATGCGCGCGAAGTTCTTCCCACCCTGCGCCGCCTACGCCTGCCCATCGGGCTAATGGTGGGCGCGTTAGGCGTCGCCATCTTGGTGGGTTATCACCAGGCCCCTCTGTATCGTTTGCCGGTCGAGGCCATGAACATCAGCGACCTGGGCGCGCGGTTTGGCGAGACGCTGAAGACCATTGGCCTGCACTCCACGTCGGGCGCGGTCTGGATTTTTTTTATCAATCTGCGCGCGTTGGCATTGGCCACCGCCCTGGGCATTTTTTCGTTTGGGGTGTTGGCGGTGATTTTGCTGATGGCCCCGCTTGGCCTGGCCGGATATTTTGCCGGGCAAATGACGGCCCTGGGTATTTCGCCCGCGTTATTCTTTGTGGGCTTTATCCTGCCGCATGGCCTGTTTGAAATTCCGGCGGCCGTGCTTACCGGCGCGGCGGTCTTGCGGTTGGGCGGGAGCCTCATCGCCCCACCGCCCGGCCAAACCCTGGGCCAGGGCTGGTTGCGCGCTTTGGCAGATTGGGCCAAAATCTCCCTCGGCGTCGTCATCCCTCTATTAGTCATCGCGGCGCTGGCAGAAGTTTTTGTGACGCCGTGGGTGGCCCAGATGGTGCTATCGGCGGCGGGAGGCTAGAGTCGGCGTATGGGCAAATTGGTCGTCCTGGGTTCGTCATTCGTCATTCCGGATGAAGCGCATGAGAACACCCATCTGGCGCTCCTGGGCCAATCGGCGACGGTGCTCATTGATTGCCCGGGTCGCGCCATGATTCGTCTACGCCGCGCCGGGCTGGATCCATTTCAGATTGACGACATCCTCCTCACCCATTTTCATCCCGACCATGTGGACGGCGTGCCGATGCTGATCATGGAAATGTGGTTGCGTGGTCGCAAGACGCCGCTCCGTTTGCACGGCCTGCCACATTGCATGGAGCGGATGGAAACTCTAATGCACGCTTACGATCAGGCGACCTGGCCCAATATGTTCCCCGTCACCTATCATGTCGTCCCCGAACAAGACCATGCGCCCGTTTTAGACAACGCCGATTTCACCATCACCGCCACGCCCGTCAAGCATTTTATCCCCACCATGGGCCTGCGCGTGACCGATAAAGCGACGGGCCGGGTGCTGGCGTATTCGTGCGACACCGAGCCTTGCCCCGGCGCGTTGGCCGTGGCCTTCGGCGCTGATATGCTTATTCATGAAGCGGCGGGGGCGGGCTGGGGCCACAGCAGTGCGGCGCAAGCGGGCGAGATGGCTCAGGAAGCGAAGGCCAAACGACTGGTCCTCATCCACTATCGCACCGGCGGCACCGACACCAGCCAACTGGTCTCCGAAGCGCAAACGGCCTATAGCGGGCCGGTGACGCTGGCGGAGGATTTGATGAGGTTGGAGTGGTAGGTCAACGGATTGAACGGAAAGGGCAACGGATGGAGCGGAAGGGCAATAGATTGAACGGATAAAAAACCGCCGAGATGAGTCGGCGGTTTTGATTCATTTTCAGTTAGACGCCTTGCGCGTGGCACTGTATACTTGCCCACTATCCCAGGCGTGAAAGAGTCAAACAGTGCCTATTCTGGCAAGCGATCTAACTATTTCAACCCCTCAACCCCCTCTGGCTTTGAACGAGATTGAACGCCTCGACCAACAACTGGAACAACATTTCCAGAGCAAATTCACGGTTCAGTCTTCGCTCACCCGCCCGCTCGTCAGTTTCCAGGCGAATAAGACCCGGCCCGTTTATCGCTGGTACAAATATAAAGAGGCCTTCTCAGCCTCGCTGGTCGAGCATCTCTTCCATAAATATGGCTTGACCAGCGGCAAAATCTTGGACCCATTTGCGGGGAGTGGCACCGCGCTGTTTGTGGCGAGCGCCGCCGGTCTGCACGCGGATGGTATTGAGCTCCTGCCCATCGGCCAACAAATCATTGCGACCAAAAAACTTTTAGACTCGATCTTCACCTCCGCTGATATTGAGGCCTTACGCCATTGGTCTACCTTGCCCATTTGGAAGAAATGGGAAGGGCGGCTCCCGGTGGCGGAACTACGCATCACGAAAGGCGCTTACCCCGCGACGACGCGCGAGGCCATCGAGCAGTATCGGAGCGCGGTTCAACAAGAAAATGACCGCGTGCAAGCCGTGCTACAGTTTGCATTGTTATGCGTATTGGAGTCCATTAGTTACACCCGCAAAGATGGGCAGTATCTTCGGTGGGATTATCGCTCGGGACGGCGGCAGGGCCAGAAACGTTTTGACAAAGGCGAAATACTTACCTTTGAGCAGGCGATAAGTGACAAGCTGGCCGAAATCATCGCCGACCTCCGGCCGTCTAATAAACAAACCGAACTTTTCCCCATTGAAAATTCGCCGGGCGAAATCAGCCTGCATAACGGTTCGTGCCTCGACCTCATGCCCACCTTGCCCGAAGGTGAGTACGATGCCCTCCTCACCTCGCCTCCTTATTGCAACCGGTACGATTACACGCGCACTTACGCTTTGGAGTTGGCGTTGCTGGGCACAAGTGAAACCGAATTGCTCAAACTCCGTCAGGCGATGCTGAGTTGCACAGTGGAAAATCGCGCCAAAGATTTGCTCGCGATTAATCCGCGTTGGGAAACGGCCCTCGCCGCCGCTGATGAGCAGACGCTTTTGCAGGCCATTCTAAAGTATCTGGAGAATCAAAAAGCTCAAAAAGCCCTGAACAACAATGGCATTCCGCGCATGGTGCGCGGCTATTTTTACGAAATGGCTTGTGTCATTGCGGAGTGCGCGCGGGTGTTGAAGCCGAATGCGCCATTATTCATGGTGAACGATAACGTGCGCTATGCCGGCGCCAGCGTTTCGGTGGATATGATTCTTTCCGACATCGCCGAATCCCTGGGGTTTTGTGTTGAGAACATTTTAGTCTTGCCCAATGGCAAAGGAAACAGCAGCCAGCAGATGGGCGAACATGGGCGCGATGCGTTGCGGAAGTGTGTTTACGTTTGGAGGAAACGCGCGCCCCGTGAAAAGAAAACCGCCGACACAAACGTCGGCGGTTTTGATTTTTTAGAAGTTACGCATTAGAGCGTAGGAGCGGTTTGCAACCGCGATGCCAGCAAGCAAGACCAGCCAGTTAATCAAGCGCGGAGCGCAAGTCGGGTGCATATAAGTGTTGGGCGCAATGTTATTCCCTGTCGTCCGTGAGTGAAGCAGTGGTGAACCACCAGGTGCTGGAGGCTGGACCATAGGCATAGTCATTCCGAGCTATAACCCACCACTCCAGGGTCGCATTTGGTGTGCCGAACAGCGTCAAGGATGTCTGGGTTAGGACCTGCCCAAAAGTAAAAGAGGGGCTCACCTGATGAATCCACAGCTGATATTCAACTGCTCCGGAAACATTGCTCCAAGTTAAAGTGACTGGGAGGGCCACACCCGAAGTGCCATAGGGCGGGCTTATCAATACCGGCGCAGGCAGAATCGTGCCCCCAGAGCCAGTGGTAAAAGTGAAAACACTCGAATAGGGACTCACATTGTAAAGGCAGGTGGTTCGAGCTCGCCAATAATACACCGTCGTTGGTGAGAGATTGTCGGCGGGTCTGTCAAAACGTGCGTTGAAGAACGTAATAAACGCCGGGTCAGCAGAGTATTCGATTGTTGGATAATTAATGTTCGTAACAAACTCAGGAATGAGCGTGTTTAGTAAACTACCAGTGCTCGGGTTAAGCAGGATGGGCGCGGGGCAATATGTGTAGTTGTCTAGCACAATTGGTAGGTAAGTTGTAAAAACGCCTGATGCACCAATTGGTTCACTGGTTTCCTCCAGGGCTGTTGACAGATGTTCGCGAGCCAGAGGGTGCGCTTGCACGTCCGCTGGATTATTCCCCAACACTATGATGGAGGCTAACACAAGGCCCGTCAACAGAGCCAACTCTGTATCAGAGTAGAATTTCGCGTTCACAATACATTCCTCCTTGCTTGAGGCTAACAGTCAAATTTTCCGACGCTTCAGGGGAAGAGCGCCCAACATTAAGTGACCAGATCCCAACACCCGTCATTGGGCCACCCACCTTATCGTTCGGCGGCAGGCGGCCCAATCAACTTACACGTCGCGTGCATAAAGTGGAAGTCGCCGCGCGGGGGCATGAGGTCCATCACCTCCATCACTTCCACCTCCAACTCGCCCACCTTGATATGGTCGCCGACTTGTGGCAGGCTGTCCATGTTGATGATTGCGCCGCCGTGGTCGTGGCCG
>Ga0247727_10009001_pt1 | contig 18295 bp, 17 predicted proteins | sample WisWelCaveWW1625_FD_202498 | JGI IMG/M metagenome (GOLD analysis project Ga0247727, IMG submission 202498) | Biofilm microbial communities from Wishing Well Cave, Virginia, United States - WW16-25 | ecosystem: Environmental > Aquatic > Deep subsurface > Groundwater > Cave microbial mat | place... | reverse complement strand
CCATATATGGCAAAGCGCGCTTGTTCCTGCCTGTATATGGCGGGTGCAAATGCCAATTTTCACCTTTTTGCGTAAGTCCAGAATCTTCATATTGTATCACCCTACCCCACTAATCTGCACCCCTGCTGTCAGCGGATTTGGGGAGCGGACTGAACGGATTTTGCGGCACAATCCGCTCAATCTGTTCCAAAAAATCCGTTGACAGCGTATCCCTAATTCACCTCACCACCTTAATCTGCACCCCTGCCGATCTACCTGAGGATGAACGCCCGGCGGGTCACGCCCTTCGACCCGAACGCGGCCTTTATCAGCACGCCTCGTTCACCAGCGCCTCAATCCAGCCCAGATGCTCCGTGAAGTGATGGGCGGTGTTGCCATAGATCATGTCAAGCGCCGGCGGGCCATCGCCGTCGCCGGGTTCAGCCGGCAGATAGTGCCGGTATGGTTTTAGCAAGTCGGCGTCGGTCAGCGGTTGTAGCAACTTCATCAATTGGTGATGCCCATCGCGAAACTGTCTTAAGGCCTCGGCCAGCGGCAGGTCTTTGCGCTGTTGATGGATAACGGCATTGATGTCATCGTCGTCCCCTTCCAGATACAGCGCTTCATCCACGCCCAACGCGGCATGGCGCGGTTGGCCCTGCAGGAAGAACACCATCGAACGCTCCCACGCCGTCAGGTGGATGAGATGATCTTTGGCTGTCCATCCCTGGGCATCCCTGAAGTCCATCATCTGTGTTGGCGTCAGGCGGTCAAGGGCGGCGTTCAATACGGCCCAGGCGTGTTCGATGTCCGCGAGTAGTTCTGCCTTTGTCGTTACCTGTCGTTTGGTCATTGTTTTCTCCCAAATAAAGCGCGCCCTCACCCCACCACACTAATCTACATCCCTTGCCGATCCACTGGCAACACAAACGCCCGGCAAGCCACGCCGCTGGTCTCGAACACGACCTTCATCGCATTGGCGATGTCCCAATGGTGATCGGGCGCACCATCACCGATCCGTCCGGCGCAGAATCCACAACCCCGAGTTCATGTCGCTGGCGTAGATCAGGCCTGTGCTCTCGTCGAACACCACACCCCACACTTGCGGCGCATTGGACAACACTCCGCGTTGCGAGGGCTTGACGGGATTGTTGGCCGACGGCGGCACGAAGAAGGCCACCTCTCGGATCGCGCGCGGGTTGCTCGCGTCCAACACCCGAATCCCGTCCGAGTACCACGACAGGTAAACATCCGTGCCCACCACCAACGCGTTGTGGATCGAGTAATCGCCAGCGGCCTGGCTGTCCGCGCCCAGTGAGTTCGGCGTGCGATACTCGCCGATCTGCGCCGGGGCCGCGAGGTTCGAGTAGTCGTACACTCGCAGGTAGCCCAGGCCCTTCTCGGTGGCCGGGCCGGAAGTCTTGCAGAAATCCTCGTCGGCGGTGAACAGCAGTTTGCGGTCGTTGTCGTAAGAGGCGGAGTGGGCGTCGCCGTCCGCATTCGCCGGGTAGATGGTGCGGCCTTTGAAGACCGGCTGGCTGGGGTTGGTCAGGTCGAGGGCGATGAAGCCGCTGTCCCAGTAAGAGACGAAGACCAGTTTGCCATCGTCAGACGGCTCGGCCCCGTGCCCATAATTGGGATCGGCATCACACCCCTGACCGGCATCAAAGGGGCCGCTGATGTCCTGAATGCCCCAGTCGGACATCTGAGCCGGATGCGTGGGGTCGGTGATGTCAATCAGCCGGAAGTCGCCATCGCCATTCGCATCGCGGTAGCCGCTGGCTGTGGTCGCGTCGGGGTAGCGGCTTGTCGGCACCGTGGCGTAGGCGAAGGTGCGGCGGAGGTCGGCGCGGTGCTCGATCTCGAACTCGTGGACGCCGCGCGTGCAACAGCCGGTGTTGAGGTAGCCGATCTGGATGGGCGACGCAGGGTTGGTGACGTCCCAGAGCATCAGCCCGCGGTCGGCATTCGCGTCGTAGCGCGAGTCGCCGCAATATTGCACGCCAGCCGCCGCAATGTCCTTGCCCTTGAACCGCCCATAGCGTGCGGTGTACACGACCACATCTTCAACCGATGTGTTCGGCGGGTTCTGGAGCCGTCCCACAACTTGCGGGTTGGACGGCGTGCGGGCGTCAATCACCAGCACGCTGGTGTCCAAGCCGCTGGGGCAGAAACGGTCTTTCGATCCTGAGGCCCAGTCCCCAAACCCCCACTGGCCGACGTAGGCATAGCCTTTGTATACCCAGACATCGGCGTTGTAGCCACGGCCGCCCAAGTCGTTGTGGCCGACGACGGCGATGTTCAACGCGGCCCCCGCGTTGGAGCCGCTGTCGGCCCACGCCGGCCCGACGGATGCCAGCGCCACAATCACAACGAGTAACAATCGAAGATGATATTTGCTATTCATGGATGCCTCCTGATTTGAAGTAATGAAATTTTTGATTGTGGCGATTGTACACCGCATTCCTCAGCCGACTACACTAATCTGCACCCCTTGTCGATCCACCGGCAGGACGAACGTGCGGCAAGTCAGGCCCTTCGACTCGAACGCCGCCTTCATTGCAGTGGCGATCTCCCAGTGATGGTCGGGGGCGAAGGCGGCGAGGCCCGGGCCGGCGCCACTGAGGGCGACGGCGGCGGCCCCTGCCGCCCGCGCGGCCGCCACTGCGGCGTCGAAGCCGGGGATCAGTTTGCGGCGATAGGGCTGGTGCAGTTTGTCCGTCATCGCGAATCCCAGCATCTCGTAATCGCCGGTCTGCAAGGCGCGGATCACAAACGCCGTCCGCCCGATATTGAACACCGCATCTTTGAGCGGCACGCTTTTAGGCAGGGCCTCGCGCGCCTCAGCCGTGGAGAGGCGCAGGTTGGGCAGGGCAATGGCGACTTTCAGCGGCGGCACGTCGAGTGAGGCGTGCATCAATTCCTCGCCCTCGACGCTCACCATCGTCAAGCCACCGAAGATCGCCGCCGCCGCATTGTCGGGATGACCTTCGATCCGAGTCGCGTGGCGTAACAGATCGGATCGAGACAGGGGGCCGCCGACGAGGGCGTTGGCCGCTACCAGCCCGCCCACCACCGCCGCCGCGCTCGACCCCAGGCCCGATCCCAACGGCACGCCGTTGCTGGCTTTGATGTGGAGTCCGGTTGGGCGCTGGCCGACAGCGTCCCAAACAGAGTCGGCGGCCCGGGCGATTAAGTTGTTGCTTTTGGTGCTGAGTCGGTCTGCGCCTTCACCGTCGATCTCAATTTCCAGCCCCTCGCTCTCAAGCGCCGTCATCTCCACCGTGTTGTAGAGGCCGAGGGCCAGCCCGAGGCAATCGAAGCCCGGGCCGAGGTTGGCGGTGGAAGCGGGGACACGGACACGGACGCGGGAAGGCATAGTAACCAATAACCAATAACCAATAACCAATTGCTCGGTTATTGGTTATTGGTTATTAACGAGTCGAGCGCAGAAAGTTCTGCCGGAATGGTTTTCATCGCTGGAGCGCGGCTCGTCACCGCCTCGGGGTCTTTGAGGCCGTGGCCGGTGACGACGCAAACGATAGTTTGGCCCTTGAAGTCGAGTCGGCCTTCGCGCACTTCTTGGATGAAGCCCGCGAGTCCGGCAGCGGAGGCCGGTTCGACAAAGACACCCTCGCGCGCCAGCCTGCGCCAGGCTAAGAGAATTCGATCATCGCTGACGGCGATGATGCGGCCCTGCGACTCTTCGGCGGCTTCGAGAGCTTGCTCGCCGCGGGCGGGGCGACCGATGCGGATGGCGGTGGCGATGGTTTCAGGATGATCAATGGTGTGGCCGACTACGAGGGGAGCGGCCCCGGCGGCCTGCACGCCCAATAGATGCGGGCCGCCTGCCACTTGCCCGGCGGCCTGATACTCTTTGAACCCCATCCAATAGGCGGTGATATTTCCGGCGTTGCCGACAGGCAGACACAACCAATCAGGCGCCCGACCCAGCGCATCGCAAATTTCAAAGGCGGCCGTCTTCTGCCCTTCGAGGCGATAGGGATTGATTGAGTTGACGAGCGCGATATTGCGTTTCTCCGAAATTTCGCGCACCAGCCGTAACGCATCGTCGAACGATCCCTCGACGGCGATCACTTCTGCGCCATAGGCCAGCGCGCCGGCGATCTTTCCGGCGGCCACTTTGCCCTGCGGCACGAGGACGAAACACCGCATCCCGGCGCGGGCTGAGTACGCGGCGGCAGAGGCGGCGGTGTTGCCGGTGCTGGCGCAAATGGCGACGGTTGCCCCGGCGAAGGCGGCCTGAGTGATGGCCGCCGTCATCCCGCGATCTTTGAATGATCCGGTGGGATTCAGTCCTTCGTATTTGAGCAACAGTTCAAAATCCGGGGCGATCTCGGCGGCCAGTCGTGGGGCGGGGATGAGGGGGGTATTGCCTTCGAGCAAAGTGATGGGAATAGCCAGGTGGTCTAGCTTGAGATATTTTTGATAGTGTGCAACAATTCCGGGCCATAACGGCATGTTGCGATTATAACGCATACACTTTCGGGAGGGATCATGAAACACAAAAAGTTTTGGATTGGGCCAATGGTATTGATGTTGTTGGCCGTCGTCGCCTGCGTCTGCACCGGGAGTGGGATCACCCTCGATGACGGAACCAATGGCGGCATCACCAAACCCACCGAAGTTCCGGCGTTGCTCAAGGATGATTTTTCAAGTTCGAGCAGCGGCTGGACGACGGGCGAGTCGGACAATGCCTCTGTAGACTATGTGGCCGATGAATACGCAATTAAAGTTATTTCCACCGATTGGTTTGCGTGGGGGAATCCGGGCGAGTCATTCTCCAACGTCCACGTCGAAGTCACGGCCCGGAACGTCGGCAACACCGACGACACCTCATTCGGCGTCATGTGCAACTACGACGAAAGCGTCGACTCATTCTATTACGTGGCCATTGACACCCAGGGCTATTACGCCATCAGCCGCACCGACCCTGGCAACGTGGACACTTTTTTGACCGGCGATGGCGAGTGGGTGCAGAGTGACGACATCACCAAAGATACCAGTTCGTATCAGGTGGGCATGGACTGCGGTAACGGCACGATCACCCTGTACGTGGATGGCAAACAAATTGCCTCAGTCGAAGACTCGACCTACACTACAGGCGATGTTGGCCTGTTGGTCTGGACGGGCGAGAAGGGGGAGGCCGAGATTCACTTTGATGATGTGGTGGTAACGGCGCTCAAGTAAAAGGTTTGGGCAACACGTTGATAACGGCGGATGCGTCGGAGTTAACGGATTTGATCCGCTTCATTCCTCGCATCCGTTGTTCTTTAATATGACGCAAACTGTCGTCATCCCCAAACGCACCCTGCGCCGGGCCGCCGCCGCTGTTGTTTTGACTCTGGCTCTACTCATCACCTTCCACTCCTTGTGGCTGCCGTTCATGGCCTATGCGCTGATCGTGGATGAAGCCCCGCAGACCGCAGATGCCATTGTGGTGCTGGGCGGCGGGTCGGGTGACCGCGAAGTGACGGGGGCGCGGCTGTACGCCGAGGGGTACGCGCCAGTGGTGGTGACGACCGGCGGGAAAGTTGGCCTGCCCGGTTTGCCCGGCGTGACGTTTGCCGAACTGGGCGCAAACGAACTTCAACGGCGCGGCGTTCCGGCCTCGGCCATCATCCAACTTTCCGACGCCACCTCGACCTGTGATGACGCTCGATTGGCGCGCGCCGCCCTGCCGCCGGGTGCGAAGCGCCTTATCCTCGTCACCGATCCCTTTCACACCCGGCGGGCGGAGTGGTTGTTTACCCAGGGCGTAGAAGGGGTGAAAGTGATCACAGTGGCGGCGTCCCCGTCGTGGTTCGACCCGGCTCAATGGTGGAAGGATGAGCGGGGGATCATCGTCGTGGGGCAGGAATATGTGAAGTTTGCGGTGACGCTGATGAATGGGTGTAAGTAAGTAGAGACGACCCAGTGGGTCGTCTCTGTGCGGTTGCTCGAAATCGGAGTGAAGGTTAAGATTGGACCATGAAACGCCCTCGCTATCTTCGGTTTCTGTCCCTGCTCATGTTCTTGCAGGCCGCCATCTTTCTTGGTTATTTCTATTTGAGTTTCAACCAGCCGACGACGTTGACCTTCATTCAGATCTGGGTTACGGAGTTGAACAGAGGCAACTTTGACCTTAACATCCCGCGCGGGCTGGCGACGGTGTTCTTTTTAACCGGGACATGGCTGGGTCTGGGAGTGGCTTCGTTCCTCATTTGGATTGGGCTGTGGCGGGTGTGGGCCTGGGCCTGGTCGGCGGCGATCATCCTCGAAGGTGTGGTGCTGATTCTGTCGCTCGAAGCCTACCTCAACAATGTCGTTGACTGGCGATTTTACACGGCGATGGTCGTGGCTGTCCTTATTTCGTTTTTGCTCAATCAGCACGAAACACAAATTTTGTATAAAGTGATCGAGACTCCGGTTGAAGGGCCATTTGGCAAATGATTGCCAGAATCCTGGTTTCTCATTTCTGATACTCTGATTGATCATGGACGATCTTGAACTTCTCCGCCGCTTTGAACCGATCATTCATTTTACGAATGGCGAACACTTCTTCCCGATGGATGTGGATCGTTATGTGGCCGAGTGTTCGCTGTGGGAGACGCGGCCCGACCAGCCCTCCGACCTCCTCATCCCCGAACGGGGCCTGACCCTGCAAAAACTTGCCCAGCCTCATCCCGCCCCGCACGGTTCGGTGCATTATTTGCGCTTCGTCGAGTCGCTGTCGGCATTTGAGGCGGCGCGATTTTTAGTCAAACACCGGGGCGGGTTCAAACACTCGCGCGGGCGGTTGGCGCGAGTGGGGCTGACCTCGCGGCTGGTGGATGCCCTGTTCAGCATCACCCTCATTTTGCGTGGACGCGTGCCGGGCGGCACGGCGGCGGCGGCGCGCGATGCTTACAGCAAGTTGCAGGCCTTTGATGAGCGGTATGTGTATTACGGGCGGGTTGTTCGGCAGGGCGGCTTCATCTGTTTGCAGTACTGGTTCTTCTACGCCATGAACGATTGGCGCTCCAGCTTTCACGGCGTCAACGATCACGAAGCCGATTGGGAACAAGTCGTCGTCTATCTGGCGGAAGACCTGACTCCGCAGTGGGTGGCCTACGCCTCGCACGATTTCAGCGGCGACGACCTGCGCCGCCGCTGGGACGACCGTGAAGTCAAACGCCTCGGCGAGCACCCCGTCATCTTCACCGGCGCTGGCTCACACGCGTCGTACTTTTCGGCGGGTGAATACATGCACGAGGTCGCCCTGCCGTTCAGCGGGCCATTCACCCGCGTTATGCGCGTGCTACAGAAAATCTGGCGCAGTACCTTTCGCCAGGTAAGCGTGGCCAGCGAAGAAACCGTCTCCGGCGCGCTGGTGATTCCGTTTATTGATTACGCCCGCGGCGATGGGTTGAAGATCGGGCCAGGTGGCGACCGGCAATGGGATGCCCGCCTCTTGCCCGACACCCATGATACCGCCCCCGACCATCCGCAGGCCTGGGCCCATCACTATCGCGGCTTATGGGGCCTATTTGCCCGCGACCCTATTGCCGGTGAGAATGCGCCTGCCGGGCCGAAGTACAATCGCGACGGCTCGGTGCGGCGCTCGTGGGTGGACCCTTTGGGCTGGGCGGGATTGGATAAGGTGACGCCGCCCTCTTCAGTGGCGGCCACCCTCGAGGAGGGGCGGGCCGCTCTTGAAAAACGGTTGGCCTCGGCCCAATCCGAGATTGACAAGAAGACTTCGCAATTGCGTATTCTGGGCCTCGAAGCCGAGTCCATGATCAACGTCCCGCACTTTGAGTCGCACTACCCTGAACATCTCCAAAAAATGACGGCTCTGTCGCAGTCCATTGAAGCCTTGCACCGGCAGACAGCGGTGGATCAGGCGCTGTTGGAGTCGTTGGCGAATTATGGCGCGGAGTTGATGCGCGGCCATCGCCTGCCTGTGCGTAGTCACATCAAAACGGCGCACCATCCGGCGCCGGCTGGGGCCGAGCAGTTGGGGCGGCTGGCCGAAGCCTGGGCGGCGCTCAGCCTCGGTGTTCTGATTCTGGGCTTCCTGATGATTTTGCTCATCGTGCCGCGTTTTTGGGTGAACGGGCTGGTGAGCCTGGTGGCCGTAATCTCGTTCCTCGAAGCCATCTTCCGGCGCGAGGCCAAGGACCTCATCCGCCGCGCGGTGATACTTTTGAGTCTGATGGCAACGTTGGTGTTGCTCGTCGAGTTTGCCCTGCCGTTGTTGGTGGCCGCCATTATCGGGTTGGGGGTGTTTATCATTGCCGATAACTTAAGGGAATTGGTGGGGTAGGGCCATCCTCCACCATCTGCTCTGCCTCATCCTTCACTACGGTCTCTTTCCCCGACGCAAACTTCACAATCGTGATCTTGTCTGTCCTCGTCACCGTCACCCCTCGCCAGCGCACGACGACCGACCACGGGAAGGGGTTGCGCCCGGCCAGCCACACTTTGCGCGGCGAGATAATGCGGACGCCCAGAGTGCGCAAAAACAAATGTACCGGGGCCACGCCCCACAAATAATCGCGCTCGCCCAGCCCCTCCAGCACGTCGCAGTTGTAGGCCTCGCGAAACGCCTTCTCGGTTTTCAACGTATAGATCATCGCCGACATGATGCGGCGGATCAGTTCGGCGACCTCAGCGCAGTGGCCGTTATCGGCCAGGCCCTCGCCAATCATCGTGTTCCACATCATCCACACCCCGCCACTGCCGTCGCGGTTGTTGGGGCTGAAGGCTGGGTCGAGGGCCGAGCAGTTGGGGAGGCCAAAGGATCGCCAATAACGCGCCGGATCAGTGATGGTGCTGACCAATGCCTCCAGCCGTTTGCCTCGCGCCAGCCTGGCCCAGATCGGCAAGAGCAGAGTCTGATCCTGCCGGGTGTAATCCACAGTGCTGACGATCACATCCCAGCCCGGTGGCACGCCCGTCACTTCCACCTTCTCCACTTCCGAATACAGTTTGTCGCTTGTCACCGAGCCAAGGCCGCGAAACCAAATGATCCGCCGCGCCGGAAGCTCCTCCACGCGAGATCGCCCCCGCCGCCCGCGTCCGTGAATGGCGACGTTGATTTGCGGTGGCGTGGCCTCGTTGTCGCCATACACCCGCACCAGCACTCGCGCTGGCGAGGGAAACCTGTGGTGGGGCGAGCGATTGAATTCCCCGCGACTGCGCCCCAACTCATAACCGGGCGGCGACTCGTGAGTCTCGATGTCAACGTAGTGATAGGAGTTGGTTTGATCACTCCACATGGCATCCACCGCAATGCGGATCATCTCCGCCCGGGCGATGAGCGGCGGAGTGTCCTCCTCTTTGCCGAGCAGGATCGCCATGTCCACCAGCGCGTGACATTCGCGGTACATGTAGGAGGCTAGATCGGGCGCTTCGGCCAGGGTGATGTCGGCGGCCTGCCCCCAACTTTGCCAGCGCACAAACGAGGGGCAATCGTCGAAGGCGGATTGAATCGTGTGGCTCCACTCTGGCACGCTATCTTGATCGCGGTCGTGGCGTTCTTTGAACCAGACCAGCAAGAATCGCTTGAGGCCTTCGTACACCTCAGCGATGAAGTCTTCGTCTTCGGTGTATTCGTAAATGATCCAGGCGGTGGTGGCGAGTAGAGGGAGGCACAGGATGCGCTCGCGTTGCCCGCCGAGTCCGGGCTTCCAGTCAATGAAGCCATCCGGTTCCTGCACGGCGAGGTAGTTGCGAAGAACGCCTTTCGCCAGTTCTGGCGCGCACTGCGCGATCTGCGGCAGGTTGACGTAGGCCTCGGTCGCCGCTTGTCCGTTCCACTGCCACGAGTGATCACTGCCATCGCCGCGCGGCGAGTAGCCTTTGTTGATGTTGCGGGCAAAGATAAACGACGGGTAGGGGAGCCGGGTTGTCGGCCCGACATAGGATTGCAGCCCAACTTTATAGGCGAAGGCAAAAGCGGCGTCCCAGTCGGGGTCGCCCGTTTCAATGTCGGGGATGTCTTCGGCCAGGGCGTTGATTTTGGCGAAGTCGGCCGACCAGTCGCGTTCGAGCAAAAAGCGGGCCAGGGTAAGGCCGTCTTCCGCGGCGGGACAGGCGGCCTGCGCCCAGCGCACCGTCTGCGTTTCACCCGGCGCGAGGTCGAGTGTGCGCACCAGCACCGAGCCGGAGTCATCGGGCAGGCCCTCTTCCAAAATCACAACCGGCGCCAGATTGCCGGTTTGCCCTTTAAGGTAGTGCAGGATGCCGAGGCGGGCGGCGCTCATGATCGTTCCGCCCTCAAGCGGACGTAACAGCGCGTTAAAGGCGACGTGGATCGATCTGGCCAGGGCGCTTTCGTTGGTGATGAGCCATTGCCCGGCGACGCTGTGCGAGTCCGGCGCCCAGTAGTCGGCGCGCACCTTCAAGCCGCCGAGCGGGCTGAACGAGCATTGAATGCGATTGACGGCGAAGTGATGAATGAGGGGCGGGGCGGCGAATTCGTCCGGGTCGGTGCTGGCGGCCTCCCCTTCGCGGAATGCTGGGAAGAGGCGCATGTCGCGGCCGCGGAGTCCGTAAGTCGTCCGCAAGGCCAACGCCGGCGGCTCACCCCCAGCCAGAGACAGTTCCCACGTTTGATCGTCGGCATAATCCACCGGCCCCAGTCGCACATCGGCGCACAGGCGGAGCGCAAGGGGATCATGTTGAGTGAGTTTCCAAAGTCGCATGACGCAGTAGGCAGAAGGCGGAAAGCAGACAGCAGTACAAGACTGCCTACGGCCCTCTGCCTATTGTTTACTCCATGTTCCTGTGGCTTCGTCAATCCGAACCAGTTTGCCGCCGCCGAAGTCGGTAACAGTGTGAAAAAAAGATTCCGCCGTGAATTGGCCCGAGGCGTCAAATGTGCCAATGGCGTAATCGCTGACGATGGCCTCGTACGGTAACTCGAATTGCGAGGGCCAGCCGAGAGCGTCGCGCACCAGCGGACTATTGCGCCACACTTTGCCAAAGCCACGCTTGGGCTGTATAAAACCCTCCGGTGGAACGATGCTGGGATCGGTTTCGGGTTCGCCGTCGGTGAAAGTGTCGGCGTAGGGCAACCAGCGGCCCACGTTGGGCGCGGGCGTGGCGGCAACGGTGTAGGACGAATGAAACACCCACACCGCTTTGCGATCCGGGATGTAGATCATAAAGCCGCGCTCAAAGGGCTGATAGACGCAGGTGAGACGGGATTGAATGGGGAGAGGATAACTGGAGGTGGGGGCCGCCGGTGTCGCCGACTCAGTTGTGGCGTCTGCGGGCAATGCACCCGACCCATTCGTCGTCAACCCGCTTGGCGTCACGACAACGGTGACGACGAGAGGCGGAGCCACTTCCGGCGCGGGCGCGACGCAGGCAGTGAGCGATAGGGTTAGAGTGATGAGTAAGAGTAAGAAGTGGATCAAGATTCTTCAAAAATTTCAACCCGATAGCGCCAGGCTTCGACGGCGGGCGAGCGCCAGGCACTATGACTCGCCCCCATCTTCTCGCTCAACATTTCGAGAAAGCGTACCGGGTCGGGAACTTTCTCCCACACTTGCGGCAGAAAGGTGGCGCGGCGCTGGCCGGAACGCAGAATCACCCCATCCACATTGGGGTGAAGTGCGGCGAGCAACTCTTCCGGCGTGCGGTGCGGCACGGGTTCGGGCGGGGTGAGGGCTGAAACTTCAATGTGTAGAGTGGGCACTTCGTTCGGCGTCACGGGTGGAAAGCGCGGGTCGTTCAGAGCCGAGCCGGCCGCGTGTTCCTGCACGTCGAGGGCCAGTGGCAGCCGCGCTTCCAGCCCGCCGATGCAACCGCGCAGTTCGCCGTCGGCGTCGGTCAAGGTGACAAAGCTGGCGCGTGGTTCGCGCAGAGCAGGCGAGAGGGCCTCGAGGTCGAGCATGGGGGGCGGTTGATGAGTCGCGGCGGCGGCGATGACGGCCTCGCGAGCGATCCGTAACAAGGTGAGGCGATCAGTTTCGGACAGCATGGACTTAACTCCCTGACGAACTCAATTGCTTGGGCCGTCAAGCCATAGGGGTAGATCGAATTCGAAATGTGCTCCTTGGTCGGTCGTTTGAATTTTTAGTTCACTGCCGTGCTTTTGGAGGATTAGTTGCGCGATGGATAAATTGGTGCCCGGGTAAAAACTTGGCTCGGTGCCGGCGTGTCCAAGTTCGGGAAAAACTGAATTGGTGTGAATCTGGATGTTGACCGACCCCAGCGTTTCGTAAACTTCAACTTTGATCGCGGCGTTGAGTTTGTCGGAAGTTTTGCCTCTGGCGTTGATAAGGCGGGAGACGAGATTGGCCATGCCGCCATGCCAGCTTTTGATTTTCGGCAGGGCCTCCGACGCTGAGCGTTCGACTGGCAATTGTTTGATTGCGTTTTCAATCTCTTCGTTGACAGAGACAGGTTCCCAGTGAACGAGCTGGGTGCCGTACCGAAATCTCAAGTAATCTGAACTGTCATGCCAGGCCGCCAATGTTCGTTGACTATTGGTGTAGAGGAGTTTCAAGTCCTGGCGTTGCTCTTCGGTGAACTGACTCAGATCGCCCTGAAGGAGTACTTGTGAGAGACCCACGCTGACATTGAGGGCCGACAGGGCCTCGCTGCGCCAGCCCGCGAAGGCCTTGAGGAACTCGCCTGGGTCGGCCTCAGCTTTCGCTCCAACCGCGCCAATCTCCCGATAGTCCCGATTCCAATATATCAGCGATTCACCCTCAAACCGTTTGGCGGCCAACACTCGCCCGATGATGACGGTGTGGGTGCCGCCGGGATACATCGAGCCGATAGTGCAATCGAAATAGGCGAGGGCGTTTTTGAGAATGGGCGAGCCGGTGACGGCGGTCAGGGTGTTGAGGCCGGCAAAGCGGTCGGTGTGTTCGGTGCTGCGCCCGGCAAAGCGGTTGGAAATGTCCTCCTGCCCGGCCCGCAGGACAGAAACAGCGAATTTTTTCGACTCGCGAAGCAGGCTCATCATCCGCACGTTGTTCTGCACGCAGACTAGCACCAACGGCGGCTCCAACGAGAGCGAGGTGAAGGAGTTGAGCGTCATGCCGTGCCGCAGGGCGCTGGTTTGGGTCGTGATAATGGTCACGCCCGTTGCCCACGAGCGCATGGCGTCGCGGAAGGTTTCGGAGTCAACCATGTTGAGGCAAGTATACCTCACCCCCACAGGGCAATGGCAATGCCACTTAATAGCCGCAGGATGGCGGCGATGACGAGGCCATACCGCAGGCCCGCCCAATTCACCAGTCCCGCGCCCAAAAATGAACCGCCGAGGAGGCCGAAGTTGAGGGCGATGTTGTGCCAGGCCATGTGCGCCGGGCGGTCGTCGGTAGGCACGCGCTCCATCAGCCGGTTGAGCAATCCGGCGTTGGTGATCCCCCACGTCACCCCGCCGACAATGGACGCCACCCAGAACAACGTTGCGTCTCGAGCAAAGCTGAGGATCAACGTGTACAGGCAATAACTCAGTACGCCTATAACCAGCGTGCGGCGATGGCCTGCCCGGCGGCCCAGGCGCGGCGCCACAATAGAAGTCAGCGCCATCATGCCGTAATAGATCGAATTGCCGACTCCGATCTGTCCATCGGACAGGTGCAGTTCTTTGACCCAGAAGAGCGGCGAGATCGGCACCGGCACATGTTGGGTGGTATAGAAAAGCAGGTAGGCGGCGATCAGCGGCCCAAAGCTCGTCCGCAACAGGTCGGTACGGATCAGACGTTTGTCTTTGGGGACAGGCGAGGGTCTGGGTGCAGAGTCGTCGCCACTGGTTTCGACCTCCACCGGGCGGATCAATCCCAGATGATACGTCGTCATGATCCCGCCAATCGCGCCCACGCCAAATAAAATTTGATAGTTCAATGGGAACGGAGCGTAATCCAGCAATGCTCCGCACAACAACGTGGTCGCCGTCATGCTGATGGCAAGCAGGGCGCTGCGCCGACCGACCACTTCGGCCCGCCACCGCGCCGGGACGACTTCGGCGAACATGGCGTTAAAGGCAATCGCCAATAGCGCGCCGGGAATGGCGGTGAGCAAGACGATGGCGACGATCGCCCATACCTCCTGAGCCTGCGTGAACAGCCACGGCAGAAGGACGAGGGCAAAGCCGCCGAGACGATTCCAAATGGCGGTGTGAAATGCGGTGCGGATGAGGGAGCGATTTTCCAGCCAGCGCACGGCGGGCAGTGAGATGAGGAGATTGATGATGCCGGAACCGCCGGTGATCAAACCGATTTGAAAGCCGTTGGCGTTGAGGCGCGCGGCGTACACCGCGAGATAGGCGACGGTGCTTCCGGCGAGGACGCCGAACCAGAAGATGTCGGCGTAAAGGTTGCGGAAATTGGATCGTTGAACGGCGATGCGCTCTGCCGGAGTCATGATTCAGTGTCAGAACCCCGGTCTGTCAAAGAGCCCGGGTTTCTGGTTCAAGATAACGGACAATGGCCGGGGTGAAGCGGGTGAGGTCGAAAGCGCCCCCGGCCCCGCTGTCTCTGATCGTACGGCGGTTTCTGCCAATGACCAGCGTCGGCACGCGGTTGCGGGTGTGATGGCTGTGGGAAAAATCTTCCAGGTTGCCGTGATCAGAGGTGATGACGATCAGTCCCTCTTCATCGTCCCAATTTGCCAGCAGGCCGCCGAGCATAGCGTCGAATCGCTCCAGTAGCTTCGCGCCCTCTTCCACCGTGCCGCGATGGCCGACGAGGTCGGTGCGCCAATGCTCGAAGAAGGTGAAGGATCGCTGACGCGCGACTTCGGCCAACTTTACGCCTGCTTCCGGCAAGGTGTAAACCGGGGTGTCGTCGTATTTCAACTCCGTGCGCCAGCCCTCGCCAGTGAAGTCGGCGGAGAAAGCCTGGCCGGCGCGCAAATCATCCGCCGTCATCAGTGGAATGCCCGCCGCGTCCACCGCCATAGGGATGGCCGAGTACATGCGCTTGCCGCGCCTCACGGCCTCGAAGTAGCGTCCCGGGTAAGCGTTGATCAGCGACGCTGATTGGCCGCGCGTAGTGAGTGTTTTGAAAATGTTGTCACGGCGCAAAATTTCGACGACGGCCTCGTTGGGCTTGGGCCCCCAGTGGCCGCCGATGAGGGCCGGGACGTTGAGGCCGGTGACGATCGTCGCCTGCCCAGTGGCCGATTGCGGCGGTCCGGCCACACCCATCGCCGCATCGGTGGGGATGAAGGCGGCGCGGCCATTGTCTGTGGGTGGCGTGTCCTTCAGCAAGCGCTGACCGTTGAGGAGGTTGTGAAGAGTGGGCAGGTTGGCGATGGCAAATGGGTTGGCCCGTGGGTCGGCCTCACCCAGGCCGACACCGTCGAGGAAGAGGAAAAGGACGTGGCGCATGAGGGGCAACTATAGTCGGGATTGAGGAAACGTCAAACGTGAGGCGTGAACGGATGTAGAGACGTTCCGATGGAACGTCTCCGGGAGACGACCCACCGTAAGCGTAGCGGCGTCGTCTCTACGCAAACGTATACCATGCTGATGGAGTCCCCTGGCCGTGTTCAACCTTCACACAGGTGAAGCCGTCGCTGAACAGGGTCTGCATTTCCTCCACCCCAATTCCGCTCATTGGCGATTCGGGTTTGAAGGCATAGCACAAAAAGAGCGCGCCGGGGCGGAGCAGTCGGCGCAGGCCGGCGATATAGGTCGGGCGACGATCTGAGGCGAGGCTGTGAAAGCAACCGATGTCGAGGGCGAAGTCGAAGGGTGGTTGCAGAAAGTCCAAACTTGTCACATCGCCCTGATAAAAGTCGGCGGCGACCCCGGCGGCTTTGGCCTTTCGTTTCGCCGTCGCAATCGCCTTGCCCACAAAATCCACGCCCACAGCTTGCCAGCCATGTTTCGCCAAGTAGATCACGTTCGTGCCAGTGCCACAGCCGAGGTCGAGTGCGCGGCCCGGCGCGAGCCTTTGCGTTTCGATCAACTCGACCAGTTCCGGCGGGGTGATGTTCGTATCCCAGCGCGGGCGGGAGAAGAGGTAGGCGAGGGTGAACCAGAGGCGGCGCATGCCTCACACTTTCGGGCGCGGCATTGAGAACACTTCGCCGAACTTGATGTATTCGTCACGGGCCAGGCGGGCGATAGGGCGGGCGCGGGCAATGTCCACCAGGCCGTCGGGCGCAAGGTAGCCCTCGGCTACGTGCCAGCAGACGATTTCGCCGATGACGAGGGAATAGTCCGAGCCGTTGATGGGGACGAGTTGAAAGAGGCGGGCTTCCATGTTGATCGGACTTTCGGCCACGCGGGGCGCTTTGACGATCTCGCAAAGGGCAGGGGTGAGTCCGGCCAGCTCAAATTCATTCACCGACGCCTCATATTCGCCGGAGGTGAGGTTCATCTTTTGAGCTAGTTCTTCGGCGACGGTGTTGATGACGAATTCGCCGGTCTCTTGAATGTTGCGCAGGGTGTCTTTGGGCGCGCCATGCCGTTTGCCGATGGAGACGACGACGAGCGGCGGCGTGCCGGTGAGGGCCTGAAAGAACGAGAAGGGCGCGAGGTTGAGCGCGCCGTCAGTCCCACGAGTCGAGATCCAAGCAATGGGGCGTGGGGCGACGGTGGAGAGGAGGAGGCGGTAGCGGTCGCGGGGGTCGAGGGTGGAGGGGTTGATGATCATGAGGGCATGAGGGGTTGGAGATTAGGGCAGGTAGAGGGCCTGGCGTTGGATTTCGGCGCGGGCGGCGTCGGCGGATTTGCCAAGTTGTCCGGCGAGGAGGCGGATGGCCTCGGCGGCGAGGTAGGCGAGGTAATCGTCATTGGCTTCGCGCGACATGGGCACACCGGTCAGGCGCGGAACGACATAAGTGTGCGACTCAGCCCCGGTTGATTCGGTGACGAAGCGAAAGGTGACGGGCATGGATTTGATCTGGCATTCCCAACGAGTGCAAGCTGACTCGATGACGGGGTCAACCGCTTTGATTAAGTTGTCCACCAGTTTTTGATCGCGCTGGGGATGAATGACGGAAACGTGCTTGCCGGCTGTGGTTTGCATTTCGCCCCAGAACGTGTCCGGGGCCGGGATGAGTTGCCAGCCAGCAGTTGTCGGTTGATAGAAATAGGTGACGGCAAACGCCGCCTCGGGACGGCGGGCGGTGCGGTAGTGGCGGGTGATTTGCACTTCGACGGCCTCCCCGTAGCGGGCGACGGCGATGACGTCGGGCGTGACCGCCAACGGTGTGCTGGCCGGAAGCGGTTGGGGGATCGGGAGTTCGTCGAGATGATCCATTGCGTGGTCGGCGGCGGCGGTCATATAGTTGGCGGCGGTGATCATCCGCGCGGCGGCGGCTCCGGCGATGAGGAGAATGAGGCCAATCAGTGTGAAGAGTACGGCGCGTGGTTTGAGCATTGAGTTTTTGACTTCCTTCGACTAGAATCTTATCACTGTTTATATCCCCGATTCGGAGGCTTGGGCACACAAAATGAAAGAATACGGAACCGACATGATCCGCAACGTGGCGTTGGTGGGCCACGTCGGGTCGGGCAAAACGTCGCTGGTCGAAGCGATGTTGTTTGATACGGGCGCGGTCACACGCCTGGGCAAGGTGGAAGACGGCGCGACGATTTCGGATTTTGAAGATGAGGAGCACCGCCGCAAAATTTCGGTGAGCACGTCGCTAGTGGCCGTCGAATACGATGGCTACAAGGTCAACCTCCTCGACACACCCGGCTTCACTGATTTTGTGGGCGAGGTCAAGTCGGCGCTGAAGGTGGCCGACGCCGCCATCGTGGTGGTGGATGCCGTGGCCGGAGTCGAAGTTGGCACCGAACTGGTGTGGCAGTATTGCGACGAGCTCAAATTGCCGCGCTTCGTCGTCATCAACAAAATGGATCGCGAGAACGCCAACTTCCAGCGGGCGCTGGAGTCGGTGCAGGGCCTGTCGAAAAACGTGAAGCTGGTTCCGGTGCAATTGCCCTGGGGCGAGAAGCACGACTTCAAAGGCGTGATCGGCATTCTCTCGATGCGGGCGCGCAAAGGCGGCAAAGGAGATGTATCCGACATCCCCGCCGAGTTCAAGGCCGCCGCCGACAAAGCGCACGTTGATCTGATGGAAGCCGCCGCTGAGGGCGAAGATGAACTGCTCGAAAAGTATCTCGGCGGCGAGGAACTGACTCCCGACGAGATCAAGCGCGGGTTCAAAAAGGCGGTGGACAACGGGACGTTCGTGCCGGTGCTGGTGGCCTCGGGGACGGCCAACGTCGCCATCGCCCCTCTCCTCGAAGCCATTACCCGCTACTTCCCCTCTCCTGCCGAAATCAAAAACGAGGAGGGGGTCGCCGCCTCTGACGGGGGACCGCTGGCCGCCTATGCCTTCAAGACTT
>Ga0247727_10009000_pt1 | contig 18297 bp, 19 predicted proteins | sample WisWelCaveWW1625_FD_202498 | JGI IMG/M metagenome (GOLD analysis project Ga0247727, IMG submission 202498) | Biofilm microbial communities from Wishing Well Cave, Virginia, United States - WW16-25 | ecosystem: Environmental > Aquatic > Deep subsurface > Groundwater > Cave microbial mat | place... | reverse complement strand
CATGAGCTCAATTACACTTGGATTGTTTCGTGATACTCTAAACACATTGATGTCAGAAGACAAGACCGTACTACAAACAATTGCAAATAGAGATGATGAAATTGACAGACAGTATTTCCTACTAGTCAGATTGATTCGAAGTACAATGGTTGATGCAAAGCTTGCTAACGCATTGAATCTAGAAAACATTGACATTTTGGATTACAGAATAGCTGCAAACCTACTTGAAGCTGCAGGAGATACAATAGTAGAGCTTGCAAAATCAATTTCAGAACTTGCTTTAATGAAAAATGAATTCAAAAAAATTTATGATACTGCACAATACATTGAGGAAATACATGAAAAATCGATAGAAGCTTTTATTGAAAATAACAGGTCACTTGCTATTGAGGCCATAAAACTACATCGTAGTTATCAAAAAAGAACTACTGAGCTTCGTTCTTCTCTTGAACCTAAAAAACAGGCGTCAATTGAGCTAGTAGATCTGGTCTATACGTTTGAAAAGATAGCACGTTGTTGGGCTGATGTGGCCGATCTTGTAAAACCAGTATATCAAAACTAAACTAATTTTTTCTTTATTGTATATGTTAAAACAGCGCAAATTGTTTTAGAATCAGTTATCTTTCCAGACAAGATCATCCGTAGTATTTTTTTAAAATCAACTTTCACAACAGAAAGTATCTCGTCATCATCAAGCTTCAAGTCACTAGATTTTTTTAAACCTGTTGCAACATAACAATAAATCAGTTCAGTATTGTATCCAATAGATGGATAGTATTTTATCAATGGAATCATTTTTTTGGCTTCATAACCAGTTTCTTCTTTTAGTTCTCTAAATGCACACTTTTTTGGATCTTTTTCGCCTTTGTTCATAGTACCTGCAGGGATTTCAAGAACATAGCCATGCGGAAAACGATGCTGTTTCACAAGTATGATCCTATCCTTTTCTATAGCAAGAATTGCCGCTGCACCCCTGTGCTCGATGATTTCCCTTCTGACTCTTCTTTTTTCTATAATTCCATCATAAAGACTCAAAGAGAGAATCTTGCCCTCAAAAATCTTCTTCTTTTTCATAATGATCGTCTTATGGATATGAAATTTGTTATATATTCTATTGATAGGTCAGATGAAGTCGCTTTGATTTCTTTGCTGATTTGATGCTATTTTTAATCCATTGTTCAGGAAAAGTAATCTTTTTTGGAATGAAAAGATCAGCTGAGGCAACACCACTAATTTTACGCACATTTTGTGCTATCTCGTCAAGTCTGAAGATACCATCACTATAGAAAAACAAAACAACCTGATTCATGGCAATAAAGGGTTTTTGTAAAAATGATTCTCCAAATTCTTCTTGAAGTTTAGCAAGAATCTTCTCTACATCTTTTTCTACCCAAACAAGAATAGCAAAAGGAATGTATCCAGTAAATTTACTCGGATCATAAACAAGAGTGAATTGTATTGCATCATTATTTTCTAGCTTATCAAGACATCTTGTTATTGTTTTTGTTGATAATCCAGTTGATTTTGAAATTTGATCAATTCGTGCACGCGGATCATTCAAAAGAACTTCGATTATTTCAAGATCCGTTTTTGTTAGTTCAGTTCTGAAACCAAGATTTTGTGCTTCAAAAATACTAAGAACTCTTACATCCTTCATCAAGTTCTTTGCTAGTTCTATTTTCTTTTCTGGATCGTCTTTTATTACTATACTACAAACAGTTATGCCGCCAACACATGGAACAACAAAGAATGGTTCGCCTAAAAGTTTCACCTGTTTTAGGATATAATCCAAGTCTTGTCCAGTTACAACAAAATAAAGAACATTATATCCCAAAATTGGCGGTTCAATTTTTAATGCAAATTTTTCAATTATTTTTTGATTAAGCATTTTTGAAATTCTTGATTTCACAGCACCTCCAGAAATCCCAACTTCTTGACCAATCTTTCTATCTGGCGTTCTACAATTGTTCAAAAGTTGTGTAATAATCTGTATGTCTAATTTGTCCAATTCTTAATCTCTTGGCCTCATTTGTTATTATTAAAACACCATTCATTAATAAAAATGTCGTCTATATCATCATTATACTTCATATACATTAAATATCAGACTATTTTTATTAAATTGTGGATTACAGAGTTCATCTAGCAAAAAGAATGCTTACTAACAAGAAGGGTAGTCTTATTGGCGCTGTCTTAGCAGTATCTATTGGTATACTTGTTATCCACGTAAATTTCGTAATCTTTCAAGGATTGTATGATGCAATTGTTAGAGATCTGAAAGACTATCGATTCGGTGATATCTTGGTAACAGATGAAGAAAATTATATCGATAAAGCTGACATTGCATTGATAAACTGGTTTGAAAGAATTCCTGAAGTTGAAGCAGCAACAGCTAGAATGGATTCGTCTGCTTCAATAAATGCAACAAATAATGGTAAAAAAACAGAAGAGTTTAGAATTCCAGTAGTAGGTGTAGATCCACTCAGAGATACACACGTATCAACCATTCATAACACAGTAGGTGATGGTCAGTATGTATTTGCTAGAAATTCTATAGTACTGGGTTCTAGAGTTGCACGTGATCTTGGGGATATACAAGTTGGCGATGATGTGAAGCTAAAATTTGTGAGTAGATATGGTGAAGACAAACTCAGACGCTTTATTGTTACAGGAATTACTTCATCTGCAGGTGGACAAGGACTGGATGGCAGCGCTGTTGTTCATATTGATACCTTGCGTAGCTTGTTAGGACGAACTGATGAAACTGGTGCTATTTTAGTAAAGCTAAATGATCCAACAAAAGCAGTAGAGATTAAAGATTTATTTTTGAGATCATTTCCTACTGATGATTTTAAAGCTGAAACAATAGAAGAATCTGCTGAAGCACAATTAAGCGGATTTCGATCAGGTATTGCATTGATTAATTTAATTGGTTATTTTGGAATGATGTCTTCAGCCTTTGCTATTGTAACAATCCAAATGATGTTAGTATCAAGCAAAACTCGAGAAATAGGAATTATGAGAGCAATAGGTGCAAAAAGAAAAGACATTCTCATCATATTCATAGTTCAAGGAATGATAATAGGCGTAATAGGTGCCGCAGCAGGCACTGCCCTTGGCTTGGCCTATACTTTCTATGCAAAAGAGACTAAAATGGAGTTCCAAGGAAGTCTTGCTCTGGAAGTCACCTATAATTGGGAAAAAACAATCCAAACCGCCTTGACTTCCTTTGTGCTAGCAATAGTGGCTTCGATTTATCCTGCATTTAGAGCAACCAGACTCTTACCAGTGGAGGCGATGAGATCTGTCTAATGTTGTTTTAGAAGTTAGAAACTTGAATAAAATATACGGTGAGGGAGAAACAGCAGTTAATGCACTAAGAGATGTATCATTCTCAGTCAAAAAGGGAGAACTGCTTTTAATTGTAGGTAGCTCTGGTTCAGGTAAATCTACACTATTGAACATGATCGGATTATTGGATCGTCCAACCAGCGGAAAAGTATTCCTTGATGGAATAGACACAACTACACTTAACGACAGTGAATTGTCTTCTTTTAGGAATTCTAAGCTAGGTTTTGTTTTCCAGTTTGCAAATCTGTTATCTGATCTAACAGTATTAGAAAATATTCTTCTTCCAAGAAAAATCCAACGAACTAATGAAAGTACTGTTGATGACGCAAAAAAATTGCTAAGAACAGTAGGTCTTGAAAAACAAATGAACAACCGTGCAAACAAAATATCTGGTGGTCAAGCTCAGAGAGCAGCTATTGCCCGAGGTCTCATTAACAGTCCTTCAATAGTTTTAGCTGACGAGCCTACAGGTAACTTAGACTCTGTTACCGCAGAAATAATTGTACAACTCATGAAATCTCTTGTGAAGAAGCTAGGGCAGACATTCATTATAGTTACACATGACAAACACCAATTTGGTGATGTAGATAGAATCATCACTATAAAAGATGGTCATGCTTTCGAGGGGGAAGAACAAAGAGGAATGGAGGTAGCAGCATCATGAAAAAATTACTTGTATTATCTATAGTACTTTTGTTTAGTCCGCTTTTCGCCATAGATTCATACGCACAGTTTGCAAAATCAGATTCTCCATTTGAGCGAGAATTTTCTGATATAAAATTCCTTGACGCTTACTTTGGTACAACTACAGAAAAAATCGAAGTAGAACCAGGAGACCAGAATATACCACTTACTGTTGTTATGGCAAATATAGGAACACAAGATATTACAGGAATAAGGGGACAATTGTCGTTACCTTCTGGATTCACACCATCCGACGGCAAGGATGCGTTAATTGTAGCAGATGAGGATGATAATTCTCTTGCAGGTGATGTATTTTCACTTACCTTTTTTGTTAATTTAAATAAAAATTTGGATGTTGGACAATATCCTGGAACCATCAAAGTAGACTATTCTAGATTGCGAGAAAGTGGGCAGAGAAATATATTTTTCAATTTCAATTTCAAACTAACTGGAGAGAGTACTTTAAACATTAAAGCAGTAGATCCTTTTCTAACTTCAATAAAGAATAATCCTGTAATGGTAGAGATTTCTAACTTGGGAACAGCACCATTGTCAAATGTTGATATCGTTCTGCAAAACACTCAAACTACTATAGCTACTACAAGAGAACCTATAACCAATCTAGAAAATGTTGTGTTTGATCAAAATAACTGGGACATTGGAAACATAGAACCAAAATCAAGCAAGCATTTTTCATTTAATGTTTATGTACCGGAGAATCTGAGAGATGAACCTCTTCATGCTCCAGTAGAGATAACTTATTCCAACGCACATGGTGACAAAAAAACAATCACAAGAACTGTCGACTTTTATATTAATGGACTAGTAGATGCGTCAATCTATAATGTTGATGTCATCGATTTGTCTAAAAAACAGACTGTAATTGGCGAAATTCTTAATGAAGGTAATGTTGATGGTTTGTTTGCATTTGTTACGCTAGAACCACTTGAAAATTCTAATATAAAAAAATCAACTCAATATATCGATAAGCTAGAGCCTGATTCTCCTGTACCATTCAACATACCAATTGAATTCGATGGTGAACCAAGATCTGGTGAACATGATATACGCATTACTGTTCGATACAAGGATGCATTACGAAATGAAAACACTATAACTTATGATACAACAATCTTCTACAAAGATACATCAAAAGATGAAAAATCTAGCTTGCCAGAATTTGTTCCATTCATAATTTTAGGTATAGTAGTTACTGTTGGAGTATTTGTATACGCCAAAATCAAGAAAAACAAGAAAACAGCAACTCAGGCAAGCTAAAGTTATATTTAGTGTTAAGAGATTTTTGTTCATGACTTGGGATGAAATTGAGGTCCCAAAAGAAATTAGACCTTTTATGTTTGAAGAAGCAGAAGAAACAAAGCTAGGCCAAAAAAATGGTGCAAAAAAACAATATCGTTATGGCAACTTACACATCAGAGAATATGACGATAAATATCTAATCCATACAGACAAGGTTGATCCAAGAAAAGATCCCATAGGTCATCTAATGTTTGATGCTCCTGAAGTTTTGATTGGTCTTGCAACTGCAGTAATTAGTGGTAAAAAAGTAGCTTCACAAATCTATAAAATTCAAAAAGATCCAAAATCAAAAAGCCTCTCTCTACTTACAGGACTTCTAACATCTGTAGCACTTGGTTATGTTGGATATTCTCTGACAAAAAAAATCAAGAATCTCTAGATCAGCTATGTCAAAAACAAGAACCATCAAGGTTTTTCTCAAACTATTGCCACTCATTCTAACACTTAGAAAAGATAGAAGAGAATGGGTAAAAAAAGAAGGAAAAAACATCAAGATGGAAAGATATCGAAAAAACGCACAAAAAGTTCTCAATACCTTTGTATCGCTTGGACCAGTTTACATTAAGCTTGGTCAATGGCTTTCATCGAGGGCTGACATTTTACCACAACCATACATGGAAGAACTTGCAAAATTACAAGACGATGTACCAGCAGCTCCTTTTGATCAAGTCAAACCAATTATAGAAAAAGATCTTGGCCCGATTGAACAAAACTTTGATTATGTTAACACCAAAGTCCTTTCTGGCGCATCTCTTGGACAAGTGTATCTTGCTAAAATAAAAGAAAAAGACGTCGTTATCAAGGTACAAAGGCCAAACATTGACAAAATTGTAGAAGAAGATATTGGAATTCTTAAAAAATTTCTTCCTATTGGAATGAAGTTTGTAGATCCAAACCTGCGTTATTCTGCAGAAGCAATGTTATCACAATTTATAGAAACAATACACGAAGAAATGGATTACAGAATTGAATCACAAAATCTAAAAACAATCAAAAAAAACATGCGTAGTTATACAAAGGTAATAATTCCTTCTGTGATAGATGATCGGTCATCACAACATGTACTTACAATGGAGTACATACCAGGAATCAAAATAACTAATGTACAGGCATTAGATGAAGCTGGAATAGATAGGGAACAGATTGTAATCAAAGCTCACAAAGTTTTTTTCACGATGCTTTTGCACCACGAAATATTTCATGCAGATCCTCATCCTGGAAACATATCTGTAACAAATAATGGTTCTCTGATACTCTATGACTTTGGTATGGTAGGAAGGCTTGACAACGAGACACGATTAAAGCTAATCAGACTATATCTCTCACTTGTTGAAAAGGATCCTCCAAGAACAGTAAATGCAATGAATGAGCTTGGTATGCTTGTTCCTGGCTTTAATGCCGGTGTAATAGAAAAAGGAATAGAAATGTCAATTCATGCAATGCATGGAAAAAAACCAGACACCATGGAAGTAAGGGCACTAATGGAGCTTGCAAACAAAACAATGAGCAAATTCCCATTCAAGCTCCCAAAACATTTGGCGCTTTATATGAGAATGGCATCAATTCTTGAAGGAATTTATTTTACCCATAAAGTAAAATTTAGATTCATCAATATTTTGCGAAACATTTTGGAAGAAGAACATCTAATCAAAGATGCATACGTCGAAGAACTAAAGTATTCCATAAACAAATTTGCAAAATCAATTGATGCTACAATATCTATAGCACCAGAACTCAAACGATATCTTGATGAAAACAGATCTTTTCAAAACATGATGCCAAAATATTCTGGAAACATTTTACTTTCTGGAAGTATTCTTTCTTCTGCAATATTTATTGGCTCTACAGTATTATACACAACAAATGAGTTTGCAGGACAAGTTGGCATGATAGGCTCTTTAATTATAATGGCTATATCTGTACTTTTCAGAAAACGTTAGCTACTCTATTGTTATGTCTTTTCCATTCTTAATGGGAATTTTTAATGTAAGCACACCATGAAGATACTTAGCTGAACCAACAGCTTCCTCACCTTCTTTCACATCAATTGGAAGTCTGATTTTCTTATCAATCTCATGCGGTCTTTGATGCCAGATCATTGTTCCATCATGTTCTGTCTCTCTTTTTGCATTTATGGAAAGAATGTTTCCATTAATCCTCAATTTGATATCTTTCTTATCAAAACCCGGCAAATCAATTGTAACAATCAGGTTGTCGTTATCTAACATTATATCCACAGGCGGTAATACAAACTCGTAAAACTCTCGTGATCTATTGCCTATTTCCTTTAAAACTTCTTTGGCCATGTGGTGTACTAAACCCATCTTTGTGTAATAAAGTGTTTTTTAGTTATAAACGTTGTAGATTCACAATTTATCTAGAACTCAATTAATTACAATTTGATGATAATAGTTCTGGAAGGGTTTGACCAAGCAGGAAAAGGGACTCAATCTAAACTTCTTGCCAAGGCCTTAACGACCAGAAAACTAAAATGCAAAATTTTCAATTTCCCTGATTATTCAACTCCTATAGGAAAAGAAATCAAACACTATTTGAGTGGAAAAAGAAAATTTCCACCACAAGTAATTCATTGTCTTCTTGCTGCAAATCGATGGGAAAAATCGAAAGAGATAGAGAACGCCCTTTCAAAAGACTATGTACTAATAATGAATAGATATTATCAATCAAATCTAGTTTATGGTATCGCAAATGGGCTTGAATTAGAATGGTTATCGAATCTTGACGCTGGCCTTCCAAAAGAGGATCTTGTGATAGTTCTTGATATGAAACCAAAAGAATCTTTTAATCGTAAAAAAATCCAACGTGACAAATTTGAAAAGGATAAAGAGTTTGCACAAAAAATAGTTCGCACTTATAGAACTCTGGCAAAAGAGCTTGGATGGGATATAGTAAACGCATTACAAACCAAGTTACAAGTTCACAAAGATGTAATGGAAGTTGTTCTAAGATACATCAAATAAAGAAATGACAAAAAAATATCTTGAGATAGTTGATCCGATTCATGACTTTATCAGAATTTATGAGCCTGAGATCAAAGTAATTGATACACCCATCTTTCAAAGACTACGTAGAATAAGACAGCTTGCAGGTGCTCATCTTGTTTATCCTAGTGCACAACATTCAAGGTTTGAACATTCTTTAGGTGTGATGCACATAGCTGGTCAAGCAGCTGAGGTGCTCAAAGATAAAGAATTTTTGAATTCAGATGATATAGCAAATCTCAGACTTGGTGGGCTCTTACATGATGTTGGTCACGGTCCATTTTCTCATCTTTTTGAGGAAGTTTTACAAAAGAAAAAGAAAATCACGCATGAAGAAATTGGTAAGAAGCTCATACTTCAAACAGAAATCGGAGATTTCCTCTCACAATCTGGTTTTGATAAGAAATTTCTCACACAGCTTGCGTTTGGTAATTCAAAACATCAATTCATGAACGAGATCATATCTGGTGGATTAAGTGCAGACATGATGGATTATCTCCCAAGAGACGGATACTTTACAGGTGCAGAACACGCAAAAATTGATTTTAGAAGAATAGTTCAATCTCTTGGTGTTTACGAAAAAAAACTTTCTCTTGACAGATCATCTCTTTATTCATTTGAATCTATGATGATTTCACGATACCAAATGTTCAAAGCTGTTTACTTTCATAAAACTGTACGATCAGCAGAAGTGATGTTGCTTGAATCAATGAGTCTTGCAGATGATGAACTTGAATTTACTTCATATGATCTTGATAAATACATTCAACTGACAGACGAATTTGTTATATCAAAATTAATAGCACTCCCACCAAAATCTTCCGATCTAAAAAGAGCAAGTAAACTTGCAAAAGACTATCAGAATCGTCGATTGCTTAAATGTGTATTTGAAAAAATTCTTACACGTAAAGAAAGATTTAGCACAAAATCATCTGAGATAAAAAAAGAAATTTCTAAAAAAGCTAAAGTAGATGAATCTGAGATTTTTATAGATATATCAACAACTCCAACCATTCCACTAACGCCTTCCAAAAAAGAATCTCAATCAATTATATTGACATCAAAAAAAGGCTCCATGCAAAAGGAAGGATATGAGCTACCAATTTCTGAGATTCCATTAGTGTCTGCAATCTCAGGTTTTATGAACATGTTACGAGTTTATACTGCAGAAAGAAATAGAAAAAAGGTTGAAATTGCAGCGCAGGTCATCCTTGGTGAAAACAAACCATGAAAAAAAGAATCGTAATAAAATTATCGGGAAGATTATTTGGGTTTGATGACTCTAAAATCTTAAAGGATTATGCGACATTTTTTGTGAGAATAAGCAAGTTCTGTCAACCAATCATAGTAGCAGGTGGCGGCAAAATTGCAAGACATTACATTTCTCATGCAAGATCGTCTGGAGCAGACGAATCAACATTAGATGAATTAGGAATCGAAGTATCAAGATTAAATGCAAAACTCTTGATTTATGCTATGCAAGACAAAGCATACCCACATCCTCCAACTAATCTAAAGGAAGTAACACACGCAGCTGATAGTGGTCTTATTGTTATAACCGGCGGTCTACATCCAGGTCAGAGTACAAATGCAACTGCTGCACTTATTGCAGAGAAGGTTCGTGCTTTAATGTTTTTGAATGCTACAGACGTAGACGCAATCTATGACTCAGATCCTAACAAAAACAAGAACGCAAAAAAATTCAAACGCATCGAGCTTACAAAACTTCGTAAGATGCTTGTACATCAAGAATCAATCGCTGGTGGATATGACTTGATGGATATAGTAGCACTAAAAGTAATTGAAAGATCAAAAATTAAAACACGAATAATAAAAGCAGATATCAAAACCTTAGAAAAGGCAATAAAAGGTTCTCCAGAAGGAACTGAAATTATACTAGTTTAACCTTCCCAGTATATTCAGGAATTCCTGCAGCAACAGCTTTTTTCAAAATCTCATGTGCATCATTTTCGTCTAAAACTTTAGACTGGGCTTTTGCATATCCTTCTTCATCAACTATGACCGTAACCCATCCTTCAGGTTTGTTAACAACTGCAACAAATTCCTGTTCTCCAACTGGAACAAATTTCCCTTCTGACTTTTTTACAGTAAGTGTTAGCATCGCAAATCCTGCGTGATTAAAAAGATTCATTTGAGATTTTCTTGCTCTTTCTTGTCCTATTCTAACTGCTTGATGATACTGCACAAAATTATTTTCTAAAGTTTCTACTATAAGCCTTTTCAACTCAACATTTAAGAGAAGTACAAACTTCTCTAACCCATTGAACAGAAAACCTCTAGTTGGTGCAGCGGTAGGAATTTTTGGTGTAATCATTATAGCTGTTGCAGTACTACCAGGTTCAGATTTTTTGAAGAGCATAGTACCAAAAGGTGTTGAACTGCCAGGGAGTCTAAACACTATTTCTTCAGACCTCAAACCGTTAACTGTTCAACTAAACGACATTTCTGTTTTATCAGTCTCTAAAAAAGATGCTATATTGGAATTAAAATTTGATGTTTCGAATCCAAATAATAAACCGATATTACTAGAAATGATAAGTTTTGATATTCTCGAAAACGATATTAAAGTGGGATATGGGGAAATTGGAGAAAGACTTTCTGGGCAGTATGCAAGTTCTAATTACTACACCGTTTTATCTGGTTCCTCACTTATGGTACATGACAAAATAGCAATAAAAAATACTGGAAATAATCCAGAATTTTGGTTAACATTACAAGAAGGTACTCCGGAATGGAGGATCAAAGGTGAGGCATTCTATAGTACCACGTCTGCATTTAGTGGCCTAGCAGATTCTACAGTTTTTGATTTTACTAAATAGAAAATCGTCCCTTATATCATAAAATTTCAAAATTTAGATTATTTGTATAAAATGAAACTTGTTTAGATAAATTATATAAGATTCTAGGAAGGAGGTTCCTTAACATGGCAGACTTAATGATCGCATTTGAAATAACTACAGGCGTTTTCATTGCCTTTGGTGTGTTGTTATTTGCAGTACGTGGCAAAGGTCACAGGGCTGTAATTGATAGCCCAGCATAGGGAATGAATTCCCTCTGAACTTTTTTACTCTTCTTGATTCTTAAAACCTAGTATAGATTCTATTGAAAAACTTACTGCTTTTTTCTCTTTAATATAACATTTCTCGTAATATTGACAAGTATTACACTCCGATGATGGTTCTAAAACTGGAATTTTTTTCTCTTCAAGTAAGTTTTTCAAAATTCTAACTCTACGTATGGATTCCTCAAACATCCTGTTTTCTCGAATCATAGAAAATGATACTTCGTCACCGTTTTCTGCAAAGTACAATACAATGCCATCTGTTTTATTAAGAATCCATAGACATGCATTCAGATATAGCGCATCAGCGGGAACCAGTTTTTCTGGTGGTTTTGGAACTGGACGAAAGACTATGACTACGTCATCAACTATAATGTCAGCATAAATCTTTAGTTTGATATCATCTACAGCAAATTCTCCCTGCACTGAGCTATATGGTGTTTTTTTCATCAACTCTCTAAAAAGATCCGAAAATCTCAATCCCTTCTGTTCGAGGGGATCCACTCTGTCAAAATATGAACGACGTAAGCATCTTACAACTTCAGAAAAATGTATTATCTTGTTATTCTTTTCAATTTCTGGTTTTATATCATGACTAAGGTGTTCCATGACATCTGTAATAATACGTCTGTAATCTCTATCTCCCATCAAGGTGACTATTCCTTGACGACTGGTCTATAATATATTTAGCTCATTATTTGTAAAGTCCCTTTGATATCTTTTCAGAATAAGCAAGACCTACAAAGTGTAGTCCAAAACCAATCACAGTGCATAAAAGAATGTTTCGTGTGGAAAAATAGATTCCCATGAATATGATAAGGGAAGGAATTGTGAGTATCAAAGCAAGGAATGTACTAACCCTTATACTTATAACATAAAATATTGTAATTTTTACAGAAATCTGTTAATATCGCGCTAAATCACACAGGCAGAATTTACTTTTGCAGTTAAATGAAAGAATTTTTTTCATATTAAATCATCGAAATAACAAAAATCATGAATTCTTAGGCAGAATTTATCAATTATCAAAAAACTGCTATTCTGCTATAACAAGCTTTGACATTACTGTTTGTACAGGTATCTGTTGCTCTACAGCAAATGCAATTGCTGATATGTTTCTTATCTCATATGTTGTTAGTTTCAAAATTCCAATCACTGTTGTAAAGCTGAACATTCTAGTAAAAGTTCTATTGATTGCTTTGTAAATGGCAAGCTCAAAGGCTCTTTCAAATTCTGATAACGCATCAATTGCATTATCAATTTGTGGAACTAAATCTTTGTAAGCAGTGCTTGAAAGTTCTGACATTGCATCTTTCACTGATTCTGCACTTATCATTCTACCAAGCAAATCTTTAGGTGCTGATTGCGTATGGGTGACTATAAGATCTTGTATCTGTTGCTCATCAAGTCCCCAGAATTTTCCGCGTAGAATACTAAGCAAATTGTAAAAATCAATATCAATTCCTATCAGGTGGACAAGATCATGTTCTCCTGACGCTTTTAATGCACTATCTAGTTGTTTGTAAAAAACTTTGTCCAAATATGTATCGAATACCTGCAGATTCTTCTTTTCATTATACAACGAAACTGCTTTCGCAATTTCTTCACCAAATTCACTTGTTGCAAGACTTGATACAGCTTCTTCCATATCCTTTGCCACAAGTGCTTTTACGACTATATCGCGCCGTCCTATCAATTCTTCCGCATGCAGGTTTACATAAGGTTCTACTTGCTCATATGATCTTCCCAAGACTTTTCCTTTGAAAATCAATTTCAAATTCCAGATCAAAAATTTCAGGTAGTATACATTTAGAACTTTTGAACCCCCACCTAGAGATTTTGCAAGTGAATAATGTATATCTGCAAGATGACTTCGAAGGGCTGATTCAATTTTTTCAGCGGTAATTGGTTTTGTAAGTTTTGAAACCGCATTAATGTATACAGTACTCTTTATTCTTGTTACAAGCTCGTCCAAGTTTCGTGATTCAGCTAATGTTTGTAACTCTCCTCTTGAAAGAAGCCTACCACGGGCACTAAAAGATTTTACAGAACCAAATATTTTCTGAGGAGCCCCTATGCCCATTCATATAACTTCTTTTGAGTAAGGATTTTAATGTTTGGAGACTAAGTGAGACCGGAAAAAATTGATGACAGCGTCACGATCAGAACTTGTCAATGTGGAAAATCCCTCTAGGATCTCTGCATAAATTGACATTGTACCATTAAGAGCATATTTTAAACGGTTTGAATCAAACGGAATGAGTTTGTCTATCTCTTCATTAGCATATGCCTCTGTATACTTTCTTAATAATGTAAAAACAAAATTTGGCGCAATATTCAAGAGTGTAAGAATCACTTCTTTGAATTCTTTCTCTTTTATATCATAATTATCAAGGAATTTCTTAAGAATCTTAATTCTTTCATCTTTTAATTCATCAAGAGATGCAGCTACTAACATACCACTTTCTGTTAGTTTGTAATACGGTACACCATGTTCTTGCAAAGCTCTTGGTCCTCGTTTTAAGGGTAATCTCCCGGCCTCTTCCACAATTCCAAGTGGAAGTAAGATTTCATCAAGATCTCTAAAAATTCCAGAGTAAACATTTTGCCAAATAGTATTACTCTTTTCTGCAACCTTATGAGCTAAAGACGTTCTTGTATTCATCACATGTCTTGTTTCAGTTGCAAGATTTGCGATGATTGATCTCTGTCGCATTGCTTCACCTGTAAGCTCTTCCCTCTTTGTTTTGAAAGTCTTAAAAATAGATAATTTCGGCCTGTCTACTAATTTCGTAGATACCTCTAGATTTTTCAAACAAATAACCTCAATTTCATTAGATTGGTGTTATCGGATTGAATGAAAATGGGTCGATAAATTTGGTAATTATGATATAAAATATCCATTTTACGTTATTATCATAATATGATATAATATAACACTTTATCATCTCATAATATATCATAAAAATTGTTTAATATGATACAATGTCTTTTATACTTTCGATAAAGAAAGCTAACCAATGTTTTGGAAGAGAGCACGAAGGTCCGAGGTATTTACCATAAGTGCTGTTATAGTAGCTTCGGCGCTACTAGCAATTAGTTTCTCAGGAAACGCATCTGCTTATTCAGCAGACGATCCTGCAGTGAAATATCATTGCTTTGAAAAAGATGCAGGCGGAAATCACATAGTGGGTGAAGATGGGAATCTAGTTCCATGTCGCTTAGACACTGGTGATAACGCTTGGATGATGACAGCTTCGGCACTTGTGTTGGTAATGACACCTGCTGGACTCGCAATTTTCTATTCTGGACTTTCAAGATCAAAGAATGCAGTCAACTCTATGATGATGGTATTCATCACAACTGGAATCATTGCAGTACAATGGACTCTATGGGGATACAGCCTTGCCTTTGGTCCCGATGCAGGAAATGGATTTATAGGAACTCTTGACTGGGTAGGCCTAAATAACGTCCTTCATGACGTTCCATCAGATATTTACGGTGGAATTACAGGAACTACTATTCCTCATCAGACATACATGGTATTCCAGATGATGTTCGCTATAATCACACCCGCATTGATTGTAGCAGCACTAGCTGAAAGAATGAAGTTTAGTGCATTCGTGGTCTTCCTACTTCTATGGGCAACATTCGTGTATGACTTTGCCGCTCACTGGACATGGTCTCTAGGAACTGGTGGTACAGCAATAGGCTGGACAGGCGCACTTCCGTCGCTTGACTTTGCAGGCGGAACTGTAATCCACATCACATCTGGCTTTGCAGGACTAGTTGTAGCTCTGATGTTAGGCAGAAGATTGGGATATGGTAAAGTTCCAATGGAGCCTCACAACGTACCGCTGATAGTTCTTGGTGCAGCCTTGCTCTGGTTTGGATGGTTCGGCTTTAACGCTGGATCTGCAGGAGCAGCTGCAACAAATGCAACAAGCGCATTTGTCGCAACACAAATTGCAACAGGAATGGCAGCTGTTACATGGATGTTAGTATCATGGGCCCATACAGGAAAACCCTCTACGATCGGTGCAGCAACTGGTACTGTAGCTGGTCTTGTAGCTATTACGCCAGCATCAGGTTTCGTGTCACCAATGTCTGCTCTTATTATCGGTATTGCGGCATCGACCATATGTTATGGTGCAGTACTGTTTAAGAACAGACGCAAATGGGATGATGCACTTGATACATGGGCAGTACATGGCATTGGAGGATTAGTAGGAGCACTTCTTACTGGTACACTCGCAGAAAAGCGATTTACACCGTGGGGTGCTGATGGACTTGCCTTTGGAAATCCACAACAACTACTAAACAACGCAATTGGTGCATTTGCAGCAATGGCTTGGTGTGTAGGTGTTACCGCAATCATAATCAAGATTATGGATGCAGTGTGGCCAGGCAGTATACGAGTAACTCCAAAAGAGGAAGAAGTCGGTCTTGATATTGCACAGCATGGTGAAAGAGCGTACGTAAACGAGTAGTACGCTAACACTTTCCTTTTTATTCTAATACTATCTCATTGTGAAATGAATTTAGATATCGTTAACTAAATCCAATCTGTGTTTATCACTGTAGATGATTTAGCCAAAATCCTTGAAGATCCAAATTTGATCTTGGTTGACACAAGATCATACAAAGAATATTCTATTGAACATATTCCAAGTGCTGTAAATCTAGATTTGTTTTACTATCATTGGTCTGATACATCAAAAGAAGGAATGAAAGCATTTGACATGGAAATGCAAAAACTTCTTTCCTATGTTGGAATAACAAAAGAAAAGAAAGTTGTATTTTACGATGAAGTTTCTGGAATGAGTGCAGCTCGAGGTGTATGGCTTTTGTTATATTTTTCACACCCACAAATTTTCATGCTTGATGGCGGAATGAAAAAATGGAAAAGTAAAAACCTTCCTTTAGAAACGAAAACAAATGGTTTCAAACCTGCAAAGTTTTCTGGAAAAATTAACAAAAATATTATTGTTGGATACGAGTACATCAAAAAAAATCTAGATAAAATAAAACTCGTTGATGCTAGAACACAAGAAGAATTTAACGGCACAGTGATACGAGCTGCAAGAAGCGGTCACATTCCAAATGCGATAAACGTAGATTGGAACTTTAACATTACGGAAGATGGAACTATGAAAGATAACAAATCACTTTCTGGACTCTATCAAAAAATATCCAAAGATGATGAGATAGTAACTTATTGTCAAGGGGGTTATCGAGCCGCAAATTCGTTTCTAGCTCTTAAAAAACTTGGATTCAAAAATGTCAAAGTCTATGTAGGTTCATGGGGAGAATGGGGAAATAGATTGGATTTACCTGTAGTCTAGTCTCTTTTCTTCCACAAAAGTTGATTATACAGCATCTCTGGTGCCAGCTTTTTGAATGGTTTTCCTCCACCATCATACCACTTTGTAAAGAATTCGTAGAGATGAAGCCTCAAAGACTGGATGTATACAATCAAACCTTCAATCATCATTATTCCAAGGTTTCCACCAATTATCAATGCAAGTGCTCCTGGTGATTCTGATCCTCCCATTGAATGATATGCATTATTCACAGTAAGCAAAAGCGCTGCATGAACAAGAAGCATAATGCCAATTCTTGCATAGCTAATTGTGTGTGATAAGAGCTCGACTGTTTTTACCAAGAGTACTTCTATTACAACATTCATGACACTGCCTCCTTCTCCTGGATGTTTTTTATTGTGAAGTATTCCGCCAACCATTATCATTCCCATGCAACCAATGGTTACCGGTATCGCAATTCTGGCAACAATCCAAACACGTGCCCAATCTCCAACAAGTATGGTGACCCATGGAACTGGTTCATTATGAACACGTGAATACATATTCATAATATCATAACCTGAACCAATTGCTGCCATCATAATAGCTACAACTCCGCCATACATTACAAGAGTTGGAATAGCTTCTGTAAACATTGTAAACTTGTCGCCTCTTCGATAAAGTCTTCTAATGTGTAAGATAAATGCCCATACTAGGTGTACTATTCCAAGAAATATCGAAACTTTTAGAATCTTAATTACCTGTTCAAAGTTTAACTCAGCTACGCTGATAATTCCTACTAACCATTTTATGGAATGTAGTGGTCCACCCTCTTCCAAAAGTGATTCAACTGGAGCAAATTCTGTTAAATGAAAACCAAATGCCTCGCCGGCTAATATTCCTGCAAAGGTTGCTGAACCACCTGATATGGCAATCAACATTCCCCATTTTGCAAGTGTTCCCTGACCTTTGAATTTGAACAATAAGCCCAAGAGCATAAGTAAGAATCCATGACCAAAGTCAGCAAACATAATTCCATAGAATATTGGCCACATAATGGCAATCATTGGAGTTGGATCTGCTTCCCCCCGCTTTGGTATGCCTTGACTTTCTGTAATGACTTCAAAAGTCCTAGCCCACGCCTTGTTAGCAAAAAGTATTGGGGTACTCTTGAGTATTTTTGGGTCTATGATCTCTTCAGTTATTGACATCCATCTCTTTGTTGTATCCTTGAATTTTTTTTCCATTGTACTTGGAATGTATCCTTGTATTACTGCAAATCTTTTTGTCCCACCAGGTTTACGCATTTTTTCAAGTACGTCTTTTGCAATACCAGAACCTTCATACAATGATAAGATTGGACCGCGAATTTTCTTTTTTGTTCCTAAAAGTTCTTTTGAAAGTTTCTTTTCTTTTGCAGTAAGTTCAGTAATTTTTGAAACAACCAAGCTGTATGCTTGACTTGGATTCTGTGGTATTCCCTGTGGAATTATAAACGGATTTGCATTGAAACTTCGAAGAACCTTAAGAACTCTTTCAGAGTCTTGTGCATCAG
>Ga0247727_10008999_pt1 | contig 18299 bp, 19 predicted proteins | sample WisWelCaveWW1625_FD_202498 | JGI IMG/M metagenome (GOLD analysis project Ga0247727, IMG submission 202498) | Biofilm microbial communities from Wishing Well Cave, Virginia, United States - WW16-25 | ecosystem: Environmental > Aquatic > Deep subsurface > Groundwater > Cave microbial mat | place... | reverse complement strand
CGTGCCATAGGGCACATGCGCCGTGTCGCCGAAGTAAACGATGTCCTCAGTAGGCAACTCCTTACGCATGGCCTTGAAGACCGTGAGACCGCCGATGCCGGAGTCAAAAATGCCTATGGGATGTATAGCGCCGTTCTTTTTCATTCCGTGAAGCCGTTCGTGTGTTCGAATTCTTGTTTATATTGCAAGAGGCCTCGCACGATCGCCTCAGCGATACCGTTCTTATACTCCGCGTTACGCAGTTTCCGTTCATCGGCGCGGTTGGAAAGATAGGCCAGCTCGACCAGCACGGCCGGGCATTCGGTCCATTTCAGCACATAAAAATTGGCGCTTCTCTGTCGGCGCGCCGCGACGGCGACCGAGCCGCTCACCTGGTCCGTGATGTGCGAAGCCATGCGGATGGATTCTTTCCGATTCTGGGTCTCTTTGAGGTCCCACAGGATGGCTTCCAGATCCTCGGACAGGGCCGCCCGCGCGGTGGGCTCGAAACGGATCACCGAATTCTCCGCCCGCTCAACGGCCAGCGCCTGGTCGTCAGTCGCTTCTGAGAGCGTGTAAACTTCAAAACCATCCAGCGAACGCGAGGTGGAAGCGTTGGCGTGGATGCTCACAAAAAGTTCTGCGCCGCTTTTGTTCGCGATATGGGCGCGCTCGGAAAGCGGGATGAACACATCGGCCGAGCGCGTCATGACGACCTCGATCCCGGCGGCCTCAAGACCCTTCTTCACCTTCCGCACGATCTCAAGCACTACCCGTTTTTCCCGGAGTCCGTTGGGACTCACAGCGCCCGTGTCTTTTCCGCCGTGACCGGCGTCGAGGACGACCTTACGGATAAAATGGGATGCCTGCGGGAGGGCAGCTGCCGGAACGCTCGATGCGACCCTGGACCGTAAAAAAACCGGCGCGGCGGCCGGCGCAAGCACCGAATCGTCCAAAAACTGTGCGGTCCCCTGCATCCGCTCCAGGCGCCCGTTGTTCAGATAGTACTCGCTTCCCACGTGGAAACGGAAATTCCCGCCGGCACCCTCCAACACAACGTTCTTGGCGACAGGGTCCCAGGAATAAACATAGTTCTGAGCGGCGCTGAAAGCACGCAGGTCGACGAACTCACCCTCCGCCCGGGCCGTGACGCACAGGCAAAGACCTAAAAAGAACATCCCGGATAGTCTCATCAGGTTCATGCGTACTATTTTATGGTATAGTGAGCGCGCATGCAATACGATCGTTTCCAACGCCAGGCCATTGAAGCCATCGAGGCGGGAAAGTCCGTGCTGGTCTCGGCGCCCACGGGAGCCGGAAAAACGGCGATCGCCGAATACGCCATCGACCAGGCGCTGGCACGGGGCGAGCGCGTCGTGTACACCGCCCCGGTGAAGGCGCTCTCCAACCAGAAATTCCGCGATTTCTCCGCCAAATATCCCGACTGGGTCGGGCTCCTCACCGGCGATGTCTCGCTCAACCCCGATTCACCCCTGGTCATCATGACCACCGAGATCTACCGCAACCAGCTGTTCGAAGACCCTGAGCGTCTGGCCTCCACCTCCTGGGTCGTTTTCGATGAGGTCCATTACTTGGACGACCCCGAGCGCGGCACGGTCTGGGAAGAAGCGATGATGTTCTCTCCGCCGCAGATCCGTTTTTTGGCGCTCTCGGCGACCGCTCCCAATATCGAAGAACTCGCCGAATGGGTCAAGACCATCCTGGGTCGTCCCATCGAGGTCATCATCGAGGCCCACCGCCCGGTACCGCTCGTGCACCAGTTCCAATGCCAGGGCGTCATCCATTCAGATCCCGTTGCTCTTAAAAAGAACGGCTACATGAACCAGGAGCAGTGGGCCTCGGACCGTGATTTCGGCCGGCCCAAACGCGGCCATTATCATCGTCAGCAGTGGGCGCGTCATCTGCGCGCCAAACCCAACCGCACGGATGAGCTCGTCAAACACTTGATCGATCAAAAACAGCTTCCCTGCCTTTATTTCGCGTTCGGCCGCAAGCGTGTCGAAGAGATGGCTTGGGAGATGCAAAAGTTTGATTTTCTGAACAATGAGGAGCGCGTCGAGATCACAAAGATGTACGAGGAACTCTGTCAGCGTTTTGAACTGACGAAGGAGGCCAGCGCGCATGAGATGCGCCGACTCGTGCACCGAGGCATCGGCTTCCACCACGCTGGCATGCTTCCCACGCTCAAAGAGGTCATCGAGCGCCTTTTCACCTCGAAGCTCATCAAACTCATCTTCACGACGGAAACGTTTGCTATCGGCATCAACATGCCCGCCAAAGCGGTGGCATTCGATGAGATGCGGAAGTTCTACGGCACGCATTTCGGGTATCTGCGCACGCGGGATTATTATCAGATGGCCGGGCGCGCCGGACGGCGCGGCATGGACAAGGAGGGCTATGTCTACGCCCGCATCAACCCGCATCAGATCCCCTATCCGGAAGTGATGCGCATCGTCTTTGGAAAGCCGGAGGCCATTGAGAGCCAGTTCAATTCCTGTTATGCGACCCTGCTCAACCTCTACGGTCAGTTCGGCTCAAGGCTTCTGGAGATCTATCCAAAGTCCTTCCACCATTTCCAGTCGAACCTAAAGAGCCGCGAAAAAGGCGCCGCGATGATCGAACGCAAACTCGCCCTCTTGACCGAGCTGGGCTACATGAGTGGCGACAAGCTCACGGACAAAGGCGAGTTCGCCTCATGGATGTACGGCTACGAGCTCATCCTGTCGGAGATGCTGGAAGAGGGGTATCTGGAAACTCTTTCGGAGAGCCTTCTGGCCGCTCTCCTGGTCTCGCTGACGTTCGAACCTCGAAAAAATCAGGACTGCCCCGGCCTCTCTCCCGCCCTGAAGAACCTCGAAAAACAGCTGTCTCGCTACGCGCACCGCATCGCCACCAAGGAGGCCCACCATAAAGTGTGGCCGCACACCCGCATACCTGAGATGCACCTGGCGGGCGCTGTCGAAGCGTGGTTGGGGGGCTGCCGCTTCCATGAACTGGGTCGTCACACAGATGTCGATGAGGGTGAGATCATCCGGCACTTCCGGATGGTGGTCCAACTTTTAAGACAGCTCAAACAGGCGCCGCGCGTGAGCCCTGCCTTACGCGAAAAAGCCACGCGCGCCATGCGGGCGGTGAACCGCGACCTGGTGGATGCGGAAAAACAATTGCGGAATATGGAAGAAGAGCCCGAGACTAGCGACTAGCGACGAGCGACTAGAAAAACGTTTCGCTGGTCTCTAGTCACTGGTCGCTAGTCTCTCTTTAATAATTTTTGCAACTCCCCGCTCTCGTGCATCTCATGCACGATGTCACAACCCCCGACCAGCTTTCCATCAATGAAGATCTGCGGAAAGGTCGGCCAGTTCGATACCTGAGGGAGCGTCGCGCGGATATCCGGGTTGGCGATGATATCGACCGAGTGGAACGGCACGTTCATCTTCTGGAACAGCGCCATCGTCGAGGCCGAAAAACCGCACTGCGGGGCCTGCGGCGTGCCCTTCACGAACAGGACGACTTTATGGGATTGGATCTCGTTCTGGATCTTATCGATAGTAGGATTCGACATCAGGGTGTCCTTGTTTTAATTTTCACCGCATGGATGCGCTTGTCCATCTCAGAGGCCAGGGCCGCATGCACAACCTGGTGCTGTTCGATGAGGGACTTTCCTTCGAACACCTTCGAGGTGACGACGATCTCAAAGTGATCTCCGGTGCCCGTCATGTCTTCCACACTGACCCACGCTCCCGGAAAGGCTTTTTCGAGCATCTTTTGCACATCCTCCGGGTTCATCATGCCCCGAGTGTACCAAATGCCTTGGTGCTATGCTACATTGGAGCCATGCGCCGCCTTGCTGCCTTTGCGTTGTTGTCCGTTTCCCTGCTTTCCGCAGCCGCGGCCGCCCAGGAACCGGAGGAGGACCGCCGTTATGTCTCAGCCCTCCGCTCCCTTTCCATCAACCGTTCCCTATTGGACAAATACGAGACAGAATACCGCTCGCTGGAAGCAAGCGAGCCCCTGGAGGTCGACGGGAAGAACGCCAAACGGTTGAGCGACCTTGGCTACAAGATACAAGCCCTGAACGAGGATGCCAAGCGTTTACGAAGGACCCTTCCCTCGGACAAGGACGCGGATGAGCTTCTTCAGCAGGTGCTTCGCCAAAAAAGCGGTGTGACGGGTCCTGTGGACGTGGAAGCCGAAAAAAGAATCTCGGAGAAAGTGCGCGAGGTCTACCGGCTGCATGAGAAAGCGCTGTCTTTGGTGTCCGAGAAAAGGTACGAACAAGCCGCTCGCGCTTACGAAGAAGTGGTGTTGATAAGCCCTGATGACGATGAGGCCTACCTCCTTCTGGGTCATACCTGTCTGGCTGCGGGGGATTACAAGAAAGCCGCGGGCGCATTTCGCAGCGCCATCGACATCGATCCGGGCAACACCATGGAGATCCCGCGTTTATACCAGAACATCCTCGTTGAAAATCCTTCGGATGATGTCGCGATGACCCGTCTCGGTTACGCGTATCTTATGCTGGGCGGGGCCAAAGAGGCGCGGTTGGCCTTCGAGGACGCGCTGGCCGTCAATCCGGCGAACCTGGAAGCGCGCCGGGGACTACTCGAGGTCGCGTAGGGGCCGGCGGCCTTCTTTTTTTTGGGCGTGCAGGCGCTTGCCGTCCAGCATCTTGTTCTTAGCCCGGCGCGAACGGCGGCGTTTCTGGCGGCGTACTTTCTCCGACTCATGGCGGCGTTGAGTTTCGACGCCCTTTACCTTCGCTTCGATCAGGTCGACAAGCTGACGCTTGGCCAGAAATCGATTGAGCGCCTGAGAGCGTTCACGCTGGCATTTCACGCTGAGGCCCGACGGGCGGTGGCGCAGAACGACGCAGGTCGAAACTTTATTTACGTTCTGCCCTCCTGCTCCCCCCGAACGGATAAAAGACTCCTCAAAATCGGACTCCTTGAGGCCGAGCCTTCTTATTTTTTCTTCGAGCTGGATATTTTTCTTTTCAGAAACGGGATAGAGCGTCACTTGGGGCGGGTGACGAAGACTTTCTTGCGGTAGTGGCGCAGTTCTTCGATGGACTCGCGGATGTCATCCGAGACACGGTGCGTCTGGCGCTTTTCGCGGGGCATCTTGTGGTCTTTCGGATACCAGCGGCTCACCAGTTCCTTTACGGAACTGACATCGATGGTGCGGTAATGCAGGTACTGCTCAAGGAGGGGCATGTACTTGACCAGAAAACGGCGGTCCTGCCAGATGGTGTTGCCGCAAAGCGGTGCGGACTTCTTTTTGCAGAATCCCTGGACGAACTGAAGCGTCATCTGCTCTGCCTTCTTAAGCGAGACTTTCGACTCGCGGCAGGACTGCGTCAGGCCGGATTTCTTATGATGGAAGCGGCTCCAGGACTCCATGCCGTTCAGCACCTTGTCCGTGTGATGGATGGCGATGGACGGACCTTCTGCAAGCACTTCCAACTCGCCGTCGGTGATCACAGACCCGATCTCAAGGACCGTGCAGGTCTTGGGGTCCAGGCCGGTCATTTCCAGGTCCAGCCAGACCAGCAGGTCCTCCCTCTGCTTGGGTTCCTTCATCAGCTTTTGCTCAACTGCGCGTTCAAGTTCCTTGCCAATTCCATGAGCTCCATCGGTACGGCGATGATGACCGTGTTCGAGGCGGTCGGCCCCAGGCCGTCGATGGTCTGAAGCGTGCGCAGCTGCATGGCGCCGGCGCTGGTGGCCATGGTCTTGGCGGCTTCGGCGAGGTTGAAGGCGGCCATCTTGTCGCCCTCGGCCTTGGTGATGGTCGCGCGCTTTTCGCGTTCGGCTGAGGCCTGGCGCGACATCATCTTCTTCAGATCTTCCGGAACGTCCACATCCTGGATCTTGATGGCGCCGACCTCCAGCCCCCAATTGGCCGACTCCTTGGCGACGATCTTCTCGATTTCTTCGCCGATTTTTTGTCTTTCAGCCAGAAGATCATCGAATGTCATCCCGCCCACCACATCGCGGAGCGCCGCCTGCGCATACTGCGTGAGCGCGTAATTGTAATCTTGGACCGCGAGGATGGCAGTCTCAGCCTTTAAGACCTTGAAATAAACGACGCCATTGATAGTGACGGGAACGTTGTCCTTGGTGATGACCTGCTGTTTGGGAATGTCGCGGGTCAGCACGCGCATGTCGACCGACCGGGTCCACTCGATGATCGGGATGATGAGATTCAGGCCCGGCTGGAGAGTACGCGTGTAGCGGCCCAAAGTGAACACCAGCGAGGTCTCGTACTGCTGAACGATGCGCACGCAGACCAAAATGAACACGACGATGAACGGGAGAAAGAAGACGGGCGACATAGGCACCTCCGGTTTGAGAATGAGATAGAGTAGCAGAAACGAGGCAAGTTCTCCATATGTGCTATAATACGTTTTCAGGGGGCGAAAGGTATCGATCTAGCTCTTTGATCTGAAAGCAGCATGCGGAGGTTGCCGGGAGGCCTCCTAAAAAACCTGGTACAATAAAAACGCCAAAAACACGAACCTAAGTCTCGTGCATGTGCCGTTTGCGCGGCCCATGGCGTTACCGTTAGCCGCCTAATAACGGCTACCGTCCGCCCGTCCTAGCCTGTAGGACGGGGTCGGGCGTCGACAACGGGCTGGTCTGATCCGCGCGTCCTTGGCGGGGCAGATGAGAGCGACAGAGGGCTTACCGTTTAAGATCGTGTCGGCTCGAGTTTAAACGGGACACCCCATAGACCGACTAAGCATGTAGCGGCTCCATTTCAAATGTTAGAGACGCGAGTTCGAATCTCGCCGCCTCCACCAAACACAAAACGGCCTCCTTGGATGATTGGAGGCCGTTTTTATTTCAGCGACGGTTGCGGTTTTTGATGTCGCGGGAGACTTGGCGCTTGGCGTCGCGCTCTTTGATATCCGCTCTTTGGTCTTCGTGTTTTTTGGAGCGGCCAACGCCGAGTTCCACCTTCACCATGCCCCGGTCGCTGAAATAGAGCTTGAGCGGGATGAGGACCATCCCCTTTTCCTGGGTCCGGATGCGGAGTTTTTCGAGCTGGCTCTTGTGCAGCAGGAGCTTCCGCAGGCGCTTGGGGTCCGGATTTTCACGGTTGCCTTGAGGATAAGGCGCGATATAAGCGTTTTGAAGGAGCAGCTGGTTCCCCTCGAAACGTGCAAAGCTGCCGATGAGGCTGCACTGCGAGTCGCGCAGAGACTTCACCTCACAGCCGACCAGAACGAGACCCGCCTCAATGGACTCGAATATCTCGTAGTGGTGCCGCGCCTCGCGGTGCGTGTTGATGACCTTCGATTTTTCGTCTTTTTTTCCCTTCATAAGCGCCTACTATATCATATCCGGGTTTGACAGCATCCGGTGAAATCGGGTATAGTGTGGCATTCAAATACACCTTTCTCATGAATAGCCGCAGACAATTTAGTTTCGCTTTTATGTTGTTGCTTGGCGCCGCACTCGCGGCCCCATCCTACGCCCAACCTCTGGGCTCCGTCTCCCCTGAAACGATCGCTGAGCTCGAGTCCATGCACCAGCAGGCGATCGATTCCCTTTTGAGGAATGATTTCCGCCAGGCCATACGCACCTATTCGGACATCCTGCTGATGGAGCCGGATGATGAGACCGCCTACACCGGCCTCGGCCAGATCTACATGATCCAGGGCCATTTCAAGAAGGCGCACGAGGCTTTCCAACGTGCTCTGGACATCAATCCGGAGAACGAAGTCGCTTTGGTGGGGATCCAGCGTATCCTAGACCCGGATGGGACGGAGGGCATGGTCAGCCGTCTGCAGGCACAGACCGAGGCGCCTCTCCCTCCGGCCCCCGATCCCGTGGAAACTCTTTCAGTTCCCGCTTCAGCGCCTGGAGCCGGTATGGGCAAACGTCAGTCAGCCGTCAAAGTGAAGAAAGGCTATGTGTCCCCTGTTCCGGCTTCCAAACCCGCGGTCAGGAAAGCACCGCCTATGGGCCGGCTGGGCCTTTTACACGCCCAGCGCCTGCAGATGGCCCTTCGAAAAGCGGGTTTTTATTCGGGTCCTGTGAACGGCATGATAGGGTCCTCGACCAAGAACGCGATACGCGGCTTCCAGAAGAGCTTCGGCATCGAACCCAGCGGGCGGATGACACCGGCTACTTGGGTCAGACTCTCCGAATACCTTAAAATCTAGCGCTTCTCTTCTCCCGGTTTTCTTCGGGATTCCTTGTCCTGGAAGAGGTCCTTGTCCGCCCATTCGACCAATTGCTGCGGATTTTCCGGTTTGAGGCCGTCTGCTTTAGGATCAAAGGACGCGATCCCGATGCTGACGGAAGAAGTCTGAAGCGTCGGTTCCTCAAGAGCCGCTGCCATTTTCGCGTACATCTCGCGCAGGCGTAGGCGGTAGGCCTGGGCCTCGGCAACGTTCGCGTGCCATAAGAGGATCACGAATTCATCGCCTCCATAGCGGGACACCACGTCGTACCCCCGCGCGCTCTCGCGGATGACGCCGGCTGCGCGCAAAATCATCTGGTTGCCCGTCTCATGGCCTAGCGTGTCGTTTATCTTCTTAAACCGGTCGAGGTCGGTCATCACGACCGATACGGGCAGACGCAATTTAACACAGCGTTTCCATTCATCGTCGAGACGCAATCGCAGGTAATCGTACGTATAAAGACCTGTCATCTTGTCGTGTAGGACACGGTTGGACAGTCCCCGGTTCTCCAAAAAAAGCCAGATCAGATTGGCAGAGATCCCGACAGCCAAGGCCAGCGCTGGCGCCAGGATCAGGGCAAAAAGCGGCAATTGTCTGTCGGAGGCTAAGAGCGTCTGCGCGGTCAGAAAGGCGAAAAAATAACTGAGCGCAAACCCAGGCACCGCGATCCAGAAACGCCTCTGCAAAAAAAGAAAAAGAAGCAGGGCGCCGATGAGCCAGCCCGCACCAGCAGCCAGACGGCTCGGGATCGAACGCAGAGAGCGTGTCTGTTCCAATTCCAACCATTCGTTCGCGTGGACGGCCACGCCCGAAAGAAGACCGAGCGGCGTGCGGTGAGATTCAGACATGAGTGAGGAGGTGATGCCGACAAGCACGCTCTTACCCGAGACGGACTCACGGGTCAGATGCCCGGAAAGAAGCTTCCAGGCGGGCACTGTCTTTAGGTCCTTGTCCTTCACTAAAAAGTTGATCGGGTGGCCTTCTTCCCCCTCCGGCCCCGGCTCAATAGCCGTGCTTCCAAGCTGGCGGCGCAAGGCCAGAGGGAAAGAGGGCTCCTGGAGCAAGCCTGAGCGGTCGGTCCGCAACGTGTACGAACGGCGGATCACAAAATCGTCATCGACGATCTTCTCCAGAAAGCCATAACGCACACCGGCCTTGAGCAAGGCCTGGTTGGGCTTCATCAGCCGTCCGCCCTCGAGCGTGGAGCCGACGACCACATGGCCGTGCGCACGAGCCGCTTCGGCCAAGGCGACCGTCGATTCTTCATTCCCGTCCTCCAGCCCCGTGAAGGTAAAATTAAGACCGATGACCGAAGCGCCCTTTTTATGCAGCTCCTCCACCATCTGGGCAAAAACCTTGCGAGGCCACGGCCAGCGCAATCCGAGACGAAAGGAAGATTCGTCGTCGATAGCGATGATCAGGATCTTTTCACGGGACGCCGGCGAGGACTCGGAGGAATAGCGGGTTTTGAACAGAAGGTCGTCCATCGCATGCGATAGGCGCTGGAAAAGCGAGGACTGGTCGGCGTAGGCAAGGGAAAGCCACAACGCGACGGAATAAAAAAGAATGGCGGCCGGAACGAACAGCGCCTTTTTCATAAAATGGTGCGGAAGGGGGGATTTGGCGCCCTACGCCTCGCGTCGCATCGCGCGCTCGGCTCCGGGTCGGCCAGTCGCCTCGGCGAATGAATTGCGACGTGACATTCAGTCACGTCGCGTGTATCCACAGGGCGCCTCGGCTCTTTTCAAATCCCCCACCTTTGGCGTTAAGAATCGTGCGGAAGGGGGGATTTGAACCCCCAAGCCTTTCGGCACTAGCTTCTGAGACTAGCGCGTATGCCAGTTCCGCCACTTCCGCGAGAACTCTAAGACCGATCTTGGATCGAAACGTAAGGCCGCGGGCCTGAGCCCGTGTAATGCGAGACGGGCCGGATAAGTCGATTGTTCTGGTACTGCTCAAGCACATGCGCCGTCCAGCCGGCCATGCGGCTCATCGCAAAAAGCGGCGTGAACAGGTCCACGGGCACGCCCAGCGTGTACAACACCGACGCCGAATAGAAGTCGACGTTGCAGTTCAGTTTCTTCCTCTCCCAGACGGTCTTTTCAAGTTTTTCCGAGATGGCGTACCATTTGGCTTGGGCGGCGTTGGAAGCTGCCAGCGTTCGGGCCATCTCCTTCAAGTCGGCCGCGCGAGGATCCGGTCCTTTGTAGACGCGGTGCCCAAAACCCATGAGCTTTTTTTTCGCAGCCAGCGCTTGGTCGACGAACGTCTCGACTTTGGAGACGTCTCCAATGGCCAGAAGACTCTCCATGGTCCGCGTGTTGGCGGAGCCGTGCAGGTCGCCTTTGAGCGTGCCCACACCGGCCGCGATAGCCGAATAGATGTCGGAAGTCGTCGAGGCTGCGATGCGCGAAGCGAACGTCGAGGCATTGAGGTCGTGCTCGGCAAGGAGGATGAGATACTTGTCGAGCATCTTGTCTTCCACGGCGGTCCCCTCTTTGCCCTTCATCATCATAAGAAAGTTCTTGGAAGCGGACCACGACGCGTCGCGTTTCGGTTCCACTGGCTGGGCGCCCGAGCGCAAGCGCTCAAAAGCCGCCACGAGTGTCGGTGTCTTTGCGATGAGACGCACAGCCTTGCGGAAATTTGCTTCGACCGACTTATCCTCTGCCTCGGAGTCATAGAATGCCAACACGGACACGGCGCTTCGGAGGGCAGCCATCGGATGGACGCCTTTTGGGAAGGTGGCGATGAACTTCAAGAGACCTTCCGGGACAGCGCGCTCGGAGGCGAGCTGTTCACAGAAAACGGCCAGTTCCTTTTTGGACGGCAGCTTGCCGCATAAAAGCAGGTAGGCGGTCTCTTCGAAAGTAGAACCGGCCGCCAGCTCATGGATATCATAGCCGCGGTACATCAATCTGGAATTCTTGCCGTCGATCAGGCAGATGGAACTCTCGGCAGCGACGACGCCCTCGAGCCCCTCGTGGAACGCTTCTTCAGTCACCGTTGTCATTTCCTTTTGCATGCGATTTTGCCACTCCGGACACTTGGAATCAATCTTTTCCCGGGATACCCGGCTCGGTCATTTTTACCGGGTCCATGATCGTGCGTATCTGCTCCTCGGTCAATAGTTTCCTCTCGCGGATGACCTGCACGATGGTCTTGTGCCCCTTGGCGGCCTCTTTGCAGACTTCAGCCGCCTGCGCGTAACCGATGTAGGCGTTGAGCGCCGTGGCCAGGCCCATCGTCGATTCAGCGTAATGCCGGCAGCGGGCTTCATCAGCGGTGATGCCGTCCACGCACTTCTCCTTCAAGACCTTCAAGGCGTTGCCGAGGATCGTCGCGGAAAAATTCAGATTGAACGCCATCGCCGGCGCCATCACATTGAGCTCCAGCTGACCGGCCTGCACAGCCATCGCGATGACATGGTCGGCACCAAGCACCTGAAAAGCGACCATGTTGAACATCTCCAGGATGGACGGATTCACTTTTCCCGGCATGATCGACGAACCCGGTGCCATCGCCGGCAAGTTGATCTCACCCATCCCGGTGGTCGGCCCTGAACTTAACAGCCTCAGGTCGTTCACGATGCGCGTGAGCTCCAAACAAAGATTTCGAAGCGACGCGGATACCTCCGCCATCGGCCTCTGGCTTTGCATCGCCTCGCGCATGTCCTTCGACGGCACGAGTGGAAATCCCGTCAGTCTGGCCAATTCCTTGATCACATCCTCGCGGTAGCCTTTGGGAGTGTTGAGCCCCGTACCGGCCGCGCTGCCTCCAAGCCCCATTTCGAGCAGTCCTTTTTCGGCCGTCTCCAGGGAGAGGCGGCACTTGCGCAAACATTCGCCATAGGCCGCGAATTCCTGGCCCAGACGGATCGGCACCGCGTCTTGAAGGTGCGTGCGTGCGGATTTCAGTACACCGTCAAATTCCCGGCCCTTTTTCTGGAAACTCTTTTCCAGCGCCTCCAGCGGTCCGTGCACGCTTTCCTTCAGGATCAGCAGACCCGCCAGCCTCATTGCCGTCGGGAACGTGTCATTCGTCGACTGCCCCATGTTCGCGTGGTCATTCGGATGGACGGGCTTGTACGAACCCTTCGGCGAGCCGAGGATCTCATTGGCCCGGTTGGCCAGTACCTCGTTCAGGTTCATGTTGAGCGCGGTGCCCGCCCCCATCTGGAATACATCCACCGGGAAGTGATCGCGCAGTTTCCCCGACAAGATCTCGTCGCAGGCTTTCACGAGGGCATCCGCCAGCTTTTTATCGAGCGCGCCTGCGTGCGCGTTGGCAAGAGCGGCCGCCTTCTTCACGAACACATACGCGTCGATGAAACGCGGGTGCGCGCGCAGACCGCTTATGGGGAAATTCTCGACAGCGCGGTCCGTCTGGATGCCGTAGTAGACATTTTCGGGGATCTCGCGCGAGCCGAGCGAATCTTTCTCAAGCCGGGAAGATGCCATCGGGTCGCTTATTTGAGGTCCGAAACGTTCCCTTTTGCTTCGGTCGCCCGCCTGGCCGCATCGGCGCTCTTCAGCGCGCTTTCCGCCGCTTCGCGAGATAGGCGCTCCTCATTCACTTGGTTCTGGAGTGCGGCGATCTCCTGGTCTTTGGAAGCCATCTGGCCCTGAAGCGCGGTCAAACGTGCGTTGAGCGCATCGATGTCGGCCTGATTGTTGCGGGTCGTCGCGCAACCCACTAGCAATAGGGAGGTTAGGATGATCCCTGCAAAATAACTTACTTTCATGTTTTCTCCTGTTTTTTGACTGTTCCGGTCAATTGGTTGACGCGTAAACGCGGTAATCGATGTCCGGGAAGAGGTTATCCACCGATTCTATTCTTTCAAGCGCCGGCATGTCTATCAAATTCTTGGAAAGCCCCTCCCAAATGTGCGTAAAACGCTGCAGATGGTCCTTCGTTCGGTTGACCGCATAAGAACTGTGCGTGCCGGTCTTCATGATGAACGCCCAGTCACTGGACTGCGCCAAAAGGACCTCGCGCGCCATCTGGTTGAGGGCGCGGCGCTCATGCTCGGCCGGCTGCGCAAAGCGGTTGGCGGACTCGACCATGCGCTCGACAGATTTATGCAGGTGGCGGTAGACCCAATCATTAGAACCGTTGAGCCAGACTTCGGAGTAGCCGTTGTAGCCCCAACTGGACATCGTCGGCGTGACGACCTGGTTACGTGGATGACGCTCAAGGTACTCGACCGGTGTGAGGGTCTCCACAACGTCCTGGTCGAAATGGATCTTTCTCAGAAGATAGCCGAGCCATTGCGGTCCTTCGAACCACCAGTGACCGTAAAGCTCGGCGTCATAGGGCGAAAGCACCAGAGGCTTCTGTCCCATGAGCGGTGCCAAAAATTCCATCTGTTTGACGCGATTGAAAAGGAAATTGCCCGCATGCTCCGCCGCCTTTTGGGCCGCATAACCCGGGTCATAGGGCTGTTTGTGACTATTACCCGTGATGCGATAATACTTGATGCCCGTATGGATACGCGTGCCGTCGCCGTTGAGATAGGGTTTTACATATTCATAGTCGAGGTCGAAGCCGATATCGCGGTAGAACTCCCGGTAAGACGCGTCACCGGGATAGCCTTCCTCCGCGCTCCAGACGCTCTTGGAAGATTCCAGGTCACGGCCGAATGCGGCCACGCCGGTCTTGCAGTAGACGGGTGCGAACACGCCGAACTTGGGCCGCGGTGTCCCGAAGACGATGGCGTGATTGTCCACGATGAAAAAAAGGATCCCCGCTTCCTTCAAGATCTTGTCGATGCCCGGCGCATAGCCGCATTCGGGAAGCCAGATGCCGCGCGGTTTGCGTCCGAGGATGCGCTCATGCGTACGCACCGCCGTCTGGATCTGAGCCCGCACGGCCTCCGGCTGCAGGTCCATGAGCGGCAGAAAACCATGCGTGGCCCCGCAGGTGATGATCTCAAGCTCACCGCTTTCCATGAACTGCCGGAAACCTCGCGTCAGGTCGCGGCCGAAGCGGTCGCAAAAAATATGGTGGGCCTCATGGAAAAGGTCGCTGTACATGCGCGCCAGCGGGGCGAACTGCGGATCGTTCTTCGTGCGGTGCACCTCTTTCTCAGAAAGACCGATCAGGCGCTCCAAATGCTTCACGTAGCGGGATTGAAGAAGCGGGTCCGTGAGCATCGAAAGAAGCGTGGGCGTCATGCTCATCGTGATGCGGAAGTGCACGCCATCGCGCTTCAACGCTTCGAAGGTCTTAAAAAGCGGGATGTACGTCTCCGTGATAGCCTCGTACAGCCACTCTTCCTCGAGAAAACGTTCGTGCTCGGGATGGCGCACATACGGCAAATGCGCGTGCAGGACGAGCGAAAGATAACCCTGGCTCATGTGCGGACTTGCTAGAGCCCTTTCTTGGAGAGTTCCGGCGTGTTCTCGGATGAGACCACGTTCTTGAGGTATTTTTCGAGGAGTTTCCGTATGTCCATCGAATTGCCCGAGACATTTGTGCTGAGCGAGCGGCCGATAAGGCGGTAATAGATCTCGTCCGGCAGCATCCATTCTTCATCCAGCACCTCGGAGATGCCGAATGCAGGCGTGCGTACCTTGTTGGAACGGACCAACGGGAAGAAGCGGCCGCTGGCCGTGCGATAGCCGATCTCTGCCACCCACTCACGGTCCGGCATGCCCGTGTCGATGTACCAGTTGTCCGAATAGACGTTCAGTTCGATGTCAAAAAAAGAATTGAAACGAGGAAGCGCCAGACCGCCTGAAGTGTCATACACACGCAGGACCGTCTTACGGTCGCCTCCCTCCTTTTTATCTATCTCGTGCGCCAACTGCTTTTGCCGCCCCGGCGTGATCTCCCAATAGGCGAACAGCCACCAGGGATCGCGCACCATGAGGACCAGCTTGTCCTCACCATAATACTGCGGGACGCGGTCATCCACCCACGTGGACTGAGCGGGGCTTTCGGCCGGCTTCGCCGCGACCACGGTCGATAAAAGCTTTTTTTTTGACTTCTTAACCGGTTTTCTTGAAGGTTTCTTCAAAGCGCGTTTGGGAGCGCGCTTCTTTGGGGATGACGTTTTTTTCTTCACGGACCGACGCATGGGCTTCTCCGAGACCCCTCATTATAATGCCTTCAGCTCGGCCTGCCAATCCCTAAGTTTTCCGCACAAGAAGTGCCAAGTCGTCCTGCAGAGCTACCTGAAGCATGCGATTTTTGGAGAGCAGGAAAGAAACAGGCTGGAGCCTCATATCTTCTTGTTTTATAAGCAGATAGGAGAAACCCGTTCGGAGCCGCTCGGCCAGTTCATCCGGGGAATCGGCCATCACACTGGCTCGACCGATATAAAACGAGACGGCTGGAGATTCATGAAAGTTATATAAGACCAAGGCTTCACCCTTGGGAACCTTGGCCTCGGCGGAGACGGCGAGCGCCTTGATCTGCCTGCTGTAATCATGATCGAATACGTGTGAGTACGGGATGTGCAGCGCCATGATGACCAGAAACATCACACGGATGAACGGAACGCGGCGCTCACGGAACACCAAAGACAGCGCGTAAGCGATGGTCACGGATAGCGCCGGATAAATAGGCAGGATGAACCAGCTGCGCTTTAGATGGAACACAGTGACGGCAAGAAAAATGAAAAAGATCCACGTCGACAGAAAGATCGTGTTCTCCTCCCTGTCCTTGGCAGCCTTGAACAGGCACCAGGGTGCGGTCACGACCCCGACGAGGATCCATGGGTGGAATTTATTCACCAGGACACGCACGTAGTAGTACCACTGTGAGCCTGGAACGTCCAATACCTGAAAGGGACGGACGGTCAAGGGCCACGTGAACTCGCGCGGGCCGACCGAGCGGTACAGGAAGAGCTGGCCCAGATGCCACGGAAGAGCGATGGCGGCGGCGATCATCACTCCGATCCAATACGAGGAGCGTCCCAGCACGTCCACGCGACCCGAGAAGAAGGCGTAGAGCCAGATCACGGGGAATGACAGGAACGCGACATAGCCTTTGGTCAGCACGGCCAACCCCAGCGTGATCCCCGAGAAAATAAGATAGCGGTTGCGGTTCTGCCCCATCCAGAAGAACAGGAACGTCCATGTGAGAAAAAGCATGAACGGCGCATCGAGCATGCCAAATCTGGAATAGCGCAAAAAATCCGAAGAACTCAAAAGCACCAGAGCCGCGAGAAAGCCGACCCAGCGGTCGAAAAAACGTCTCCCAAGAACGTAGGTCGTCAGGACACAGCCCGCCCCGCAAAGGGCCGAGAAAAGACGCGCCGTGAACTCGCTGACGCCGAAAAGCTGGTAGAAAAGCGCGGTAGCCCAGACCGCCAAAGGGGCTCTCTCAAGCCAGGGCTCCCCGTTCAGACGGAGCGCGAACCAATCGCCGGTCTGCAGGATCTCTTTGGCGACCGACGCATAGATGGCCTCGTCCCAGCTGGCCAGGGAACCGGAACCCAGCCGATAGAGCAGAAAGAAGAACGACAGAGGGATGAGAAAAAGAAGGTCTTGGGTGGTGTGTTTTTGCGAGGAAAAAGCCAAACTAAACGGCCGTCAAAAAATGAAAACGCCGGCTGCCACGACCGTGGTATAGCCGCCTTTTTCGACGATAGCCGACTGGGTCATGTTGGTCGTCTTGATGACCTTGTCCGAGATGCGGAAGATCTCTTCTTTCTCGTCCCAACTCTTGTCTTCGTCAAGCTCGATGCCCAAGGTCGAGGCAAGCATCGCAGCGGCCAGGTCCTCCGCTGTGTCCCCGGCCTCTTTCTCGGTCTGACCGAAGGCGTAGTACTCACTGAGGTAGCCGTATGTGTTGGGGTCGGACGGGATCGCACATCCGATCGATGCCGCGATGAGCCGACGAGCTTCATTGGAGGATGTCCTTGCCGTCACGGCAAACGTGATCATGCCGGGATAGATGTACTTCATGCCCTCGTTCTTGGAGATCAATTCACAGTTGGGCGGGAAAATACTGGAGACGTGCACGATGTTGCACTTCTCGATGCCGGCGTCGCGAAGCGCCAACTCGAACGAACGGAGCTCATGTTTGTGCGAACCGACGCCTTTGGTGAAGAACATCTTCTTGGGGACCAATAGCTGTTGGCCGTTGGCGATGTGGCTTTGAAGCGCTGTGTTCTGCCCGTTCTGCTGTCCGGCTCCACTCACTCTTTGAATCCCTCCGTCCGCTACTGACTCGATCCTACTTCCTCAATATACGTTTGACAATTTTTAATGTCAAGTTCGCCACAAAGCGCCGGCGAATCCGTCCAAAAGGCGCTTTGTGGACGAATCCGCCAGCGCCTTTTGGCGGAGCTAGCCAGTTGACCGATTATTTCGACTCTGATAACCTCTGCTGTATGAAATGCGATACGTGCGGCAAAGAGTCCTCCGAGGTCAGACGCGTGGTCGTCGACAGCGGCTACGACCGGACCCTTTCCAAGCCCCTCTACAACTGCCCCGAATGCTACGATAAGAAGATCGCCTCACGCCTGCCTGCCGGACAGGCAGGCAAGAAGGATCCTTCGGGCAAGTAAACACGCGAACCATCGGCTAGCAGCTCTTTTTCCATCCGGGCCGCCTCATTCAGTTCCTGTTGGGTCAAAGGCTCTTCCTCGAATCCGACGCTCCATACCCGTTCGAATCCCTCGCGTATGCTTTGCGCGGTCCTTTCGGCCGGTTTATCGAGAAATAGCGTCGATTGGTGCAGCATCACGCCGTGCCTGCGCCGCTGGCTTCCTCCCAACACTTTTTTTCCATTCAAAAGAAGGTCATAACAGCTGGGCGCATCAAAACAGACGCGCTCTCTTTGCCGTGAGGTTTGCGAAGGAACGGTCTTGCAGTCCGCGTAATCCATGGACGGGTATTCCCCCCGCAGTCCCATCCGCACCGCTTCATTGATCTTGAGATAGGAACTCTTCACGTCGGAAGCAAAGAACGGCGACGGCACGCATAGGACAAGCGAGAAGGTCAGATCCTCTCCATGGCGCACGGCACCGCCGCCCGTGATGCGCCGCACGACTTCCACGTTCTCCCCTTGACGGGCGAATCGCAAGGCGGTCTTGGAAACGTCCTCGAAATAACCGACTGTCACCGCGGGCCGCTGCCAGCGGTAAAAACGG
>Ga0247727_10008998_pt1 | contig 18299 bp, 21 predicted proteins | sample WisWelCaveWW1625_FD_202498 | JGI IMG/M metagenome (GOLD analysis project Ga0247727, IMG submission 202498) | Biofilm microbial communities from Wishing Well Cave, Virginia, United States - WW16-25 | ecosystem: Environmental > Aquatic > Deep subsurface > Groundwater > Cave microbial mat | place... | reverse complement strand
TCGCGGCATGAAAAGTCTGATACCCGCGCGGACCGTTCGGCGCCGGGTCATCCATGAAGGTCCTCGTCCTGGGGGGCACAGGACGGATCGGCAAGCCCACGTCGGAACGCGTCGCGAAGCTCGCGGCGGTGACGCGGGTCACCGTAGCCGGCAGGAATCGGTCGGAGGGCGCACGAGTCGCTTCGCAGATCGGATCGAAGGCTACCTCTGCTCCGGTTGACCTCTTCGATCACGATCGCCTCGTATCCCTCGCTTCCCAGAACGACCTCGTTGTGAACACGGCCGGCCCCGACTACAAGGTCGCCGATCGGGTTGTGCGCGCCGCGGTGGATGCGGGCGTCCACTGCATCGATATCAGCGCCGACCCCCGCGCGACGGAACGCATCCTAGCACTCGACGAAAAGGCCAGGGCCTCCGGGCTGACGATCATCACGGGGATCGGCCACAGCCCTGGCATCTCCAATCTGATGATGATGCACGCGGCGCGCCAGCTTGACGAGGTCGAAGAAGTCCACTTCGATGTCAACTGCCCCGTTTCGCTCTTCCTTTCCGGCGATCCGGGTCAGATGGCCGCTGAGTTCCGCAAGTCCGGGTCCGTGAATGCGAGCTGGGAGACCTTGTTCAAGTGGATCGCCGGTCCCGTTCGAATCCTGTTCGACGGCCGCCTCGCGGAGATCGATCCTGCCGGAAGCCCGAGGGAGGTGAACGTACCCACGGGTGGCATCACGAGCGTCTATCCCCTGGGAACGACGGAACCCGTTACGATGCCGTCGCACCTGCGGGGGATACGGTCCCTTTCCTCCCGGCTGGCCTGGTTCCCGCCCCAGCTCAACGTCCCCTACGTCACGCTCGGCCGACAGATTCGCGACGGTGAATTGGACACCGCGGAGGCCACGATCTCTTTCCTCGACCTGATCGCAGCCAACCCGAGGCGCTGGCTCACGGGTCCTCCAGGCGCTCCCTCCCGGTTCATCAACTGGGCGACCGCGATGGGTTGGAAGGGAGGACGGCAGGCCACGTATACGTGTTGGCCTCTCGGCGACTGGATGTCGACGGTAGGGACTCTGTTCCTCGCCGTCTCCAGGTTTGTGAATGGCGACTTCCGGGAGAGGGGCGTCTTCCCTCCCGAGGGGGCGTTCGAGGCTGCACCGTTCCTGCGGGAAGTGGCGCGAGATGCCGGAGGGATCGCCTCACGTCGCAAGTGGCTCGCAGAGCGTCTCGATGCTCGGCCGGGACGCCCTAGGCGAGGTGCGCAGTCCCGAACAGGACCGAGAAGGGCACGCACCAGATGATCGCGTACCTGATCGACGCGACATCCGTCCCTTCGGGGATCGCCACGTTGTAGTTCCCCGACGTCGCCGGGACGTTCCCGAGGTGGAGGTCCGAGCCATCATAGGTCGCGTCCGTCGACAGGAAGAACTCGATGTCGGGTCCGTTCTGGACCCGGAAGTCCTCGAGCCTCAGGACGTAGTGGCCCTGTCCGTCCGTCAGGATCTTGGCCACCCCCTCTGCGAAATGGACGCTGTCGGCCCCCTGCCACGTGCCTTGCTTCACGACCTCTGTGAACCCGGCGGGCGGGGCCGTGTTCGCGGTCGTCGTGATGAAGAGGGGAGAGGCGAGGTACCAGATCCCCCCGATCACGAGGGCCGAGAGGACGAGGGCGAGGAGGCGCTTCGGCGTCACCCAGTTGTAACCCATCATGGAGACCCCCTTGACCTCCGAGCTTAAGGCCCTTCTTCCGCCTCCAGCCCGAATCTCGCCCGATTCCGCCGCTCACCTTCGAAGGATCTGGTCTTTCGGTCCCCAGCGTTTGACTTCGATGTCCACACCGACGTCCGTCGCGACGAACGATCCGTTGTACAGGCCGGCGTCCTTGAGGACCTTCCTGCGGGTCGCGTCGTCCTCGAAGGCAAGACGAGTCTGGAAGAGACCGAAGTCGATCGCTACGTCGGTGCCGACGTGGGCCTCCCCGATGAGCCGCGTTCCACTTTCGAGGACGGGGCCCGTCAGTTCGATCCGCTTCGCGCGGACCCGTCTGAGGTACCCGAAGCAGACGACCCGGCCTTCCGCCCATTCCCCCGCACGGACCTTGAGGTAGGTGTCGCGGGGGTCGAGTCCATAGATGTCAACGAAGGTCGAGGCGTCCTTTGGGTCGTACGACCACCCTTTCTTCGGGTCCCTCGCGACGCGGATGCGGATATAGCCCTCCTCCTCGCAGTCGGGGCACAGGAGCGCCTCGAGGATCCGGCCCTTCACGGGAAATGCGGCCTCGAATTCGGGGCCTGAGCGAATCGGTTTCGGCACGGGCGGAGGAACCGCCGGACCGCCGATAAAGGCGCCCCCTCGCCGAGCTCGCGGATTGCCGCCTAGGTTTCGCGGTGGTCGTGGAGGCCTACGACGTTCCCCCACGGATCGGTCACGGAGCCGCTGCTGGAGCTCGTCCGGCGAACGACGTAGCCCTCGGCCTCGACGGTCCTCGCAGCCTCGCTGAAGTCCGCAACATGGAAGTTCAAGGGGGTATCATTTCCCGCGAGCACACATGGGACGGGGTTCGCATCCTTCCACAGCGTGATTGAGCCCCCCTTCGTCGTCAGGACGGTCCAGACGGGGTTCACGCCCTCGGGCGTCCCGAATCCGAGGATGTCCCGGTAGAGCCGCAGCGCCTTGTCCATGTCCCCGACCCGAAGCACGATGTGCCCGATGTCCTCCACGATGGGCATCGCGTTCGGAACCGCGGGCCCGCAGAAAAGGCTGCCGCACGCGGGGAGTCCGGGCGCGGGTTTCAAGCCGAGGGGCGGGCTTATCCGAGGGCGGCATGCGGAGGCTGGGCATCGGCGAGGAACCGTTGGTCCGGAACTACGTGGTCGAAGGGGGGTTCGGGTCGGTTCTCCCGCAAGGCATCCGGATCTGGGACGAAACCCTCCGCGACGGGGAACAGACCCCCGGGGTGACGTTCTCTCCGGAGGAGAAGCTCGAGATCGCGACCCTCCTCGACGAGATGGGCGTTCCGATCATGGACGTCGGCATCCCGGTCGTCTCGGCGGAGGAGGCCCGTGCGGTCAAGGGCATCGTGAAGGCCGGGCTCGACGCGGTTGTGATGGCCGCCTGCCGCGCGATCCGAAAGGACGTGGAGGCGTGCATTGAATGCGACGTGCCCGAAATCGCGCTGTTTATCGCGTGCTCGGACCTCCATCTGAAGTACAAGCTCAAGATGAATCGGGAGGAAGCCCGGGAGGCCGCGGTCCGGGAGGTCGGATATGCCGTGGACCACGGCGTCCGCGTGTCCTTCGTCACGGAGGACACCTTCCGGGCCGACCTCGACTACGTCGTCGAGTTGAACAACGCGTGCATCGAGGCGGGGGCGACGCGCGCGGTGATTTGCGACACGGTCGGTGTCATGACCCCCTCCGCGATCGGGTGGTTCCTCGCCCGGCTGAAGCCCCGGCTCCGTCCCGCCGAACTGTCCTTCCACGGCCACAACGACTTCGGCCTCGCGGTCGCGAACAGTCTCGCGGCGTGTGAGGCCGGCGTCCAGACGCCCCATGCCTGCGTGAACGGCCTGGGTGAGCGATCCGGCAATGCGAGCCTCGAGGAGCTCGTGATGGCCTTCGAATCGCTCTACGGATTCGACACGGGGATCGACACCTCCCGGCTGTACGAGCTGTCCCGACTCGTTGAGCGTCTGAGCGGTGTTCCCATCGGGGTCAGCAAGCCCGTCGTGGGCACCAACGCGTTCAGCCATGAGTCCGGGATCCACGTGGACGGCGTGATCAAGCACACGGGCACGTACGAGCCGATCGTCCCGGAGGCGATCGGTCGCACGCGCCAGTTCATCTTCGGGAAGCACACGGGCTCGGGCGCGGTCGAGGAGAAACTCCGGAGCCGCGGATGGCACGCGACCGATCAACAGGTCCAGGCCCTCGTCGAGTTGATCAAGGAACGCGCGGAACGGAAGTCGAAGGAAGAACAGCAAGCGTTCATCGAGACGTATCGAATTCGCGAGGAACGCCGGCGTGGGATCTCCGATGACGAGTTCTGGGCGCTCGCGCGGAAAGCAAGCATTCCTCCGCCTTAAGATGGGGGACCCGATGACCCTGCACGGGCCGCGCGCGTCCATCCCGCCGCCCGTTTCGACACGGATACGTAGATCCCGAACAAGGTCATGGCGGCCCCGACAATGGCCAGGGGGTCGAGCACTTCGCTCCCGACGGACACCCCGAGGAACACCGCGACGATCGGGATGATGAGAGCGATGTAGGACATCGCGGTGGCCTGGGTCGTCTTGAGGAGCCAGAGGAACGTCACGAACGTGACGACCGACCCGGCGAGAGCGAGGTACAGGATCGCGACGATTCCCTGCGGCCATGAGGGCACGGCCCAGGTCTCGGAGGCACCGAGGGACAATCCCGCGAGGGCCGTCCCGCCGACCCCCATGGCGAACGCGTTGAAACTGAATGGGTTCGTGTCGTGACCCCATCGTTTCATGGCCACCGTGGTGACGGCGCCGCAGCTCGCGGCCGCGACGACCGCAAGCATGGGCAGAAATTCCGACGGGCCCGCCAGGGCCAGCTGTCCTCGGAAGACGACGAGGAGCCCCGCGAACCCGATGACGATTCCCGCGATCTTCTGGAGGGTCAATCGCTCTTCGCTCAGGAGCCCGTGCGCCACGAGGGCCGTTTGCAGGGGCATCGTGGCGAACAGGATCGCGGACAGGCCGCTCTCCACGCCATTGTTCTGCCCCCAATAGATGAGACCGTAGTCGGTCGTGAACAGGACGATGCCCACGAAGGCCACGAGGCCCCATTCGACGCGCGTTCGCGGAAGGGCGGACCTCGTGACGATGACCGCGCCGAAGAGGGTCGCGGAGGCGAGCAGGAACCGAAGGCTCGCGGCGAGGAACGGCGGCGCGCCTTCGAGTCCGATCTTGATCGCCAGCCACGTCGAGCCCCAGATGAGGCACAGCATCGCGTAGGCTGCCGAATGGACTCCCCGGATCGCCACGCGCGGGCCACGCGCCGGTGTCGTATAGGCTTATACCCGGCAGCGGGAGAGTTCAGCGGAGTCTCTGGGCCCTCAGGCCGAGCTCCCTGAAGAGGAGGGTCATCGCGACGGCCTGCTCTTCTGCGGGGGCGTTCCTCGCGCGGAGGACGTGGTCGATACGACCGGGAGCCCAGTTCTGGAGATGCTTCGTGTCGAGTCCCTTGAGCCGGTCGAGTTCCCCGCCGTCAAGCCATATCCCGAAGCACTTGAGGCAGAGGTCGAGGCGCACGGATCCGACGTTCTCGCCCTCCATGACGTTGCCGCATCCCGGGCACTCGAGCTGACTGTCGAGCTCCAGGATGATGCGCCTCGCGAGCAGGTTTTGAAGTCCGGCCTGGCTCGTCAGGACATCGATCTCGCCTCGATCGAGGAAGAGGCCATGGCACGCCGGACAGAGATCCGCAGACACGGTCCCCCGCTCGATCGATACCGGATGACCCGCGAGGGCCGCATGGTCCCGAGGGCAGTCCCGAAGCTCCTCCGTCCCCATGGAGAGGGAAACGGGGGTCCACGGATTTAAGGGCTCGTCGAGCCGCGGTCCCTTGGCATGGCCGATTGAGCGTCCCATGATCTCAGGCTCCTTGGGCCCATCTCCCGAGTAATCTGCGGCCCATGTTTATGAGGGAACCCCGCCATGAGGCCGTGGAGCAGCCGATGGCCGGCATGACCGTCTCCGAGAAGATCCTCGCACGCGCGAGCCGGAACCAGACGGTCCACACGGGTCAGATCATCGACGGATACGTCGACCTCCTGTACATGCACGAGATGCTCGCCCTCGCGATCAAGCCGTTCGAGGAGATCGGCGTCGGGAAGGTTTGGGACCCCTCGAAGTGCGTCGTGACCGTCGACCACTGGGTCCCGCCCCCGAACGAGCAGTTCGCCCGGATGCACCAGGCGATCCGGGAGTTCTGCTGGGCCCAGGGCATCGAGCGGTTCCACGACGTCGGAGACCACGGGATCATCCATCAGCTCGTCGTCGAGCGTGGGTACATCCACCCGGGCGACCTCGTAATCGGCTCGGACAGCCACACGAACATGGCGGGGGCCATGGGCGCGTTCGCCGCGGGGATCGGGGTCACGGAGACCGCCGCGGTCATGGCGACTGGCAAGCTCTGGCTCAAGGTCCCAGAGACCCTCAACATCGTCGTTGAGGGTGCACTCGCGAGGCGGACGGGCGCGAAGGATGTGATCCTGAAGGTGATCCAGACGACCGGGGACGACGGCGCGGCCTACAAGGCGGTCGAGTTCCACGGGGACACGATCCGCGGGTTTCCGATGAACGAGCGCTTCGTGCTCTCGAACATGACCACGGAGATGGGCGCGAAGGCCGGCATGGTTCCCGCGGACGGGACGACCAAAGCCTACCTCGAGGAGGTCGGTGCGGGGAATGCCTATCGCCCTCTCGACTCGGACGCGGACGCGTCATACCTCCGGACGTACGACATTGACGTCGATGGCATGGGGCCCCAGGTCGCGTGCCCGAACAACCCCGCGAACGTGAAGCCGATCGAGGAGGTCGTCGGCACGAGGATCGACATGGCCTTCGTCGGCTCGTGCACGAACGCCCGGATTCAGGACCTCAGGGCGACGGCCGAGATCCTACGAGGGGAACGGGTCGCCCCCCGCGTCCGGATGATCGTTACGCCCGCGTCCCAGGCAATCTACCGGCAGGCGGTCAAGGAGGGCCTCGCGGAGGTATTCCTCGAGGCGGGTGCGACGTTCACCTCGTCCACGTGCGGAGCCTGCTTCGGGGGCCACCTCGGTGTCCTCGCACCGAAAGAGGTCTGCATCTCGTCGACGAATCGAAACTATCCGGGGAGGATGGGGAGCCCGGAGGCCCAGGTGTACCTCGGTTCGCCGTATACGGTCGCCGCGTCCGCGCTCTACGGCGAGATTACGGACCCGCGCCGCACGTAACTTGTCGCGAAGGCCGGGAGGGCGTCCATCCTACGGAGGGTCTGCGTCGCCGGATTCACTTCCAATCCGAGACGCTCGAGGGCCGTCACCCCGAGGACTCGCGCGTCATCTTGCTCCCCAAAGACAATTCCGACGTAACCGCGCTCGCCTTCGAGCTCGATCAATGCATCGCCTACCGGACGCTCAATCCCATCCCGGTCGATTGCCTGGAATTTCTGAGCCCTCTCGGGCCTAAGGCCGAGGCGTTCCGCGACATCCTTCGGAACCCACGTAAACAATGAGCCGGTATCCACGATGAGATCAAGATTCTCGAATCTCGCTTCATCCCGTGCGTAGATGCGGACATTCACGGAAAACATGCCCATGGAGGCAGCAGACATTGGAATCTGTCAAGGAGCCTTTGACTACATGTACGTTGCTCCGAGCACCACGAAGGATTATGGCACTCGTCGCCGATCCCCCTCATCGATGCAGACCCGCTTTGAGGGCCGCGTCTGGCTCTTCGGAGACGACATCTCCACGGATCATATCATCGCGGGCCGATACCTCGGCTCGATGGACCCGAAGTCCCTTGCGGAACACGCCATGGAGGCGGTCGACCCGGATTTCACGAAGAAGGTCCAGCTCGGAGACCTGATCGTAGGGGGGACGAACTTCGGGTGCGGCTCGAGCCGTGAGCAGGCCGTCGTCGCGTTGCGCGGGGTCGGCGTGTCGTGCATCGTCGCGAACACCTTCGCGCGAATCTTTTACCGGAACGCGATTAACGTGGGCTTTCCAGTGATCGAGTGTCCCGGTCTTCATGACAAACTCAACGAGGGCGACCGAATCCTGGTCGACCTCGAGGCGGGGAGTGTTATGCTTCCCTCCGGCGTGTCCGTACCCTTCCAGCCGATCCCGCCGAACCTCCTCGACATCCTCCGCGCAGGAGGTCTCGTGCCGAAACTGAAGGCGGAGCTGGGATCGCGGACTGGGTAAGAACTCGAGCCGGCGGCTCCGGCCCGCTCGATCTGTGAGCTCCCCTCTCCCGGGCTCGACGAAGCTTGCGGCGAACGTCCTCTCGATTCGGGTTATGCAGGAGATACGTCGTCCGGTTTCGTTTTGCATTGAGCCAAGAGTCCGAACGGGAACCCTTATCTTCCGTCTCTGGCTTCCGCGCGGCGAATGGCCTACAAGCTCGTCCTGCTCCCCGGCGATGGTACGGGACCTGAGGTCATGCGTGAGGCGATGAAGGTCCTCGATGCGGTGGAGGAATCCTTCGGCGTGCGATTCGACAGGCTCCCGTATCCGATGGGCGGCCAATACTACCTCGAGACGGGCGCGGAGTGGCCTGACGGCTGTTTCGATTCGTGCAAAGCCGCGGACGCGATCCTCCTCGGGGCCGTCGGCCATCCGGACGCGGTCCTGCCGAACGGCGAACTCGCGGGGATCGGCGTCCTGTTCGGTCTCAGGTTCGGGCTGGATCTCTACGCGAACGTCCGGCCCACGAAGCTCTACCCGAACGTACCTCACAAGGTCCACGACGGCTTCAAGCGCGTCTGGGAGCCCGGGAAGGTCGACTTCGTGATCGTCCGCGAGAACACGGAAGGGCTCTACACGCCGACTCGAGGGACCCTCGCCCGGGGGGGCATCGAGGAGCTCGCGGTGGACAGCCGGGTGATCACCCGGAAAGGCTCCGAGAGGATCGTGCGGTTCGCGTTCGAGCTCGCGAGGACGCGGGCGGGGGCGCCCGCGGACGGGCGGCATCGGGTGACCTGCGTCGACAAATCGAACGTCACCGCGGGATGCAAGCTGTTCCGGAAGGTGTACGACGAGGTCGCGACGGCCTATCCGGATGTCGAGCGAGACTACGCGTACATCGACGCCTTCTGCCAGTGGATCGTCCGGTCGCCCGAGGCCTACGACGTCGCGGTGACGTCGAACATGTTCGGGGACATCGCGACGGACCTGGCGGCGGTCCTCCAGGGCGGGATGGGCATGGCCGCGGGCGGGAACGTCGGGGAGCGCCACGGAATGTTCGAGCCGATTCACGGCAGCGCGCCGAAGCACGCGGGGAAGGACGTCGTGAACCCGATCGCGATAATCCTCGCGGTTCAGATGATGCTCGACTGGCTCGGCCGAAGGAGGAACGACAAGGACCTCCGCCAGGCCGCCGTCGGAGTCGAGGCCGCCGTGGAGTCGGTCCTCCGGGAGGGCAAGACCCTGACGAGAGACCTCGGCGGCACCGCCAGGTGCAGCGAGGCAGGCACCGCGATTGCGAAGGCCGTCGCCGTCGAGGCGAAGCGCCGCGGCTAGGCCGCCTTCTCGTGCGTCGTCGTAGGATTCAAATCGGAGAACGGGTCGCAAATGCTCATGTACCCGGCGGCCCAGGTGCCATCCGCCTCTCCGGAGCCCCTGATGAAGACGGCGATGCATCTCAAGAAGAAGATCTGCCTCGTGGGCGACGCATCGGTCGGAAAGTCCTCGACGATCCGTCGGTTCGTGCTGAACCTCTACGACGACTTCTACCTGACCACGTTGGGCACGAAGGTTACGAAGAAGGAGTTGAAGATCCCGCTGCCCGCCGAGGACACGCTCGTCCGACTCGATCTGGGCATCTGGGACATCATGGGACAGACTTCCCTGCGGGAATTGCTGCAGGATGCGTACTTTGCCGGGGCCGACGGCGTCCTCGCGGTGGCCGACTTCACCCGGCGGGCGACCCTGGAAGGCCTCAGCGACTGGATCGAGCGCGTGACTCGGGTCGTCGGAGCCGTGCCCCTCGTCGGCGTGATGAACAAGAAGGACCTCACGGCTCGGGCCGAGTTCGGGCCGAGGGACATCGACGCGTTCGCGAAGCGGTTCCGCTGCCCGGTCTTCTTGACGTCCGCCAAGACGGGGGAGAACATCGAGCTCGCGTTCCAGCGGCTCGGATCAATGATCGTCGATGCCCACGTGGCGCGCGCCCGCACGGTCCGGGCGTGACCGTCCGCTAGCCGCTCAATTGTGGTTCCTGCGTCACAGAGGAAACTTGTCGACCATCTCGGGCCGTCGCCGTTCTCCGCTCGAGAGGTAGGCCTCCATCTGCTCCCGGAGATTGGGGGGCATCTCCGCAAACACGTCCGTGAAGAGGCTCTCCAACGGCGACGGTGGAGCCCTCTCGACCGTTCGGATTGTCTCCGAAACGAGATCTTCCAGCTCCTTCCTGAGGGATTCGTCCTGCGCTTTCGTCCACGAGCCCCGGGTCTCGAGGAATCGACGGACCCGCTCGATGGGGTCGCGACGTTGCCAGTCTTCGACTTCCTCCCTCCGTCGGTACCGGGTCGGGTCGTCGCTCGAGCTGTGGGGGCCGAGCCGGTACGTGACCGCCTCGATCATCGTCGATCCGCCCCCCGCCCGAGCCTTGTCCACGGCGGCCTTCGTGGCGGCATAGACCGCGAGCAGGTCGTTACCGTCAACCCGGACGCCGTCGAACCCATACGCCTGCGCCTTGGAGGCGAGCGTCTTCGCGGCCGTCTGGCGGTCCACCGGGAACGAGATCGCCCACTGGTTGTTCTTGCAGAAGAACACGGTCGGCGTCTTGAACACTCCCGCGAAGTTCATTCCCGCATGGAAGTCCCCCTCGCTCGTCGCCCCATCTCCGAAGTAGGCGAGCGTCACGATCGGATCGCCGCGGATCTTCGCAGCCCATGCAGTGCCGACGGCCATGGGGAGCTGGGTCCCGACGGGACTTGAAGGCGTCACATAGTTCGTGGCGCGCTCGCCGTAGTGGCTCGGCATCTGTCGTCCCTTCATCCGATCCGCCGAGTTCCCGTAGCACTGGGCGACAATCGCCTCGACGGTCACCCCTCGCCACAGGGCGCAACCGGGCTCGCGGTACGCAGGGAACACCCAGTCCTTTGGGGTCAGGGCCATCGCGCTCCCGACCTGGGATGCCTCCTCGCCCGTGCTCGGAACATAGAACCCGATGCGGCCTTGGCGCTGGAGGGAGAGCATCCTCGTGTCGAGGATGCGCACGAGTACGAGGCAGCGGTACGCATCCCGGAGGACCTTTTCGGACAGCTTCGGGTCCGCGGCGGCGTCCACGGTTCCATCCTCGTCGAGGATCCGAAGAAGCCCCTCGGAGTTCGCCTCGGTCATGCCGCCGCCCGCACCTCCCGGAGCACCTTCTCGAGGAAGAACTCGCCCGCGCGGTACGAGGACCTCACGAGAGGTCCCGCGGCGACATAGAGGAAACCCATCGCCTCTCCGGTCCGACGGAACGAGTCGAACCGTTGAGGAGCGAGGTACTCCTCGACCGGAAGATGCCACCCGGACGGCCGAAGGTATTGGCCGAGGGTGAGGATGTCCACTCCGATCGATCGGAGGTCCCTCATCGCTTCGGAGACCTCGTCCTCGGTCTCGCCGAGGCCAAGCATGAGCGACGACTTTGTGAACAGGCCCGCGCGGGACGCCTTCGCGGTGCGGAGGACCTCGAGGCTCTGGTCGTAGCCCGCGCGGCGGTCCCTCGCACGTCCCTGGAGGCGCCGGACCGTCTCGAGGTTGTGGTCGAGCACATCGGGCCCGGCCCCCACGACCGTGCGGACCGCCGCCGGATCTCCTTGGAAGTCCGGGATGAGCGCCTCGACGAGGATCTCGGGATCATGAGCCTTGATCGCACGGATTGTCCGGGCGAAGTGGGCGGCGCCCCCATCGGGGAGGTCGTCCCGGTCGACGGACGTCAGGACGACGTACGTGAGGCCAAGCTCGGCGACCGCATCCGCGACCTTCCGAGGTTCGTCCGGGTCGACGACGCCGCGGGGATTTCCCGAGGAGACCGCGCAGAAGCGGCACCCCCGCGTGCACACGTCGCCGAGGAGCATGATCGTCGCGGTCCCGCCGCCCCAGCACTCCGCCACGTTCGGGCAGTGGGCCTCCTCGCACACCGTGTGCAGGTCGAGGGAGCGGAACAGGGTCTTCAGGTGGGCGTAGTTCTCGCCCGAGGGGGGCCGGACGCGAAGCCATTCCGGCTTGCGTTCCGTGAGCATGCGCGGGGCGTTCAACGCGGGGGGCATTTATCTATCTAACGTACCCCGTGCCGAAATGTGAGAACTCAGCCGAACCGGAACTCGACCCCTCGCTCGCCCCGGGGATAGCTCCAGCGGATCGCGTCCTCGCCGATGTGCTTGCACACGATCGCGCACGCACCAAGCTCGATGCACCCGTCCGTGTTGTAGACGAGCTCGCCCTTCTCGACGCGGTACACGCGGGACGGGCATACGTAGAGGCAGGGCTTCGCGTCACAGGTCCGGCACAGGGTCGTGTCGACCGTGATGAAGGGCTCCTCGTCGAACTCGAATGTGTCGAGCGCCACCCGATCGTCGACCTCCAGGAGCTTCGAGGCCTCAGGTTTGGGGGGATCGGGCATGACTCGGGCCGACTCATTCCTCGAGAGGTAATAAACCGTTGGCCTTGGGTCGCGGGAACGACTCGCAATCCCTTCAGAGGAAGCAGCGACGGAACCCGAGGCGGACCGCACGTCGGTGCGCCGCGTAGGAAATCATTCCGACGAAGCCGATCGTCGTGCCGAGTGCGACCGCGATCGGCCAGGACCGGCTGAACGCGTCGGGACTGCGGAGCCAGAGAACCAACGAGAAGAAGAGGCTGAACCCCACGAAGGGCTCGATCACGTACAGCCGAAGTTCGGCGAGGGCTCGGGCCATGACGTTCGGCTCATCGCGGAGGGGCCTCTTCGTTCTGCCGGCCCGATTCTCGGCGCGTGCATGCGATGCGGAATTTCTCCGTTCTGGACTTGAGGACCAAAGGCTTTTACCCGCCCCCCTTTTCCGTGCGGGACAGGATGGCGGAGCGCTTCGATGCGATTGTTGTCGGTGCGGGTCCCGCCGGGTCCGCGGCGGCCCTGACGCTCGCCCGACGCGGGTTCTCGACCCTCCTCGTGGAGCGCGGACGGGCGCCGGGGGCGAAAAACATGTTCGGCGGGCGGATCTACGCTTGGCCGCTCGCGGGTCTCGTGCCCGACTGGCGGAAGGACTGCCCCGTCGAGCGGGCCGTCACGAGGGAGACCCTGGCGTTCCTCACCGAAGATACGTCTCTTGCCCTCACGTTCGATTCCCCGCAAACCCTCCAGGACGCCGGAGCGAGCTTCACGGCGATCCGGGCCACGTTCGACGCGTGGCTCGCGAAGAAGGCGGAGGCCGCGGGGGCCACCCTCATCGCGGGGATCCGGGTCGACGACCTGTGGCGCGAGGACGGCCGCGTCCGTGGAGTCGTCGCCGCAGGTGGGGATCGGGTCGCCTCGGACCTTGTCGTGATTGCCGAGGGCGCGGCGTCGGTCCTGGTCCGGAAGGCAGGCCTCAAGGCCGACCTCGAACCCCGCGAAGTGAGCGTCGGGGTCAAGGAGACGATCGAGCTCGCATCCGAGACGATTCAGGAGCGCTTCGGCGTCGGCGAGGGCGAAGGCGCCGCCCACGTGTATGCGGGCCAGGCGTCCATGGGCCTCCGAGGTGGCGGCTTCCTGTACACGAACCGTTCCTCCGTATCCCTGGGCCTCGTCGTGTCCTCGGAAGACCTGAGCCTCCGGAAGATCTCGATCGAGGAGCTGCAGACGAAATTCCGGCTGCATCCGGCCGTCCAGAAGCTCATCAAGGGCGGCAAGGTCGTCGAATACAGCGCCCATCTCGTGCCCGAGCTCGGCGCGGGGATGTCGCCTCGGCTGACCGCGGACGGCGTGATCGTCGCGGGCGACGCCGCGGGGTTCCTGATCAACAACGGGTACACGTTCCGCGGGGTCGACCTCGCGATCGCCTCGGGGATCGCGGCGGGGGAGGCAGCCGAGGCTGCGCGTTCCGCGGGCGGCATGAGCGCATCGAACCTGAAGGTCTACGAGGACTTCCTTCGCAGCCGGAACGTCACGACGGATTTGGAGCGCTTCTCGCGTACGCCCCTGTACCTGAAGAACGCGCGCCTCTTCGACCTGTATCCGCGCCTGCTCATCGAGATCGCGGAGCGCATGTATCGGGTCGACGGGACGGGACAGTCCCGCCTCCTGGAGGCGGTCCTCCGAGAGACGAAGTCCGCGGACGTGCCAAAGCTCCGGTTGCTCCTCGACCTCCTCGCCGGAGCGCGATCCATGTGAGCTCGGCACCTCCCGTGAGGCAGTCCACCAAGCCCCTTCGGATCGTCGCGTGCATCAAGCAGGTCCCGAAGGCGGAGGAGCTCCAGGTCGATCCGAAGACCCAGACCCTCAAGCGCGTCGGGGTCCCGAGCGAGATCAATCCGCCCGACGCGAACGCCCTCGAGATCGCGCTCTCCCTCAAGGACCGCCACGGCGCCGAGGTGACCGTCCTCTCCATGGGTCCGACGTCCTTCGACGAGGCCCTCGAGCGGGCCGTGGCGATGGGGGCGGACCGAGCCGTCCTGCTCACGGACCGGATCCTGGGCGGCTCGGATACGGTGCCGACGGCGTACGCGCTCAGTGAGACGATCACGCATCTCGGCGGCTACGACCTGATCCTGTGCGGCGAGGAGACGACCGACGCGTCGACGGGCCATGTCGGCCCGGGCATCGCGGGCCACCTCGGGATCCCACAGATCACGTACGTGTCGGAGCTTCTCCTGGAGGACGGCGGCGTCCGGGCGCGCCGGACCGCGGAGGACGGGACCGAGTGGTGGCGGGCCCGCATGCCGTGCCTCGCGACGGTCAACTTCGGCTGCAATTCGCCGCGCGACCCAAGTCTCACGGGGAAGATCCGCGTGAAGCGGGGCGGCCTCGTGACCCACCGCTCCTGCGCGGATGTCGGCATCGACCCGACGAAGGTCGGCCTTCTCAACTCGCCGACGATCGTCGCGAAGGTGGACACGGTCAGGCTGCCCTCCCGCACTGGGAAGGTCTTTCGAGGAGATCCAAAGGAAGCCGTCCGGCAGCTCCTCGAGGCGCTTCGCGCGGACAGGGTGATCCTGCCGTGACCTCGGCCCATGTGCTCGAGGACCGGTCCCACTTCCGCGGGGTGTGGGTGTTCCTCGAGCCGCGGAAGGGCGGGTTGCGTGACGTGTCCGTCCAGCTCATCGGCGAGGCACGGCGCATCGCGGACCGGCGGGGCGCGCCCCTCACCGGGATCCTCCCGGGCCATCGTGTAGGGGACATGGCGCGCCACGCGATCGGGTACGGCCTCGACCGCGTGCTCGTCGTGGACCATCCGTACCTCGAGATCTACCGCTCGCGTCCCTTCACGTCCGTCATGGCGCAGCTGATCCGGCGTCACAAGCCCGAGATCGTTTTCTTCGGCGCCTCGAAGAACGGCCGGGACCTCGGAGGGCGCCTCCATGCGGTCCTCGAGACGGGCCTCGCGGCGGACTGCGTGAAGTTCGACCTCGATGCGGATGGCAATTTGGACATGATCCGCCCGAGCTTCGGAGGGAAGTCCCTCGCGCACATCCTGTGCAAGAAGCACAGGCCCCAGATGGCCTCCGTGCGGCGGAACGTGTTCGTCGCGCCCCGCCACGACCCCACGCGCACGGGAGAGATTGTCCCGGAGAACGTCGAGCTCTCCGAGGCGGACCTCGACGTGAACCTGATTGAGTTCAAGGAGTTCACGAGGGAGGGCGGTCTGAAGCCCGACGAGGCGCGCGTCGTGGTCGCAGGAGGGTTCGGCCTCGGAGGCCCGGAAGCGTTCGGGATGCTCCAGGAACTCGCGGACCTGCTCGGGGGCGCCCTCGCGGCCTCGCGCAAGGCCGTGGACAGCGGCTGGGTCCCCAAGACCCTCCAGGTCGGCCAGACGGGAATGACCGTGCGGCCTGAAGCCTACGTCGCAGTCGGGATCAGCGGCGCGGTCCAGCACCTCGCGGGGATGCAGGAATCCCGGAGGATCGTGGTCCTCAACGCGGACCCGAAGGCGCCCCTCTTCGAGATCGCGGACTACGGGATCGTCGGCGATTTGTTCGAGGTCGTCCCCGAGATGATCCGGCAGCTCAAGGCTTCGAGGGTTGCCGGCGGCGCCCGCCCTCTCGGGGCTCTGGCAGCAGCTCCGTGAGGTCCACGCGGCGAAGCGTGACCCCGAACACGCCCTGGAAGTGGACAACCACGGACGCCTTCACGTCCTCGAGGTCGACGCCGTGGCCGAGGACGGCCTCCATCGACGTCATCACGCCGCCCTCGTGGCCGCAGGGCCGGATCTTCGAAAAGTACGCAAGGTCCGTGGACACGTTGTGCGCGAAGCCATGGAACGTGACGTTCCGACGGACCGCGAGGCCGATGGACGCGATCTTCCGTTCGCCGACCCAGACCCCGCGTTCCTTCGGATTGCGCGCGGCCTGGACCCCGAGGTCGGCGCACGTCCGGACGAGGACCTCCTCGAGGTCCGTGACGAGCCGCCGGATCTCGAGGCGGTCCGGGAGCTTGAGGATCGGATACCCCACGAGCTGCCCGGGACCATGGTACGTGGCCTCGCCCCCCCGCTCGACCTCGAAGACCTCGAGGCCGGGATCCAGTACGTCCGCACGGGTCCCTCGGCGCCCGAGCGTGGCGACGTGGTCGTGCTCCACGAGGATGAGGCCGTCGGGGATCCGGTCCGCCGCCCGCCGGTCGACGAGCGATTTCTGGAGGGACCACACCTCGCCGTACGGTCGACGGCCGAGATCGAGGAGCCAGGCATCCCGCGCGATGTGGATCGTCTTGCGGCCTCCCTCCTCGAGCGCGAGCATGCCGGACCTCAGCGGTTGAGCACGTGGATCGCCTGGCCCAGGGCCGCCTCCGCGCTCTCCATGATTCCCTCGGGGAGGGTCGGATGCGGATGGACCGTGAGGGCGATGTCCGTGACCGTCGCGCCCATCTCGATCGCGAGGGCGAGCTCGCTCACCAGGTCGCTCGCATCGGGCCCGACGATCTGCGCGCCGAGCAGCAGTTTCGTGTCGGCGTCAGCCACGAGCTTCACGAAACCTTCCGCGTCGCCCGTCGTGAGGGCTCGTCCGATCGCAGCGAAGGGCACCTTCCCGACGAGAACCCGGTGGCCTGCCTCGACCGCCTGCTTCTCCTGGAGGCCGACCGTCGCGATCTCCGGATCCGTGAAAATCGCCGCTGGCATGGCACGGATGTCGACTTCGACGTCGTGGCCCGCGACCGCTTCCGCCGCGACGAGCCCCTCTTTGGTCGCCTTGTGCGCGAGGTACGGAGGACCGATCACGTCGCCGACCGCGAGGACCCGGGGGTTCGAGCTCCGCAACCTCGTGTCGACGAGGATGTGCCCTTTCGCGTCCATGTTCACGCCCGCACGATCGAGGCGCAGGCCGTGCGTGTTCGCCCGGCGGCCGACCGTCACGAGGATCACGTCCGCGCGTCGCGCGATAAGCCCTTCGGGCGTCGCAATCTCGACGATCGCCTGGCCGCCCTCCTCCCGCCATGTCTTCGCCTGGGACTTCACATGGACCTCGACACCGAGCTTCCGGAGCCTGCGATCGACGATGCGGACGACCTCGGGGTCCGTGCCCGGTAGGAGCTGATCGAGGATCTCCACGACCACGACCCGGGTTCCCAGCTTCGCGTAGAACGTGCCGATCTCAAGCCCGGAGACCCCGCCGCCGATCGCGACGAGGTTCTGCGGGATCGTCTCCAGGTCGAGCGCTTCCTTCGTGCTGACGACACGTCTTCCGTCGTACCGGAAGGCCGGGAGGTCCGAAGGGGAGCCGCCCGTGGCGACGATCGCATGGCCGAACGACACTTCCTCAGATCCATCGGGACGCACGATGACGATCCGGTCCGGATCGAGGAATGCGGCCTCCCCGAACACGACCTCGACGCCGTTGCCTTTGCACAGCTGCCCGATGCCTTTCGTGAGCCGCTCGACGACCCCGGACTTCCAGGCCTGCAGTTTGGCCATGTCGACCCGGACCGGGCCCGACTCGATCCCGCGCTCGGACGCGCCCTCAATCGCCTGCACGAGGTTCGCGGTGTGGATGAGGGCCTTGCTCGGGATGCAACCGTAGTTGAGGCATTCCCCGCCGAGCTTGTCCCGTTCGATGAGAAGGACCTTCTTCCCGAGCTGGGCGGCACGGATCGCCGCGGGATAGCCGCCCGGGCCCGCGCCGATCACGACGACATCGACCGGGCGGGGCATGGGCGTGCGGAAGGGGGGATGGCCCCATATGTCTTTCCGCGGCGGGTCCCCGCGCAGTGCGCCTCCGTGTCGGAGGGACGTTGGGCCCGAGTCACGGATCCATCGACGCGCGATTCCGGGGAGACAACATGTCTCAGGGCGGCGGCGCCATCGGTGGCGGGCTGGGGGGAGCGACGGCGGGTCGGCGCCCTCGCCGCACGAGAAGGGCCGCGACCACGATGACCGCCGCTGCGATCAGGAGGAGCCCGGGGTACGGCG
>Ga0247727_10008997_pt1 | contig 18300 bp, 11 predicted proteins | sample WisWelCaveWW1625_FD_202498 | JGI IMG/M metagenome (GOLD analysis project Ga0247727, IMG submission 202498) | Biofilm microbial communities from Wishing Well Cave, Virginia, United States - WW16-25 | ecosystem: Environmental > Aquatic > Deep subsurface > Groundwater > Cave microbial mat | place... | reverse complement strand
TTTAAAAAAACAGCGCATAGACCGAAAACACGTAAATCATAACCAATAACATAATATTTATGTGAATCCTTGTTCACTTCGATGGAAGTTCTAAATTTTTTTGATGACTTTTTACGAGAGTCTCATATTTGCCATCGGGACTGAAACCGATGTGGCCTATTCTATCAGGTCCGCGGAAGATGCGGATTACCCGGCCGCTAGTGACCTCCCACAATTTGACGGTATTATCAAAACTACCTGTGACTATGGACTTGCCAGCGGCACTGAAACTTACGGAGTTGATCGACTCAGAATGACCACGGAAGGTGCGGATTTCCTGACCGTTTGTGACCTCCCATAATTTGGCAGTATAATCATCACTTCCTGTCGCCACATACTTGATATCGGGGCTGAAACTAACGGAGGTAATCGATTTAGAATGCCCACGAAAGGTACGGATTCCCTGACCACTTGTGACCTCCCATAATTTAGCAGTTTTATCCTGACGTCCTGTGACTAAATATTTGCCATCAGGACTGAAAGCGACGGAGGTGATCCACGAGGAATGTCCACGGAAGGTGCGGATTTCCTGACCGGTAGCGACCTCCCATAATTTGGCAGTATAATCATCACTTCCTGTAACTACATACTTGCCATCGGGACTGAAACTGACAGAACTAATGTCGGAGGAATGCCCGCGAAAGATACGGATTTGCTCACCAGTTGTGATCTTCCATAATGTGGCGGTATGATCATCACTTCCGGTGACCACATACTGGCCATCAGGGCTGAAATCGACAGTGGTAATCAAGCCCAAATCCCCTCGGAAAGTGCGAATTTCTTGACCGGTTTTAACCTCCCATACGTTAAACCCAACAACGCTTTCTATGACCAAATATTTACCATCTGGACTGAAACTGACGGAGATTTCCGGCCCCAAATCCACGTGGAAGGTGCGGATTTCCTGACCGGTTGTAATGTCCCACAATTTGGCGGTATGATCATCACTTCCGGTGACCACATACTTGCCATCGGGACTGAAACTGACGGAGTAGATTTCAGCAGAATGCCCGGCGAAGGTGCGGATTTTTCGACCGGTTGTAACCTCCCATAATTTGGCAGTTTTATTCGAACTACCTGTGATCACATACTTGCCATCGGGGCTGAAGCTGGCAGAGCTAATCCACTCAGAATGCCCGCGAAAAGTGCGGATTTCCTGACTGGTGGCGACCTCCCATAATTTAGCAGTTCCATCAACACTTCCTGTGACCACATACTTGCCATCGGGACTGAAACTAACGGAGGTAACACTCTTAGAATGCCCACGGAAGGTGCGGATTTCCTGACCGGTTGTTACTTCCCACAATTTGGCGGTATAATCTTCACTTCCTGTGATCACATACTTGCCGTCGGGACTGAAACTGACAGATGTAACATAATGAGAGTGCCCCGTTTGGACAACGAGCTCGGGTTTTTGAGCGAAAGAAATGCAAACACCAAACAGCAAAAAGCAAACAGCAAAAGGCAAAAAGAAAATATGCCATGAGGTTGAGGTTTGGTAGAAGTCTAATTTAGTATTCATTCGCTCTCCTTATCCAGTCAATCAAAACACTCGAAAATCAAACTCCAAATTCTCCCGCCGCGAGGTCGGAGTTTGCCGGCCTTGAGTGAGTTTTTGCACTTTCTCGGTTACGTAATCCTTCAGCTCCGAAACCCGAATTTCGCCATCTTTGTTGAGATCGGCATGGCGAGTCTTAAGCCCTTCCAACACGCAGGAGGTGAACACGCCGTTTTGCCATTGTTGATCTTCGTAAGTATATTCGACCCCGCCAGCGGCAGAGATGACCACGGCGCCGGAGCCGCGGCTCAAGTTGGCAAATAATTCCTGCATCAGTTGAAAAGAGTTGCTCAACCCCAATTTGCCGGTGCGAATGTCCCAGAGTTTGAGCGCGCCATCGCCGCCGCCGCTCGTCAAAATTTTTCCGTCCGGACTGAAAGCCAAGGCATTGATTTGGCTGGTGTGGCCGGTTTAGACCACAAGCTCGGGATTTTGCGCGAAGGCGATGATAGTCGAAAAAAGAAAAAAGCAAACGGAAAAGGCAAAAAAGCGTAATGCCTCGGTCTTGGGTGGAAGAACACCGTCCGGACGCTTTGTCATACGCGATTCTGGCGAGTTCTCAAGGTTCAGCGTCCGGACGGTCCACCCGTAAGTGAGGCATTACAAAAAAGCAGATACGCCAGGAGGTCGAGGTTTGGCAGAAGCCGAATTATGGTTCCGTCTCTGGTGGTATTTCGATTTCCGGCAATTTAACGGTTTTAAAAGGAGCCTCCAGGGACATTATCATTTTTGTGAAAGTGGCGCTGATCTCGCTGTAGTGATTCTGAAATCGGTCATACATTCGCTTGTCTAAAGTTATGAATTTGTCGATTTCGAGAAGACGGCCTTTGTAAGGCTTACCTGCACTAAATGAACCCATGCTGATCATTAAGGCATCTTCTCGGCCAAAACCGAATTTTCTCAATCGACGTGCCCATCGACGAGCCTATCGTGTGGGGTAGAGTGTTGCGATCATTGAGAAAACTCGCTGAACGATATCGAGATGGCCGAAACGATAAGTAAGCGTGTGAAAGCTTTTATAGCTCATGTAAAGCTCAGCAGCGCCATAATACTTATAAAGAAGCCGCGCCACAGCCTTTTGTTCTTCGGTCAATGGCATTCGCTTGGCTTTACGAGCGAACCCTTCAAACATTCGACGGATGAATCCCTTATCCAGCAGTATTCGCATCCACGACCACCTTTCTTGCCGTCATGCGCCCCACCGCATTATCCGTTTCTTGCGCCCATTTCTCCCAAAGTGCATCTCTTTGCTCCTCGGTCAAGGAGAAATACTCATCGACCGTTAGGCCATCAACAAATTCATCGTCACCGGAGAGTCGAATATCGCCTAAAAGATTTTGAACCCACGCATCAATTGATTGTTCGGGCGGTTGTGAGACGAAGCGCGCCATAAATTGCTCCAGAACTCGATTCGCGTCGAGCTGGAGTTGGCGGCAAGTATCGATGAAATTCTCCCGCAAATGTGAGGGAATCTGCAGTGTTTCCATAAAAATCACCTTGAAATTAGTTCAATCAAATTTACCATCTTTGTATATGTGATGCAAGAGAGAAAACTTTTCAGCGTGATCCCACCTTGGCTGCCCTACCAACACAAATGCGGCCCAATCTCTCGGGTGCGGATATTTCTTCATCGTCGCCTATTGCGGGGCACGCAGCGCACGCGCATTTGGCTTGAAACCCTGCATCTTTGACCGCTACTTTCAAATCAAAACACTCGAAAATCAAACTCCAAATTCTCCCGCCGTGAGGTCGGAGTCTGCCGGCCTTGCGTGAGTTTTTGCACTTTCTCGGTTACGTAATCCTTCAGCTCCGAAACACGAATTTCATTATCTTTGTTGAGATCGGCATGGCGGGTCTTAAGGCCTTCCAACACGCTGTAGGTGAACACGCCGTTTTGCCATTGTTGATCTTCGTAAGCATATTCGACCCCGCCGGCGGCAGAGATAACCACGGCGCCAGAGCCGCGGCTCAAGTTGGCAAACAATTCCTGCATCAGTTGAAAAGAGTTGCTCAACCCCAATTTGCCGGTTTGAGATATAGGTTTGACGTTTCTGAACGAACGGCTTTTGACGTTACTCTTGGCGGCATCCGTGACCTCAACTAAAACAGTTTCTGCTTTATCGACTTCTCCCGAATGGCAGGTGTCCATCAGCAAAAGCTTCTGGCGGGCAGGAATGCCGTCCAATAATCCTTCGATGGCTTCATAAGGCAAGCCTTGCTCGGAGGGATTACTAAAATCGATATCCGGCGTGGCAAAATAATAGTCGAGGTTTTTATCCAACAGGCCGTGACCGGCGACAAACAGAATGACTTCATCATCGACTTGCGACTTCATAAGCTCGTCTTTGAGTGCGAGAATTTTTTCTTTCGTCGCTGCGGTGTTCAATATCCGAAACGCATGAATCCGGTTGAAGCGGTTCGCTTGGCCGGCAAAGAGGCTCGCGACATCATTCGCATCTTTGGCGGCATAGGTCAGATTATAGCTGCTGTCCCGATACTGCGAAACGCCGATGGCCACCACGTATAAATCCGCTTTCGCTGCCGGAGCGGTGCAGGTGATTTCAAAAGTTTCCCGGAGCGACTCCACGCCTTGATCGTTCAACGCCGAAACTTGGATTTTGTTTTTGCCCGGCGCAAGCTCGAGATTAATTTCTTCGGTGTGCGACGAGGCGCTTTTGCTTTTCAAGTCGATGCCGAGGTTGCCGTAAATCGGAACGTTATTCGCGTACACATTCAGCCGATCCAGCAAGTATTGCGAGTCCGCAGCGCGAACCCGAAATTTTAGAAACTTGTCCGGCGTGGAGACGGGAAGAGCGGCGTCGAGAATCGCGATTTCGGGCAGATGAAAATCCTCGCTGAGCTTTTCTTCGGTGAATCCCAATTTGTGCAGGCGTTTGCGATAGGCGCGATGATAAGCTTCGATGCGCTCAGGCGAAGCATGCCCGAGCTTTTTGAGCACGAGGTCCGGCCGATTGAGCCGGAGATCGAACTGCTCGAACGGAAAAGCCCTGGCACCCAGGCGAAAAGCCACGCCCGGATAGGCCTGCTTGGTGGCGCAATAATAATTCTCTGCCGTGGCGAGGATATGATCGTCTTGGCCGGTGAGAACGAGCTTGACGATTGGCGTTTTGCTGCTCAAATCCCAGAGCCGCAGCGCCGCATCCATGCCGGCGCCGGCTAAATATCGCCCGTCCGAGCTCAAAGCGAAATCCGTCGAGGTCACTTCCGGGCCGGTGATGCTGTCGATTTCCCGGCCGGTTTTTATCTCCCAAAACTTGATCGTATTGCCACCGCTGATGAGAATTTGCCCGTTCGACGCAAAGGCCAAAGCGAGGGCAAGGTCCTCATCATCGAGAAGCGTTTTGATCGCTTTGCCGGTGCGCAACTGCCAAAGCGTGATGAGGCCGCCGCGCGCCGAATCCCAGCTTGAGCTCGCGAGCATTTCGCCGTCGGGACTAAAAGCGATTTCATACAAGTCCGAATCGATCCGCAAAGCCGATTTTTCTTTGCCGGAGAGAACCTCCCAAAGGATGATGGCGCTATCCGAGCCGGCGCTGGCCAGGAGGTTTCCATGCGGATGAAAAGCAAGACTGAGCACGTCGCTGCGATGTTTGGCCAGAGTATGTACCAGCTTGCCGGTTTTGACTTCCCATATCCGGATGGCTGAATCATTTTCGTTCTCCGGATAAATATTCGGCGGCAAGCCACCCGCACTCGCCAGCCATTTTCCATCCGGACTGAAAGCCACCGCGTTGATGTAGTCTTCATGCCCCTTCAAAGTGTGCACGAGGCGCTGCGATTCGACTTCCCAGAGCTTGACGGTGGTGTCTTCACCGGCGCTGGCCAGCAGCTTGCCGTCCGGGCTGAAGGCAATGGCATTGACCGGCGCGGCATGTCCGGGCAACAGCTGAACCTTGTCGCCGATCGCCAAATTCCAGAGACTGATGAGGTGATCGGCGCGGGCGATGGCGAGGGTTTTTCCATCCGGCCGGAACGCAACGGCATGCAGTTTTGCCGCATGGCCGGTGAGCGAGCGAAATTCCTGGTCGGCGTCAACTCGCCAAAGCTTGATCGCGCGGTCATCGCCGGCGCTGGCCATGGTGCTGCCGTCCGGGCTGAAAGCAAGGGAGCGCACCAAATTTTCATGCCCGTGATAAGAACGAATGACTTTGCCGCTATGCACGTCCCAAAGTTTCATGCGCCCGCGCATGTCCGCGCTGACCAGCCACCGGCTGTTGGGATGAAAAGCGATGGCCCACACGATCTCCGCATGTCCGATCAATTGCCGCTGATTCTCATCGCCGGCGAAATCCCAAATCGTCACCGGATAGTCGAAGCCAATCTCGTCGCGCTTGGCGATGGCCTCGCCGATGCCTGCCAAAAGTTTGCCGTCCGGGCTAAAGGCCATAATAGCCCTCACTTCATCCAGCGAGGCTTGGAATGAGCCAATCTCTTGGTCCTCTGCAATGTCCCAAAAACGAATCTGCCCATCAGCAGTGCCGATGGCCAAAGCTTCTCCGTCGGGAGTGAACGCAACCGAGAAGACCTCGGTCTGGCATTCGATCTCCGCTTGCAGATAGTCTTGTGCAAGGTTCCACAGCAGAACCAGGCTGTCTCTGCCAGCGCTGGCAAGCAGCAAGCCATCCGAGCTGAACGCGAGTGAGTTAACATAGAGCCAATGTCCAGCCAGCGTGTCGAGCATTTGGCCGGTCGTGAAATCCCAAAGCAGGATGTCCGTTCCCGCTGTTGCCAAAATAGGTTTTGCCGGACTGAAGGCCAAAGCGGAAGCATCGGGAGAATGGCCGGCGACGGAACGTATTTCTTTGCCGGTGCGAACGTCCCAAAGTTTGACCGCGCCATCGCCGCCGGCGCTCGCCAAAACCTTGCCGTCCGGGCTGAACGCCACGGCATTGATTTGGCTGGTGTGCCCGGTTTGGACCACAAGCTCGGGTTTTTGCGCGAAGGCCATGGGAGTAGAAAAAAGAAAAAAGCAAACGGCAAAAGGCAAAAAGCAAATACGCCATGAGGTCGAGGTTTGGCAGAAGCCGAAATTAGGATTCATTCGCTCTCTTTTCCGGTGAATCAAAACACGCGAAAATCAAACTCCAAATTCTTTCTTCGTGAAGCTGGAGTTTGTCGGCCATGGGTGAGTCCTACCCTCGCTCCTCATGGCAACGCCAGCGGAAAGTCCTGTCCCTTTGAAAAAGTATGCGGATACTGAGCACTGCCTTTGTACTTTCCGGCCAACAGCGGCACTTGATCATCGAGATAAGATTTCAACTCGTAAATGGTCACTTTGCCGTCCGGCGGCGCACCATCGGCCCTGCCTTGCAAGCCTTGCAACAAAACATAGGTGAAGACGCCGTGGCCTAATTCGTGAAATTCCGCGGCGTATTGTTCCGAACCTGCCGAGGCCAAGACATGAACCCCTGCACTTCGCGCCAATTGCGCCAGCGCCTTTTCCTCGGCGGCGCCACGGAATGCCAGAAGATTCAGCGCCGCGCCGGTTTGACAGGCATCCATAACGACAAGCTGCTTTAGGGCTTTGATCTGCTGAAATTTCGCCTGCAATTCTTCGATCGCAATAGCGTTCTTGCGCAGGCTTTCGCTTTCTTCCAGACGCACATTTTCGTGGGTGACAAAATAAAATTTGTTCTCTACCACAGTGCCATGTCCGGCATAATAAAAAGTGAACACATCCTGAGGTTTGGCTTGGCGGGCTATCTTATCCAAGGCGGACAACAAATTGGGTTTGGTTGCAGCGGTATCATAAAAAGCCGAGGCTTCCACTTGTTGAAATAGCTTGCGGCTTTTTTGTGAAACCAATGCCATAAATTCTTCGGCATCAGCGCGGGCATAATTGAGATTGAGACGGGGATTTTTGTACTGATTGATGCCGACGGCAACAATGTATGAAGCCGCCATGGTCATGCCTTGAAACAAAATTTCCAATTGATATCCGCGCGACTCGACTCGGCCTTTGCTGAATGCCGAGGCTACAAACAGATTTTTCCCATCAACCAGAGAAATCGTAAACGTGTGAATGACGGCGTTCTCGTTGATTTTCGCCACGGGTTTCACGCCGCGTTCGTCGTCTGCCACTCGTTTGCCATTGTGCAACAGTTTCACTTCATCGATGCCGCCACCCGCATCGGTCACAGCGACCTTAATCGCAATTTCTTGTTGGGAATAACTCTCTCCAGGTTTCGGCGAAATGATTTCCACGCTCGGCGGCGGGGATGCGCTTATTTTTTCCGCAACATTGAGCTTGGGCATTTCAACTGCGCCGCTACTTATGACCTGCGCCAAAAGATCGGGCCGATAAAAGTCTTCAAAGAATTGATCGAGCTCAAAAACCTCCGTGCCTTTGACAAAATGAAGCGCCTGTTTGGCGCCTTCGGAAGCATCAAAGAATCCGCTAGGCGTAATAACAGCCCAATCTGTGGCGCCAATTGAAATCAACGTCGCTAATTCTTTGCCGGAAGCAATATCCCAAATTTTGGTCGTGGCATCAGCGCTGCCGGTTATCAGATATTTGCCATCGGGACTGATCTTGGCAGAGAGAATGCGATCGGAATGGCCGCGGAATGTGCGGATTTCTGCGCCCGGCTTCTTCTCGTCTGGCACGGCATTCCATAATTTGGCCGTGTTGTCCCAACCGCCGGAAACGATATATTTTCCATCCGGGCTAAACGCGACGGAAGCGACGCGACCCGAATGTCCGGCGAAATGGCCGAGAGCTTTGCCGGTCGCTACTTCCCATAACCCAACGCGGACGAGCCGCAACCAAACAGGTTTATGACAAAAACAATTTTCCAACGGATAGAAAAAGTCAACGGATGAAAAGCAAAGGCATTAGACAAAATAATTTAAAGACAAAATGATTCAATATTTTCAGAATAATTATTTTGTCACTTAATCATTTTGTCATTAATTGGTTTTAGCTTAATTAAATTTCATGTACAAGTTAGAGTTGTAAAGTTAACAAATCATAACTAAAAAATCTGAAAAGTTGGAGCGGCGATAAAATTACTCAAAACCCCCATAAATAAAGAGTGAAATGCTATTTGAGAAAAAAATGTTTGCTTTTTTTGCACACATTTCACTTGTTAGAGACTAAGGGTTTCATCGCGGCTGCCGCTTATCAAATATTTGCCGTCCGGACTTATGCCTATAGATTCAACTTGGTCAATATGTGATTTGCCCAATATGCTTTCTATTATTTTGATAATGGAGTTGTTTATTATTCTGAACAGGAAAAATCTTTTGCCGAAATTGCGAATTTTTTTGCCGGTTTCCACATCCCATAATACCGGGCTGTCTCCACTTCCGGTTATCAAATATTTGCCATCCGAACTGAAAGCAACGGAATGAACACGTTTGCTGTGCTTTTTAAATGTTCGAATTTCCAAGCCGGTGGCGACCTCCCATAGTTTCGCGGTCTTGTCCGCAGCGCCGGTAACGAGATATTTGCCATCCGGACTGAAGTTGACGCTGGTCACGCCGTCAATATAATCGCTGTAATGCCCGCCACTAATTGCTTTCCTCCGCTCATCAAGCGCTTTCCCAATGCCGAGAGGATTAAAACGACTGCTTTTGCCAGGCCCGTGAAAAGTTCGGACTTCTTTGGCAGTTGCCACCTCCCATAATTTAGCGGTATTATCCGCACTTGCGGTAACGAAGAAGCTGCCATCGGGGCTGAACCGAAGGGCATGAATTCCACCCCCATGCCCGCGAAAGCTGCGGATTTTTTGGCCGGCGGTCAAATCCCATAAACTCGCGATTCCGGCCGTATCCTGAGAGCTCCCCATTGCGAGATATTTGCCATCCGGGCTAAAATCGACACAAGAAACTTCCTCGACTTGGCCGCTGAATGTGTGAATGAGTTTGCCGGTATCAACCTCCCATAATTTGGCAGTTTGATCTTGACTGCCGGTTACAAGATACTTGCCATCCGGCCTGAAACTGACTGAATATACCGTGCCTGTATGCCCGATAAAGACGCGAACATTTTCTCCTGTTTTGGCCAGCCATAATTTGGCGCTCTTATCTTCACTTCCGGTTGCGAGATATCTACCATCAGAACTAAACCTGACCGAAAGAACGCGTTTATCATGTCCTCGCCATTGGCGAATCGTCTTGCCCGTCGCCGCTTCCCATATTCTAACCGTATCGCCATCTCCTGCAGCGATCCATTTACCATCGGGGCTGAAACTGGCGGAATATACGCCTTGATACTTTGCCAATAATTCGTCATAACGTGGTTTGCCAAAAGTTCGATTGGCTTCGGCTTCACTTATGCTCCAGATTTTTGCCGTTCCGTCTCGACCTCCAGAGACAAAAGTCTTGCCATTGGAACTAAAACTGATCGAATTGATCTTATGATGAAAAGTTTCGGTAGAGGCAGTATCCCTCCGTGTTTCATAAATCGTGCGATAGGTTCTAATGAAGTTGCCGGCCGCTGCCTGCCATAAGACGATGGCATTTTTTTTATCGAGGCTTCCTGTTACAATATATTTGCCATCAGGGCTGAAACTAACAGCAGCAACCTTGTCATTAGAATTAAAAGTTTTGATTTTTTTGCCGGTTGCTGCTTCCCATGATTGGACGGTTCCATCATCACTTGCTGTGATCAAATTTCGGCCATCGGGACTAAAACAGATATCGTTCACACCGTCGTCATGGCCTACGAAAGTCCGGATTAATTTGCCCGTCGCTTCATCCCATAACTTGACATTGTTATCCTTGCCGGCTGTGGCGATGTATTTGCCGTTCGGGCTGAAACTAACCGCCCGGATGTCAGCCGAATGCCCGAGTTGGAGAACTGTTTCTACTTTTTGGCCGAAGGCGGTGGAAGCACTCCATATCCCCAAACACGTCAAGCAGAGGCCGGATAAGACGTTCAGTTTGCTTTTCATTTTTGCTCTCCCTAATTTAAAACATTAGTAAGATTGGTGTTCTTATGGGTGAGATGCTCTTGTGTCAAATCTTCCTCATATTATTATAGACACCGAAAATAGTGAAAAATTCCCACGCGCGCAAGCAAATTCACCTCTCCCCATACAACACAAACGCCGCCCAGTATTTGGGATGACGCCATTTCGGCGTGCGCATGATCTTTAATTGCGCTTGCCGTAGCGACTCGGCTTTATCCATGCCCTTTTCCAAATTGCCGTAAAACGCCAACATCAGTTCTTTGGTTGCTTCGTCGTCCACATTCCAAAGGCTCACCACGAGTGAGGGCACGCCGGAAGCCATGAACGAGCGCGCCAAGCCTTCCACACCATCACCGCTGATTTTGCCGAGACCGGTCTCACAGGCGCTGAGCACCACCAAATCCGCTGCAAATTGCATTTCCAAAATTTCCGCCGCGGTGAGTTGACCATCTTCGCCATTTCCTGGCGCCAAGGCCACGAAGCTTTCTAACGGGCTGGCATCGAAGGAAATGCCGTGCGTGGCTAAATGGAGCAAGCGTTTTTTGCGGCCATTGCTTTTGAAAGCGTGCTCAGAAGCTTCTGCACCGATTTGATAACCCGCCTGAAATTTTCCAGCAATGGCTTTTACTTCGTTTTCGCTGCCGTTGAGCGTCGGCAAAACCTCACGGCCCCAATTCGGCATCGTGGGATTACCAAACAAAAGTATTTCATCCCCCCGAATCTTGCCAGGCTTTTGGCGTTTTTCCAAAATTTCGTTTGTGCGCAATAAAACCCCGATGCCAGGAACCTGATGACAACTGTATTTCTCCAGCAAATAATGTCCGGTGGAATCTTTGAGCGCCATGATTGGAATAACCGAGAGCTTGCGATGCGGAACCAGAACAACTTTGGCGCCGGCTTCCTGGGGAAGACGAGTTCGGATTTCTTTGGGAAACAGGATTTGATAGAGTTCGGCCATGGAAGGAGTAAAATCAAAACTACGCATTGAACCCGTTACAGGTCGTACATTACGTGTTGCCAAAAAGCTCGGATTGGGAATCGCCCGCTCTTTTTCCTCAATTTGATGAAAACCGAGATAGCAGATATCGAGAAGAGAATCAAAGTGCGCCGGCTTGATCGGTACGGTGGCAGTATGCAATGGACCTTCCGGTTTCATGAGCCAGATGACCAAACTACTGTCGGAAACAAAATACTCCAAAATGGACGCGTTCAGCCGTTGGGCCGTTGCTTGAATCTGTTGGAAATTGGCTGGCGCCAACAGCTCCCGCTTTTGTTCCACTTCACTACCGTGAAACCTACGAGCAATGAGTTCCATAAAAGCGCGGGACCTGGCCTGCTCGGAGATTTCCAACGCGCGTTGCTGCTCGCTTGGCTTGCCTTGCAGCAGGAGATAATTGATGAAATCTCTATAGAGGCCTTGCTTATCTTCAAGGAAGGATTGTTTATGGGGATCTTCGACAAGCTGTTCGCTGATACTTTCCAAAGCAATGACAGCGCTATCGTAGAAAGCAATGACTTGATGACTTTGGGTTTTGGATATTTTGGAATGAGATTTGGCAAGATTTCCATACCAACGCCAAATGCCTTCTACACGAGCAATTCCTTTTGCAATGAAAAGAGCAGAATCGGCAAAGGCAATGGCCCGATTATACTGATCCAACGAAAAATACGCATCGCCGAGATTACCTAACGCTTCTTCTTCTAACTCTCGGTAGTCGATAGCTCGGGCTATAACCAACGCACTGTCATAATAGGTAATAGCTTGATGATACTGACCCAACGAACTATAGGCTATGCCCAGATTATTTAACCCTGTTGCTTTCCCTTCGCGGTCGCCGATTTCTCGAGCGATGCTCAGCGCACTGTCAATATAGGCGATGGCTCGCTGATATTGGCCCAACGACTCATAGACAAGACCCAGATTACCTAACTCGTCTCCTTCTGCTGCTCGGTCGCCAATTTCTCGGGCAATGACCAGCGCACTGTCATGATAAGCGACGGCTCGCTGGTACTGGCCCAAATAATCATAAGCAACACCCAGATTAGCTAACTCGCCTCCTTCTGCTGCTCGGTCTCCAATTTCTCGGGCAATGACCAGCGCACTGTCATGATAAGCGATGGCGCGTTGATATTGGCCCAACAAATTATAGGCATTGCCATGATTATCTAACTGCCATCCTTCTCCCGCTCGGTCTCCAATTTCTCGGGCAATGACCAGCGCACTGTCATGATAAGCGATGGCGCGTTGATACTGGCCCAACGACTTATAGGCAGCGCCGAGGTTACCCAATTTGCCTCCTTCTGATGCTCGGTCTCCAATTTCTCGGGCAATGACCAGCGCACTGTCATAATAAGCAATAGCCCGCTGATACTGGCTCAAGGCCTGATGAGCAATAACGCCCAGACTGCCTAGCAATGCTCCTTCGTTCATTCTGTTGCCGATGGTACGGGCGATGACCAGCGCACTATCAAAATAGGCAATGGCCCGTTGATATTGGCCTAACGAAAAACAGGCATTGCCCAAACTACCTAACCATAATCCTTCGACTTCTCGGACGCCTATTTCTCGGGCGATGCTTAATGCTCTATCATAATAAGCGAGGGCCTGTTGATACTGGCCCAACGAAAAACAGACATTGCCCAAACTACCTAACCATCCTCCTTCTGACTTTCGATCGCCAACTTTTCGGACAATGACGAGTGCACTGTCATAATGAGCCTTAGCTTGGGAAAACTGGCCCAACAAATGATAGACATTGCCCAGATCGCCTAACCCGTCTCCTTCTCCTCTTTGGTCACCCAATTCACGAGCGATACGCAACGCACTATCAAAATAGGCAATGGCCTGCTGATATTGGCCCAACGACAGATAGACATTTCCTAGCTTACCTAGTGCGACGCTTTCCCCATAAGGGTCTCTGATGTTTCGAGAAATTTTCAACATCGAATCGAAAAGAGTGGCAGCATCCCTGAATTGACTTAATCTCATTAATGCTGTGCCTCTAAAATTCAGCATCCTTAAATATGCGTCTTCATCGTCGATCTGCTTAACGCGCTCTTCTGCCTCTTTAATCAAAGTCATCGCTGCTTGAGAATTTCCTGTGTTGATGAGCGATTCTATCTTGTCTAACAAAGAATCAGCTTTTGGTTTTTGTTCTTTCCATTGTAAATAGCCGCTCTCCGGAAGCTCATTCATTTTGTAGAGAATAAAAAAGTGATTTCCCTTTTGCAGGATGGCAGAAGTTGCTCCAACGGGCAGGGAGGCCATCGCGGTTTTGAAGTCGTTATCCACACTATCAAGTGCTGTCCAGCCGATCTCGCCGCCTTCCTTTGCCGAAGCATGAAGCGAGTGCCGGCGCGCCAGCTTTTGGAAAGACACGCCCTGTTGCAATTGCGTCAAAATGCTGTCCGCCAGGGATTTTCCGGCCACTTCAATGAGCCGCCATCTCACCCAGCGCTTTTCGGGTTGCGGCTTTTCCTGCGCAACGGCCCAACTCATCGCGCTGAGCAAAAAGCCAGAAAGCAGGAAATAAAGCCGGTATCTGTGGTTCATTTTGCGGCTCCTTTCTTTTGGATTGTCTTTGGAAGGACATCCACAAACAGGTTTTAATCCGCTCGATCCGTTAAATCCGCATACTTATTTTTTTAGTAAGCGGATCGAGCGGATTTAACGGATTGCGTCGGTAGTATAAAAACTTTGCCTGCGACCGCAGGCTTTTTAGCGATGCATCGAAGTAAAGAGATTTAAGAAAAAGAATCGGGTTTGAGCTCATGTTGCAGCGCGAGATTTCCCTACTAATATAGACACCAAAATTAGCGAAAAACTCACACAAAAAGCAAGAGATTTTAAAGAGGTTCGTAGTTACGCCTTCAGGCGTTCTAGATAACGAGACATCCGGCTCCTGAAGGAGCTACTACGAACCTTTTGTGGCAATGGGGGATTGTCAAAACACTGTATGGAGGAAAATTAAAGCGAACTGCCAGTCGAGCCGGCTGGCTACGCCCACAGGGGTTACTTCACCGCCACAGCCATCAGCGTGGTGTCATCTTCGAGCGGCTGGTAGTCGGTGAAGTGCTGCACGCGGGCGAAGACGGCGTTGACGAGTTCGGTGAGGGGAGGTTTCTCGTCAGGGGGTGAGATAAGCCAACTGCTCAGGACTTTTTTCAGGCCTTCTTTGCTGAATTGCTTTTTGGCGCGGTCGCGCGCTTCGGTGATGCCGTCGGTGTAGAGCGCGAGGAGATCGCCGGATTGCAGCGAGATGGTTTCGACGGCGCGTTTGATGTCGGGATTGACGCCCAACGGCATACCGGCGGCGGATAGCTCCTGCCAATTTTCGCCGGCGCGGCTATAGAGCAGCGGAGGGTTGTGGCCGGCGTTGGTGTATTCAAACTGCATGGTTTCGACATCGAGCACGCCCGCAAAAAAAGTGACGAACACTTTGCCTTGCGCATATTCGTAAATCAATTTGTCGAGATGGCGGGTCAACGTCAGCAGCTCGGTGTGGTGCGTGATTTCCGAATACAAGCCGCCGTGTACGGTCATCACCACCAAGCCGGCGGGCAGGCCTTTGCCGACCACGTCGCCGACGGCAAATAGAAAGCGCGTGTCGCTCAAGGGCAGAAACGCGACGTAATCGCCGCCGACCTGCTGCGCCGGCGCGTAATGGTAAGCCATTTCGAAGCGGAGGTGTGAGAAACTCGGCGCCGGAAACAAACGCTGCTGCGCGTTTTTCGCCGCGTCAATCTGCCGATTGAGCTGTTTCTTCTCGCGTATTTCCTTTTGCAGCAGCGCATTTTCAATTGTGAGAGCGACTTGATCCGCCAGCACCTGCAGCATCGTTTTGCGGTGTTGCGGCAGGCCTTTGAGCGCGCGGCGGCTGTCCAAATAGAGCATGCCAAACAAAACCCCTTTGACCGCCTGCCCTTGAGTGGCCTGTCCTTCTGCGGATTGGCGCCCGATATACGCGTCGTATATCGTCGCCGTTTCGAGCGGGTACGATGATTTCAACGGCAGGCAAATAATGGTGTTGAGCTGCAGGGCCTGGATGCTTTGGTTGTGCTTGTAGCGCGGGTCGTTCAAGCACTCTTCGCGAATCAGCATCTCGCCGGTATTTTCGGCTTCAAGAATGGAAGAGCGGCTGACTTCAAACTCGTCGCGATTCACCTCGCTGTGCGTCACGTTGTGAAAGGCCGCCGGCTGCGGCTTGCGCTGATTGTCGTAGAGAAAAATCACCGCGCGCTCGGCACGGGTGAGATCGACGGCGAAGCGGGCCGCGATCTCCAACACTTCGTTGGAGAAAACCGCGGTTTTGGCGCGCTGGCTGATGTGGTTGATCGCAGCGAGAAACTCTTCCTGGGTTTGCAAAAGCGGATGGTGGATTGGCGCGCCGGCGGCGGCATTGCCGGTGCGAAACAGCAGCACGGTCTGGCCGAGCATGAGGCGGTCAAAATCGCGAATCTCGCGGCGGCGCACTTTGGCGTCGTTGACAATGACGCCGTTGCTGCTGCTCAAATCTTGAATGAAAAATTTGTTTTTTTTATATTCGATGCGGGCGTGAAAACGCGATAGCGACGGGTCGTGGAGAACAATGGCGTTGTCCTGATGCCGGCCGATGGTGGCGGCGGCGCCCGCGGCGCCACAGGCGCCATTCGCAAAAATATAGTGTGAGTCTATGGCGCCGGGGGCGCCACCCTCCTCGCCAATCTCTTTCAGCACGGCTAAAAATAAGGGCAGCCCACATTCGGCGCAATGGCTGAATTGGGCTGGATTTTCCGTTCGGCAATGGGTGCAGTGCATGGGATTCTTGTTTGCCGGTTAGCTCGTTTGCCCGTTAGCCCCGATTTTCATTTAATTTTCAAAAGGAAGGTCGGGGCTAACGGGCAAACCGTTTCACATCATCGCTTGCATGGTGGGCAACATTTGTTTCTTTAATTTGTACGCCAGCTCGTCCACCATCTTGAATATGCTTTCGCCCTGGGCTTTTCCGGCCAGCAGCATCTCGCCGCGGCGCACGTCGTAAAGTTGAGTGTCAATGCGCAGCGTGTTACCATCGCGCGCGATCGTGCCGATCAGCATGAGATCCGCTTTCGAGCGTTCGGCGACGGCACGGGCGAGCGGCAAATCCATGGCTTGCGCGTTTTCCCGGCCAAGCTCTTTGAGCATATCCATCAAGCGCGGGCGACCGAGAACATGTCCCGCCAAGGCGGGAGTGTTTTCCAAATCGGTGATCAGCATGTCTGCCAGGCCGATGCTCATCCAATTGTCACGCGGGTCTTTGGTGCGATTTTCAAAATACAGCACGGCGATCGTTTTCGTAGCAGCGTTCAGCGGCAGCTTTGACGTCGTGGCGTAGCTCGCGCCGGAAATCCATTGGGCCATGCTCGCGAATGACGCCGGCCAGTCGCTCTCACTCGAATGCGAGGCAATCCAAACTGTCGGCAGCATCATGGTGAGAAAGAGCATGGGAACGGTTTTGAGCAACAGCTTGGCGCGCCGGCTCGGCACAGTAACAGCGCTCACGGTTTCGCGTGCGTTCGCTCCGGCTGCAAAAGCCGGCGCCGATTTGGTGTGGGACACCGGCCGCGTAACTTTTTTCCCAAAACCCGGCAGCAGTTTAAAAATATTGTTGCGCGGATTTCCCGGCTTGCGGCCATTGGTGCCATTGGCTTTTTCCGCCATCTCGAGCAGCGAGAGATTCATGGTCGGAATCTCGATCGCTTCCTGACCGGCGGTGGGCACGAGAATTTTGTAAACTTCGACTTGTTGGCGGATGTTCTTCAGTTCTTTCGGGCCGAGGTTGACAGCCACGATCTGGAGCTTGGTTTTCACGTGGTCATAAATATCGCGCGAGATGCAAATGCCGCCAGGCTCCGCCAGCGTTTGAATGCGCGCGGCGATGTTGACTTCGTCGCCGAACAAATCCTCGTCAACGATGCGAACCTCGCCGAGGTTGATGCCGAGGCGCACGGCGATTTGCTCGCAATCCGGCTTGTTGAAGTTGTAGCGTTGAAAGCGCTCCTGCGCTTCGAGTGCGCATTGCACCGCTTCGACGGCACTGTCGAAATCCAGCAGAAAGCCGTCGCCGGTGCTCTTGATGATTTCGCCGTGATGCTTGCGAACGAGGAAACGGATGATGCGATTGTGATCCCTCAACAGCCTCAGCGTGAGCTTTTCGCTTTCTCCCATTTTACGGCTGAAGCCGGTCATGTCCGTGAACATGATGGCAGAGAGCTTATGCTTGGTAGTCGGGCGAGGTTGCTGTTGCGTTTTCTGATCCATGAAAACATTTGCTCCTGCGAAAAGGTGATCTTTTTGGTTATGACTGTTGTGAATTTTTTCCATCCGTGCCGATCATGATTGCAAGGCTTGTGCCAGTATATTTCTCCTTTAAAATTATAGATTTATATTGAAATTACAAATAGTTAACCGCCGTTTTTTGTTCGCAGTTGAAACGCTCGGTCGTTTTGTGAGACAAAGCTGGAGCGTAGGAAGTCCGCCGATAGCAGCCGATGGAAGTTTTTAAAAACCCGGATGAAATTTTAATCTCTACAAAGTGAACTCTGTGCTTTTTCGGCAAACAGTTTTAAACCGCAAATTAACGCCAATGAACGCTAATATTTTTCATGGCGTAAGGCCTCACTTATTGGTGGAAAACGTAGCGCCGGCGTCCCGCCCAATGTCACTAACTTTTTGGACGCCTTCATGGGCGGCGAATTTTATGCGCCTGCAAATCAAACGTGAGTTCTTTGAAAACCGATAACTCAAAA
>Ga0247727_10008996_pt1 | contig 18302 bp, 18 predicted proteins | sample WisWelCaveWW1625_FD_202498 | JGI IMG/M metagenome (GOLD analysis project Ga0247727, IMG submission 202498) | Biofilm microbial communities from Wishing Well Cave, Virginia, United States - WW16-25 | ecosystem: Environmental > Aquatic > Deep subsurface > Groundwater > Cave microbial mat | place... | reverse complement strand
ACAATATTCGATTCAGGGGCATTCGCTTTAATTTCACTACCCCAGCCGCCGAAGGGATTTTCCCGTCTGAATTCCGCATGAAAGTATCCCCTGTCTTCCGGCAGCGCTTCAGAATAGGTTTCATAATCGACATAGAAATAGATCAGATGACCCTCATTGCTCTCGTTAACGAGTTCCAGTTTGGCCCGTTTGGCAAAGGGCATGGGCGCATAGCAATTCAGAGCGCAGCATTTATTAAACTGATTGTTAAACTTGGTGGAAACGGTAAACAGGGAAGACTGGTAGGAATTGACAATACCATGGCCCAGGCCGAAAAAATCTCCGAGAGGGACCATTACGCTGGGTTCCCCAGCCTCATCCCAGGTAAAACGTAACAAACATTCACGGTAATGATCATGCTGGGTCATCCAGAGATGGGTGATACATCCGGGGCCTTGGATATCGGCCAATACCAATGTACTGCCAGGCTTGGCCATCCAGCAATAATCATTGTTACGACCGCTGTGGTCGTAGGATGAAATACGTCTGGTTTTTGCTTTATGCAATTGCCAGATGGGAAACCACATTCTTTACCTCCTTAAATAATAGTCACATTTTGTAGCGAATAATCAACCGCGGCGGAATGATCCGCTGCAGGGAAACTACGCGCTTTCCCTGCATGCCTTCCTGCAACAAAGCAAAGGCGGTTTCCGTCAGCTGTTGGGTATCCTGTTCTACCGCGTCAATGGCTACGGGCAAAATATCCAATAAAGGATGGTTGTCAAACGTTCCAAGCCTCGTACGCTGGAAAAGATTCTTATCCGTCTCATTAATATATTTGAGCACACCTTCCAAAATTGTAAACGAAGCGGTAAAGATGGCCTGCGGCCAATCTGACGCGGGCCGGGAGAAAAGATCTCTGGCCGCTTGCCATCCAAACTCCGGCCTGAAGGCATCTTCTTTAATCAGCGCCCGATCGTATCGAATGCCGAACTTTTCCAGCGCCATGCGGTAGCCCGCCAGACGTTCCTGTTCAGTGGAAACGTTTTTCAGTCCGCCGATAAAGGCAATGCGTCGTATTCCCGACTCCAGGAAGTGTCTGATTAATTGAAAAGCCCCCGCTTTATTATCGCTGCTCACGCAGGGGTATTGACCATGACCTACCCGGCGATCCAGAAATACGACCGGTGTAGAATGATGAAATGTTCTCTTTTTTGTCACAGCATCCTTTACCGATGCAATGATCATACCGTCCACCGACTTGGCGGCCATTTTTTCCATAATGTCTTCTTCAAGTGCGATCTCATCCTCAGAGCTGCCGATCAAGAGCGTAAAACCTTTATCACGGGCCATCTTTTCCAGTTTTTTGGCGATCTCTGAAAAAAACCAGTTGCTGATATCCGCAATGATCAGGCCGATCGTTTTTGTTTTTTTCAACCGGAACCCACGCGCGAGTTCGCTCGGTAAGAATTTTTGTTCTTCAATGATTTTCTTGACCTTTTGCTCAGTATTGGGATGAATACGGTATTGTCTGGCCTTGTGGTTTAATACTAAACTAACAACTGTGGGAGAAACACCGGCAATTTTGGCAATCTGCGTAATGTTTGGTCTGCTTTTGTAGGTCGATTCAGTCTTTCTTTTGGACATGGAACATTCCCCTATCGCTTAACCTTTTGATTTATTAACCGTTAAGCAACTCTAAACGAGATTGCTAAATCGTTTTAGCCATTTATTATTAAATATATAATTTTTTTTGATTTTGTCAATCTATTTCAGTAGTCTGAAAAAAATATTTAGCGCGGAGCCAATGGTCGCTGAGTAGGAAGGACGATTCTTTCCTCTATTTGTTTTTGCCGACTAACCGCCTAAGCGGAATAAATAGATTGATCTCGGATCGTAGATTCAAATCGGCTAAGCCGTGGTAATCGGATTGGTATTTAATACCGGCATTGATGTATAACCAATCGGTAAAATAAAAGCGAACACCACCGATAATTGCGAAAAGGGTCGAAAACTCCACGCTCGTGTTTTGCTCGACTGCCTTTTTCAAATTATAAAGAGGCTGCCCCGATACTTCGAGGAGAATCCTGGTGGAAGCACTGGCAGTGATCTCGGTTCCGAGACCCACGGAATAGAAATAATTTGGCTCATCAGCATCGATTTGATGCGTACGTGTCATCGTGTCTGCGAAGTTCCTACTCCAGCGGGTGCTCAGATTGATAAAACGAACATCCATGACCCTAAAACTCAACGTATTTCTCATCTCTTTGAAAAGCAGCGTTGCGCTTAAGTTTGCCTCAGTGAAACGCGTAGTGTAGTCCAGCTCTACAAGGCTTCTTCCCGATTCATCAATCCCTACCTCGGCTGCAAATCCTTTACTGCTTTCATGGATGGGTGATTCCGGAGTAATTTTGAATCCCATCGCCACCCCCGGCCGCCAGCCTTTTACCGAAAACAGGCGGACCTTGAAGGATGACGCCGGAATAACCACGCTTTGGCTCCCCAGGTTGGAAAAAAGAGTGTGAGTTGCCAGACTAATTTCGGCCATGTCGCCCAGGCCAAATCCAAGGTTTCCTAGCAGGGTATGCTCGGATTCGAGGCCATAGGCACCACCCCCTGCGAGTTGTATATCCATCGACGGTAGCACATCCGCCGATGAAACATTGAATAAATGATTCGATTCAGGATAGGACCGGCCAATGAACTTGCCGCAATGCTTGCAGTAAACGGCTTGGGATGTATTGGTGGTATTACATGAGAGACAAACAATGCTCTTTGGATCGGCCGCATCGACCATGAGGCATGCTAAAATGAGAGAGAAGAATATGACATACTTCATTGTTTTTGTCCTCTAAAAAATACCCAAGAGCAAGACCAGCCCCACGACTCCCAAAACAACGTATAGAACGCGTCGTTCTTTAGCCCCTTCCTCTTTATTCTTCTGACCTTCTATGAAATTTTCTAGGTGGTCAACTTTTTCTTCCAGTTCCGCTTGTCTAATATCAATTGCTTTCAAATCAGCACCTTTCACGTGGCCGAGACCCCGCTTATCTTGAACAAATATAGCAAGGAACTCACCCAGATCCCCCATCGTCATATCACGGAGCGGAACATTCTTTAATGCAAGCACCTTGGAGGAATCGGATGGGGTAGTCATTTCAGGGTCAGCGGGTCTCGTTTTAGTTTCGGATAACTCTTTAGACTGTATTACTCCTGGCACAGGAACCGGAGCAGGGGCTCTTTGTGGTAACGGAGCGACCGTACTTTCCGTAGAGACTCTTCCCTCCCTTAATTCCTTTTCCAAATCAAGCAATAAACCGCAGTAAATGCAATAGACATCGGGCGCTTGGTTCAATTTTCCACAATGGGTACAGAAAATTTTTGAATGCATTGGAAGGCAGGGAAAAGCACTCATGAAGAGAAAAACGAATACTCCGCGCATAAATATAAATCTCAGATTGTATTAAAATGCATTAATTTTTCTTTGCCACGAATTACATTTTTTTCCCTTCCAAGGCTGCATATTTTCTCAACTCTTCCATCAATACCGCAAACTTCTTCGGCTTCAGCGACTGTGCGCCGTCTGAATAAGCCATCGCCGGATCTGCATGAACTTCGATTAATAATCCATCCGCCCCGACCGCGACTGCAGCCTTACACAGGGGCGGTACCAGATTCCACTTCCCCACACCATGACTGGGATCCACAATCACAGGGAGATGACTATGCTCACGGATTACAGGCACGGCCGACAAATCGAGTGTGTTGCGCGTATAATCTTCAAAAGTACGAATCCCCCGTTCGCAGAGAATCACTTGTGAATTACCTTGCGAAAGAATATATTCGGCAGACATGAGTAGTTCTTTGATCGTCCCGCTCATTCCGCGTTTGAGCAGAATCGGTTTGCGGCACTTGCCTACTTCCTTTAGCAAAGCAAAATTCTGCATATTACGGGCACCGATCTGTAAGAGATCGGCATACTCCTCCACCAGAGGTACATCCGTGGGAGAAATGACTTCTGTAATAATTTTTAAACCCGTTATTTTCCTCGCCTTGGCCAGCAAAACAAGCCCTTCTTTCTCCAATCCCTGAAAACTATAGGGGGAAGTCCGCGGCTTAAACGCTCCTCCGCGTAAAATCTGTGCCCCGGCCTTTTTGACTTCTTCAGCAATTCCAATAATCTGTTTTTCGCTTTCCACGGAACAGGGTCCTGCCATCACCACCAAAACGTCTCCTCCGATTTTAACCCCGTCTGCATTCACAACCGATTTTTCCTTTTTAACTTCCTTGCTTGCCAGTTTATACGGCTCTAAAATCGGAACGATCTTTTCTACACCGGGTAAATTCTCCAAAGCCTGAATACGGGGCTTTTCACGCTCATCTCCGACCACGGCAACCACGGTCCGGAGTTGACCCTGGATCAGATGCGGCTGGTAACCGAGCGCTTTCACGTTTTCCATCACGGTTTGGATTTGCTTTTGCGGGGATCTTTCCTGCATGACAATGATCATATTATTTTTTCTCCTGCGCCCATTCCATCACCATTTTCAAAAGTTTTTTTTGTTCCTGAGTCAAACCTTCTGCCAGACTATAATTTTTATCGAGAATGGCCTTTTCAATTTTCACGTTTAGATGTTTAATTCTTGCTTCAAGCTCAGTGGGTGGAATTTTAGAAAAAAGGTCTAATTGAGAAGCAGTCGAAAAAGTGCGGGTCGATCTTCGCTTAGCCATAAAAAGATTTACTCAATATTCCTGTATTCTCGCCAATTTATCGAAACCGCGGATGCGGACCCTAAATTGTGAATTCAGATACTTGTTGACCTCTGCGGTCGTACTCATTTCGAGGACTTTGTCTGTCATGCCCCGCGCTTCTTCAAAACTAATCGAACGGATTACTTTTTTTATTTCAGGTAAAAACATCGGGGTCATGCTCAGCGCATCTAACCCCAAACCTACGAGGAGTACGGCCGAGCGCAGCTGAGCAGCCATTTCTCCACACAATCCGACCTCAATACCGGCTTGGTGTCCCCGGTCGATTACCGTTTTAATTACCCGCAACACCGCCGGATGATGGGGCTCATAGAGTTTGGACGTTTTCTGATTTGAACGGTCAATCGCAAGAACAAATTGGATTAGATCGTTTGTCCCGATACTCAAAAAATCGGCCTCTTGGGACAATTGGTCAGCGAGCACAACAGCTGCTGGAACCTCAATGGTAATACCCACCGGGAGATTGCGGTTAAAGGAGATTTCCTGACGTTCTAATTCGTCCATGACTTCCGTCAAATGACTCTTGGCTTCCCGAAATTCTTCGACACTGCTGATCATGGGAAACATCACAGCGATATTTCCATGAACACTGGCCTTGAGGATCGCCCGTAACTGATCTCTGAAGAACACGGTATTCTCCAGACAAATCCGGATGGCCCGCCAGCCTAAGAACGGGTTGTTTTCCTTGCGGCCGGACTGCTCCAGAGAAAGTTTATCGCCTCCCAGATCAAAAGTTCGAATAATAACCCGCTTCTTTCCCATTTTTTCAGCAATCGATTTATAAATCTTATATTGTTCAGTCTCTGTCGGAACACGGTTGCTCGTCATAAATAAAAATTCAGTCCGAAATAATCCAATCCCATCAGCGCCATGCGCAAGCACTGCGTCCACTTCATGCGGCAGCTCGATATTGGCAGACAGGGTGATCACCTTACCATCAGTCGTCATGGCTGGATAATCCCGCAACCCTGCGAGTTCTTTCTCTAGTCGAGAATGTTTTTCTCGCCGGGAAAAATAGCGAGAAATCGTACGGCGGTCAGGATTTACAATCACCTGGCCCTGAAAGCCATCCACCAAAATGGTTTCGTCATTTTTCAGTGACACAGATAAATTACGTATCCCGACGACCGCTGGAATTTCTAAAGATTTTGCCAAAATCGCGGTATGGGAGGTCTGTCCGCCCATTTCCGTGACGATTCCTTGAACATTTTTGCGGTCCACAACCGCAATGTCTGAAGGGGTCATGTGCGGGGCTACAATGATAACCTTACCCTGTAAATGAGACAAAGGATTTCCATCGGTGCCGATCAAATTATCCAGAATCCGGTGTGCAATATCTTTCAAATCGAGAGATCTTTCTTTGAGATAATGATCTTCCATTTTTTTAAAAATTTTGCTGACCCGCTCAATATTGATAAAAAAGCTGTATTCCGCACAGAACCCGTTTGAATCAATAAATTCAACTGTCTTATTGATTAGCATGGGGTCTTCTAATAACATCAAATGAGCATCAAAAATATTGGCCTCATCTTGACTGAGTTGACTCTTGATTTCGTTTTTAATCCGTAATACATCTTTCTTTGTTTTTTCAACAGCCTCCAAGAATCGGTCCACTTCCCCCTTCACCTCTGTACTTCTGAGTTTACGGGGACGGATAAAGGGTTCTTCCTGATTAAAAACAAAGACCTTTCCGACAGCGATTCCCGGTGACGCTGGAATACCTTTAAGCACGCGGAGCCTCCACGGCAAAAGATTTCTCAACTAAATTGACAAGCGCGGCCAAGGCGGAATCGGCATCCTCTCCTTGTGTCTGGATGGTAATTTCACTTCCCTGCTCCGCCGCTAAGAGAAGAATATTCATAATACTTTTTCCATTGATAATGAGATCGTCTTTCCTGATCGTTACCTCCGATTTATACCGGGCGGCCAGTTGGGCAAAAAGAGAGGCTGGACGGGCGTGTAATCCGGCAGGATACCGAATGATGACTTTTTTTTCAGGCATGGCAATTTTACATAAAATCAAAACAGATCCACATTAACGCGGATCCCCTTTTGGCGAATTTCCTGAAGCAGGGTATCTGCAACTCCGGAGATACTCCTGAGTTTATGATACAAGGAATCATCTTGTAAGAACTTACCCACCGTCCCTTCTCCGGAACGGGCCTGTCCGATCGTTTCGTTTAATAAACCAGTTAGTTCCTGTACTTGTTTCAAGATCACCTGTATCTTTTTAGCCGCTTCATCGAACTGATCCACCATCGGATTAATTTTGTTCCGGTTATGATTAAGAATATTTTGAATATCCCGCGAGGAGGTATGCAGGGACTGAATTATTTCATTGATCCGTTGTTCATTTCCATGTACCAATTTATCCAGAGAGATGGTAATCGTATTAATCCGGGTCGTTATTTCATTAAATGATTTAACAAAATCTTCCTGCCCGATTGTTCCGTGGATAAGTCCCTGTACGTGAATCACCAGCCCCTTAACATCATTGAGTAAGAGACCCAGTCCCCCCATAACTTCCGCAATGCCGCTATCAAACCGGCCCTGAATCGTATCCTTCGCTGTAATGATTTCTTCACTCTCTCCTAACTCAACACCCACCATACGTTCCCCCATCAGACCAATATTCTGTACAATAATTCTTGAATCCCTGCTCAATTTAACGTCTTCATCAACTTCCAGTTCAACCAGAACTCCGTTAATTTTCCCGGAGGGAAGTTGATTGAGGTCAATATTTTTAACCTTTCCTTTTCTCACCCCGGCAATCATGACCGGATCTCCCAAGGTCAACGTGCTAACATTATTGAATACCACAAAAATTTTCTGGGATTGTTTGTTAAATTTATACTGCTTCAAGTAAAAAACACCGAACAGGATCAATAGGATAGAAATCAAAATCATACTGCCAACGACGAAATTAGATCGACTCTCCACAGACTCCTCCTACGAAAATTCATTCTTTAAAAATTAAAAGTTCAACTCTCCGCTTCCCATTCTGGAAGAGATAATAACAGCGGGTGTTTTATGCCTCCGTGACCGTAATCCTTTATTTTTTCTCGATGTTTTTTCAGTAAATGTTCAGCCTTCTCCATGGCCTTAGAAAGCGCCTGTGGCAGGGTCTCTCCATTGCCCTTAACCGAAAGCCGCTTGTGCAATACATTAAAAATAAACTCCACGCTTCGTCCGCTTTTCTCTTTACTCATAATCACATGACAAGAAACAATATTTGGGCAAAATCGCTCCAAATGTAAAACATCTTCCATAATTTTCGCTTTCAGTCGATCCGAGGCATGGAAATGTCGTGCCGTAATATTCACATCCATAGCTTTCTCCTCTAAATGAGATCGGACATATTAAAAAGCGGGATCCCGCCCATACTTTATTGTTTTTTTAATTAAAAGATTTTCGAAATCTAGCCGGAAGTATTTTTAACTGCTCGCGGTATTTGGCCACCGTCCGACGGGCGACGTGAAGACCGATTTTTTTTAAACCTTCTACAATCTCTTGATCACTCATCGGACTGTTTTTGTTTTCATCGCCAACCAGATGAAAAATCTTATCTTTGATGCTAGTTGCCGACATTTCGTTACTGGTCGAAAGCGCTTTTCCCACTCCCCCGTCAAAGAAAAATTTGAGCTCAAATACGCCATGGGGGGTCTGCACATATTTCCCGTTTGTCACCCGCGCCACGGTAGAAACATGCATGCCAATGACATCCGCCACTTCTTGCATAATCAGCGGTTTTAATTCAGCGATTCCTTTTTCAAAAAATCCAATTTGCTTATCAACAATCGCCAGCATCACTCGCATCATCGTATTGCGTCGCTGTTCAATCGATTTAATAAGCCAAGAAGCGGAATTGATCTTTTCCCGGATAAATTTTTTAGTTTGTTTCGTAACGGTCGGGCTGGTTTTAATAAAATTTTTGTAGCCGGAATTTATCGTCAACCGCGGAATATAACGGTCATTGATCGCAACTGCAAACTTCCCCTCGATTTTTTCAACGATCAAATCCGGAATAACGGTCATCGCCTTATGCAGACCGATTAGTTCACCGGGTTTGGGATTCAATTTAGCGATGCGCATCACGGCTTGCTGCACAGCCGCTAGAGGTTTTCCTAGTTTTCGTGCGATTTCCTGATATTGACGTTTTTCCAGTTCCGTAAAAGATTCCGTCACGATTTGCATTTCCAGAGAATGACCCCGTTTTAAACTCTTGAGCTGAATCTGTAAACATTCCTGCAAATGACGGGATCCTATCCCGGGGGGGTCCAACAGTTGAATCTTGGTAATCAAAACTTCTTCAATAACTTCTTTATCAATTTTCATTTCACTGGCAATGTTTTCTACCGGATGCGTCAAGTATCCATCCGAATTCAGATTCCCGATAATATATTCAGCAATTTTTTTCTCTGTGGCATTCAAATGAATAAAACTCAGCTGATTTTTTAGATTTTTCTCCAGAGAATCCTGTTCCACGGGGATCCGTTCGAAGCGTTCCACAGGCTGCTCTTCAGAAAATTTATAACCAAGATCAAAACCTTCATTAAGGGACTCCTGTAGATCCACTCTCTCTTCGCGGAATTCGAGATCTCCGCTATCCCACTCGTCCTTTTCAGTTTGCTCTTCTTTTTCCTTATCCTCTTCTGTTTTTTCTGATGTAGTTTCTTTTTCAGAATTTTCTTTCTCTCCCGCTTCTTCTGCTTGATCCGTTTCCTGGACCGTTTCTGACACTTCGAGTAAAGGATTAATCTCCATTTCCTGCTTAATAATCTGCTCTAGTTGCAAATTGGAAATCTGCAGCAGTTTCAACGACTGAATCATCTGCGGGGAAAGCTTTTGGGAAAGACTTAGATTGGTGGAAATATTCATAAAACGGGTCCCTTCATCAAACGAAAATTTTCACCCAAGTAAACTTTGCGGACTTCTGGGTCATTGGCCAGGACTTCAGCGGTTCCGGATTTTAGGATCCGACCTTCTGAAATAATATAGGATCGGTCCGTAATCCGTAGGGTTTCATGAACATTGTGATCTGTAATTAAAATCCCCATTTTTTTTTCTCTGAGTCGATAAATAATCTCATGAATATCTTCTACTGCAATCGGATCGACTCCGGCAAAAGGTTCATCTAAGAGCATAAAACGCGGGGCTGTTACAAGCGCCCGCGTAATTTCAACCCGCCGGCGCTCACCGCCAGAAAGCTGGTAGGCCATCCGCTTTGCCAAATGGGAAATACTGAGCTCATTGAGCAGAGTATCTAACTTTTCTTTTCGTTCCTCTCTTGATAAAGGCTGAGTCTCTAAGATCGCCAAGATATTCTCCTCTACACTCAATTTCCTGAATATCGAGGCCTCTTGGGCAAGATAACCGATTCCTCGTCTAGCCCGCTGGAACATCGGAAGCGGCGTAATCTCTTTCTCATCCAAAAAAATTTGGCCCTGATTGGGTTTAATGAGCCCAACGATCATATAAAAAGAAGTCGTCTTTCCCGCACCATTGGGTCCCAACAAACCCACAATTTCTCCCTGTTTTACTTCAATACAGACGTCATTCACGACCCTGTGTTTATTGTATATCTTAACAATATGTTGAGTTCTGATTTCTCCCATACTTTTTTATATTCTTAGTAGGTTCCCTGCGGATAATAAGTCCCTTCTGTTCCACCGATAACCTCGACCGATCGCATCTTCCCGTTCTTCAAATAAAACATCAGCGTATCTCCGCTGACCTCATTTTTCCCATTTTCGTCAGCTGTTTTTCCGTGGTTGAAATAAGTACCGCTCGCCTCACCTTCTGCCTTCAAATAATCGACCTCTTGGTGTTTAGTAAAGAGTCTTAGGATCTTGCCTTTGACAGTATTCATTTGATCTTCTCCATCGGCGGGTTTAAAATACCAACCCGTGGCATTCTGAAAAAGAAATATTTTATCAACCGTATCCGCCTTAAAAAAAACCAGCATCGTATCACCAAACAATTTTGTAATACTCAAGGTTTCGCGCGTCAAACTGTCAGTCTCAAAATACCGGCCCTCGCCATTGTGGATAACCACAATTTGCTGCAGGACTTCTTCATCCATACGCAGCTCAATCGTGTCTCCCTTCAAATGATGCTTCTGATATTGAACCTGTGGATGTCCCTTCAATACGAATCGCTCTGCAGCCGCAAAATAAGTGACGGAATCGCAGTGTGCCACCACACTTTTTTTCTGAATCATGACCTCTCCACGCACCACTGTTGTTTTTTGTTTGGCGAAGTACTCCACCGTTTTACCGGTTATCGTCAGGGTATCTTTATTTTTGAGGGTCTTAATCATCACCGGTTTCTGATCAATCAGTCCATACTCCAGTTCGCGCAAATAGGTCGCATGTTCACCGGTAATAATGAAATGATTATTCTTATCATGAAAAATTAAATTTTTCATCGCCTCTAGGGATTTGGCCGTCTTCTGGTAAATCATCTTTTCAGCCTGGAGGGTCTGTGTCGCTGTGGTGATACGGACCAGAGGACTAAATTCATAATACTCACGGCCACTGAAGTAAATGGCTTTATTACAATCCAACCTGGCCTTTTGATATTTAAAACGCACCCGGCCGCTAAACTCGGTCACCAGATTGCCGGCCTGATATTCATTCGTATTCTGATCAGCATGCTCCAAAACTAAATCATCCGAGGATTTACTATTTAATAAAAATGGTATGAGCAAAAAACAGGCAATTTGATTTAGCAAGAATTTCGATAACATTTTCAGTCTGAATCTTTTATTCCATTCTCCGCTTAAATTCCCGAAAGCGGCCGGAGACACCCTTCTTAATGCTCCAGTGCGATAGGTTTGGATCCGATTCAAAACCAACCCCTTCCATCACATCCCCTGTCTTGGTCTTAATTTGAACAAATTCGGTGGAAACAATTTTATTAGTGGATTTTAAATAATCTAATTTTTCCGTTGTCAATTCCATATCCTCCTGTTCCTGAGAAATTACTTTGACTTGTCCCTTAGCAAAGATATCCTCACTTTTTTCATTAAACCCGCCTGTCAGGGCACTCAAGGTTGAGATAATTTTCCCCTGCTGGTTAAAAAATTGTAGATTGACCGGTTCTACCAGAGTAAACGGTTCAGCACTATTTTTTACAATATGCACCGTTCGCAGAACCCATACCAGCCGGCCGCTGTCGGAGCGGGTAATAACCGTTTCACCTTCAAATTCCTGCTCGGCAACGGTGTCCCCTACAAACGCGGAATCCACATTCTTTCCATGTCTGGAATCGCAGGACATACAAAAAACGAATAAGAAGATAAAAAGGATTGAAATCCCGGGCAATGAAATGATCTTCATATGAATTTCGATCGCCTTATTGTTGAGAACCGGATTGCGTCTTCCATCGCTCATGCATCCACACCCATTGAGTAGGATACTGCAAAATAAGTTTTTCTAAAGCGTCGTTACACCTCTGTACGTTGACTTGCAGGTCCTTTTGAGAATCATCTGAACGTTGCAACTCCAGAGGCGTTAGAACCGTATAGATTAACCGGTCTTTGATATCCCGTTGCAGGGCCAACGGTACAATCAGTGCCCCGGTCCGCAAAGCCAGTTCGACAGCCCCGCTGGGTGTAAAAGCCGGCTTTCCCATAAATTGACTAAAAACACCCCGCACATGCGTATCTTGATCAATGAGCATTCCTAGAATTTCTTTATTCTTCAATGCCCTCAGCAGGGCGGGGACATATCCGTCGCGATGAAAATATCTAATTTTATCCCCGGCCCGGTTATTGACGATGATCCGGTCGAGACGTTCATCATAGAGTCGTGTTCCCACGACTGTAACCGGATAACCCTGCAAGGCCACATATTTATGACAAAATTCAAAAATCCCGATATGACCTGTGATACAGATAACGCCCCTTTGCTGTCGCAAACAATTTTCCAAGTGCTCAAAACCCCGGCGTGAAATAATTCGTTCAATTTTCTCCTTTGAAAAACCAGACAATTTAAGAGCATCCGCCGCATTTTTACCCAGGTCAGTAAACACCTGAAAAGTAAAAGTCTTGATTTCCCGTGCTGATTTCTGATTGCCAAAAATATAATTAACATTTTGCAGAACTTTGTTCCGCTCTGCTCTTAAAATAAGATAAGCCGCCCCTCCTAAAAATTTTCCAACAAACAATCCGCCTCGGCGGGGCAGACGGCGGAACAGAAAAACAATAAAACTGACAAAAACATAAATCAGATCATTCTTAATTTTTTTTTTAAAAGCTTTGCTCACACCGCCTTAGCTTCCTCTTCCTTGCGTTTGCAGTCAATACACAAGCGGACATGGGGGACCGCCTCTAACCGTTCTTTCGCGATCAAAACACCGCAGTTGGCACAAATGCCGTAGCTGCCATCTTCGATTCGTTCCAGGGCTTTCTCCAAATGCGTTAGGAAATTCCCTTCCCTGGCTGCAAATAAAAAGGCTTTTTCTCGCTCCTGATTATCCGTGGCCTGATCAGCCATGTGGTAGGCATAAGCGGAGAGGTCCCCGGTTGAATCACGGGTTGTTTTTTTAAAGGAGGACTCTTCAAGATAGCCCAGTTCTTCTTTCAGTTTTGCAATTTTATTCAAAATAACTTCCTTAAAATGTTTCAGGTCGTCTTTTTTATAACCCGCTTTTTCTCTTTTCACTTTTTGGCTTCCTTTCTGTGTTATGGATTGAGTCGTAATCTTTTGAAAAATTCTTTTTCTCCCTCTCCTCGTTTTTTTTTTGTCAATCGAACCCGCCTTAGATTTTTTGGCAGATGTTTTTTTTCGTGAAAATTTCTTCAGACCCTTTGCTCGATTTTTTTTTCGCTTGATTGCCATAAGGGTTCCTCCTTCCCTCCGCTACCCTGCTGTACGGCTGACAGCAGCGGGATACTCAAAAAATTATTGCTTCTGGATCAAAATCCGCGCTGGATGATCATTGAGATCCCAGTCTTCGCCTTGACCGTTTATTTTTTCTACAAACTTCAAATCACGCGCCAAAGTTTCAGTTTTAACATAGTCAATGAAAGAAACAATCGCATCACGAACCGCTGGCTCAGTAACAACCTGAATAGCGATCCGGTCCAGCACCTCCAGTTGTTTCGTTTTACGCATATGCTGAACCTTATTTACAAATTCTCGGGCCAATCCTTCCCGGATCAGACTCTCGTCAAGCGCTGTGACCAGAGCCACTGTGACACCGTTTTCAGTATTGACCAAGTGGCCCCCTTTTTCCTTTCGCTCGATGAGAATATCAGAAATCCCAACAGCCTGTCCTTGATGTATAACTGTTCCACCATTCTCCATTTTGCGGATTGCCTCAATATTCAGGGTTCGAATAAAAGCCGCTACACTCTGGATTTCCTTCCCAAACCGCTGACCCAGTTTTTTAAAATTAGGTTTTGCTGAAAGATCGACCAAGCTCTCTTCTTTATCAGTATAATCTATCGATTTAACATTGAGTTCATCCTTCATCAAATCTTCCATTGTTTTTAAGATGTTCCATTTTCGGGTTTCTCGGGTCACAATAATTATCTTTTTCAAAGGCTGCCGGATTTTTAATTCGTGCTTGGTTCGCAAACTCCGGCCCAACCCGACAACAAGACGGACCAAGTCCATCCTTTCCTCAATTTCTGGCCGCAGTAGAGATTGATCGGATATGGGATATGCTGTTAAATGCACGCTTTGTTCAACCCCTGAATGTTTCGTCAAATTCTGATAAATCGTTTCACTAATAAAGGGCAGGAAGGGTGCGAGCACCCTTGCAAATGAAACAAGCACGGTATGCAGTGTCTGATATGCGGCCTTCTTATCCCCGTCATTTTCTGTTTTCCAGAAACGCCGCCGACTGCGACGGATATACCAATTGGTAAGCTGGTCAATAAAGAGTACTAATTCTGGAACGACCTTATCAAGACGATATTCACTCATTTGCAACGTAACACCGCTGATCAATGACTGCATTCGCGATAAAATCCATTGATCGAGTTCATGAGAAGAGACTGGTTTTTCTGAACGGGGTTGCCAACCGTCGATATTCGCATAGGTTACGAAAAAGCTGTAGGCATTCCACAAAGGTAAGAGAACGGCTCGGAGCACCTCTTCAATCCCTTTCTCACTGAATTTGAGATCCTCCCCTCGCACGGCTGGTGAATTAATCAGATAAATTCGCAGGGCATCCGCCCCGTACTTTTGCAAAATATTTTCAGGATCAGGATAATTCTTGAGACGCTTGCTGAGTTTTTTTCCCTCTTCGGACAGGATAATCCCGTTAACGATGACATTCTTATACGCCGCTTTTTGATAAAGGGCAGTACCCATAACCATTAAAGTATAAAACCAGCCGCGGGTCTGATCCAATCCTTCGGCAATAAAATCCGCAGGAAAGTTATCCTCTAACTTAAATCCCTGCTTAAAAGGAAAATGATTCTGGGCAAACGGCATGGAACCGCTCTCAAACCAGCAATCCAGAATCTCCGGAACCCGCTGCATGGGTTTACTGCATACCGGACAGGGAATTCGAATCGGATCAATAAAATGTTTATGCAAATCCTTAATTTTTTCACCGGATCTGATTTCTAATTCCCGAACACTCCCGATACACGTTTTTTCTCCGCACTCGCATTTCCAGACGGGAATGGGCGTACCCCAGTAGCGGTTGCGGGACAAATTCCAGTCCCGCGCATTTTCCAGCCATTTACCGAAACGTCCCCCCTGGATATGTTCCGGAATCCAATGCACTGTTTTATTATTGGCCATCATCCCGTCTTTAATTTGTGCAATATCCAGAAACCATGTAGCAATTGCTTTGTAAATGAGGGGCGTATCACAGCGGTAACAATGAGGATAGGAATGCTGAAGCGTGCTGCGCTGAACCAAGACCCCTTTATTCTTTAAGTCCTGTATGATTCTTGTATCCGCTGTCTTGACCTCCATTCCGGCATAAGGCGGGACCTCCGCAGTAAATTTTCCCTCTTCATCGATTGGATTAATGATTGGAAGAGCCATTCGCTTGCCGACCTCGAAATCTTCCTCACCGAAAGCCGGGGCAATGTGTACGATCCCAGTTCCTTCTTCGGTAGAGACAAAGTCGGCAGCGCCAACTTTAAACAGATAATCAGATCGTCCCTTGAAAAATTCAAAAACAGGGTCGTAAGTGTCCCCCACTAATTGTTTCCCAGTATAATGACTAACTATCTCATAATCGCTGGCAGATTTATAATAAGCATTCAAACGGGCCTCGGCCAGAAAATAAAATTCATCTTGCCCCTTATCCCAAACCTTAACATAATCAATTTTGGGATTAACCGCCAGAGCCAGATTGGAAGGCAAAGTCCAGGGTGTGGTTGTCCACACTAAAAAATAGGTACTTTTTCCAGAGTGTTTTTTCCCATAAACTTGATCTATTTTAGAAGAATTGCCTTTCAATTTGATTGTAATCGAGGGATCCTGCCTGTCTTTATAGCCGAGGTTGGTCTCAAAATTAGACAAGGGGGTACTGCAGCGGGGACAGTAAGGTTGGACTTTATAACCTTCATAAATCATTTTTTTATCGAATAACTGCTTAAAGACCCACCATACCGACTCCATAAATTCCGGATTCATCGTCTTATAGTCATTGTCGAAATCAACCCAACGGCCGATGCGCCGGACTGTCTTTCGCCATTCTTTCGTATAGCGTAGAACCGTTCCGCGACAGGCTTCATTAAATTGATCCACACCATAAGTCTCGATTTGTTTCTTGCCGTTCAGATTTAATTCCTTCTCCATTTCATATTCCACTGGCAGGCCGTGACAGTCCCAGCCAAAACGACGGTCTACAGAGTAACCCTGCATAGTCCAGTAGCGGGGAATGATGTCTTTGATGATTCCGGCTAATAAATGACCGTAATGCGGTAGCCCCGTCGCAAAAGGAGGCCCGTCATAAAAAATAAAGCGTTGGGCACCCTTCCTTCTTTCCAGGCTCTTGGCAAACGTCTGATTTTGATCCCAATCCGTTAATACTTTTTCTTCGAGATCAGGGAAATTTTGGTTGGGGCTGACCGGTTTAAACATGTTGTTTTAAAATTCGATTTATGAATTAGACTAGATCTTCTCCAAAACTTTCTTCATCAATTTTATCAACCTCGGCTCGGCCTCACGTGCAATTTTGATAATCTCCGGCAAATTCACCGGTTTGAGAGCATCTGGCAAACAGGCATCGGTAATAACCGACAAACCCATCACTTTCAATCCGGCATGGACCGCCACGATCACTTCGGGCACCGTGGACATTCCCACCACATCCGCGCCGATCATGCGCAGAAAGCGATATTCCGCCCGGGTTTCGAGGCTAGGCCCGCACAATGCCACGTAGACCCCTTTCTGAACTTTCATTCTTTCTTCAAGAGCCACCGTTTCGGCCAACTGAATTAATTTTTTGTTATAGGGTTCACTCATATCAGGAAAGCGAGGACCCCATTCCTCATAATTTTTTCCGACTAGAGGGTTTGCTCCCAAGAGATTAATATGATCGGTTATAATCATAATATCACCCGGCGTAAACTGTGGATTTAACCCGCCCGAAACATTGGAAACGATTAGGGTTTGAACGCCCAGAGCCCTCATCACACGCACCGGAAAAACCACTTGCTGAAGCGCGTAGCCTTCATAAAAATGAAAGCGTCCCTGCATGACCATCACTTCTTTGCTAGACAATTCACCAAAGATTAAATTACCCGCATGACTTTCCACTGTTGAAACAGGGAAGTGGGGAATTTGGGTATAAGGAATGACTGTTTTCGCCTGAACCTCTTTAACCAAATCTCCCAGACCAGTCCCTAAAATAATACCGATCTCAGGGGAGACCTTGATCCTTTCCCTAATAAATCCTGTTGCCAAATTAATTTGTTTAATTAAATCGGGTTCCGCTAATGCCGTAGTCGACATGTTCTCCCTGACTTGCTTATCCGAGTTCGGTGTTTCGAGTAATTCCGTAATTTTTTTCGAGGATCCTTTATATTTCATCAATCTTTAGACCATTCACTTCTACCGTTTTTCTTGGACTTTGCCAGCCCGACTTGATTTGAACCCCGCTTTTTTTAATTTCCAGAATCGTTGACAAAAAACAGATCAGCGCTGAATTGGCTTCTCCATCCACGGGAGGCGCGGTCAGTTTCACTTTCAGAATATCTGTTCCCAACCACCCTGCAACCTCATTCTTTGCGGCCCGGGAAATGACTTTGACAGAGAGCACCGCCATTAAGTATTAAATTCATTTCCACCCTGGTCCTGACCAACAGGAGACATTTCTTGCATCTTGGTTCCTGTTTTTCTCACAGCGGGTTGAGCGGGTTCTTCCGCCTCCAAAGCAGTTAAAATATCAAATTGGGCTCTAATCAGTCCCCGAACCTTGGCAATAAATGTGTTTTTCTCCATGCGTGTCATTTGGATGTCATTTTGTAGGGAAAAGAGTTTTTCTCGTGCGTTTTCCAGATACTTCTCGGCCTTGACTTCCGCATCCTTTAAAATAATTTCGGATTCGCGCAAGGCATTGGCCTTTTGGAGTTC
>Ga0247727_10008995_pt1 | contig 18303 bp, 20 predicted proteins | sample WisWelCaveWW1625_FD_202498 | JGI IMG/M metagenome (GOLD analysis project Ga0247727, IMG submission 202498) | Biofilm microbial communities from Wishing Well Cave, Virginia, United States - WW16-25 | ecosystem: Environmental > Aquatic > Deep subsurface > Groundwater > Cave microbial mat | place... | reverse complement strand
AGCTAAGCGATCCATTAAAACCTGTGTCGACAACTCCTTCGATCTTCTGCTCCCGGGGGTTTGGCCCTCGAACCACAAGCTCAACGATTGCCTCGCTGTAGGCGTTGACAAAGCCAGATATCATGCCCTTGCCGAATGATGATGCGCGCCAAACCGTCGAGCATAACGAGAGCCGACTTGCGTCACCCAAACTTGCGCGTTGGGATTACGAGCAAGAAGCCGATCGTTGGCGGCAAGCTCATCGGTATCAATCTCATAATCGCCCGTCTCAATATCAATAACGACGAACTTACCATCGTCTTCATCCTTTAGCATGGGACGTATGGCACGAGCGTAAATCTCATCGCCCCGCCGCGCGAACTCTTCTTTGCTATAGCGTGGTGTTAACACTTCTATAATCTCACCCTAAATTGTTCAACCTGAGTATGGCTAAATCGGCCAACCGCTTCCAATAATTTATTGTGCGAGAAAGGAGTTTTCTTTGCATTGCTGCACGTTCGGCCAGAAAGCTCATCGAGCTCTATACCGGGCTTTTTTTCTATCCTTGCCAATCCTCGGCTTTGTGTCGCCAAGCTTCTGCTCCAGCTCAGCGCGACTAATAGTCTTCTGCTTGCGTCGCTGTTCGATAAGTCTCCAAAATTTGTCGCTGCTGCCTAATTGCAATTGTTCTGCATCCATTCCCTCAACTCCGACAATGAGTGCGACCGGTTTGCCGTTGCGCGTAATGACTACACGCTCGCGTTGAGCTTCATAGACACACACATCCAAATTTGCTTTTTCAAGGCCAACAGTTTTCATTGTATTGCCTCTGTAGTTTTATGCGGTGGCTTGTATCGAATTGCACGTATCTTTACAACAAATGCCGCATCATCTACATCATAGAAAACGCGATATTCATCGACACGCAGCTCCCAAACAGGCTCCACGTGCTCCCATGGAGGAATCAAGCCAATTAATTGTTTCGGTTGCGTGTCTTTCGCGTCGGCTCATGTTTTAGTTGGTTATCGATATTATCCAAAATTTGCTTGCGTTTGTTCGCTCGCAAATTTGCCAAATCGTCACTTACATCACCAGCGTATTCGATTATATACATATCGACCGGGGCAATCTGTATTGCACTCTTCTCAACTCATCTACCTACCACTTATAAACCACCGTATACTCCACAGTCGCCTCGCCGTCTTTGGTCACCGGCACTTTACATTCTGCCGTCGTGGCGTCTTTCTTGGTGAACGGCACGGTGCTTTCGCGAATCGTCCAGTCGCCGCTGAAATGCTCGATCACGTTCACCGAAATGTTGGCCTCTTTGTGATTGCGCAGCACGATGCGGTACTGTTCCTCGCGCGAGCGCTCACCAAGCTGGCGGTAAGAAGTTTGTTTGCGCTCACCGACGATGTCAAACGCCGCCCCCAACTTCATCTCGACGTTTTCATTCTTCGGCGTGTGCTTGATGCGATCCTCGCCGACCAACACCAGATTGCCCTTGTCTTCGGGTTTGTAGACGCGCATCGTCCCGGCGGGCAAGGCCATTCCCAGTCCCGCTTCCGCGCGATTCTTAAAGCTCAAGTTGACATCGACGTTCTTGCTGCGCGCGCCATCGAAGACGTATGTTTTTTCCACGGCGGTGCGCGTCGACGGAAACAACGAAATCTGCTTTTGCTGCGCTTCTTTCAACGTGGCCGGTCGAGCAAGAGAATAGAGATGGTATTCGAAGAATGGCTGCTCTTCAAACTGCGGCGCCATCGCCATTTCCGCCACCGCGGTTCTTTTGTACAGCGGCTCCACAATGTCTTGCGCGCGATGCACGTCACCGGCAACCAATTGCAGCGATGCGTTCGGATAAGTCGCGCCGGAGTTGTTATCGATGGTCACCCAGGCGCTGAGATCGAGATTGGCGTCATTTGCATCGAGCTTGCCGACGTATTCCACGTGCCAACTCATTCCCGTCGTCAAGTAGGCGACTTCGACGGTTTGCTTTGCCGGGCCGCGATTATCCAATTTCCAAACTAATGTTGGCCGAGTAATCAAACCCGCCGGCAAATTCGGCAATTCGGTAGACAAAATCTCGGCATTGTTGATGATCTTGAGAGCGCCATCATCTCCCTGAATGACCAACTGCCCCATTGAGCTAAGCAATTTACCTTGCACCGTTCCGGCATTCTTGGTGACCAGCTTCACTTGCTCGTCGAGGTATTTGCGCAGCAGTTTATCGGCGCTGACGAGATCGTATTCGAAATTTTGCTCGACGACTTCAAGATCATTGGGATTGGTGACCGATGCGAAGCGCACCGAAGTCGGATCGATGAAGGCGGCGACCTCGCGAAAAGAAAAATCTCCCGCCCCCCGCGGCAGCTCAACCGAGCGGCGATCCACCACCAGAGCCAAATTAGAATTGTAAACCGTAACGCGCACGCCGGCGTCTTGGGCGAGTGTAGCGGAGGAATTCAAACAAACAAGAAAAAATGCCAGTGAGCAAATTATGATTTTTTTCATCTCAATTCTCTTTTGGTTCATTATGAAGATGGAAAAGTGATGAATCTATCGTTTGGATGCATCCAAGATTGTTATTCCCACGAGTTCTTTGCCTTTGTATCTGAGCCGAAATCCGTTTTTTTGCATTTCTGAATCCGTGGCTTTTTGTGGTCTCTTAAAGCTAATGTACAAGACATCGGCTTCCTTGTCGTAGTCAATCCACATTTTCCCGTTAGGGAATTTTAAAAGATGAGGCGTCGCCATCAGTACATCCTCAATGATAGCTTCTTTGCCTGACTTTCTCTTCACAACTCGCATCTCTACCTAATTTCACCATCAAAACTTTCACAAACGGATAGATGAACTCCAACTGATAAAAAATATCCGCTGGGCTTAATCCATCCGCTGGCGCCATAATAACCTCGTGAAAATCCTACTCCGCCAACTGCGCCAGATTCGCCACGACTTTTTCCAGGCTGACTTCCAACTCGCTCTTCTTCTGGCGCTCGCGAGTCACTACTTCTTCCGGCGCTTTGGCAAGAAATTCATGGCTGTGCAGGCGTGCGTTCAAAGATTCCAAAAGTTTTTCCAGACGAACTCGTTCTTTTTCAAGTCGCCCGCGCTCGACTTTCACATCTATGAGACCGGCAAGCGGCACAAAAAGCTCTAAATTTTTCACCACAGCCGAAGCCGCCAGCTTGGGCCGGCGCAAATCCGGGTGGCACTGAATCGAGCTGACGCGCGCCAGATGCTTGAAATAGGCAGCATTGCCGGAAATTAGCTCGACGTGTTGGCCGTTTCCAGAGATCAATACTTCCGCGGTTTTGCTGATCGGAATATTCATTTCCCCGCGAATGTTGCGAATGGCGCTGATCAATTCTTGCAATAAAGCAAAATCACGCTCTGCGGCATCGTCTGTAAACGCCGGCATCGACTGCGGCCATGATGAGATCATGATACTCTCAGATTCGTGGCGGCCAATCTCCTGCCAAATCGCCTCGGTAATGAAAGGCACAAACGGATGCAGCAGTTTCAACAGGCCTTTGAGAATAAACGTTGCGGTCGTTGCCGCCACCTGTCTGGCCGCCGGGTCGTCGCCGTTCAAGCGTGGCTTGATCAATTCGAGATACCAATCGCAGTAGTCGCGCCAAAAGAGGGAGTACGCCGTATCGACAGCTTCTTGAAAATGAAAACTCTCCAGCGCCGTGGCGATTCGCTCGACGCCACGATTGAACCGGCTCAGCATCCAGCGATCCACCAACTCGAAACGTTGCTCGCCGGAAAATTTTTTGATCGTCGCTTCGTTCACCTGCTCAATGACTGCCGGATCAAGATAGCCCGCAAGAAAACGATAAGCATTCCAAACCTTGTTGGTAAAATTGCGACCGATCTCGAAGTCGCGATCCGCCAGATTCACGTCATTGCCTTCGGAAGACAACATCATCAACGAGAAGCGCACCGCGTCGGCGGAATATTTTTCGACCATCACCAGCGGATCGATGCCGTTGCCGCGCGACTTGCTCATCTTCAGGCCTTGCGCGTCGCGCACAATGCCGGTGAAGTAGACGTGGCGGAACGGAATGTCGCCCATGAACTCGATGCCGGCCATGATCATCCGCGCCACCCAGAAGAAGATGATCTCGTGCGCCGTCACCAGCGCATCGCCGGGATAGAAGTATTTCAATTCCGGTTTATCCTCCGGCCAGCCAAACGTGGAGAACGGCCACAGCCACGAGCTGAACCAGGTGTCGAGCACGTCAGGATCCTGCCGCCAATTTTGCGGATCGGGCGGCGGTGCGGTCTCGCAATAAATCTCGCCCGTGGTTTGATGATACCACACCGGAATGCGATGGCCCCACCACAGTTGCCGCGAGATGCACCAATCGCGGATGTTTTCCATCCAGTTGGAATAAACTTTTTCCCAGCGTCTGGGATGAAATTTGATCCGGCCGCTGCGCACCGCCTCCAGCGCCGGTTCGGCCAGCGGCTTCATTTTCACGAACCATTGATCGGACAAATATGGCTCGACAATCGTATCACAGCGGTAGCAACGCCCAAGAGCATGGGTATGATTTTCAACGCGATCTATGAGGCCTTCGCTTTCCAATTGCGCGACGACGTTCTTACGCGCCGCATAGCGATCCAGCCCCGCATACGGCCCGGCGCTCTCGTTCATCGTCGCGTCTTCATTCATCACCAAGATGGGCGTCAAGTTGTGGCGCTGGCCGGTGGCAAAATCGTTTGCATCGTGCGCCGGGGTAATTTTGACTGCGCCGGTGCCAAATTCCTTGTCAACCATCGGGTCGGCGATGATCGGAATGCGCCGTTTCAAAATCGGCAGGATGGCGTGCCTGCCGATGAGCTTGGCGTAGCGCTGATCCTGCGGATGCACCGCCACCGCCACGTCGCCAAGCATGGTTTCCGGACGCGTCGTCGCCACGGTAATGAACTTCTTGCTCTTCTCAATCGGGTACTTGATGTACCAAAGGTGTCCAGTAGTCTCCTTTTGCTCGACTTCTTCGTCGGAAAGCGCCGTGCGGCAGCGCGGGCACCAGTTGATGATGTATTTGCCGCGATAAATCAACCCCTTCTTGTAGAGACGAACAAAAACTTCTGAGACGGCGCGCGACAATCCGTTGTCCATAGTAAAGCGGGTGCGCTCCCAATCGCAGGCGCAGCCGATTTTCTTGAGCTGCTCGATGATGATCGAGCCGTACTTTTCCTTCCATGCCCACACGCGCTCGACGAATTGTTCGCGACCGAGATCGTGGCGGGTTTTCTTCTCGGTTTTGGCAATGTGCCGCTCCACCACGTTTTGCGTGGCAATGCCGGCGTGATCCGTGCCCGGTATCCATTCGGTTTCCAGCCCGCGCATTTTATGGAAGCGAATCAGAATATCCTGATGGGTATTGTTGAAGGCATGGCCCATGTGCAGCCGATCGGTCACATTAGGCGGTGGGATGACGATGGTGTAAGGCGTTTTCTCCGACCGAATGCTGCCGTTGAAGTATTTTTTCTCAAGCCAAAATTGATAGAGCCGATCTTCAACTTCTTTCGGGTTGTATATCTTTTCTAAAGCGCGTTCTGACATACCATCAACTCGCCGATTCGACGGCAAAGTCCTTTTCGTTAGAAGAATAGTGAACTAAATTTCGAGAAATATAATGAAGGACGGTATCAGAGTCAATAAACGAATTGGGGTAAGAGGTTTCTTGTAGAAGCTCGAAAGGGGGCTAAAATACGCCGTCAAGAAGCATTAAGGGGAAAATCCGCCGCCCGCTGGCGAAAACGGCAACTGCGAGATCGCCTGTGCCAATTAAACGGTTAACCTATTCTACCGCCGGCGGCTGGGTGAATCCTTGAGCTTTGAGAATCTCGCGAACTTTCTGTTGCAGCATCTCCAACAGAAAGGGCTTGGCCAAAAAATCGGTGCGTGGTTGAGTCAATGCCACGGCCAGCTTCTCAGAATCTTTGACGCCGGTGAGCATCAGCACCGGAATGTGAGATAGGAGGGCATCTTTGCGGATGGCCTCGAGGGTGTCGAGACCATTCATTTCCGGCATCACCACGTCCAACAAGATCAGGTCTGGGATCTCCTTGCGAATCAGCTTCAGGCCTTCTTCACCGTTGCTCGCCTCGAAAATTTCGTACTTCTCTTTGTGCAACGCATGACGAATCAAGCTGCGGATGGCAGGTTCGTCGTCGATGGTTACGATTTTGGCGTCCATGCCTTCTTTCTATTTGTAAAGTTTCTATTCACGCCGTTCATGGCATGATGATTTACAACGTCAGGCGTCTGTGGATTTTCACACCTCATCTTTCTCCGTTTCAACGAGCTGCCCGCTTGCAGGCTCTGGACAATGCTCATGGGCGAGTAGCCATTGATTTGTTTTCCTGCACGCCCATGCTCTTCATGCTCTCGAGCTTGCCAACGTCCACGCGATCCAGCGCGGTTTTGAGATTGCTCATTTTTACGCCTTTGCCACTGACTTCGACGATGAAACGATCTGCCACAAAAACGTGTATCGAGCCTTCCTGAGAAGAGTTGGTATATTTTTCATAAGCTTTATATCCCTTGTAACGCGCGCTCTTTTCAAAACTATCTTCGGTCTCGCGATCAAAATCTCCGGCCAACGTCCACGCATGGACGCCCGTGGCGACTATTCCTTTTACACTACCCACGTCGGTGAGATCGATGGTCACGTCGCGCTTGCCCCGCCCCCGCTCCGCTTCTGCAAAATTTGAAGGCAGCGGGGCGGAGTCCGTTTCCGTATGTTGTAGCAGCGGGGCGGAGCGGTCGTCCGACCGATAGACGGCGCGGGCGCGGGAAATCTTCATGCCAAGCGCCCCGGATTTTTCGCCTTCTGAATCAACACGCTTCATGTCGGGCAAACTCTCAGGCAGTAGCGCCTTCAATTCTTGAATACTTACCGGCTCAACGATTTGGTCGCTGAGCGCTTGTTTCATTTTTTGAAGAGCATCCTCCATGCTCTCCGCGCCTTCTTCCAAGGCCTTCGACGCTTTATTACCGGCTTCCTTGACTTGGCGCGCGGCTTCTACGGCTTGCTTGGCTGCTTCAACGCGCTTCTTCTCCTCGGCAATTCTGTCGCAGCCCGCAGCAAAAGTGAAACTCGCGCAAAGTATGAGTTCAACGATAGGTTGGCGATTCATTGCACGTCCTCCGCTTCGTCGTCATTCAAGAGCGATATCTTCGCCCTTTTCACTTCCAGGCAGCGCGCAACACCGCGAGTTGTTTGGCCTCGACGAGCGTGGTTTGCCGAAAAATGATAACGCCTTTGGAAGGCGGATCAAGCGCGGTCAAAATCGCCGCGGCAAATTCCTCATCGGAAACCCGATGCTCCTGGCCCAACTCGCTCTGGATGATCGGCAACACCGGTTTCTTCGTCAATATCGCCATGTACTTGACAAATCCGCCAATCCACGCAAGCGGCCGGCCGCGCAACTCGTGATACAGCATCGGTGAAAAAACATCGACGTGGTCCCGCAGCGCCATGACATCTTGTCCAAAAACTCGGGTAATCGCATCGCTCTGTTCGTTGCGCCGCCATGGCACAACAAAGAGGCCCAGGGTTTTTCCCGGCCGCTTCGCAAATCTTTCCTTCGCTTGTTTTACAAAATCGGTGATGACATTTTTTTTATAGTCGTACCAATCGCGCTCATGATGAGTCAGAATCCACGAGGCTTTCTCTGCTGTGGTCAAGGGGCGCCGGGAGAGGCTATCGCGATGCGCAAGAGCGTTGCTATTGTCAGCCAGCATCAACGAATCGACCGACACGGTGTCTTGCGGAATGGCAATGCCGCTGGCCTTCGAAAAATCTGCCAGCGTCGAATCGCAAAAGCACAATTGCTCTAACTGCGGCTGCGGCGCTTCCCAATAGCTCCCGAAACGAATGAAGTCAAGCCAGACGCCATCGTAGCCGGCTTGCAACTTTTGTGAAATCCGGCCGAGAATGCGCGGCCAATACCAGCGCTGGGTTGGACAGATGCCGCTGCCATACTTGGATGGAAGCGGCTCCCCCTCGCTATTGACGGGCCGAAGCTGCGGATAAGTTTTCCAGGCTGAATGACCGCCAAAGACTTGAACGGTTGCATACACTTTGATGCCCGCCGTCCTTAGGCTGTTCATCCGCTCCGGATCGAGTTTATCAGCAAATACGGCATTGATGAAATTTTCTTTCAGAGCCGTCGTCGTGTGCGCCAGCGTGCCGCTGAAAGGCCCATCGGCTTCAAATCCCCAAAGCGCATGAACCTGCTGCGCCCGCGCCTCGGTAATCTTGCCGAGCAAAACAAGGAGAAGGATAAGCGCATGTAACGCAAACCGTCGCATATCAGGCGTTAAGAAGACCTCACAGATAAATCTCTGCGCAAAGTACGAAATATCCGCATGCTAATTTAATTTATTGGTGACAACAAGATAGACCTTCACGGCGATAAGCGCAAGCGATTTCTCGGAAGGAGAAATGCAGCCTTTAGTCAAAAAATTTTGCCGTTACTTCCGCCGGATGCAACGCCCTCCTCCCCGTTCCCTGCACAATCTGCTGCCTACATGAAATTCCTGGCGCGACAATCTGCCATTCGTCACCAGCATCGCGAATCGCCGGAAACAAACGTTGCTCGCCAATCGCCATCGAAATATCGTAATGCTCTTTTTCAAATCCAAACGCTCCGGCCATACCGCAGCAGCCGGAGTTGATCGGCCGCACTTCGGCGCCGGGAATCAGGCGCAGCAGTTGCACCATCTTATCAATACCGACATGCGCTTTCTGGTGACAATGGCCGTGGACGAGCAAGTGGCAAGTGGCAGGTGGCAAGTGAGAAGAGGGAATGGGCGAAGAGCGAAGAGCGTAGGGCGCGGAGCGCAGAGCGATGGGCTTCAATAATTGTTTCAGTTCATCATTAATTTCATCGCGCATCAAAAATTCTTCCCAAAGGAAGCTATGCGCGGCAACGGTTTTCGCTTTTTCTCCTGGTACGAGATCAAGATACTCATCGCGCAAGGTCAGCAGGCAACTGGGTTCGAGGCCGACAATCGGCACACCGGCGGCGACATGAGGATACAGAAGCTGCACGTTTTCTTCGGCAAGGCGGCGTGCGTCGTTGAGCAAGCCTTTTGACAAATGCGGTCGACCGCAGCATTTGTGCTGCGCCAGCTCTATGGAAAATCCAAGGCGTTCGAGTATCGTCACCGCCGCGCGACCAATTTCAGGTTGATGATAGTTGGTGAAGGTGTCAACGAACAGGATGACTTTTTTCAATGACTCGCGTGCAACGGTATGCCCAGATTTTTTTTGAGCGCGCTGATGTTTTTCAAACCATTTCTTAAAAGTTGACGCCGCATAGAGCGGCATTTGCCGGCGGCGATCGATGCCCAAAGTTTTCTCAAGCGCCCATTTCACCGGATAGGCTTGCAGTAGGGGATTCATCCCCTTGGCAAACGGCGCAACCCAGCGATTCACTTCGGCAATGTGACCAAACAGTAAGCTGCGCAGCGGCACGCCATGCGTGCGATGATAATTATTCAGGAATTCATACTTCAACTTCGCCATGTCAACGTTGGTCGGGCACTCGCCTTTGCAACCTTTGCAGGCAAGGCACAGATCGAGAGCATCGTAGAGTCGCTTGTCTTGCAACGCATCCAGCGGCAACATTCCACTGATGGCAGCACGCAGGAGATTGGCGCGGCCACGGGTCGAATGCTCTTCCTCGCGGGTGACCATGAACGACGGGCACATCGTGCCATCGGTCAGCTTGCGGCAGGCACCGTTGCCATTGCACAATTCAACCGCCGCAGCGAAGCCTCCCTCCTGCTTGTAATGAAAAACCGTCGCCGGTTCATGAGCTTGATACGCTTCGCCATAGCGCAGATTTTCATGCATCGCCGGCGCATCGACTATTTTTCCGGGATTAAAAAGATTGTCGGGATCGAAGGCCTTCTTAATTTCCTTGAACGCGCCGTAGATTTCATCGCCGAAGAGACGACGATGCCACTCGCTGCGCGCGAGGCCGTCCCCGTGCTCGCCGCTCATCGCGCCGTTGAATTTCAGAACCAACTCAAGAACCGCTTCGGCGAGATGCCGCATCTTGGCGACTTCTGATTTGAGCTTAAGATTGATTAACGGTCGGATGTGCAAGCAGCCGACGCTGGCGTGCGCGTAAATGCCGGCCTCGGTGTCATGCTCGCGAATGCTGCGCGTGAATTCGTCGATGAACTGCGGCATTTGGCTCACCGGCACTGCCGCATCTTCCACAAAAGCAATCGGCTTGCGATCACCGGGCACGCCGGACAGCAAGCCAAGTCCGGCTTTGCGCACAGTCCACACATTTGCCTGCGCCTCCGAGGTGAGCGCATCCAGCCAGGCGAAACCGATGTGACGCGCTCGCATTTCATCTTTTAATTTTTCCAAACGCCTCAGCAATTCACCTTCATCATCTCCCTGCAATTCGACAATGAGCAGCGCTTTTGGTTCGTCTTGTACAAAAGTCATCTTGCGGCGAAATTCGAGAGTTGCTTTGGTAAGTTGCAAAATCATTTCATCGAGCAGCTCGACCGCCGACGGCTGATGCGGCAGAATGTGCTCGACGGCTTCAAGCGCCGCCATCAGAGAATGAAAATGCCCGATGGTCAAGATACGATGAGTAGGTTTGGGATGGAGTTTGATTTTGGCCTCGGTCACGATACCCAACGTTCCTTCACTGCCGACCAGCAATTCTGCCAAGTTGAAGAGCTTTGCATCGACGAAAGCATCGAGATTGTAGCCGCTGACGCGCCGCATGATTTTCGGGTAGCGATTGAGAATTTCTTCGTGATGGTCTTCTGCCAAGCGTTTTACAGTGGCGAAAAGTTTTTTCTCAAAAACATCAACACGGCAACGCGCTTCAACTTCTTCTGAACTGAGTGATGAAAAAAAATGCTCGCGGCCATCGGCGAGAATCGCGCTGATGCCGAGAATATTCTCTTGAGTTTTTTTGTAAATGATCGAGCGAGCGCCGGCCGAGTTATTTCCCACCATGCCGCCGATGGTGGCGCGATTGCTGGTGGCGGTGTCTGGGCCGAAGAGAAGTTTTTTTGAAGCGAGCGCGGCGTTAAGATGATCGAGAACGACCCCGGGCTGGATCCGCGCCCAATTTTCCTCAACGTTGATTTCCAAGATTTGATCAAGATGGCGGCTGAAGTCAATGACCAGAGCGCGGCCGACGGTTTGGCCGGCGAGGCTGGTGCCGGAGCCGCGTGGCAAGAGGGGAATTTTATTTTTCAGCGCAATTTCACAAACGGCGAGAACATCTTCGGTGGATTTCGGAATCACTACGCCGAGTGGCTCGATTTGGTAAATGCTGGCATCGGTGCTATAGAGAATTCGGCTAAATTTATCGCAGCGCAATTCTCCACGAATGCTGCGGCGGATTTCTTCCTGAACCTCGCGTTTGATTTCATCATCCTGATGGGGCATGATCATTTTCAAAAAAAAGGTAGACCTGGTTTGATCTACCCGAATCGAGCGAGCGATCTTCAAAGCTCATGGCATTAGCCGACAATGCAACGGCCAAGCCGTTGCAGAAACTTTTTGGTTTGGGAAAATGCCATGACTTATGCAGCCGGAAGCGGGCCGGCAGCAACGAGTTTCTTGCGTTTTGAATCTACGACAAGATTCAGGCCCTCGAGACTTCTGGCGCCCAAAAGAAGTAAATCGCCTTTTTCAGCAAACACGACTTCGTCAACGGTAAAATATTTGTCGAGTCGAATTATCGCAAAGCCAACACTACGCGTGACTCTTTGTCCATTGGCCATTACAAAAAGTAGATCTTTCTTTTCTCGGTGAACGCCGAGCTTATCGAGAATTGTTTCTGAAACCCACGTGTATTCACTGCCAGTGTCAACCAACATCCTAGAGATGACTGTGGATTTGCTGCGATTGACGATATTCTCAATCTTGCACCTTGTATAAAAAGTGCCCATCACATCCTCCTGTCATTTCATCCATTCTTCCAGCGACTCGCCGCGCAAGCGCACAATCCGCTCGATGGCCTCGCCGATTTTATTGTTCGGCGTCGAAGCGCCGGCGGTCAAACCGATGTGCACTTCGCCCGCCGGTAGCCAATCATGCGTAATCACCTCTTCATGCTGCATCACCGGTTGATGGCGAATAGCCTCTAAACCTAAAACGCATGCGGCATCATCTATATGAAACGTCCCCTGATGTTCGCTGGCAATTTCTGCGAGATGTGTGGTGTTGCTGCTGTTGTACCCGCCGATGATGAGCATCACGTCGAGATTTTTCTTCACCAACTCGATGACCGCATCCTGCCGCTCTTGGGTGGCGCTGCAAATCGTGTCAAAAGTACGGAAATGCTGGTCAATATTTGCTTCACCAAACTGCTCGGCTATCGCCCGGCACAAACGGCCGGCTATGGCCAACGATTCGCTGCTGAGCATGGTGGTTTGATTGGCCACGCCGATTTTTTGCAGATGCTTCTCCGGATCGAAATCCGCCGAGATGCTGTTACAAAAAACGTTCAGGAAATCCGCCTTCGACAAACGGCCGGCAAGAAAATCGCAAGCTATTTCGGCCTGCGCCATGTCGCGAACCACCAGGTAATGCCCGCCGGCATATTTCGTGGCTTGGCTGCTCGTGGCCTTGGTCTCTTCATGAGAATATTTTCCGTGAATGACCGAGGTGAATCCATCGCGGGCGTATTGCTCGACGCGTTTCCACACATTCAGCACCGAGCCGCACGTCGTGTCGACCAAGATGCATCCAAGGGACGATAGCTTTTTTAGGTCCTCATGCGCGACGCCGAACGCCGGTAGAATCACAACGTCTTCCGGTGTGAGCTGCTCATAGCCTTGGGTTTCCGCATATTGCCCGAAAAGAAAACGAATGCCCATGTCCATCATGCGGCGATTGACGTGCGGATTGTGAATGATTTCGCCGGTGAGAAAGATACGGCGGTCGGGAAATTTTTCACGAGTCTGATAAGCGTAATCGACGGCGCGGTCGACGCCATAGCAAAACCCAAACTCTTTGGCCAAATGAAAATGCAACGAACCAACGCGCCGCGTGTGTCCGTTGGTGCGAATGTATTCGACGATCTCGCTGTGATAGTCGCGCGCAAGCTGGCCCTTTACTTGTGTGCCAAGTCCGAGGCCTTTATTATAGAAAGCGCCCGGTGGTGTATTAACTTCGATGGTTGACATGATTTCTCTCGTTTTGAATATTCTTTTTCGTACAAGATAAGCATTTTACCGTCATTAGCAAAGCGGCGCGAACAACTCGCCATGTTTCACTTGTGATATTTTTCGCCGCGCAGAATGCTAAAAGCGCGATACGCTTGTTCGAGCAACACCACACGCGCCATCTCATGCGGCAACGTCATGGCGGAGAGCGAAAGCCGCAAGTCTGAGCGAAGATCCGGCGCCACCCCAGCCGGGCCGCCGACGATGAATTGCCAAACTCGCCGGCCTTTTTCTATTTCTCTTCCGATGAACGCTGCTAACTGCTCGCTGGTCATTTGCTTTCCTGCTCGATCGAGCAGCACTACGAATGCGCCATCGCGGAGATGGCGAGCTATTTCTTGTGACTCATCTTTTAAAGCTCTCTGCTCGTTCCGGTCGCGTCCGTACAAATCACGTGTTTCGATAACCTCCAGCTTCACGTAGCGCCGCAGTCGGCGAATGTACTCCTCCGCCGCCTCTTGCCAAAAGGCCTGGCGCAATTTGCCGACAGCGACGATCTGCATCTGAATGGGATAAACCGGCACAACGCCTCGCTCTTTTTTGCTGTACAAATGTTGCAAAAAACTTTCGCCCATGCAAGCAGATTCTTCGGTTCGCGGCTCGGCAAGTCGCCATGAAGATGCTTGCTTTTGACGGAGAAGTTGATTTACTTTTCCTGAGAAACTCGCGCTTTCTTGGTATGTACAACACTCACCCTCGAATCCGGAATAATCAACTTATCAGGTACTCAAAAATTTTAGGAGAGTGTAGCATGAAAAAGCTATTGCCCGTGCTGGTGCTGTTGCTCACCAGTTCCCTTGCGCTCGGACAAGGCGTGAATCCAAATCTGAATGCGGGCTCGACCGCCTTGCTCTTTACCTTTGACGGCTTTTCCACTTTGCGAGCCGGAAGCTTCGAAGGCGGCGTCGGCGCCAAGTATTATCTCAGCCCCAAAATGGCAGTGCGCGGCGCGCTGCTCTTTGCCAATGCCAGTGAAGACATTCCGGTCAATCCGCCAGCCGGCCAGACCGGCCAAGATGGCGAACAGTCGGCTACTCAATTCGGCGTTTCAGCCGCGCTGGAGTTGCACCTCAGTTCAAAACGCGCGAGCCCTTATATCGGCGGCGGCATCGGCTTTTCAACAACCTCGACGGAGACCAAAAGCCCGGTTATCGGCGCTTCAACCAATCAAGTGACCGTCGAAAATGATGACGTCGGAGAGGTTGTCAACGGTGTAACTTACCTCGGAGGGAACACCCTCAGCTTGTTTGCATTGGCGGGAGTGGAGTTTTTCCTCTTCAATGAAGTGAGCCTGGGCGCCGAATATCGTTTAGGCATCGACAAGCTGTCCAGGGCCGACCAGAAAATCACTTCGGGCAATCAAACGCAAACCACCAAGGTCGGCGGCGGCAGCAATCTTGGCATCACCAACAGCGGCCTGCTGACTCTATCGGTTTACTTTTAATTGCTCCCTTTTGATTGACCAGGGCGCTCCGCTATCATGGGGAGCGCCTTTTTTACATGGCGTAATCCCCGCGCTTTGTGATTGCTTGAAGCTGATGTTGATGATTCGCGCCGCTGAAGGCGACTTGGCCTGTCTCGGCAGCCCGCAAGTGTCGATGCCGATTCTGCTCACCCCCGCTCCGTTTCCATAGCTTTTTTATGAAGCGGGACGGAGCCTGCATCGGTTTGTTGATTGGCATCGGCTTATTTGCCGGTTTCTTCCCCGCGCGCCGCGCGGCCAGTCTGGATCCAGTGGAGTCGTTGAGGTATGAGTGAGAATCCTTTTAGCCACTAATTCTGGTTATCCACCTTTCTTCAATTGGCCCCAAATCTTATGAATCAAAGCATCGGCTATCCAAATGTCATCTCTCTTCAGCAATGCATCGAACACCGCATCAACTTCAGATTCACTCAAAACGCCTTTACGAAAAGCCTCGACTAAAACGCCAAGTGTCCCTTTTACTTTGAGATTGAGCTTCTGCGCTGCATTACGCGCCATCATGTCATCAAGCAAAACGCAATCGGCATTTTCCATGATAGCAAGCGTAATTGCATGGCGTTCTCCACGATCGATAGGCAGCGCCAAAACGGTTTGAGAGAGATTTTGTTCATCAACCTTCACAACGCGAAGCTGTTGGCGCGTAATGGCCATTTGAATGGTTATTGCATCCGACTCGCCGCGCGCTAAACCATCAACTACAGCTTCTTCATAAACTGCAGAAGGAAGCGATGTTTCTTCATAAAGTGAATGAAGCAAATGAATCTGTCCGACCTTGGCAAGCGCCATCAGCGGACCGGAGTTACTGACGACTTTCACGCCAACTCTTCCCGCGCCATTTCTTCAGACCAACGAGGCTGTACGCCGGCGGCACGCGCTTGTCGAATCATTTCTTCTTTAGAGATGCCTGCCACTTCTGACGCTCGCCCAAAAGAAACGAGGCCGCGGGAATAGAGCAAAAGCGCTTCCTGTATTTTCAGTTGCTGGAGTCCTAACAATACCAACTCTTGGAGCTTATCTCTATAAGGTTGAAGCTTTTCGGCGGTTGCCTCGGAAATTTCAAGGGTGAATTTTTCCATAAGAGTACTCCTGCAAAGGCTGCATTGCGGCTTTTGGGATTTGAAGTTATCCTGCCATTTTAAGTTGAAGCTGTGCGCAAATATACATTGAGAGTCGACAAAAAGCAAGGCGCAAGCACGTGCTCGCGCAATTTCTGTTTGAGTCGGTGTTGATTTGCGTCACCGGCGGCCTGGTGGGATTTGGCATCAGCATGATGCTGATCAAACTGGTCGGCATGATGCCCGCGCAGGAAGGCGCGATGGCCTACTTCGGCAGGCCGCAAGTTTCAATGCCGATTCTGCTCACCCCGCTCCGTTTCCATAGCTTTTTATGAAGCGGGACGGAGCCTGCATCGGTTTGTTGATTGGCATCGGCTTATTTGCCGGTTTCTTCCCCGCGCGCAAAGCGGCGAGCTTGGCTCCGGTGGAGTCGTTGAGGTATGAGTGAGAGGCTTAGATCATGGCTTGAAGTCGAGGTTTGCAGATTTAAGGAAATTTATTCTATTGGCTTTTCTTTTGACATTATGCAGCGATGACTTTTTCCATCGAAGGGTTTACGACAGAAAATTGACTGAACGTCGTCGTATCGACTTCGATGAAGCGGCGAACAGGATCGGAAAGCAGGATTTGCTTTACCGTTTGCGCCAAGTCGTGGGGAAGATTCGATGCATCATTCAGCGGAATGGTCGGTAACGCTTTTAGTCTCGAATAATCAATCATCGTAAGCCCCAGCGGCTCACCGGACTGGCCATCAAAGCGCAACAAAACATTATCGTGCAAATTGAAACCAACCCCCTTTCTCCCTTCCTGTCCGAACGTCACGTACAAAATATCATCTTCCCGTTGATAATGCAGGATAATTCTTTCTGCCTTCATGACCTCACCTAATCAAAAGAGATTTTGATATGCTGTCAACACGAAGTTATTTGCTTCTTCGCGTCCCTGATCATCGACAAGATGGGCAAACTTTACGACTACAACGACATGGTTGTTCGGCGCAAATAGATCGCGAAAAGATTTAGCGTAAAAGTATTTGTTTGGATCCAGTTCGTCTTGCTTTCGCTTTCCCCTCCGAAGCGTTTCGCGCACATGCTGTTTATAGCCAACCATGTCCGGATGTTCAAAGCAAATATGCTCCCTCCTTTCATCGGTGATATAGATTTCATTGCCATAAGGATCCCGAACGTTTTCTTTTGCCACCGATTCCCCTCCGAATTTGCAAAACAAATATAGCACTCCGTTGGTCAATTGCAAAGTTTTTCTCTGGTACGCGATAATCGCGTTGTCAAGTAATTTTTGCTTGTTTAGGAGAAATTTCTACCTCAATAAAAACCCCTCACCCCGTCACAAAATCCTTATCATGCGCCTACGCTTCAGCGGTTTCCTTGGAGACCACGTCGATGCGGAAGAGCTGGCGCAGCGTCATGTCGATCGTCTGCATGCCGAGCGCACCGCCGGTTTGGATGGCTAAGGAGATTTGGTGGGATTTGCCTTCGCGGGTACGCTTGTGATATCTTACTTTTTCACTTTGTAGTTAGGCAACCAATCGAGGAAATTTTGCATATATTCTGAATGAACGGTTTCCAAGAATAGGGTCAATCGTTTCAGCATTTCCTGAAAGGCGATATCGTCCGTCACTAAAATCCCTGAATGTTGCTTTCCGTCTGATAATACTCTCTCTGAAGCTGCACAAAATGTCGCGTGTTGCGGTTAGAACGACTCGACCATGGCGTGTACTATATTCTAATTGCTCATCATCCTTCTTTCCTCTCATGCCCGCTTCATGCGCACTGATGACATCATACCCTCTGCTTCTGAGAACACGTGCCAACTTGTAAGTAAGATCCTCGTCTACGTATAGCTTTATTTTCGCCATGGATCACTTTTGGTTTTTCGTTGCCAATGCTCAATGTCATTCGCAGCAATCAGCCGATCCACTTCTCTCTTATTCTCATAGTAGTATGACAGCGCATCAAAAACCTGCGCATGGTTGATGTGGGGATATTCACCAATGATTTCATCAACAGTGTATCCTCGCTTTTCAAGGTTGGCGATCAGGCTAACCGTTATGCGAGTATTACGAATGACCGGTTCACCACCGCAGACCCCCTTTTTCCTTTCAATATAAGGATGGTTTTTGGCTTTCTTTGTTCTGACATCTTTGGAAGTTATTGTCACCATACTCTACCTCGTTTAGAATAGAAGTAAAGGAAAACAAATATGAGTCATACCTTTCTTACGAAGGGAATAATTTGATCGTGACAGAAAATTGTGATCAAATATACTCTAGAGATTCACAAAATGCAAGATGAAGATACGGTTGAGGATATTGGCTCATAGAGTGAGGGATCGCGAAAACCAAACGGCCTGTCTCGGCAGCAACGAAAAAAATGACCTGGAAATCAGATCACTCTCACCTCCACTACCTCCCCCACCTCCGTCAATAAGACAGCAGACCTCACCTCATCTCCCGGCCACATCGCCTCCACCGCCGTAATATACGCCGCCAGTTGCTTGGCAAATCCCTGCTCTTTGATCAC
>Ga0247727_10008994_pt1 | contig 18305 bp, 14 predicted proteins | sample WisWelCaveWW1625_FD_202498 | JGI IMG/M metagenome (GOLD analysis project Ga0247727, IMG submission 202498) | Biofilm microbial communities from Wishing Well Cave, Virginia, United States - WW16-25 | ecosystem: Environmental > Aquatic > Deep subsurface > Groundwater > Cave microbial mat | place... | reverse complement strand
CCACTTTTTGGAGGCGCGCCGGCAATTCTTTTTTGATCTGTTCTTCGAACTGCTCGTGGCTGGGAAAGTCCATGCCGCGTTCCTGGCCCTTTTCCTTGAGCACGGCGCTGTAGGCCATCTTCCATTTTACGTCGCGGATGAGGATCCGCTGCCATTCTGTACCCAGGCGCCGCTCGGTGGTATGGCGCGAGGTCTTCCATCCCCGTACCTGTTCAAGTAAGGACCAATCGGTCAGCGTGAGGTACTCGTCCATCTTCTTGCGAGGATCGTGGGGAAACAGAAGCTTCATGGTATCGCCGAAGATGTCACGGAGGTGGATGTCGATCGCGCGCGTGGTCCGGTGATAGTAGACGTTGGAATAAAGATACATGCGGGTATTGAGGAACATTTGCAGGGCAGGAAGGCCCGTCTTATGAATCGTAAACCCCTTGTCCGTGATGATCGTGTAATGAATGAGTCTGGATAGATCGACCGGGCCAACCGCCACACCACACATATAGGAGTCGCGCAGGACATAGTCGAGATTGTCTGCGGTATAGCTGCCGGAAATGACTGGTTGGAGCATGTTGAGCCATCGCGGAATGCGGGAGTTGTCTTTGCCCTTTTCCTTGAGAATGACATGCGCGATCTGATCGGGGTTGAGTTCTTCGCCTTTGGCAAAGGGGCCTGACGGGCTGCGCCGGATCTTGCTGATGATCGGGCCGAGATGGTCGCGGATGATGATCTGCCCGAGTTTTTCGTGACTGGCATGGAAGGCGTGTAAGTGGTTGTCGTCGAAGAAATGGCAGAAGGGGCCGTGGCCGATGTCGTGTACGAGCGCTGTGACGCGGAGAAATTCTTCGACAAAGTTCGCCGACGGGACATCCTTGACCGCTTTCTTGAGAAACGGATAGAGATGCCGTGCAAAACGGCCTGCCACATGCATGGTGCCGAGCGAGTGGACGAAGCGGGTGTGTTCTGCTGAAGGGTATACCCAACGGGCGCTTTGGAGTTGATAGATGTATCGGAGGCGCTGGACCCAGGGGGAGTCGATCAGATCCTTTTCCGTCCGTTCGTGCGGGTCCGCGGTGGAGAAGGGTACGGTGAAGGAGACGTATTGGTGGATCGGATCGGCGATCAACGCCGATCCATCATATGGAGCATTGGATTGATGACTGAATTGAGACATGGTGGACGATCATCTTAGCGTATGTCTTGAGGGGGCGGCAATGGCTACTGCGGCGAACGAGATGCCGGTATCTGCGTCGTTCTCGGCCCCAAGAAATCCTCGTGTATCGCAGAGAATACGCCTCCGGTTTCTTGGAACCTGCGGCCTTGCATCTGCCGGCAGCTTGTTCGCCTCGCAACGAAACAATCGCCAATGCCTGACTCAAGCGAGACAGACAAGACTGGCGGGGAAAGCGCGACTGGCAGGACAGGACTCACACGTCACGCGACTCTCGCTCCTCGCGCTTGTCGCGCACCATTTCGAGATTTTGCGACGAATCGTCATGAATAATGCGGGCTAGTGGGTGCGATTGCCGATATTTGGCCACAAAAAAGTAGGCGAGCGGATAGGCGAGTGCCGCACCGAGGAGGCTCAATACAAATCCGCCAAGAAAGAAGGGCATGGCGTAGGGCATGACTTGTTCATAGATCGCGCCGAAACTCACATCATGCCAGTCGAAGGAGGGGCTGTCCGATCGGCCGAGCAAGAGCGCACCGACCCAGTACGTGGCACCGAGGATAGGGACCAGGGTCCAGGGATTGTTGATAAAAGCGCCTGCCATGAGCGCGAGAAAGTTGAGGCCCAATGCCCAGGCGCAGAAGATCACCATGACGGTGTGTAATCCGTAGGCCGGGGAAAAGCCAATGAAGACTCCGATGGCGAAGGCCAGCGCAGTTCGCTGCGGCGATTCCTGCAAGTGGAGGACCTGTTTCAGGAGCGATCGAAATGAAGGGATCGTGGCCATGGCCGTTGTGGGTGACGCTGGTTATTTGAAATGTTCGTAACTGGTGTTCGCCAACCGGTGACGCCTGCCGTGAAGGGACATGGTCTGTATCCTGAAGCGAAGGGGGTGAATTTTCCCAATGCAGGTCAGGGAGAATCCTCGCTTGAGGGCTGCCCGTTCGAGTCGCAGGCGTTGTCGTGGTGATACGGTAAAGAGCAATTCATAATCCTCGCCTCCGGTCAGCGCGAGGTCCACCGGGTCGAGCTTTCGGGATGCTGCATAGGCGCGACAGGCCGGCGATAACGGGAGCGCGTCCAGATCGAGGTCCGCCCCGACATGGCTTTCCTTGCAGATGTGGCGGAGGTCGCCGGAGAGGCCGTCTGAAATATCAATCGCGGAGGTCGCGAAGCGATGGGAACTGAGCCACTGGCCTTCTGCGACGCGCGCGGCTGGACGCAGGTGCCGTCCGATCAGAAATTGCCGGTACCTGCTGGAAAGTGTCGCGGCCCATGGGTGGCGTTTCGTACGGGCCGGCGGTTCGTTCAAGAGTCTCATGCCAGCCAATGCGTCGCCGATTGTGCCGGTCACGTAGAGGAGATCCCCGATTCGTGCACCGCGTCGAAACAGGGCCTCGTGTGGAGGGACCATCCCGATCAGCGTCACGCTGAGAAACCATCCGCCGCTTGAAGCCGATGTATCTCCGCCGATGAGTTCTACGTGGTGCGGGCTGCAGGCGGCCATCATCCCTTGGTACAGCTGATAAACGTGGCGGCTGGTGCCGGTGCGGGGAATGGCCAAGGCGACGAGCAGATGCTGCGGAGTGCCTCCCATCGCCGCGATATCGCTGAGATTCGCTGCTGCCGCGCGGAAGCCGATATCAACCATCGTGGCGGTCCGGAGGTCGAAGTGGACCCCTTCTGTTAAGAGGTCGGTCGTCAGTACCGTCCATTGGCCGGCCCGTGACATGATGACGGCGGCATCGTCGCCAATCCCTTGAATCACCGAGGAAGATCGGCGGCCATGGCGCCGGTGGAGAGCTCGAATGAGATCGAATTCGTGGATCGTGGGACGGGCCTTCGTACGAACCATGGACGCCATGCTAGCAGGTTCCCGAACAATCATTCTGAGTTATTGTGAAATCAACGACCAGCAGATCCTAGCCCGCATCATTCACGGAGGCTTCTTCTGCAACCGCCGATATGTCGCTCTTGCGCGTGAAAGGTCGTTCGTGAATCGTGAAGCGCAGGACAGAATGAGTGTGTCTGTATCGTCGCATGCGAGATACGAGATACGCTTCACAAGGAACGCGCTTTCGGGCGATTTCGCGACGAACCGTCATGAATAATGTGGGATAGGAGGCGTTGCCGTGCTGGTTGCATGCACCGGCAGGGAGCGAGCGGCTCGCCCTGTCTTCGCCCGCGTGGCGTGTTTTCTTGAGTGTGGCTGCGGCTGGTGGGGCTTGCCCGTTGGACGTGTGGATTTCGAGCCCCGTCGGAGAGCCACTTTCATCACATTATCCATCGTGTCGGCAAAGACGAGGTGGATGTCCTTCAAAATGTGCTTGGGAATCTCGTCGAGATCCTTCTTGTTTCGTTTCGGAAGGATCACGGTGGTGAGTTTGGCCCGTTTGGCCGCCAAAAGTTTTTCCTTCAATCCTCCGATGGGGAGGACTCGGCCTCGGAGGGTGATCTCGCCTGTCATCGCCAGGTCGCGGCGTACCGGGATTTGCGACAACGTCGATGCAATGGCGATGGCCATGGTAATACCCGCCGACGGCCCGTCCTTCGGAATCGCTCCAGCCGGTACATGGATGTGGAGATCCTGAGTGGTGAACACGTCGGGATTGATGCCGAGGGTGCGCTCCCGCGACCGGACGTAGCTCAAGGCTGCTTGCGCGGACTCTTTCATGACGTCGCCCAGTTGGCCGGTGAGAGTCAATTGTCCCTTGCCCTTCATCGCCGTGGCCTCGATGTAGAGCACATCGCCGCCGGACTCCGTCCAGGCTAATCCCGTTGCCACGCCGACTTCGTCCATCTTCAATTCCTCTTCGGGCACGAACTTAGGGACGCCGAGATATTTGTGCAGGTTGGCGAGATTGATGGGGAACCCTACGCCTTTGCCTTCCGCCACTTTCTTTGCCACCTTGCGCATGACGTTGGCGATCTCGCGCTCGAGGTTCCTGACACCGGCTTCTCGCGTATAGTTGGTGATGATTTGACGCACCGCCGGCTCGGCGATGCGGACATGCTTCTCGGTGATACCGTGTTCGTTGAGTTGCCGAGGGATCAGGTATTTCTGGGCGATGCCCAACTTTTCTTCTTCGGTATAGCCGGGGATCCCGATCACTTCCATCCGGTCGCGCAAGGCGGGCAAAATTGGGTCGATCAGATTTGCCGTCGTAATGAACATCACTCCGGTCAGGTCGAAGGGCACGCCCAGGTAGTGGTCCGTAAACGAGTTGTTCTGTTCCGGGTCGAGCACTTCGAGCAAGGCTGCAGAGGGATCGCCGCGAAAATCCATCCCGACCTTGTCGACTTCGTCCAGCATGAAGACCGGGTTGTTGGTGCCGGCTTGTTTCATCCCTTGAATGATGCGGCCGGGGAGCGCGCCGACGTAGGTGCGTCGATGACCGCGGATCTCGGCCTCATCACGGACGCCGCCGAGACTGATGCGGACAAATTCGCGACCGAGGGCGCGGGCGATCGACTTTCCGAGCGAGGTCTTACCGACGCCAGGGGGTCCGACGAAGCAGAGAATCGGACCCTTCATTTTGTCTTTGAGCTTCCGTACGGCGAGATACTCAAGGATCCGTTCCTTCACTTTCTCCAGATCGTAGTGGTCCTCGTTGAGCACTTTGGCGGCGGCTTTGAGGTCGAGGTTGTCCTTGGACTTCTTGGACCAGGGCAACTCCACGATCCACTCGATATAGGTCCTGACGGTCGCAGACTCGGCGGTATCCGGGTGCATCTTCTCAAGGCGTTTTAGCTGCTTTTCGGTTTCTTTCAGCACCTTCTCAGGCATCTTCAGTTCTACGATCCGCTTGCGAAACTCAGTGATTTCTTCCGCGCGCTCGTCGAGCTCGCCCAGCTCTTTTTGAATAGCTTTGAGTTGCTCGCGCAGGAAATATTCGCGTTGGGTTTTGTCCATCTCCCCTTTGGCTTGCGCTTGAATCTTCTGTTGCATGGAGAGGACTTCGATCTCCTTGCCGAGGATCTCGCTGACGTGCCGGAGGCGCTTGATCGGATCAATGACCTCCAGGACTGCCTGGGTGACTTCGACCTTGAGGCCAAGATTGGACGCTACCATGTCGGCAAGTCGTCCGGGGTCTTCGAGATTCTCGATGACGATCATCACGTCCGGGATCAAGACTTTGCCGAGACTCACGATCCGTTCGATCTGTTCCTTGACCGTCCGCATGGCGGCTTCGGTTTCAAGGGCGGCACTGGCCGGCTTGTGTTCGGTGAGTTTGTCGATGCGCACGGAATAATAGGGCTCAGTCTGAATGTAGCCCTCAATCTTGGCTTTTGAGAGCCCCTGCACGAGAATTTTGATGCGTTCATCGGGCAATTTCAGCATCCGCATGATGATGCCGACCGTGCCGATGGTATGGATATCCTCCGGTGATGGATTCTCGACGTCCAAGGCCTTTTGCGTCGACAGGAAGATCATTCGATTGCCGGCTAACGCGGCTTCAATCGCTTTGATCGACATCTCTCGCCCGACAAACAAGGGGAGGACCATGTAGGGGAAGACGACGATGTCTCGGACCGGCAACAGCGGAAGCTGGTCGGGGATTTCGACGTTCTGGGGTGGCTGTAAGTCTTGTTCGATCGGGTCGTTCATCGGTGTGGTCTCACTGTTGTGCTCAGTGGTGAATGAGATATGAAGTCGTGCCTTCGTTGAGTGCCGTGACTAGGCATTTCGTGATCGTGTCGTGCGGCGCTTTCTGGAAGGCCGCATCCGATTTTGAAGATAGTCGCTGAAGTCTGGACCCAGGGAGGGGTTCTTGAGTGCGAATTCGACGGTCGCAATAAGAAATCCTAACTTGTCCCCGGCATCATATCGCTGTCCCTGTACCTCCAGCGCATACATCGGTGACTTCTTTGCCAACTCCCGAAGTGCGTCGGTCAATTGGATCTCGCCATTTTTACCGGGCTGGGTCTTTCGCAGGATGGGGAAAATCTCCGGTGGCAGGACGTAGCGACCAATGACTGCCAAATTGGACTGGGCTTCGGCCGGCGCCGGCTTCTCAATGAGGCCCTCGACTCGATGCAACCCCGCTGCAATGGCTCGAGGCGAGACGATCCCATAGCGGTTGACGTCATGGTGGGGCACTTCCTGCACGCCGAGGACCGCACCCTGTCGTTTCTTGTAGGCATGAATAAGTTGTGCGAGGCCAGGGACCGGGGCATCGATGATTTCGTCGCCGAGAATGACCGCAAAGGGTTCGTCACCGATCAGCCGTTGGGCGCAGAGGACCGCATGGCCGAGTCCGAGGGCTTCCGACTGACGGACGTAGCAGAAATTTGCGAGCGTGGAGATGTGCCGCATCTGGTTCAGGAGCTGCGCCTTGCCGCTGCCCTTGAGATTTTCTTCCAACTCGACAGATCGGTCGAAATGATCCTCGATCGCGCGTTTGCCCCGTCCGGTGATGATGATAATGTCTTCGATTCCGGAGGCGACCGCTTCTTCCACGGCATATTGAATCAGTGGTTTGTCGACGAGCGGCAACATTTCTTTGGGAGACGCTTTCGTCGCGGGAAGGAAGCGAGTGCCAAGGCCAGCGGCGGGCATCACGGCTTTGCGCACTTCGAATCGTGACATGATTCGATACTATGTGATGGGGTAGGCGATGTCAAGAAATGCAGGAGCTTAGCCCGCATTACTCATGAATGTTTCGGCTGCACGTGCAGATGCCTTGCTCAAACGAGACTGGCGAGACTTGCTGAAAAGGCGCGATCCGATGTTCGAAATTTCGAGTTCGAAGTTCCGAAAACCTCAAACTTCGGACCTCGAACCGTCGTCCGTCTCGCCCATTCCGCGAGTCCGTTCCTTGCGCCTGACGCGCCCCGCCCCGCCGGTTTGCGAGAACCTTGCGCGAATAATGTGGGTTGTCAGCTTTACATTCAAATACTTGCCCAATATAATTCGGAAGTTTTGCACGCATGCCGTGAGGGATGCGTGTACGCTGACCGCCTGGGCCGTTCACGTCAGCAACCTCCTCTGCTGCCATCATCATACGCGCCCCGGATGCATCGTGTGTGATTGAGCTAGAGGTGCAGGGTGTACGGTCACGGCCAATGTTAGGGTTACCCATGATGTCGGTATTATCTTCCTCTCCTTTTTTTGGAACTCAGATTCGGTGAGGGGAACTTGCTGTTCAGCCGGGACTCGTTGGCTCTTTGTCATGGTGCTCGTCACCCTGGCCTGCGGCGTGCCGCCGGTGCTCGCGGTCGCTGTGGAGCAGGCCGGAGTCAAAGTGACGACGATTGAGATTCGAGGGAACAGGCGGGTCGAGTTACCGGCGATTGCCGGCCGATTAACGTTGAAACCCGGCGATCCCTACACCCCTGAGAATGTCCGCGGACAAATCAAAATTCTCTACGAGACCGGGTTCTTTGAAGAGGTGCAGGTGGAGACGGAATCGGGAGCGGGTGGGGTATCCCTGGCTTTTCTGGTCCGTGAGAAACCGTTTATCACCGAGATCGTGTTCGATGGGAATACAGCGCTAAGCGACGATAAGCTCAAAGAGAAGATCACGATCAAAAGCCAGGCCTTTCTCGATCAGCTGCAGGCCAAAGAGAGTGCGGAGAAGATTCGCCTGGCCTACCAGGGGGATGGCTACTTCAATTGCCGGGTGATCCCGATCGTGCAGACATTGGACGAGGATCGGAAGCGCCTGACGTTTTTTGTGAAAGAAGGGGAGAAGGCGCGTGTCAAAACGGTCAATTTTGAGGGCCTGCACGCAGCGACGAAAGGCGAGATGTTTCGGGTGATGGCGACGCGGGAATGGATTCCCTGGCATGGTCTGATCACACAGCTGAAGTTGCCGTCGTTTTTCTCGGACGCCGGCGTCCTGAAGCGGGAAGAAATGAACAATGACGTCGAGCGGATCAAAGAGATCTTGCTCAACAAAGGCTATTTAAACGTCCGGGTCGGGTTGCCGACTGTGGAGCTCAGCGAGGAGAAGAAATGGTTCGTCGTGACGTACACGGTGATGGAAGGGGAGCCGTTCACCATCGGCGAAATCGGATTCCGCGGGAATACGGTGTTCGAAGATCCGGAGCTTCGCCAGGGGCTCAAGATGAAGGAAGGGGAAATTTTTCAGCGTCAGAAACTCCGTGACGAGATTACGCGGTTGAACGATCTCTATGGGAGCCGGGGCTATTCGTTTGCCGATGTCTCGCCCAATGTGACTCCGAACATGGAGGACCGGACCGCAAACATCATTCTGACCATCAAGGAAGGGGAGATGATGCGGATCCGTCAGATCAACATCAATGGGAACGAGAAGACCAAGGACAACGTGATTCGTCGTGAAATCCGTGTCGATGAACAGGATGTCATCGATACCCCCGCGTTGAAGCGGAGTTTTCAGCGTCTCAATAACTTGAACTTTTTCGAGACGGTGGAAATCCTCCCGGCGCAAGTGGCTGTGGATAAGGTCGATCTGAATGTTCGCGTGAAAGAAAAGCCGACCGGCCAGTTCAGCATCGGCGGCGGATTCAGCACGTTGGACAGGGTGGTCGCGATCGCCGATATTACGGAGGGAAACCTCGGTGGGAATGGCTGGATGGGACGAATCCGCGGTCAGTTGGGCCAGCAGCGGCAAATAGGGTTGCTCACGTTTCGTAACCCCTATGTGAACGACTCCTTGACATCGATGCAGCTGGACATCTACCGCACTGCGACGAACTACATCACCTATTTTGAGACGAAATCCGGTGCCAGCGTAACGTTAGGCCGATATCTCTCTGAGTATACCTCCGGGAGCGTGAGCCTGTTTGCGGAGGAGTTGAATTTCAAAAATCCGGCGGCAGGCATTTGTCCGAATCGATTTCCTCTTGTATGTAGTCAACTTGGAAATCAGTCGACAACCGGGTTCCGGACCTCGCTGGCTCGCGACACGAGAGACTACTATATGGATCCTCGCACCGGTTGGCGAGCCTCTGTGGGCTTCGACTTGGGGACGCCCTACCTGGGCGGGAGCAATAACTTCTATAAATATTATCTGGATGTTATTAAATATACGCCGCTGCCTTACGATACGCGGTTTGCGGTCCGCGCTCGCTATGGCGCCGCAGTCGGCATCGAGGGGAACCCCATTCCATTGACCGAACGATATTTTGTCGGTGGCATCAATACGATGCGCGGGTTCAAGTTCGGACGCGCGGGGCCGGTGACCGACAGCAATTCCCTACTCGGCGCATCCAAACAGTTGATCTTCAATAACGATTTTATCTTTACGATTTCCGCTGATGCCAAATTGAACGGGGTGATTTTCTTTGACTACGGGAAAGGCTTTGACGACGATGAGCCTCTCTCGTTTAATTTGCGGAAAACGGTCGGATTAGAAGGGCGATGGATTTCACCCTTTGGCCCCCTCCGCGCCGCGTATGGGATTAATATAGATCCCAAACCAAGAGAAGCCAAAGGGGCCTTCGAGTTTACCATCGGCACTCTGTTCTGACAGGCTGCGGAAAAGCTATGTGGGCACGCCGGAATTTCATTGGTCTGTACGTCTGGGACAAGAGGGGCATATCACGGAGGATGCTCAAAAAGGCCGTCCAGCAAGGCCGCAGCGAGCGAAGAGGCGAGGCGTACGCTTCGGTACGTTGAGCCTCTGAGCGATGCGAGAACGCCGCCGGCGGGCTTTTTCAGCATCCTCCTAGTGGAGCAATTCTTTGACCATGAGTGAGAGGTAATAGTGTGATCCAGGTTGATGTAGTCATGCGAAAGATGTTTTGCACAGGAGGTCTGTTGATGGGGCTCCTCGCTGTCTTCGGCTGTGCCGCCGGCGTGGCCAAAGTCGAGGGGAAAATAGGAGTCGTCGATCCGGCCCGTGTCCTCAACGAGACGAACACCGGCAAGAAAGCCAAGGATTCTTTGAGCGTATTCTCCAAGAATCGCCAGGCGCTGATCGAGATGGATGAGAAAGAGCTCCGCCGCATGGAAGAAGATTTTGGGAGGCAGGCCAGTGTGTTGAGCGCGACTGCAAAACGGGAGCGCGAAGAGCAGTTTCGACGTCGGATGGCGGAGTATCAGCAGAAAGCGGGTGACATGAGCCGGGAGGTTCAGGAAAAGCAAAAAGACGTGCTCGAAGGATTCCGTGAGAAGGTGGGACTCATCGTGGGGAAAGTATCGAAGCGCCTCGGATTACAGGTTGTCATGGATAAGGGGAAAGGCGGTCCCACTTTATACAGCGATGAAGGCCTCGATATTACAGGCCAGGTCATTGATGAATTTAATCGTGAATATCCTTAACCCGCATTACTCTTGCGCGTGAAGCGTCGTTCGTGAAGCGTGAAGCGCAGGACGGAATGAATGTATTTGCATCGTCGCATGCGAGATACGAGATACGCTTCACGAGGAACGCGTTTTCGGACGATTTCGCGATGAGACGTCATGAATCATGCGGGCCAGGACAAGCCCGGTCCATCTGGTTTAGCTGATTGATATGGTTCATCTGGTTTATCCAGTTAGTCTGGTTCAACCAAAGAAACAAGACAAACCAAACAAACCAATGAAACGAGACAGACCAGACAGACCGAACAGACCAAATGAACAAGACAGGCTGGCGGACTTTTTCCGCATCCTGCTAGGGTGTGGTACTCGTCAGGAGCAGAGGAGGATTCGATGGAAGGACCTAGAGTGACTAGTCTGATCAGTGCAGTGGCATTGTGGTTGGCGATGGTGTCGCCGGGGTTGTCGGATGAAACCTTCAAGGTTGCGGTGATGAACCAACAAGTGGTGGTCGAGCAGTCGAAGGCGGGCAAGCGGGCCTTGGAAGAACTCAAGGCCTACTCCATGACCAGGCAAAAGATCATCAATGCCGATGATCAAGAACTGAAGGAATTGCAACAGGCGATTCAAGACGGAAAGTTGACCGACAGCGCGAAGCAAGAGAAGCAAGGTCAATTCCAGGCCAAGTTGGAAGCCTATCAACGTCGCCTGGCCGACTTCAATCGCGAGATTCAGCAGAAGCAGCGTGAATTGGTGGCGGAATACTCGAAAAAAGTGCAAGCGGCCGCGCAAGCCGTGGGAGAAAAGAACGGGTACGTCGCGATTATCGACAAGGGGAACGAGGCAGCGATGAAGATCGTGCTCTATCATCAGCCTACGTTGGATTTGACCGATCAGGTGGTGAAGGAGTTCGATCGGCAGAATAAATAGGGGGATGGAGGCTGATGATCTTCTGTGCTCACGCAACGCGCGGCCTCAGAAGCCCTCGTTGGACGCGCGCAGTAGAAGCTCAATCAGCCCACATCCCTGACGAAGTAACGAGCAAGCTTGGACGGTGTCGATGTCAACATAGCATCAGGATGCTCAAAAAGGCCGTCCAGCAAGGCCGCAGCGAGCGAAGAGGCGAGGCGTACGCTTCGGTACGTTGAGTCTCTGAGCGACGCGAGAACGATGCTGGCGGATTTTTTCAGCATCCTGATAGAGGAGGTTCCGCCGATGTCCGTCATGGAACAAGCCGAAATTCAGTCCCTCTTGCCTCACCGGTATCCCTTTCTCCTGGTCGATCGCGTGCAGGAGTTGGACCCTGACCGTCGGATCGTAGGGATCAAGAATGTGACGATCAACGAACCATTCTTTCAAGGACATTTTCCTGGACGCCCGGTCATGCCGGGGGTGTTGATCCTCGAAGCCATGGCTCAAGTTGGCGCGATTTTGGCGTTTAAGTCGATGGGGCACGCGACGCGTCCGGTGGTATATCTGACCGGTATCGATGGCGCGAAATTTCGAAAACCGGTCGTGCCCGGTGATCGGTTGCGGTTTGAGATCGATGTGGTCAAGAAACGGGCGCCGTTCTGGAAGATGCAAGGCAAGGCTTTTGTCGAGGAGGAACTCGTCTGTGAAGCCGACGTGACAGCCATGGTGACGGAAGAAAAAGACGTGAAACGTGAAGCGTGAGACGAAAAGACATGTGGCCGGCGTCCGCACTTGCGGATAACGAATAACGATTCACCATTTGCGTTTCATTGGAGGTTCAGAGTGCAGATTCATTCAACGGCGATAGTTCATCCCAAGGCGAGTCTTGCCGATGATGTGGAGGTCGGGCCGTTTTGCCTGATCGGTGAGCATGTCACGATCGGAAAGGGAACCAGATTGTTATCTCATGTGATGGTCGACGGATGGACGGAGATCGGTGCGCGGTGCGAGTTGCATCCCTTTGTCTCGATCGGCGCCCCGCCCCAACATCTCAATTATAAGGGCGAACCGACCATGGTGGTGATCGGCGATGACAATATTCTTCGGGAATATGTCACGGTCAACCGCGCGACGGTACAAGGCGGTGGGACGACCACCATCGGCTCCAAGAACTTCTTGATGGCTTATGTGCACGTTGCGCATGATTGTCATCTCGGCAGCCATCTCATCCTGGCCAATGCCGCCAGTTTAGCCGGCCATATTGCAATTGGCGACCATGCCATCATCGGGGGGTTGACTGGTATCCATCAACACGTGCGGGTCGGGTCGTATTCCATGGTCGGCGGTTGTTGCGCCCTTGCACAGGACCTCCCGCCGTTCATGCGGGCTGCGGGCGGCTATCGTGCGCGGATGTATGGCCTCAACTCGGTAGGGTTGCGCCGCCAAGGGTTTTCTACCGATCGGATCTCGGTACTGAAACGGGCCTACGACATGCTTTTCCGATCGGGACATCGAACTGCTGAAGCGGCCAGGCTCGCCAAGGCCGAGTTCGGAGACCAACCCGATGTCATGACAGTCCTGGGATTCCTGGAGGGGACGAAGCGTGGCATCTGCAGGTCGGTCGGCAAAGACCAAGAGGATGAGGAGTAACACACCGTGGTAGTACTGCCTCACGTCCCCGATGGCGAGCGGATTGGGCTCATTGCTGGCAATGGTCGGTTCCCGATCATCTTTGCGGACAATGCCAAAAAGCTCGGCTATCACGTGTCAGCTGTGGCGCATGAAGGCGAGACGGAACCGGAGTTGGCCGGCCATGTGGATCGGATCCATTGGATCAAGATCGGCCAGATCAACAAGCTGATCAAGGCGTTCAAGGAAGACGGGGTCCATCAGGCAGTGATGTTGGGCGGGATCAAGAAGACCCATGTCTTTACCACCGTGCGGCCCGATTTTCGCACTTTGGCGCTGGCGACACGTTTAGCGCTCTGGAAAGACGACGACATTCTGCGCGAATTCGCGAAGGAGCTTGAGCGAGAAGGGATTGCCATCTGTGAATCGACCTTCGGGCTTGAGGGGATACTCGTGGAAGAAGGGACGTTGACCGAGCGGGCCCCATCGGAGAAAGAGTGGGAGGACATCCGCTACGGGTGGGAAGTGGCGCATGACATCGGGCGTCTCGATATCGGGCAGTGCGTCGTGATCAAAGATCGCGTAGTCGTGGCCGTCGAAGCGGTCGAAGGCACCGACGGAGCCATCAAGCGCGGCGGCGATTTGGCCAAGGAGGGCGCGGTAGTGGTCAAGCGATCGAAGCCGCAGCAGGACTTACGGTTCGATCTCCCGGCCGTGGGACCTCGGACCATCGAGGTGATGGCTTCGGTCAAGGCCTCCGTGTTGGCGATCGAAGCCGGCCGGACCATCCTGTTGGATCGCGAGATCATGTTGGAGAAGGCTCGGTCTGCCCGTATTGCCATTGTCGGGATCAAGCAGGAGTGATGGGTGAGTAGTGATGCGTGATGAATTCCTGACAAAGAAGCGAACCGGTGCGCCTATTCTCTTCCCATCGTCTCATCACTCTCGGGGTATCCTATGAAACCGGTCCGTGCCGGGGTTATCGGCGTCGGACATCTTGGGCAGCACCATGCGCGCCTCTATGCCTCCTTGCCTGGAGCGCGCCTCGTCGGTGTGGCGGATCAGTCGTTTGAGCGTGCGCAGACGGTGGCAGATCGGTATGGCGCGCGCGTCTTTCGTACGGTTGATGAATTGTTGCCACATGTCGATGTCGTCAGTGTGGCGGTGCCCACGTCAGGCCACTATGCCGTCGCAAAAGCCTGTCTGCAAGCGGGCAAACATGTGTTGGTCGAAAAGCCGATTGCCGTCACGCCCGAAGAAGCGCAGGAGTTGGTGCAGCTGGCCAAACAGCGGGGCTGTTGTGTACAGGTCGGCCACAGCGAACGGTTCAATCCGGTGATGGCGCAGATGCGTCCTCATATCGGGAGGCCTGTGTTTATCGAATGCCACCGTCTCAGCAGTTTCAGTGAACGGGGGACGGACGTGGATGTGGTGTTGGACCTGATGATTCACGATTTGGATCTCGTGCTGTCCTTGAATCCTGGTCCCGTTGAAGAGGTGCGCGCTGCGGGGGTGGCGGTGTTGTCCTCCTCGATCGATATCGCCAACGCCCGCATTCAGTTCCGGAGCGGCTGCGTGGCCAACTTGACTTCCAGCCGGGTGTCGACGAATAAGATGCGCCGGTTGCGCCTCTTCCAACGAGATAACTATCTGTCGATTGATTTCCAGACCAGGCAAGGAATGATTTGCCGACGCACCGCTAAGGCAGGGGAGCGGCCGACCATCGAGGTCGCGCATCTGCAGGGCGGAGACGAGGAACCGTTGAAGCTCCAACTTGAATCGTTTCTTCACGCAGCCGGCACGGGCACGAGACCGGTAGTATCGGGTGAGGATGGCGCGGCTGCAGTGGACGTGGCGTATCAGGTCTCGCAGGCCATTGCGGCCTTTGCGGCTCGCCATCAAGAAGGTGGGAGCGGGATAAAGGGGTAAGGGGGGTAGTAGGATGAAAGGATAGTTGGGGTAACGGGATAGACGGTGTAAGCTCTCCCCCTCTACCCCGTCTCCGAAGCTATGCGAATTCTGATCGTAACAGGCGAAGCCTCGGGTGATCTCCACGGGGCTCATTTAGCCAAAGCGATCATGGCGCTTGACCCGACGGCCCAGCTGGTCGGAATTGGTGGGCCTGGGATGCGCGCCGCAGGTGTGAGCCTTGTGTCGGGTGTCCCGCAGCTGGACGTGATGGGATTGATCGGGCTGTCCGCTATCCGAGCCATGGTCCAGCGCGTGCGCGCCATCCGGCGGGTGCTGAAGGCAGAGTCCTGGGATCTTGTTGTGCTGATCGATAATCCAGGGCTGAACTTTCATTTTGCCCGGGTTGCCAAAGCCGCCGGTCGACGTGTGCTCTACTACATTGCCCCACAAGTGTGGGCCTGGCGGCCGGGGCGCATGAAGTGGATTCAACGCCGGGTCGATCATGTCGTCGTCATTCTCCCATTCGAGCCGGAACTCTATCGCCGGGCAGGAGTTCGTTGCACGTTCGTCGGCCATCCATTGCTTGATACGGTGGCGCCGCATTATGATCGTGCCAAGCTTCGCAGGGAGTTCGGCTTGGGCGAGTCCACCCGCGTCGTCGGATTATTGCCGGGGAGTCGAGTGAACGAAGTCGAAATGCTCCTGCCGGTGCTCCTCAAGGCGGCTGCACAACTGGTCGTAGCCGAACCGGGAACGCAGTTTATCCTGGCGCAGGCCTCCTCAATTGACGATAATCTGATCCAGGCCCTGCTCCAGCACAGCCCTGTGCCGGTTCGTGTGGTGCACGATCAAGCCAGTGAGGTGATGGCCCTGTCCGATGTGTTGTTCGTTGCGTCGGGGACTGCGACCTTGCAAGCGGCGGTGGTGGGGACTCCCATGGTGTTGCTGTACAAGACGTCGCCGTTGACGTATCGGCTGGCGCGTTGGCTGATCAATGTGAAATGGATCGGGCTCGTGAATTTGGTGGCCGGCCGATCGGTTGTGCCCGAACTGATTCAGGATGAGGCGACGGACGAGCGGTTGTGTCAGGAAGTTCTACACCTCTTGCGCGATCCGTCGGCGTATAATGATATGAAAGAAGGGCTGCGACAGGTTCGGCAATCGTTGGGGGAACCCGGCGCCTCCAGCCGAGCTGCGCAGGTGGCATTGTCTGAATGTCGACTTTAGATCGCTTAATACGATTGGTCCGCTACCTGAAGCCCTATCGGGTTCGGTTGGGTGCGGCGTTCGCTTGCTCGGGGTTGGTGGCGGCCTTCTCCGGCGCCTACGCCTGGCTCGTCAAGCCGGTCCTCGACGAGATCTTCATCAACAAGAACGAAAGCCTCTTGCTGGTGCTCCCGCTCGCGCTCTTCGCCGTGGCGGTGCTCAAGAGCGTCTTCAACTACGGGCAAAACTATCTCATGAACTATGTCGGGAATCAGGTGATCACCGACATTCGACAGGAGTTGTTTGGGAAGCTCATTCGGCTGCCCGTTCCCTATCACGATGTAAATACGTCGGGGCGGTTGGTGTCCCGTGTGGTGAACGACGTCTCGTTGATGTCCAATGCGGTGGCGGGAGTGCTGAAAGATATTTTTCAGCAGGGACTCACGTTCCTGGCCATGATGGGCGTGATCTTCTACCAGGATTGGCGGCTGGCCGGTCTCTCGGTGATTGTCATTCCCTTGGCCGTGTTCACGATGGTGCGGATGGGGAAACGGTTGCGGGCGCTGGCTGCAAGCGGCCAGGAGCGGATGGGGGATATGGCCTCCACACTTCAGGAAACGTTATCCGGCATTCGCATGGTGAAGGCCTATGGACGCGAAGAGGCGGAGACGGCGCGGTTTCAACAGAGCAATCGCTCGTTCCTCAGTACGACGATGAAGGCGATTCAGGTCTCCTCCATCGGGTCGTCGCATATGGAAGTGATCGGTGTCGTGGGGGTCGCGGCGATTATTTGGTATGGCGGCTTTCTCGTGATCAACGGCTCGATGACGCCGGGGGCGTTTTTCTCATTTCTGACAGCGATGTTTATGGCCTATACGCCGATTCGCCGATTATCCAGTTCCAATAATGCGATTCAACAGGCCCTGGCCGCAGCGGAACGGGTCTTCGGCGTCTTGGACCTCAAGACCGAGCAGGATGCAGAGCGGGGCCGGTTGGAGTTGCCGCGGATTGCGCAGTCGGTGGCGTTTGACGACGTGACGTTTCATTATGAGAGCCAGGCGGTACCGGCGCTCAACGACATCAACCTGACGATTCACGCCGGAGAAATGGTGGCCCTCGTAGGCAGCAGTGGCAGTGGAAAGACGACTCTGGTCAATCTGATCCCGCGCTTTTACGAGCCGACAGCCGGTCGCGTTCTCATCGACGGGGTCGATATTCAGTCGTATACCCTCCACTCCCTCCGATCGCAGATCGGCATGGTGTCGCAAGATGTGGTCTTGTTCGACGACAGTATTCGTAACAATATCGCCTTTGGACGGGAAGGCGCGACCGATCAGGACATTATCCAGGCGGCGCGATCGGCCTATGCCCATGATTTTGTCGAGCGCCTTCCGCAGGGGTACCAGACGGTCGTGGGAGAGAAAGGGGTGAAACTCTCCGGCGGCGAACGACAGCGCTTGGCCATTGCCCGCGCGATCTTACGCGACCCTCCCTTGCTCATCCTCGATGAAGCGACGTCGGCGTTGGACACCGAGTCCGAACGGCTCGTCCAGCTGGCCCTCGCCAATTTGACGAAAAATCGAACGACCGTCGTCATTGCCCATCGGTTGACCACGATTCAACGGGCCGATCGGATCATGGTTCTGGCCCGAGGCTCGATCGTCGAAGTGGGAACACACGACGAGCTGCTTCGCCGCGGAGGACAGTACCAGCGGCTCCATGCGATGCAGTTCCAGGATGTGGCAGATGCATAAAAGTACGGTGATGTGTGATCGGTGATGAGTGATGAGCGTCGGACTGGAGAACGAGTGAAGAAGCGAATTAACACATGGCTGAAGCTCTCTTTGCTCCCTCCGATCGGGGCTGCGGTGATTCGAGGGCTGGGGCGGTCGATGCGGATGGATTCGCAGGGTCACGAACAGGTCGATGCGTTGTATCGTCAGGGCCGGCATATCATCCTCGCATTTTGGCACGCGCAGCAGCTCATGATCCCTACAGGATATCGTGGAACAGGGGCCAACGTGTTGATCAGTCAGCATCAGGATGGTGAGATCGTCGCGCGCATCATCTCTCGATTCGGGCATTGTGCGGTTCGTGGATCGAGTACCAGGGGTGGGGCGCTTGCCTTACGGGAGTTGATCCGCCTTGGGCGATCCGGTGCTGATCTTGTGGTGACTCCCGATGGACCAAAGGGGCCTCGCCAGGTTGCGAAACTCGGGGTGGTTCAGCTGGCAAAAGCGACCGGGCTTCCGA
>Ga0247727_10008993_pt1 | contig 18305 bp, 8 predicted proteins | sample WisWelCaveWW1625_FD_202498 | JGI IMG/M metagenome (GOLD analysis project Ga0247727, IMG submission 202498) | Biofilm microbial communities from Wishing Well Cave, Virginia, United States - WW16-25 | ecosystem: Environmental > Aquatic > Deep subsurface > Groundwater > Cave microbial mat | place... | reverse complement strand
ATGCGCTTCCATAGCTCGTCAGATACTTCCCAGATCGTTGGTAAAGGTTTCTTTTTCTTCATCGTTTATCCTTTGTCTGCATACAAATTATATGCCCTCAAAGGGTTTTGAGATAATTACTTAGTGTCAATCACCGCGCGTTGGAGAAAGCAAGGCAATACATTCGATCTCGACGAGCGCGCCTTTGGGCAATGCCGCCACTTGCACAGTGCTTCGCGCGGGAGGGTTCTCTGGGAAGAACTCGGTATACACTGCATTCATCTTCGCAAAGTCGTTCATATCCTGCAAGAAGACGAGGGTCTTGACCACGAAGTTCAAACCCGAGTCTGCCGCTTCAAGGACGTGCTTGAGGTTGGTGAGCGCCTGCCTTGTCTCCGCTTCGATTCCACCTTGGGCGATTTCCATTGTGGCGGGGTCCAAACCGATCTGCCCGGCAGTGAAGACCAGGTTCTCCGTGCGGATCGCTTGCGAGTACGGACCAATGGCTTTCGGCGCCTTGTCGGTGGATACAATTTTTTTACCTTCAGATGTGTACATAGGAGTTCCTCACAGTGTTGAATTTAGGTGAGGCGATTGTACTGCTGAATACAAGTTTGTGTAAACGGCTTAGCCACAGAGCGCACAGAGATTCTGAGCTTTTTCTCTGAGCACTCTGTGATCTCTGTGGCTGAGTTTTTATGGCGCGGGGGTCTTTTCAGGGCGCGGGTTGGCTTCGCGGAAGGCTTGGATCGCGTCACGCAACGCCTTGCCGGTTCCACCCATGGCGTCCTTGATCTCTTTCAACTTCTCGCCCATCGCGCGCACGGTCTCTTTCGCTTTTTCAGGGTCAGTCACTTTGCCGTTGGCATCAAATCCCTCATGCGAGTTGATGATTCCCTGCGCACTTTCGTACACAGGCTTCGCGTCTTTCGCGGCGTCTTCGAACGCATCCAGCGCGGCTTGCACAGCAGAGACATCCTTGCCGTTCTCTTTTGCGCGGTCAATCAATTGCTGCATCTTGGCAACGAACTCTTCCGATTTGCCCATCTTTTCGTAGACGCGTAGTTGATGCGCCCAGACTTTTTCCAACTTTTCATTGGACACTTCGCCCTGAGGCGGATTACCCGGTTCTTTCGCCCCCGCGGCGGATACGCTGACGAAAGGCAGGCTCGCCACTCCGAGCGAAGCGAGCGCGGCGACCAGCGCAATCAAAATAGCTCTGGTGAATAAAATTTTCATCGTTGTTAACCTCCTTTCAAGGTTACAACGATGATTGTAGAATAAACAGGTTATGTAGGTGTGGTGCGGATGTAAAATTTTTGTAAAAAGCTTCCCCTCACCCTTCCCTCTCCCAAAGGAGAGGGTGATTCACACCCTCCTCACCGCCAGCATCGTCAGGTCATCGGCGGCGGGCATATCCTGCACAAAATTCAGCAGGGATTTTTCGACCACATCCAACAGATCAGAAGCGGAGGCGAATTGATTCTCCAAAATTGATTTGGTGAGCCGCGCTTCGCCGTAAAACTCGCGTTCGGAGTTAAATGATTCGGTTAAGCCATCCGTATAGAACAACACGTGATCTTCCGCCTGCAATTGAATGGTCCGTTGTTCCACAGGATCGTTGACCAGCACGCCCAGCGCAACCGCAGTACGGGTGAGGCGCTCAATCGTTCCATCGCGCCTAACCCACAAGGGAGGATTGTGGCCAGCATTGACGTAGGTCAAGGTACTGTTCGTTATATCCAGAACGGCATATACAGCAGTTACGAACATGCCCTGGCGCGTATCGGGGTACAGCAGATCGTTCACCCGTTTCATCGCCTCGGCGGGCGACACGCTCTCGATAACGGCGGCGCGTACCAGCGTCCGTGTGAGCGCCATGAATAGCGCGGCGGGTACCCCCTTATCCGCGACATCCGCAATGAACAAGCCGAGGCGGTTATTCGGCAGGTCAAACACATCGTAAAAATCACCGCCCACCTGCCGGGCGGTCTTCCAGCGCGCGGCGAACTCCCAGCCTTCGATCTGCGGCAACGACTCGGGGAGGAAAGTCTTCTGAATTTGGCGCGCCAACTGCACTTCTGTTTCGAGGCGTTCGCGCACGACCATCTCATTTTGCAGGAGGTCGTTTTGAATCGCCAGCGCGGCTTGCTGGGCAATGCCGGTGATGATCTCCAGCCTGCGCGAACGGAAGCGCAAACCGCCCGCGGCTTCTTCGATCAGCATGACACCATACAGGGCATCCTTCACTGCGATGGGAACGGCAAACAATAACGCGTTCGGGTTGCCGAGGTTGGCAGATTGCGTTGGGTCTGCCGAGAGCCACGCATTGAATCCGCGAGGATCATCAATCTGGCAGGCAAGCAGACCCGTCGCGCCGCGGCACGCATCCAAAAACGCAAATTCACCCGCGGCGAAGGTGCGATTCAAAAACATCGCTTCATCTTCTTCATTGAAACCATAACTTTGCGAAGGGAGAAATTTATCAGCCGCGGTATCCCATTGATACAGGGCGGCGCGTTCCACGCCCACAAGAATCGGCAGGATGCGAATGATTGTGCCGAGGATTTCATCCAGGTCATTCAGGCTCACAATCGCCTGCGCCACCTGCAACAACGCGGCAGAGGCATACGCCTGTTCCTGCGCGATGTCGTACAAGCGCGTGTTTTCGATGGCAACCGCGGCATAACTCGCGAAGGTGGTTGCCATTGCCTGCGCTTCCTTCCCGTACCTGCCGGGTGTGTGATGCGCGAGCGTGATCACGCCGAAGGGCTGGTCGCCCACCCGCAATGGCACGCCGAGCGCGGAATAATTTTGATCGAACCCCGCGGCAAGGCCGGAAGCTCCAATTGGATCCGTAGCCTTGCGCACTTCGGCTCCCTCCGCCTGAACCATGCGCATCAAGGCTTCATAGGCTTCGGGTGATTCGTACAGTGTCTGTTCCAAAAGGGTTTCATCCATGTTATGACTCGCGGCAAGATATAACTGTTCATCCTCAAGCAGCCAGATTGCTGAAATGTCCACCGGCAGGTTTCTGTCTAATTCCGAAAGGATCACTTCCAGCACGTCGTCCACATCGGCGTCCGCCGAGATCAAGCCCGCCACTTCGCGCAGGCTGTCTGCCACCTGCCGCCGCCATTGTTCGGAACGATACATCGCCGCGTTGTGAATTGCGATGGCAATATTATCTGCCACGGCTTCAAACATGAATCGTTCGTCATCACTGAATGCGTTGGGCTTGTCTGATTGAATATCGAGCAAGCCGACCACTTCCCCATCATACAACAGCGGCACACAAAGTTCGGCGCGCGTATTGAGAGGAGGAAGCGGCGAGGGACGATATCGCTTATCCTTTCTTACATCGTTCGCAAGCGCGGTCTTTTCTTCACGCGCCACCCAGGGGATGATCCCTTCGGGGTCATCCATCGAAAGAGTGTAGCCCTCCAGATTCGCGCTCCGCTCGCCACTGCCCGCTTTAAATTCGATCATGCGGCGGTTGCGATGAACGGTAAACAAATGCACATACGGGTATCGAAATTGATCACGGATCAGCGCGGCGACATTTTGCATCAACTCATTCAATTCAAGTGTGGAACTCACGGTCTTGCTCACGTCCGCGATCAGGGTCAATTGATTGGAATGCCGGCGCAAATCCTGGTAAAGTTTTGCCCCGTCCACGGTGCGCGCAATCGTATCTGCCAGCGCGCTCAAAATCAAAAGATCGTTAGGATGAAATGCATCCAACTGATCGCTTTGCACGTCGAGCACACCCAAAACCCTATCTTCAATTTTCAGCGGGATGACGACTTCGGAACGCGTTTCGGGCAATACATCAATGAAGCGATAGCGCGGGTCTTTCTGTGCATCGGGGACGACGATCCGTTCTCCCTCCGCCGCGGCTTGCCCTATCAACCCCTGGCCGATCTCCACCTCCAAAGCGACCTTCGCCTTGCGCTTCCCTTTGCGAGGCGCCATCGCGCTCGCATGGAATCTTAACGCGGTGGAACGCTCACGAACCGTGAAAATGGCTACATAATAAAAGTGGAATGTTTGCTGGATCAGTTCTGTGACGCGGTTTGCCAGCTCATCGAGATCGAGCACGTTGGCAATCTGCGCGCTGACTTCGCGCACAAGGTTTAATTGATTAAGCCTGAACCGTTCCACTGCCACGCGATGCGATGCGACCAGACTCACCGCGACCATACCAGCCAGCCCCTCGAGCAGGTTCAGTTCATCCTTCTTGAATTCCGGTCCTTTGGCGCGGGTGATTTGAAGCGCTCCCAGCTTCATCCCCTGTTCTTCGAGAGGGATAACAGCCCAGGCGGCGCGTGAAGCGTTGTTCTTCATCCCCTTCTTTTTTTTGGTGAGCAATCCGCCTAATTTCAAGGCGCGTTGCATTGCCTGCGATGCAGGTTGCTGGGGGAGAATGGTCTCACCATCCATGTCCGGCAGGCGGAATAAATTATCGTGAAGCCAGACGTCCACTTCCCCATCCAGCAGGCGCGAAGCCGCGGCAACGATAAAGTCGCGTTGCGCGGCGAGTGATGTGGCGCTGAGGAGTTGCTCTCCCAGAGTGGCAAGATCGCGCCAATCTGAAGACGAAGCCGCGCTCATGCTTTTATCCTTTTCGCTTGATCATTGTGAGGACGTTGCTTTTATCAGGGTTGGAATGGTAATGGACTTCATCCATCAACTTGCGCATGAGGAAGATTCCCAAGCCCCCAATTTTTCGTTCGGCAAGATCGGCTTTCAGGTCTGGCAGTGGAACTTCGGATGGATCAAAAGGCTCGCCGTGGTCAACCAGCACAATCTGTAATTCTTTCCCCTTCATGCCGCACGAAATCTCCACCACGCCATCGGTCACGCCTTCGTATGCGTGTTCGATGATATTCGAGGCGGCTTCATCCGTCGCGAGCTGGATGTTGTACACATCCTTATCGCCAAAGCCGCTCGCACGCGCAATCTCTCCCACGTACCCGCGAATCTCATCGAGAAATTCAAACTTTGCGGCAAATTGAACGGTGCACATCTGATACATTAAATGCCGCCTCAGCAAACCGTGGCTGATGGCGGCATCCTTCTCTGCGTAATAATTTTGGCTCCAACCCGAAATAGGGCGCCCCTAGAAATGACCTACCGCTGTGAGATCGTCATCAAATGTTTTGAAAAGTTCAGTGAAGCCAGCCAGTTCGAGCGCCTCACGAATCCGGTCCGGTACGGAGGCTAAAACAACCTCTCCCCGATTGAACTTCTTCGATTCGCGTTGCGCCGCAAGCAAAGCTCGAAAGCCCGCGCTGGACATATATTCCAACCCGCTCATATCCACAACCAGTTTGTATTTTCCGGCGTGAGCGGCAGATTCGAACGCCTGCGCCATTTGAGGAGCGGTCGCGCTATCCACGCGCCCTTTGATCTTGATCATATTGCAATGCTTGAATTCTTGAGTCGTGATCTCCATAGAACATCCTCCAGGTTGAATGTGCGGTATTGATTGCAGAAATTATATCACGAGAACCTCACGACGCTGAAATCAACAATGCTATACTTGGAGAGACGGTCAGGCGACAAACACCCTGTTTCATTAATCACAACAGCATGATAGCGGCACTTAAAAAACTTCTCACTGCCCCTGCCTTCGAAGACGAGACGAAAACGCATCAGGCGTATATTTTGCATCACATCCTGCTCGCTTTGCTGGCAGTGCCTGTGATCTATACGGGGTATTTCTTTTTCTGGGAACCGGAAAGCCTTGATAGAGCCCTTGCACAATCCATACCGAGCGAGCTGATCAATATCGTCTTATTTGTTATGACGCGTAAGGGGCATGTGAAAGCCGCATCCATCCTTCAGGTTCTTTTCTTCTGGCTGTTCTTTACCATTGTAGCGGTTACGGGCATCGGTGTGAGAGGAACAGCCTATATTCTGGGGAGCGGCACGGTGATCGTCGTTGCGGGGATTCTACTTGGGGAGGGAGGTTCTTTCTTCGTTACCTTGCTCACGATCCTTGCCGGGGGTTGGATGGTCTATCAGGAAACGAACGGGCTCAGGTTCGTAAATATCGAGCCCGATTCAAGCCTGACAATTTGGGTGATCTCATCTATCTTGTTCATGGTCATCAACGTGGTTCAATATCTTTCAGCGCGAACCGTACGACAGGCGCTTGAGCGCGCACAGGCAAGTGAAAATCAATATCGGTCATTGCTGGAAAACATCCCGACAATCACCTACATCAACGGATTAGGGCCCGAAGCGCCAACAATATACGCCAGCCCCCAGATCAAGGACCTCTTCGGTTATTCACGCGATGAATTCCTACTCGACCAAACATTTTGGAAAAAAATCCTCCATCCGGAAGACCGCGATAAAGTGCTGGCAGAAAATGAAAGAACCAGCAATGCAAGTGATATTTTTCAAATGGAGTATCGTCTGATCGCAAAAGATAGTCGCGTGGTTTGGGTACGAGATGAAGCCATTCTGGTGAAATCGAAAGACGGTACACCGCTATACTGGCTGGGGGTATGGACAGACATTACCACCCAAAAACAGGCGGAGGAAGAACAGGCAAACCTGATCAGCATAATGACAAAGCGCACGATCCAGCTCCAAACCGCGGCGGAGGTGTCTCGTGCCGCATCCTCCATTCTCGATTTGGAAAAACTTCTTCCGACGGTAGTGGAACTGATCCGCAGTCACTTTGACTATTATTATGTGGGGATATTTTTAGTGAACGATGCAAAGACCTCTGCGATCCTGAAAGCCGCGACCGGAGAAATGGGAGCGGTGATGTTATCGTCACATCACCGGCTTGAAGTGGGCGATTCATCCATGATCGGCTGGTGCGTCGCGCATGGGCAGGCACGCATTTCCCTGGATGTAGGCGAGGATGCGGTTCGTTTTAAAAACCCGGTACTGCCGCTTACGCGCTCTGAAATGGCGCTCCCGTTGATCTCACGCGGTGAAGTCATAGGCGCCATGACCATCCAATCGGAGGCGCCTGCCGCGTTTTCGCCGGTGGACATTACCGCCCTCCAAACCATGGCGGATCAGATTGCCAATACAATTGAAAATGCACGATTATTTACGGAACGCGCAAACCTGGTCAGTGAACTGGAGGGAAGAAACGCCGAGCTGGAAAGATTTACCTACACGGTCTCGCATGACCTCAAATCGCCGCTGGTAACGATTCGCGGATTCCTGGGCTATCTCCACCAGGACGCGAAGGCAAATGACATGATGCGATTTGAGAGGGACCTTTCCCGAATTGCGAACGCCGCAGACCGGATGCAGTTACTGCTCAACGATTTGCTTGAATTGTCCCGCGTTGGGAGGATCGTCAACCCGCCGGAGGATATCCCATTCGAGAAGATTACCAGGGAAACCATCGAATTCATCGCGGGCGCCATCGAAGAAAGCCGCGTAACAGTGGAAGTTCAAAAGAATCTACCTGTTATCCGCGGGGATCGTCTGCGTTTGATTGAAGTGATACAAAACCTGATCAGCAATGCCATAAAGTTCGTGGGCGACCAACCAGAACCGCGGGTTGACATTGGGGCGGCGGGAATTGACACGGACGGTAAGGCAATTCTATTCGTTCGTGATAACGGGATTGGAATTGACCCTCAATATCATGAACGGGTATTTGGCTTATTCAACAGACTCAATCCCGATATCGATGGGACGGGCATCGGCTTGACTCTCGTAAAACGGATCGTTGAAGTTCATGGCGGCAGGGTTTGGGTGGAATCTCAATTAGGAGCGGGGGCAACCTTCTTTTTTACCCTACCGATTGCTGAACCTTCCTGAATGCTACATACATGGTTATTAAGTGACCTTACGCAGACTGTCACACTTTAATCATGTCACCCTGAGCGGCAGCGAAGGGTCTCTGAGACAATCGTAGAGACGCTTCGCTTCGCTCAGCATCACATTACGTAAGGTGAATTATTAATATATCTCCATAAAACGCAAAATCCGGTTAAAATCTACGACAGGCAAAAGCCAGGAGCGACAGATGATCGGAGAACCCATACTCGTAATGCTTGTGGAAGACAATGTTGACCACGCCGAGCTGGTGATCCGCACCATGGAGGAACACCGCATCGCCAACAAAGTGCGCCATTTTCTCGATGGGCAATCCGCATTGGATTACCTGTTCCATCGCGGCGAATACACCAATCATCACGATAACCCGCTCCCTCATGTCATTCTGCTGGATTTGCGCCTCCCGCGTCTGGACGGGATTGATGTGCTAAAAACGATCAAGGAAGATGTTGATTTAAAAGCCATGCCCGTGGTTGTTCTCACTACATCCGAAGCGGAAAAGGACGTAGCCCGAGCCTATTACAACCATGCCAATAGTTATCTTGTGAAGCCGGTTGGCTTCGAAGAATTCAAAAAATTGATGGACGATCTGGGCTTTTACTGGCTGGGATGGAATACGCATCCTGGCATAAAAGAATAAGCGCAACGTCTCCCGAATTAGTCCAACGCCCCGATTGATGATGACCCCATGATGGATGATTCCATCCATATACTATTGATTGAAGACGATCCTGCCCATGCAGAGTTGATTCAACGCGCCTTTGAAAACCGGCAGGATGCCTCGCGCCTGACCATCGCGCACACCCTGGAAGAGGCGCGCGCGCAGATCAGGAAGGCAAGACCCACCCTCATCATTGCCGACTGGCGCCTTCCAGATGGAGACAGCCGCGAACTCCTCTCTGATGGGCACGATACAGCAAATCCCCCTGTCATCATCATGACCAGTTACGGCAGTGAACGGAATGCAGTGGAATCCATTAAAGCGGGCGCGCTGGATTATATCGTCAAGTCGTCTGAATCGATGACAGACATGCCGCATATCGCGGAACGGTCAATTCAACAATGGAAGGCATTACTCGAACAGGAACGAATGCAAAAGGCGCTGGCGGAGAGCGAAGCGCAATTCCGGTTGCTGGCTGAAAATTCATCGGACATGATCACGCGGCACGACACAAATCTAAATATTTTGTACGCCTCCCCTGCCTGCCGCAATTTATTGGGCTACGAACCTGAGGAGCTTATCGGTCAACCTGTTTTTCCATACGTACACCCGGAAGACGCAAAACAGCTCCTTGAATTTCTCTCGGCATCGCGAAGAAACGATATTACACGCGCGCTCCCGTATCGCGCCCTGCATAAAAACGGCGAATACATCTGGCTGGAGACCACCGCAAGGATCATCTACGACCAGAACCAACACATAGTTGAATACCAGGCGTCATCGCGCGATATATCCGAACGGAGGGAGGCGCAAATCGCCCTCCAGCACGCCCTCACCAATCTGCAAGACGCCTACGATAAAACAATTGAAGGATGGGTGATCGCTCTCGACCTCAGGGATAAAGAGACAGAAGGACACACAAAACGCGTCACAGAGATGGCAGTACGGCTGGCAAGGGAATTGCAGTACACAGACGAAGAGATCGTACACATTCGCCGAGGGGCGCTGTTACACGACATGGGGAAAATCGGAATTCCAGACGAAATACTGCAAAAACCAGGACCGCTAACGAGCACAGAATGGATTGTTATGCGGAAGCATCCGCAATACGCCTATCAAATGCTTTCTCCCATCAGTTACCTGAACCAGGCGTTGATCATTCCCTATTATCATCATGAACGCTGGGATGGAAGCGGCTATCCACATGGATTCAAGGGAGAACAGATTCCCATCTTCGCCCGTCTTTTTGCAATCGTGGATGTTTGGGACGCGCTCTCCAGTGACCGCCCTTATCGAAAACGGTTACCACCCGGAGAAGTTATCAAGTATCTGAGGGATGAAACAGGGCGGCTATTTGACCCCGGGCTGGTAAAGGTATTTTTGAAGATTGTTAACGCCAGATAGAAAAAAGGCGGCGCTCCTTGAAAGAGAGCGCCGTCTTTATTTCAACTACTTCACTTCCACCAGAACCGCCCGAACAACAACCCGCTTTAGATACGACCTCGTCTTTTCATCGTATTCTTTACAGGTGACAAGAGTAAGCCATGAAGAATCTTCATGCTTGAAAATGGATGCGTCATTGGGGGCAACCACTGTGTTCGTACGGATCTCAAAAACATACTTCTGTCCATACGCATGGACAATCACGCGATCTCCGTACTTCAATTTACTCAAATTGACAAACGGTCCCGGCAAGCCATTCGACGAGTACACATGACTGGTTAGCACACTGTTCCCCTTCCAGGATGGAAAAGCGCTTCCTTCCAACCATCCAGCTTGGTTCGCCAACCAGGATACATCCCACCCTCCCTTTTTGAACGGCACACCCACAATCGGCATTTTGACCCCGAGGTTCGGAATTTCAATCAGAACATCGGTGGCGGCGTATTTTAGTTCATCGGTTTGTGCCGAGAGAGGGGTTACAACATCGGGTGCGAAACCCGTCGAAGGCAGAGACAGGGTGGAGGTTGGTCCAATCCCAATCGTGATCGTGACGCTGTCATTGTTATTCAGCAAATTATCTGTCAACGCGGTCGTTGTGAGACCCGCATTATTTACAATCGGCGGCGCGCCCAGGCTGTTCACCGTCGTGACGATTTGAATCGTCACAACATCAGTCACATCCAGTAGCCCGCCAACACCGCCAATCGTCACCGTAACTGTATAAGGAGCCGGACCCACACCAATCGCAGGTACGACGTTAACTAACGTGCCTAAAGGCGCGCCAGTCACATTGACCGCAGTCACATCGAACATGGCAGGCAGTGTGTCTGTTACGACGACATCAGGCGCCGGCACGTTGCCCTGATTGGTAACGGTGAGTGTAAAGGTCACGATATCGCCAACGGAAGCCTGCGTGGGGGTTGCCGCCTTGGTTAATGCAGGGTCCGCAAATCCCGGAGCGCCAGCCACGCCGTCATCTTGAACAGGCGTACCGTCAGGCGCATCACCGGAACCGGTGGCAGTATTGATATAAGTATCTTCATCGCCGCCGGTATCAACATCAACCACCAGGGTGATCGCGCCGCTGGCTCCCACAGCCAGACTGTCCGTCCCATCCAGCAAATTGATATCGGTATCGCCATCGAAAGCCGGGTTGACGGTGAAGTCTGCGCTTGTAACGCTGAATACGCTGAAGGAAGCCGCGCTAGGGAATGCCGCGGTGAGATCGTCCGTTACTTGCAAGTTGCTCAAAGTCACATTCCCGGTATTTTGAACGGTGATCGTATAGGTCAGGCGGACTTCATTCGGGTTGTTGAAGGTCGCGCTGTCGAGCGTCTTCGTTACATCAATATCAGGCGCGAGCGGAAGCGTTTCCTCATTTGGATCGGCGTCCGGACCAGTCTCATTACTATCCACCGACGCGGTATTGTCAATATCGCCATCGCCGCCGCCGTCCGTATCGAGATCATTCTGCGTCAGTGTGTAACTGCCTGTGCAAGTTAATGTTGCGCCAACATTAATCGTCAAGCCTGTCGTCACAAACGGGGCCCCGGCTATTCCGTCGCAATCCAGGTTGCCCAGCAATGGGTCGCTGACATCCGCACCCGTGAGTGTTGTATTCCCGGTGTTCTGCACGCTGATCGTGTAATTGATCACGTCGCCGGCATCAGCCTGCCCATTCGGCGGAACGACCGTCAGATCGAGCGCCCCATCTTTGGTGATGTTCAGGGCTGGCGCAGGAATCACGTTCGCTGTATAACTCGCGTCATCAGTATCTGCCGGGGTTTCGTTGCTGTCGGCAGTCGCTGTATTATTATTGGTTCCTGCGACAGCCGCCACCGAGCAGGTATACTGCCATTCTTCACCCGCTTCAAAATCTGCATCGTTGTCACCGGTAATGTCTGCGCCGCGTGCGAGCGTACAACCCGCCATGCCATCATCCACTGTCAAGCCAGTGAGCGTCAAGTTACCAGTGTTCGAGACGCGAATACGATAATACACAGTATCTCCAACATTGACCGTCACGCTCGTGTCATTCCATGGACCTGCCGAGGCTGTGGCTACTTCCTTCACAACTGCCAATCCCGGGGATCGGGTCAACGGAGCGGCAGCGCTGGATGTTTCAGGACCGGTCTGGTCGCTATCACCCGTAACTGTATTATCAATATCGCCGTCCCCACCGCCGTTGTTGTCCAGGTCGGCTTGTGTAATTGTATAACTACCCGTACAAGTAACATTAAAGCCCGGCTGAAGTATATTGATCAGGGTTGTGTATGGCAGTACGCCCGGGAAGATATCGCAGTCAAGATTGCTGACAAGCGGGTCTGACACCGTTATATTGGTCAGGGTGACATTGCCTGTATTTTCGACAACAACCTGATACGTGATCACATCACCGGCGGAATCATACGGACCTGCCGAAGTGATGCTCTTTGTGAGCGTGAGTTCCGGGTTTTGTATTACCAGCACAGTTTCAACAGCGGTATCTGATGGGGTTTCATTCGTGTCGCCAGTGACGGTATTGTCAATGTCGCCATCGCCGCCGCCATTGTTATTCAAGTCGGTTTGCGTCACGGTATATGTGCCGGTGCATGTCAATGTTCCAGCGAGGGCGATGTTCAAACCTGTAGTTGTGAACGGCGCGCCGGCTGTTCCATCGCAGTCCAGGTTTGCCAGCAGCGGATCAGATACTGATACGCCTGTCAGCGCCACACTTCCGGTGTTCGTCAGCGTTATGGTGTATGTGATCACATTACCTGCCGCGTTCACGCTTGCTACATCGCCATTCTTGGCAATCGTGAAGGATGCAGTGTTCACTGTTAAAGTGTCAGTCGCGGCATTTCCGGTTCCGCCATTTGTGGAAGTTACATTGTTTGTAGTGTTGTTCTTTGTCCCTGCTGTCGTTGCTGTTACATCCACCATAACAGTACAAGTTCCACTTGCGGCAATTGTCCCGCCGCTAAATGTCAGGGTTGTATTGCCTGCCGCAGGCGCGAAGGTGGGAGAGCCGCATCCAGCGGAGACAGATGCGTTCGGTGGCGCGGCAACTTCAAGTCCCGCGGGAAGCGGGTCGGTAAATCCGACACCGGTTAATGCTGTCGCAGTATTTGGATTTGTAATGGTGAACGTGAGGGTTGATGTCCCATTGACAAAAATCGGGTCAGGCGAGAAGTTTTTGCTGATCGAAGGCGGAGCAATAACAGTCACTGTATCCGAATCGGCGTTGTTTGTTTCATCGCTTTCAGTGATGTTTCCGTTCGGGTCAACCGTCGCGGTGTTCGCGAGACTGCCCGCCGCAGTGGGTGTGACAGCAATGGTGACGCTGAACGACGCGCCCGCGGGCAACGTGACGGAACCGCCGCTCGCGACGCAACTGAGGGCTGTTCCCGTTATCGAACAGGCGATCGTACCCGTAGGCGGAGTCGCGCCATTCGTCACGGTCAACGCGCCCTGCGGATAGTACCCCGCTATGCCCGGCAATGGATCGCTCATGATCGTTTGACCGGTTGTGAAAGTGGCTGTGCCAACGCCGCCATTGCTGACAGTGATCGTCCAATTGAAGGTTCCGTTTACGAGAACGCTTCCGCTGACGTTATTTGATTTAGCAACGGTGAGATCAGCCTGCTGACCGGTGTAAGACGCGGTATCGCTATCCTGCGGCGTTTCAGTTGTATCGGCTGTTGCTGTATTGTTATTCGCGCCGGCAACCGCTGTTACCGAACAGGTGTATACCCATTCTTCGCCAACTTCAAAGTCGGTATCGTTATCGCCTGTGATATCGGCGCCGCGCGCAAGTGTACAACCAGCCATACCGTCATCAACAACCAGATTCGTCAATGTGATATTGCCCGTGTTCGAGACGCGGATGCGGTAAAAGACCGTGTCACCAACATTGACTGTGACGCTCGTGTCGTTCCACGGGCCTACTGCCGCCGTAGCAACTTCTTTCACGATGTTCAGCGAAGGGTTGTTGCCAAAGTAGCTGGCATCGTCACTGTCTTGCGGCGTTTCAGTTGTATCGGCGGTCGCTGTATTATTATTTGTGCCAGCCACTGCAATCACCGAACAGGTATAGAGCCACTCTTCACCAACTTCAAAGTTGGCATCGTTATCGCCTGTGATATCGGCGCCGCGCGCAAGTGTACAACCTGCCATGCCGTCATCCACAACCAGATTGGTCAATGTGATGTTGCCCGTGTTCGCGACGCGGATGCGATAGAAAACCGTATCGCCCACATTCACAGTAACGCTTGTGTCATTCCATGGACCTGCCACGGCTGTGGCAACTTCTTTCACGATATTCAGCGAAGGATTATTGCCAAAGTAACTGGCATTGTCACTGTCTTGCGGCGTTTCAGTTGTATCTGCGGTCGCTGTGTTGTTGTTCGTGCCAGCCACTGCTGTCACCGAACAGGTGTAAACCCATTCTTCGCCGACTTCAAAGTCAGCGTCATTGTCACCGGTAAGGTCGGTGCCGCGGGTTAATGTACAACCTGCCATGCCGTCATCTACAACCAGATTTGTCAAAGTGATGTTGCCCGTGTTCGAAACGCGGATGCGATAGAAGACCGTGTCCCCAACATTGACCGTGACGCTTGTATCATTCCATGGACCCACTGCGGCTGTGGCAACTTCCTTCACAATATTCAGCGAAGGACTTTGTGTGAAGTTTATCGTCACTGTGCTGGTGCTCGGTGGCGTTTGGTTCGTATCGCCCGTGGCAGTATTGACGAAACTACCACTGTCAACATCGGCTTGTGTGACCACGTGACTCGCGGGACAAGTCATCGAGGCAGTCGGCGCCAGCGTGGAGGGTTGGACTGGAGTACATGCGCCAAGAGTTGCGTTATTGTCAACCACCGTCACACCGGTCAGGGTGATGTTGCCGGTGTTCGTCACGACGATGTTATAGGTGATCGTGTTGCCCACCACATACGGACCCGCGCTGGTTTGTGTCTTCACCGTAGTGTGCGCGGGGGCGATGGTCAATGGCGCGGCGGCGCTGGAGGTTTGGGCGCCGGTCTGGTCGCTGTCACCTGTGGCAGTGTTATCAATGTCGCCGTCTCCTCCGCCGTTGTTGTCGAGATCAGCCTGGGTCAACGTGTACGAACCGGTACAAACCATCGTTCCCAAAGGCGCCACACTGCCCGGCTGGGTCGGGGCGCAACTGAGGCTGCCAGGCAATGGGTCAACAATGGTAACGCCTGTCAGGGTTATATTGCCGGTGTTGGTCAATGTGATGCTGTAATTGATAACGTCACCCGCCGAGTCGTATGGACCGCTCGATGTGACGCTCTTGTCAATGGTAAATGCGGGACTGTTCACAGTCAACGTATCATTGGCGGTATTGCCAGTCCCGCCGTTGGTCGAGGTGACATTGCCAGTGGTGTTATTTTTTGCGCCGCTTGTTGTTGCGGTCACATCCACCGAAACAGTACATGTTCCGCTCGCGGCGATCGTCCCGCCGCTAAAGGTGAGAGTGGTATTCCCAGCCGCGGGCGCGAAGGTCGGAGAACCGCAGGATGAAGTTGACGCGTTCGGAACTGAAGCAACTTCCAGTCCCGCGGGAAGCGGATCGGTAAATCCGACGCCAGTCAAGGCTGTGCCTGTATTCGGATTCGTGATGGTGAAGGTCAGGGCGCTCGTCCCGCCTACATTGATCGGGTCGGGCGAGAAGTTTTTGCTGATCGAAGGCGGCGCAAGGACAATCAACGAATCGGACGCGGTGTTCCCCGTTCCGCCATTTGTTGATGTGACATTGCCGCTTGTATTATTTTTTGTACCGCTTGTTGTCGCGGTTACATCCACGGCAACCGTGCAGGTACCGCTTGCTGCTATGGTTCCGCCGGAGAAAGTCAGAGTCGTATCCGCCGCGGCAGGGGTAAAGGTCGGTGCGCCGCAACTTGTTGTGCTTGCGTTCGGGGTCGCGGCGACTTGTAACCCGGCAGGCAGCGCGTCTGTGAAAGCGACTCCGGATAGCGCTGTGCCTGTGTTTGGATTTGTGATCGTAAATGTAAGCGTGCTTATGCCGCCTACTGCAATTGGGTCGGGCGAGAAGTTTTTGCTGATTGAAGGCGGCGCAACAACAATCACTGTATCTAAATCGGTATTGTTTGTTTCATTGCTTTCAGTGACGTTTCCATTCAGGTCAGCTGTCGCGGTGTTCGCGAGGCTGCCCGCCGCAGAGGGTGTAACAGCAAACGTGACGCTGAACGACGCGCCCGCGGGCAATGTGACGGAACCGCCGCTCGCCGCGCAACTGAGGGCTGTTCCCGTTATCGAACAAGCGATCGTCCCCGTGGGCGGAGTCCCGCCATTTGTCACCGTCAGCGCGCCCTGCGGGTAATATACCGCCGCGCCCGGCAAGGGGTCGCTCAGGATCGTTTGACCCGTTGTAAATGTTGCCGTACCTGTTCCAGAATTCGTTACGGTGATCGTCCAGTTGAATGTTCCATTTTGAGCGACACTGCCGCCGGCGTTATTTGTTTTAGTGACAGTCAGGTCTGCCTGTTGACCAGTGTAAGATGCGGTATCTGTATCGGACCCTGTTTCATTGCTATCAGCAGTCGCGGTGTTGGTGATATTCGAACCAGCCACAGCAGTAATCGAACAAGTGTAGACCCAGGTCTCAGCGGCATCCAGACTGTTATCTGTGTCTGTATCACCCGATGGACCCGTCAAGGTACATGCCGCCATGCCATCGTCCATGGTGATGCCGGTCAGGTCGGCAGTTCCGGTATTATCCAACGTGATTCGGAAGAAGACCGTATCCCCCACGTTGACAATGACGCTGTCACTCCACGGACCAGCCGCGCTGGTCGAAACTTCCTTGACGACATTCAATGCGGCATATTCAACGGTTTCTGTTGCCTGATTGGATGTCACCGCGTCGCCGATGACGGTCGTTGCACCGGCAGTCGCGGTATTCGTGACGAATCCAGCCGTCACATCCGCGGCGATGACCGTATAAGTCCCGGTACAGGTTGTGGATGCGCCCGCCGCCAGAGGGCTGGTCGCGCCCGCGCAACTGATCGTCATTGCCGCGCCCTTGCTGTCTGTAATTGTGTAGGGCGATTGAATGGAAACTGAACCGGTATTGGTCAGGGTGTAAGTGTAGGTAATTACCTGCCCGGCGGCAGTGAAATTCTCCGGGCTTCCGCTCTTGGCGAGACTCAGGCTGGCAGGAAGTTTACAGCCCGTGATCGTAAAGTTGTCCACGCGGGCTGTACCGGCGGCATTGCCGGCGTTATATCCGTAGAGGCGAAAAGCCGCGCTGGCATTATTGTCGAGATCGGAATCTGTGGAGACATCGCGTGCGAATGTCTGGAAACTGGTGGTGATCGTTTGCGTGGATTCGAGATCGGGGTCGGGTAAAACTCCATCCACATAGTAAACCCCCATGGAAGACGGACCCTGAGCGCTGCGGAGGGCATCGAACGCGAACATGATGTTGTAATATCCCTGGGTACTTGCCGCAAATTGCAGGTAATCAGCTGTGGTAACGACACTGGCGCCTGTGCTCCAAGCGGAGTGAGATCGAGCCGCGCCACCGCCATTACCAGCCGCGGTTCCAGCCGCGCTCAACGTAACCGGCGTGATTGTTGGGGTTCCAACGGCATTATCGGTGGAAGCGGTTGTGCTGGTGCCGTTCGGGTTTTCGAAATTCCACTGCGCAATGGTGGATTGTGTACAGGCATTCGGGTCAATAATATTATAAATACGCGAGGAGGTCGAGTAATCATTATTGTAGTGGTAACTGGAACCGGAAAAATCGTAGATCAACGTGTTGATCGTGCCTGAAGATGCCGATGTCGCGATGATCGTGACGTTGTAGGTGATCGTGATATCCCCACCGTATTTACCAGTGCCAACACAGGAGCGATAAGCGCCCGAAGTCGTGTCGTTTACCCAGCCACAACCATCGGCGTATAATTTTGACGCCGCAGTCGCGTCCGTGCCGCCATTCGCTGTATACGTGGATGCCACACTGTTAATTTGAAAGATCGTGTTGGGGATATTGATGAAACTTTCGATCTGCTCGTAGCCGTTGGTCGCCGTGTTTCCAACCAGTTGAATCGTATACGTCTGCCCGATGTTCAGGTTCATCGTGCCACCGGGGGCAATGGAGACACCATCCAAAATAATGTCCGTTACGGAGTTCCGGTTTTGAGAAACCAAATGCTCTACATAAATCTCGCGGTTGGCAGGCGTGGATACCGACAGCCCGCCATCACCGGTCACTGCAATATGATAATCTCGGCTGTTATCATACGCCGCGGAATCGCGCGTAATTTCGATTTCAAAGTAGGCATCTTCACAAGCCCCTGCCGCCAACGAACCGATGGTGATGGGGTCTAGTGAGCCGGGACGAAGATTAATGTAGGTATCAAACGAATCCCAG
>Ga0247727_10008992_pt1 | contig 18307 bp, 18 predicted proteins | sample WisWelCaveWW1625_FD_202498 | JGI IMG/M metagenome (GOLD analysis project Ga0247727, IMG submission 202498) | Biofilm microbial communities from Wishing Well Cave, Virginia, United States - WW16-25 | ecosystem: Environmental > Aquatic > Deep subsurface > Groundwater > Cave microbial mat | place... | reverse complement strand
CTGCGCTTGAGTTTCCAGCTTTCATTAAGGAGTTTACCGAATTCAGTAATATTACTTTTGCTGTTGTTTAAAATATCAATGGCCTTGAAGGTCATTTGGTACATGGCCTTTAGTTCATTTTTTTTCTTAGGAATATTTTTAATCTGCTGGGCCGCGATTTCAGAGGCAGTGCGTGAAAATCCGGTAAAAAACATGAGTAAATGATCCTGTAATATTCGCGCTTTTTCCTCTTGGATCGTGACCCGCCGGACATTTAAATGATCATAGCCGCCGAATTCAATAAAATTAAACCCGCCGTAAGCCGCCAGGACCTGATCCTGACAGCCGACATTGTCTTTACATTTCTCCTGTTCAATGAGAATCGCCTCTTTGGCCAAACGCTCTTTGGTCGGCATAATGCCCTTAAGCGCGTAAAGAGCGTTTAAAAGTCCGACGGTAAAAGAAGAGCTGGAACCTAACCCTGTACGCGCCGGCAGATCACCATCGTGATGAATTTCAATGCCTTCGTTGATTTTTAAAAATTTTAAGACCTCGCGCACCGCCGGATGCTGTATCTCATCGACCGAGGATTGGATATGTTCCATAATGGAATAAATGATCCGGGATTTGTGCTCGAAAAACGGCGGCAGATAACGGCAGGTGATGTAACAATATTTATCGATCGAGGTCGCGAGAACGGCGCCTTTGTTCTGATTATACCATCCCGGATAATCGGTCCCACCGCCAAAAAATGAAACACGAAAAGGTGTCCGGCTGATGATCATGACAGGGTTATTTTTTCCTTCTCAAGGATTTTACGTCGCAATCTAATCTTGGTCGATTGCAGCGTCTTATCCATCGCGATTTGTCCAAACTTCTCTTTTAACAAAGCCAAAAATTTTTGGCTGGTGTGATACGTTGTCCAGGCCTGGTCCCGAAATTCCAGGACCTGCTCGGCGGTTAAATATTTCGTCGGCAAAGGCTGAGCGTAATAGGAATGCTGCGAATAGCCGGCATACGTTTCAGGCAACTTCCACCCTTCTTTCCTGGCGATCCCGTAAAGGGGACTTCCCGGATATGCCATGGCCGAATAAAAATTGGCCATCTCGGTATTAAGTTCCAAAGCCAAGTCCAATGTGTTTTGCATAGTCTGAAAATTATCTTCCGGCAGGCCAAAGATATAATTGGCGGCCACATTGATCCCAGCGGCCTGGATTTTTTTGACGATATCACGGATATCCACGTCTTCGAACCGTCCTTTGGTCACATCTTTTCGGACACTGGTATTCCCGCTTTCGATTCCCAAGGCCACAAAATTGATCCCGGCTTTTTTCATCGTCTCCAGATAAATATCCCTGACCGTGTCCACTCTCGAATAACACCAGATATTGAATTTATAACCGCGCTCGATGATCAACTGACAGAGTTTCATAAAATGGTTCGGGTTAAGGACAAAAAGTTCATCGGCGATCTTGATGTTCTGGATTCCCAGTTGGGCGAGTTTATCGAATTCCTTAATGATAAATTCCGGTTCCCAGTAACGGAAGACCGCGCTGCCGTCGGCATATTCGTTTTCCTGTCGGTTGATGATGTTGATCATGCAGAACGAACATTTCATCGGGCAGCCTAAACTGGTGTACAGAGAGGCAAAGGGAAGCTTTTCCGTTTGATTAGGAAGCGAATGCCAAAGGGCGGTCCGATACTTTCCCATGGGAATTTTATCCCAGGCCATGCCGGGCAATTCCGCGGGCAGGTCCTTTTTTTCGACAATCGGTGACGGTTTGTTCAAAAGGATCTGGCCGCCTTCACGGTAACCCAAGCCATTGACTAAACTCAATTTGTCTTTTAAATTTGTCCGCAGCAGGTCCGATATAGTGTAAACTCCTTCGTTCTGACAGACCATGTCCACGAAGGGATGTTTTTGCATGACCTCCCTGGGAAGGGCGCTGACATGTCCTCCGACAAAAATGATCTTGATCCCGGGGCAATGGTTTTTGACATACTCGGCGAGCGAGATGGCACCTTCCATATTCTGGGAACTGGCCGAGGGCTGCTGACCGTAAACCACAAAACAGGCCACGCGGGGATTTAGCTTCCGGATGATTGCGGTCGCGCCGGCTTCATCCAATTGCATGGCCTCGCAATCGAGGATCTCCGCCCCAAAGCCATGTTTCAGGCAATGCGAAGCGAGCATGCCCGCCCAGATAGGCGGCTCAATGGCAGAATATTCTTTGCTTAATTCCTGATAGATTTCTTTGGAAGCGTTGGGGTGGATAAAAAGGATATCGAGTTGTTTCATAATATTTTGAGAAAAGAAACCCAAATGGACGTATTATAAATCAAAAATATCTGTTTAATATCCCAATTGCTACTAAGGCAATGATGAAAAGAAACAACAAATAAGGGACTATTGAACCAAAATATTGAACATATTTATTCTTTTTCGATTCTATTTCTTTAAGCTCATTTTTTAACCTATCAATTTGTGGAATATATCGAGCATTTACTGTCTGGATACACTCAGCCACACCACTCATATACCTTATACGGCAGTCATATTCTTCTATTGCAGCGTTGGTCTCTAAAGATGCAATTTCACGATTCAAATCATCCACTTTTGTTTTATTCTCATCAGTCAAAAATGGCAGTTTAATTCCCCAGCTCGAAAAATCACCATTAAATACAGCCGCACCAAAATTTAAAAAAATATATAATAGTAAAAGCAAAAGAAATCCAACAAAGCCTTTTGCACCAAAAATAAAATACGAAAAAACTAAGACTGCAATGACTCCTGCGACATAAATAACCCCCATCAACTTCTGCCCATTTTCATATATTCGCGTATTGGCTTCGTTTGATCACCTGATAGCCTTTGATAAGCTCGGTGATCCCTTGGGACAAGGAAACATCGGGCTTAAAGCCGGTCTTTTCTATCTTTTGATTGCTAACGATATAATCTCTTTTGTCGGGATCTTCGCCGATGGTGGCTTCCACAAAATAAAAATCGGGAACTTGCTTTTTAATTTCCTGACAGAGCTCTAATTTGCTAAGGTTCGCGTCACTCAAGCCCACATTATAGGGTTCGTTTTTCATCTTGTCAAAATTATTCAAGGAATGTAGGAAGGCCTTGGCGATATCACGCACATGGATGTAATTCCTTTTGAAATGCGCTTCAAATAAAATCACGAATCGGTCATAAACCGCGCGGTAGACAAAATCATTCACCAATAAATCCAGCCGCATGCGCGGGCTGACCCCGAAGGCGGTTGCCAATCTTAACGTGATGCCGTTGCCGGCATCTAAGATGGCTTTCTCCGCATTGACTTTTAACTTGCCGTATAAAGAAATAGGATTTAACGGCGTTTCTTCCGTACAATGTTTTCCTTTTTGACCAATGCCGTAGCCGCTGTTGGTGGTTGGATAAATAATCATCTGGCTTTTACTGCGCAGCTGCAGGATCATCTTGACCGCATCCAAGATAATGGACTCGGCACCCTGGGGATCTTTGGCACACAAAGGCGCGCCGGTCAGACAGGCCAAAGGAAAGATCGCATCAACATCTTTCATGAACTTCGTCATCACATTTTTATCCCGCGTATCACCCCGGACAATGGTTAAATTTTTGTCATTACAGCAATCCAACAAAGAAACCTGGCTATACATAAAATTATCGATGGCGACGACTTTGTGTTTTTCTTTAAGCAAGGCCGGAACTAAAATGGAGCCTATATACCCGGCGGCTCCGGTGACAAGAATTTTCATTTAACCAACTCCATTGTTTTGTGGTTAACAAACCAATCGTATGTTTTTTGTATCCCTTCGGTTAATTCGACTTTGGGGCGCCAACCCAGCTGCTTTAAGCGGCTGTTGTCCATCCATTTTCGTATCATCCCGTCGGGTTTGGTGGCATCAAAAACAATTCGTCCCTGAAACCCGCTGACCTTCTTAATCGTCTCAGAAAGCTCTTTTATGGAAACGTCATAACCGTCGCCAATATTGATCATCTCCGCTGATTGGTCGCGTTCCATTAAAAACAAACTCGCCGCGACAAAATCGTCCACAAAAAGAAATTCCCGGCGCGGATTACCCGTCCCCCAAACAACCACTTCCTTCTCCCCTTTTTGCTTGGCGGTCGAAAATTTTCCTATCAAAGCCCCCATCACATGCGCCGTTTCTAAATCCGTTTCACTCCCCGGGCCGTAAACCGTTGCTGGAATAGCGACCGTAGTATTAAACCCATATTGTTTTTTATAGGCCTGGCACAACTTGATCCCAGCGATCTTCGCCACGGCATAAGGTTCGTTCGTATTTTCCAAAGGCCCCGTCAAAAGAGACTCTTCTTTCATTGGCTGCGGACATTCCTTGGGATACACGCAAGAGCTGGCAAAGAACATGAATTTTCTGACGCCATACTGATAGGCGGCGTGAATAATATTATTTTGGACTTGAAGATTCTCATAAATAAACTCGGCGGCAAACTTCTGATTGGCCGTAATTCCTCCCGAACGAATGGAAGCTAAAAAGACATACTCCGGCCGTTCCTTGTCAAAAAAATATTGAACCGCGCTTTGACTTAAAACATCCAGCGCTATTTGCGGGGAAAAATAGACGTAGGTGAATCCATTGGACTTGAAATGCTGATAAAGCGACGCCGCGATGATTTCCTCGTGGCCGACGATGAGAACACGACTTTTCTTATTCATCTACTGACTTCCCTAAAAATAATACCATTGTGATTGTCAGTATTCTCCTCCTTAATCTTAGTGTGAAAGAGGATGGCATTATTTGTGCGGAGGCCTGTAATCACTACCGTTCCTTTTTCCGGACGTCCTCAATTTGGCGCTCGAGATCACGCAGAGAATCCTCAATAATTTCCCAAAGGACATCTAGATTTACACCATCATATTGGTGAATAAGAACATCCCTAAGTTGTGCTAATTTACGCCAGGGGACTTCCGGATATCTTCCTTTTAATGTCGAAGAAATATTCTTGGTTGCTTCTCCAATGATCTCTAAATTTCGAACAACGGCGTCATGTATCTGAGAGTCCTCAATAAATTTCTTATGATCAATCCCTTCCGTATAGAGAATAATCTTCTCAATCGCCTCTTTGATATCCTCTAATAATTCTGGGTCTTTACGTTTAGACATCAACCAGGCTCCGGCGAATATCTTGAGCAATTTTCTTCACCCTAATACTCTTAATTCCGCCAGGAGTCAGCACATCGGTCTTTCTGCCCAATTTCTTCTCAAGATAATCGACAAATGTAAAAAAATCCAAACCAACCGATCTGCTAAATTTTACAAAAATATCCACATCGCTTTTGGCTGTTGCTTGATCCTTTGCAAAGGATCCAAAAATCGCCATTTTCTTGACTCCAAAGCGTGATTTAAGAAAAGGCTGCTCCTCTTTTAAAATTTTAATCAGCTCTTGCCGCGTTAATAATCTTTTTGTGCGTCTCATATTTTTCACATCAAATATACTTCTTTTACTTTTGATTATAATAATTCCCGTGTTCAATGAGTAACGTTGATTTGTTGTCTTTGCGTTCAAGGGCATGTTGGTACGCGGGAAAAATATCTTTGGGTTCTTCCAATTCAACCACTTCGATCCAGTGAAACATCTGGCGAAAGGCCTCGGCATAATTGCCCACGTGCTGATGCCCGGGATGAACCGGCGCGTCCGGCCCAACGGCCACCCGGATAATCACTTTCGGAACCCATTGATTGCAACTGATGGCCGGAATTTTGTCAATCATATTCGCCATATCTGCGGTCGCGATCAACAAAAAATTCTGCCGCGGATACACCGAAATGGGAACATAACCCGCCAGCGCCAGTCCGAGGGTAAACTGCATCTGAAAACTTTCATTAATCGGCATTTCCAAAGTTTTATCTTTGGAAACATCTCTTAAAGTCTGGAACATAAATGTTCCCGGGCCAGCCACGGTCTGCCCGACAAAAAGCGTCTTGGGCTGCCCTGCCAGCCATTCCATCGTTCGTTTAAGTTCGTCGAAATATTTCATATTAAAATTTAATTAACTTACCCAATCCCGAATGCGGGTATTCATTTTTATATTTAAAATAAATGATTTTCTTTTCGTATTTAGTGTCCTTAAACCATGGGTCTTGGGAACCCCACGTCTCCCGGGTGTCCGTCATAACGCTGACCCCGTTATCACACACGATAAAGGTGACTGGCAAATCAAAATTCACCGCGTATTTGACGGCTTCGTGAAAAATCCCCGTCTCCGCGGACATGTCGCCGCAAAAAAGATAGGCGTGACCTCTCTTATTCTGATTCTTTAAAGCCCAGGCCACACCGGTCGCCGTTCCCATAAGGCTGCCGACGATTCCGGAACAGAGGACTTTGTATTCGGGGAAACACAAAGATATACTTTTGCCATCGACAATGGCCTGTCTTAATTCTTCGCGCGGGACACCTTTAAGCAACGCCAACTCATGCGAATCCCAAAAGCCGAAGACATAATCGTCCGGGCCGATTTTATTATCAGAAAATATTTTAATCAATTGATCTTCCCGGCCAGAACGTAGATGCACCGGCGCGCGGATGGCGCCGGTGGCGTAAATTTTGGCGATCTCTTTTTCAAAGCTAACTAAATCTTCTTTTGTGATCATTGAGGTTCTTTCGGGAGCGATTCCTTGCATTTTAGTCATATTTTAACCTTCAATTTTAATAAACAGGCACAATTGTATCACTACTTTCGCAATTTGTCCTTAAACCATCCAAAAGTTTCTTTTAAACCTTTTTCGAGCGGCACCTTCGGCTCCCAGTTCAATTTGGTCCTGGCCAAAGTGATGTCCGGCCTGCGCTGTTTTGGGTCGTCGGTCGGCAAGGGTTTATAAATGATCTTATTTTTCGTATCGCATTGTTTGATGACCAATTGGGCGAATTGTAAAATCGTGAACTCCCGCGGATTGCCGATATTGACCGGCCCCGGTTCTTTAGACAACAATAATTTCGTGATACCGTCAATCAAGTCCAACATAAAACAAAATGACCGCGTCTGCTGACCGTCCCCATAAACCGTCAGTGGTTTATCATGGAGCGCCTGATAAATAAAATTCGGGACAACCCGGCCGTCAAGAATGCGCATGCGCGGCCCGTAGGTATTAAAAATTCTAACGATCCTCGTGTCGACTTTATGGACCCGGCGATAAGCCATAGTCATGGCTTCGGCAAAACGTTTGGCCTCATCATAAACACCCCGCGGACCAATGGGATTGACATGCCCCCAGTACGTTTCCTTTTGAGGATGGACGAGCGGATCACCGTAAACTTCGGATGTCGAGGCTAAAAGGAACCTGGCCTTTTTGGCCTTGGCCACACCCAAGGAATTATGCGTCCCCAAGGAACCGACCTTCAATGTTTGAATCGGATAATTCAAATAATCGATGGGGCTGGCTGGCGAGGCGAAATGCATAATAAAATCCACCGGCCCCTTGATGTCGATATACTTCGAAACATTGTGTTCGACAAATCTAAAATTCTTATCTTTGTTAAGATGCGCGATATTGTCTTTACTGCCGGTGATCAAGTTATCCATGCAAATGACCTTGTAATCACGCTGGATGAACCAGTCACACAAATGACTTCCCAAAAACCCCGCTCCGCCGGTAATAAGGACTGTCTTTTTCATAGTTTGATAATCTTTTTGTCTTTAATACCGCTATAAACATTACGCACATCAAAAATGGATTGCGCGTTTTTCAAAATCAATGGATAATCCACGTTCGTGTGATCGGTGGCGATCACCACGCAGTCAACCGCCGACACCGTTTTCTTATTCAACGGAATGGATTTAAGATGAATATCGTTGATGGAAAGATACGGGATGATCGGGTCAAAATACGACACCTGACATTTGGCGGCTTGAAGAATCTCAATCAATTTCAATGACGGCGACTTTCTTAAATCTTTAACATCCTTCTTATACGTCGCGCCGATCACCAGGACCTTGGACCGCGAAAGTTTCCTTTTGTTCTTCCCTAATAAAGAGGACAATCGTTCCACCGCGTATTGCGGCATATTGGCATTGATATCCGCCGACAATTTTATAAATTTGGAACTAAACCCGTGGTGTTTGGCCTTCCAGTACAAATACAAAGGATCATCCGGGATACAATGTCCCCCCACTCCCAAGCCCGGATAAAACGGCATAAACCCAAACGGCTTGGTCTTGGCCGCCTCAATAACTTCCCAGACATCCAAATTTAATTTGTGACACATCATGGCAACTTCATTGATCCAGCCGATGTTGATGATGCGAAAAGAATTCTCCAATAGCTTGGTCATCTCGGCGGCTCGGGCGGATGAAACCAGATGGACTTTTTTAATAATATTCTCATAGAGCTCTTTAGTCAATTGACCGCAAAGAGGCGTTAGCCCGCCGACAATTTTTGGAATTCGGGTAACATCATAATTTTTATTACCAGGATCAATGCGTTCCGGTGAAAAAGAAAGGAAGAAATCCCTCCCCGCCTTCAGGCCGCCTTTCTCAAGCAAAGGTTTAATCAATTCTTCGGTTGTCCCAGGATATGTTGTACTCTCCAGCACAATCAACGCATCCTTCTTAAAATATTGTTTAATTGTTCGCACCGCGCTGACGATATAAGAAATATCTGGTGTGTACTTTCTCTTAAGTGGGGTCGGCACGCAGATGATTATAGCGTCGGCTTCCTTGAGCACGTCAAAACGGGTTGAGGCCTCAAAACAGCCGCTCTCGATGACCGATTTAACTTCAGCGGTGGAGATGTCCAGGATATAACTTTCCTTACGATTGATCTTGGCAACGCGATCATGATCTTTATCCAAACCAAAAACTTTAAATCCCTTTTTGGCGAAACTCACCGCTAAGGGAAGACCAACATAACCCAAGCCCACCACCGCGATTTGGGCTTTCTTAGTTGCAATTTTTTTTCTTAAATTTTTCGACATTGTAAATATTCCTTGAGCGCCTCCGGCCACGGCCTTAAACATTGTCCGGTGATCTGTTCAAACCGGGTATTATCCAAAGCCGAGTATTTCGGCCGTTTCGCCTTAAAAGGAAATTCTGCTAATAAGGTCGGTTTGAGTTCCAGGTCCGCTTTAAAATAATCGACAATGAACCGCCCGATATCCCACCAGGTACATATACCGTTATTTGTAATGTGCAGAATACGCGCTTTTTCAAAGTCATATCCCCCCGACAGGATCAAACGAATAATCGTACAAATAGCCTGGGACAAATCCTCGACATACGTCAAAGAACCAATTTTGTCCGTAACGACTTTTAAAGGCGTTTTTTGTTCAATAGCCTTTAAAACCGCCGGGACAAAACCTTTTTGGGCCTCACCGAACAACCATACCGTGCGGATAATCACGCATCTTTCTAATTCTCCAGCGACAATACCTTCACCTTCTAATTTCGTCCGTCCGTAAACACTAAGAGCTTCCGTTTCATCGTCTTCTTGATAGGGAACATTTTTATGGCCATTAAAAACACAATCCGTACTGATGTAAATCAGAACAGCGCCAACCTCTTTGGCCGCGCGCGCCACATGCCCAGCCCCTTCGGCATTCACCCGGTAGGCCAGCTGTGGATTTTCCTCACAGCCATCCACATCCGTATAGGCCGCGGTTAAGACAATGATCCTTGGTTTTAAAGAACGAATAACTTCAACGACTTTCCTGCTATCCGTAATATCTAAATCGTCGTGAGTTAATCCAACGGTATCAAAATATTTTTCAGCCTCCGTGAACAGGGCGTTCCCTAAAAGGCCCCGCGAGCCGATCACGACTACTTCCTTTGTAGCTTCTTCCACCATCGCTCATTTCTCTGATACCAATCTATGGTCCGGCGCAACCCTGCCTCAAAAGAAACCTGAGGATGAAAACCAAGGGCGCTGACTTTAGAACAATCAACGGCGTAACGAAAATCATGTCCCAGCCGGTCTTTGACATGCTCAATCATAGAACTGTTTTGTCCCATGTATTTTAAAATAGCCTGAGTTAAGGCAATGTTCGTTTTATAACTTTCACCGGCAATATTGTAAATTTCTCCCGGCCTCCCTTTATGTAAAACAATATCCACGGCGCGGCAATGATCTTCGACATAGATCCAATCCCGGACATTTTCCCCCTTGGCGTACAGAGGAACTTTTTTACCCTCTATCAGATTGGTGACAAAAAGCGGAATGACTTTCTCCGGATATTGATTCGGCCCAAAATTGTTTGAACAGCGCGTGATCATCACCGGGAGTTTAAAGGTAATGAAATACGAACGCGCCAAAATATCGGAGGCCGCTTTACTGGCAGAGTAAGGACTGCTGGGATTTAAAGGATCAGCCTCCTTAAAAAAACCTTTGGGCCGGCTGCCGTAAACTTCATCGGTGCTGACGTGAACGAATTTTTTGACTTTATTTTTAAGCGCCGCCTCTAAGAGGACATACGTTCCGTTAAAATTAGTTTCAATAAAATCCTGAGCGTTTTTTATGGATCGGTCCACATGCGTTTCCGCCGCGCAATGAACGACCGCTTCGCATTTGGCCATGGCCTGGCCCACCACCGCCGCGTTATTGATATCGGCCTTAACAAATTGATAATTTTTATGGCGGGCGACTTCCTTTAAATTGTCCGGGTTGCCCGCGTACGTCAATTTATCAATATTGATGATCTTATAATTCGGGTATTTACTGAGGATATATTTGATAAAATTGGAGCCGATGAACCCGGCTCCGCCTGTGACAAGGATTTTCATGTTAACATCGCATTGAAGTAGGGGCAATTCATAAATTGCCCCTACTCTTTAATTTTTTTAAATATTTTTCCGCCATAATCGTATTGGCCCGGTAAAGGGATTCAAATGTCCCGCAATCGGTCCAGTGCCCCCCCAGGACATTATAAAAAAGTTGATTCTTCCTCAAATACATATTATTGACATCAGTAATTTCCAGCTCGCCGCGCTTGGAAGGTTTTAATTTTTGAATAAACTCAAAGGCCTGATAATCATACATGTACACGCCGGTCACGGCATAATCCGAGGGGGGATGTTTGGGTTTTTCGATGATCTCAACTATTCTTTCGCCGTCGAGTTTCGCCACACCGAAACGCTGCGGATCCGGAACTTTCTTTAGCAAAATCCGCGCCCCATTCTTCTGTTTATCGAATGCGGCGACATACTTCTTGATAGAATGATCCAGCAGATTGTCTCCCAGAATGACCACGCATTTATCATCACCGACAAAATGTTCCGCGAGCCTGAGGGCGTCCGCGATGCCGCCTTCTCCGCGCTGATAGGCGTAATGGATGTCCTTGATGCCGAAACTCTCCCCATTACCCAGCAGCATCAGAAAATCACCGGCATTATTACCGCCGGTAACAATCAAGATATCCTTGATGCCAGCATCCACCAGGGTCTTAATCGGATAATGAATCATTGGCTGATTATACACCGGGAGAAGATGTTTATTGGTGACCCTAGTTAATGGATCCAAACGTGTTCCCAACCCGCCCGCTAAAATAACACCTTTCATGGCTTTATCCTTTAGTAATGCCCGTGCCCGCGTCCGACACCAAAATATTCAAACCCCAAAGTCTCCATCGCCTTTTTATCGTACATATTGCGGCCGTCGAAGATCATGGCGTGTTTCATGGAATTCTTAATTTTCTTAAAATTAAGTTTCTTAAATTCCTCCCACTCGGTAATCAACAAGAGACAATCACTGCCGCGGGCCGCGGCATACGCATCTTTGCACAATTGAACTCCTTTTAAAATATCCTTGGACTTGTCCATCGCCACGGGATCATAGGCCTTAATCTTCGCGCCTTGCGCCTGCAGAATTTTAATAATATCAATCGACGCGGCATTACGCATATCATCAGTTTCCGGCTTAAAGGCCAGGCCAAAAACCCCGATCACTTTATCTTTGAGGATCCAGAGCTTGTCTTCGATCAGTTTGACGAAGGATTGTTTCTGAAATTCATTGATACTGCGGACCTCTTTTAAAAGGGCAAATTCATAGCCGTTCTTCTCGCTTAATCGGACAAAGGCGTCGACATCTTTAGGAAAACAGCTGCCGCCATAACCAATACCGGCGTTTAAAAAAGCGCGGCCAATGCGTTTATCATAGCCCATGCCTTCGGCGACTTTCAAAACATCCGCGCCGACACGGTCGCAGATCTGGGCCACCGCATTGATAAACGAAATCTTCATCGCGAGAAATGAATTTGAGGCGTGTTTGATCATTTCCGCCGAATTGATATCCGTGACAACAATCGTCGTCTTTAAAGGCTTATAGATATCTTTTAAGATTTCTTCCGCTCTTTTGGACTCAACACCGATGACCACTCTGTCGGGGTGCATGAAATCAGAGATCGCCGAGCCTTCCCGCAAAAATTCCGGATTAGAGGCCACATCAAATTCAATGATCTTATTATTTTTCTTAGGTAGATTCAACCGCACGGTCCGCTCGATGCGTTTACCGGTCGCCGCCGGCACGGTGGATTTCTCTACAATCAACCGGTACGAATCCATGGTCTGGGCGATTTCCCGCGCGACATTCTCCACATAGGTTAAATCCGCTTCGCCATCTTCTTTGGAAGGAGTCCCGACCGCGATAAAAATAACCAGGGACTTTTTAGCAGCCTCTTTGATGGATGTCGAAAACGACAATCGTTTTTTCTTGATATTGGTCCGCACCAACTCTGCTAACCCAGGCTCAAAAATCGGAATATCTAATTTCTGCAAATTTTTGATTTTCTTCGCGTCATTGTCCACGCAAATCACATGATGCCCAATCTGGGCTAAACACACGCCCGAGACTAAGCCAACATACCCGGCCCCGATGATAGCGATGTTCATTATTACTCCTTAAAAAATAATAAAAATTGTACATGGTACTTAGTACATGCACTTGGTTGTATCGACAACTATAAACTAAGTACCAACTACTGTTTTTATTCCGAACTTTGCGAACCGGTCTTGCGGCGATTGAAACTCGTCCCCGCGTCAAAAGTTAATTCCGGGAATGCCTTGAGCCTAAAAATAAGCCAAATCTCACTGCCTTGGCCGCGGGTCTCATTAAAGTTGATGTCCATTTCCCAGCAATGCAGATCGCGGGTGATCCTGTATTCCTGTTCCTTGTGGATGCCATGGTCGATATCGAATCGATTATAAATACCCATTTTCCACTTGGAATTAATTTTATAATTCAGGTCGGTTGTGATTTGGTCATCAACGTCTAAGCTATATCTTTTCCCAAGACCGAACGCCCATTTCTCTTTATTTTTGGGATCATGGACATAAATGTCGAAATTCGACGAAAGGAGTTTATCGCGCAGCGAACTATAATCCGTGTCCGCATTGAACGTCAACCAATCCGCGGGCTTCACCTCAAAGTCCGTCTTGATATTATTAAATCCACCGGTACCCTCTTGTTCCTTTAAAAGAAAATCCGAACTGACAATCGCCCGTACCAGATCAACACTGACCTTGTCGCGTTTGGTTTGTATTTTATTTTCTAAAGAAAAGGTAATCGAATGACTTCGGCTGAGGCGGTCCACCGCATCATAGGAATCCAATTTACTGGCGGCCAGGGTCGGGTCTGTGGTAAATAAATAGCTGACCGACGGGGTGACCACATGTCTTAACCAGTGCACTTCAACGCCCCAAATTTTAGTATCGACATCCCAAACTTTATAAAATTTCGTACTCATATCGGAACCGGTTTTAAATAAGCCGCGGATCGTGCCATTGTTTTTCGGCTCTTTGGTGCGGCTGTAATAGGTCTCGCGTCCCCCGACAAAAGGACGAAACTCCACAAAGCCGACCTTCATCGGGTAAGAAAGTTCATTGTCCGTATCCAAACGCATAGTCTTGCGGCGCAGTTCTGTCGGGGAAGGATCTCGGCTGACCAAATTGGAATAGACGGTTTTATTTCGAAGATACACTCCTGTCTCGCCTAACTGCTGATTGGTGACATCGTACCCGATTTCCGGAAGACGATCCACCGCGCCGAGGAAACGATTCACGCGGACATCATTACGAAAGCTTAAAGTCCCGCTGGGAAGAGCGCGCGTCAACACAAAAAATGTCTGCGGCTCGCGGTCCTTTTCATATTCCCGCTCGAAATAATCTTTTAGAAAGCTGAGATCGCTGTAACGATAGTATTGCCAGATAGCGTTCGTTTTATCATCAATATCCCATTTGTGCCGCCACTCTCCTTTAAACCGTTCATGTTCCGGCGTCGGTGACGGTCTCTCCTGCCAGGTATGTTTTGATGTAATTGGACGCTCAAGCATATAGTAGGTGCGGATAATACCGCTGCCGCCTTTGGGAATTTTGTAATCCAAATCCACGCCCGAGGCAAAATCCTTGCGCTCGCGGTAATCTAAATGAATCGTCCCTTTAAAATTTTCGTTAAAATAATATCGCCAAGCTTGCAGTAAAAAAGCTCCCCACTGTTTATCATAACCTGGGGTATAAATGACCCGTGGTTTTTTGTCATTGATGATCTGCGAATACCGCGGGATATACATCAAAGGAACTTTACCGGCCACCAAACTCAAATTCCGCGCCACGGCTTTGTCGCCCGGATAAATATCTATTTTCTTAGACTTCATCCGGAAATGTGGTTTATTAAGGTCGCAGGTTGTCAGATACCCACGTTCCAAAGCAATATGATTTTCACCGATCTTAGCCAGCTTTTTGCCATATCCGTAATACGGCGGGGTCGCGATCTTGGCCCCCGCGAAGTCTCCGGTCATCGTCTCGAAGTTGAAATTCATTTTCTCAGATGAAATCGTTCCCTGCGGCGAACGCAAGATTACATTACCTTCAGCTAACGCGTCACCGGTATTTTTATTAAATTCGGCTTTGTCACAGGTCAAAGTCGTATTATCGCGGATGATCACGACATTGCCATTGATCAACACTTTGTTTTCTTCCTGAAGTAATTCAAAATGATCCGCGTTGATTTCGACAGGCTTGCTGGCCCCTTCGTCGGTTGTCATGGAATCTTCGGCAGGCTTAACGGGATCTTCTTCGGCAAAAATATAGGAAGGATTGAAAAAAAGAACCCCGGCACAAAGAAAAACTATCAAAACGGATTTATTCATCAATCGCACCATTCACCAACACCTGCGCGCCAATGATGGCCGCCTCCTCTCCCAAACGAGCTGGAAGGATTTGCACCATCGCGGCTGGAATCTTCATCGCACGCTTCTTGATGGTATCTTTAAGGGTTTTCGCAAAAAAACGGAAATTATTCGCCACCCCGCCGCCAATGACAATACGCCGGGGATTCAAAAGATTCACCACATTCACCAAACCATTGCCTAAATGGACCGCCGCATCCTGCCAGAAATCCAAGGCCTTACGATCTCCCCGTCCGGCTAATTCTCCGACCTTTTGCAAAGTAATATTTTTAATCTTAAAAATCTCTTGGGCTTTTTTTGTTAAATAGCGATTGCCAAGATATCGTTCCAGGCATCCGTAACCGCCGCAACCGCATTTGGGTCCTTGCTCGTTTAAAGGAACATGTCCAAATTCACCGGCCGTGAACCCTTCCCCCCGGTAAAGTTCATTATTTAAAATAAACGCTCCCCCTACACCTGTTCCCAGAGTGACGCAAAAAATATTCTCATATCCCCGGCCGGCACCAAATTTCCATTCGCCCAAGGCCATCAGGTTAACATCATTATCAACAAAAACGGGCTTTTGTAATACTTTTTCTAATATTTTTTTAAAGGGGACATCCTTCCAGCCATAAATATTGGTAAGCGTCCGGACCATGCCCCTTTTGAAATCAACCAGTCCAGGCAGACCAACCCCTAAACCCAAAATATCTTTAGGAGTCAATTGATTATCACGGACAATTTGACGGAAGGATAAGACAATAGCTTCAATAAGTTTATTTTTGTCGCGAAGGAAACTCTTTGTTGGCACATTAGTTCTGGAGATGACACGCCCCGAAGAATTAACGAGTCCCGCTTTGATGTTTGTTCCTCCGATATCCAGCCCAACGACAAATGAACCCATGAAATGGCAGATGAAAAAAAATAATTGAAAGGCCTTAAAAAAATTAAACTTTTAATCCAGAATTTGGCTTATTGTACCTGAAAACTTATGGGGATTCAAGGAATCAATCAGGCAATGTAAAGGCAACTTTTATTGTCTCCTGGTTAAACTTCCTTATACCGGAAACAATCCACGGTATGGTCGTTGACCATACCCGTCGCCTGCATATGGGCATAGATAACCGTGGGACCAAGGAATTTAAACCCGCGTTTCTTTAAATCTTTGGCCAGCGCTTCAGCCGCGGGTGTCGTCACCGGAAGTTCTTTGAGCGTTTTGAGTTTATTGCGGATGGGCTTTCCGCCAACAAAACCCCAGATGTACTTGGCAAACGTCCCGAATTTCCTTTGGACTTCAAGAAACCTTTGAGCGTTATTGATGGTCGATTCAATTTTTAGACGATTGCGAACAATTCCGGCATCCTGAACAAGCCGAGCGACATCCCTTTGCGTAAACCGGGCGACCTTGGCCGGATCAAAACCGGCAAAGGCCTTGCGATAATTCTCGCGTTTGACTAAAATTGTCCTCCAGCTTAAACCCGCCTGGGCCGATTCCAGGACCAAAAATTCAAAAATCTTTTGGTCATCATAAATCGGCACACCCCATTCGATATCGTGATAGGCCAAATACAGCGGATCGTTTGCTGTTGGCCATGCGCATCGTTTTCTCGTTTTTGTAATTTCCCTACTCTTTGACATACGCCTTGATAATCTTCTGCGCCTCTAAAGGACGATCATCGCCGTCAACAGCCGTGTCTTCAATCGCCGTCACGTTTTCATAACCGCTCACGACTTCCCCGAAAATAGTATGTTTCATATTGAGCCATGGCGTGGCAATGGTGGTGATAAAAAACTGGCTTCCGTTGGTGTTAGGTCCAGCATTAGCCATGGCTAAAAGTCCGGAACGGTCGAATTTCACCTGAGGAGTGACCTCATCCGCAAAATTCTTTCCCCAGATACTTTCACCGCCAGCCCCGGTTCCGGTGGGATCGCCGGCCTGAATCATAAACTCTTTGATTACCCGGTGAAAAATGAGCCCGTCATAATATCCCTTCTTACTGAGTCCCGTAAAATTTTCAACCGCCTTGGGAGCGATGTCTCTAAACAGTTTGATTTCAATGTTGCCGCGGTTGGTTTCCAGAACAACGATCATATCTCCCTCCTGATTGGTTTGAGTTTGGGGTTCAGGACTCAACGGATCTTCCGCGCGGACCGAACCTAAATTCACCATAATACACGTCATCCATAATAAACAAAACACAAAAAACTTTTTTCTAAACATTTTGCCGCCTCCTTTTCTCATTGTTTTTAACTCAAGTTTAATCTCCTTTTATGGTATTCCAATTCGACCAAAGCCTTTGCTTGGCGCGTTTAAGGGGGGAATCTTTGGGTAACTTTTTGCGCGCGGTCTCATCGGTAAATTGCTCAAAAAAATCAAAGCCGACACCGGAGGCCGGCAAGAATTCTTTCCAGTCGGTCAAGGTATTGCCGCCGCGGTTGTACGGACAAACTTCCTGACAGATATCGCAGCCAAAAACCCAGCCTGATTGTTGTTGAGCCTCTTGAACAGTTAATGGTTTTTTCCGCTCAATGGTTTTGTAACTAATGCATTTGGTCGCATTAAGAGTATAGTTTTCATTGATCGCACTCGTGGGGCACGCGTCCAGACAGAGCCGGCATTCACCGCAATCTTTCTTTAATAAAGGATCCGCCTCAAATTCCCGGTTCGTCAAAACAACGCCGATAAAAAAGTAAGACCCCAAGCCGGGTTTAATGACCATGGTATTTTTTCCCAGGAAACCGATGCCCGCCTTTAAAGCCAGACTTCGTTCGCTGACCGGACGGCTGTCAATGGCGCAGTAACAGGTAATGGAAGGATCCTGCTTCGCTAAAAACCCCGCGAGCTGTTTAAGACTTTTGAGCATAATGTCATGATAATCTTTACCGACGGCATAGCGCGCGATTTTGATACGGTTAAGCAATCGCTGCGCGGAGGTATTTTTATAATTTTTAATGACCACAATGGCCGAGCGCGCATCGGGTAAAAGAAGCTCGGGGTTTTCCTTAAAAGGCAGATGCTTTTCCAGATAATCCATCTCGCCATGAAAGCCTTGTTTAAGCCACTCTTTATCCTCAAAAGTGCGCGATTGTGATGATTTTATCCGTTGAATATATTCAAATAGCGACGGTAATAATGTATAATCCAGAGCAAAATAATGCTGTGACAGAAAATACCCTAATGGGGAACTTTGT
>Ga0247727_10008991_pt1 | contig 18309 bp, 15 predicted proteins | sample WisWelCaveWW1625_FD_202498 | JGI IMG/M metagenome (GOLD analysis project Ga0247727, IMG submission 202498) | Biofilm microbial communities from Wishing Well Cave, Virginia, United States - WW16-25 | ecosystem: Environmental > Aquatic > Deep subsurface > Groundwater > Cave microbial mat | place... | reverse complement strand
GAAGACAGCCGCCGCTTGAATCGGCCCGGCCCGGGCATAGCGAATGCGGAACGGAATCGGAATTACTATCCGTATCCGGATCAAGAGCGCTTGATCAACCCGAACACGCCGCCCGATCCGGCGAATTAAAATAGTTTTCACCCATTGACCGGTCACTGGCAGTGACCGGTCAATACTGCAAAGAAATTCCCGCGTGTGGTATATTTTTGGGTTCTTGCGTGGCCGGCTCATGCCTTGTCAAGGTAAAATTTGACAGGGCTTTTTAATTGCAAGATTCGCTAAACGCATGCAGCTTGAAACCATCCATCGTCTCCAGCGGCTGCCGATTGCGTTGCACACGGCGTGGGATTTCTTCTCCGATCCGCACAATCTGCGCGACCTCACGCCGCCCGAGCTTGGATTTGAAGTCACCTCCGTCCCGGCGGAAAAAATGTATCCCGGTATGATTATCCGTTATCGTATCACGCCGCTTTTGGGCATTTCGCGCCAATGGATTACGGAAATCACGCACGTTAGCGAGCCTCATTTATTTGTCGATGAACAGCGCTTCGGTCCATATCGTTTCTGGCACCATCAGCATTTATTTCGCGAGATTGCCGGCGGCGTTGAAATGGAAGATATCGTGCATTATATTATTCCATTTGGCCGGCTCGGGCAACTCGCCGCGGCAAGGCTCATAAAAAAAGAATTGCAAAAAATATTTGATTTTCGCCGCGACGGTCTGGCAAAAAAAATTGGAATCCTTTGACCACAACGCGAACGAGCCGCAACCAAAAAGATTATGGCTCACGGAATGGAACTCTCACGGAATTTTTTTCCGTGAGCCGTTCCATTTCCGTGAGCCATATTTCTTTGCTTTTTTTGCACAGATTCAACTTTAAAGCGACTAAACCCCGGAGTGGCAAACTTTAGTTTGCCCGCTCAGCTCAAAAAACTTTCAAGAAAGGTTCTGCTTCCATGCGCAAACTCCTCATCGGCATCTCGCTGCTTTTTCTGCTCCATGCCGTCAGTGCCGTTCAAGCGCAAAATGCCGCGATAAAAAACAACGCCGGTTTAGTCGAACAACTTCTGCGCTCCCGGCCCGAGTTGTTTGGGAAAATTTTAAAAAATGTCGAAAACTACGAAGTTCAAATTTTGTACACGCAAATTGACCGCGATCAAAAAAATAAGCCCTCGTTTCGTTCGTTTTCATATCGCGTCAATTCCAAAGAATATTTCTATCCCGCCAGCACGGTCAAATTTCCCGCGGCGGTGCTGGCGCTTGAAAAAATCAACCGGCTCGGCATTCAGAATCTGCACAAGTTCACGAGCTTGCGCATCGACAGCGCCGCCAGCGGGCAAACAACGGCGACACATGATTCCAGCGCGGAAAACAATTTGCCCTCAATCGCGCATTATATTAAAAAGATTTTCTTAGTGAGCGACAACGATGCCTACAACCGCCTTTACGAATTTCTCGGACAGCGCGAGCTGAACGAGTCCCTGTGGAAAAAAGGCTTTAAAGACATGCGGCTGATTCATCGGCTCGCGATTGCGCGCTCCGCGGAGCAGAATCGTTCGACCAATCCGTTTGCTTTTTTTGAAAAAGACAACATCGTTTATCAACAACCGGCCGCGTTTAACCCCGCCGTTTTTCCGAATAAACTGAAAACCACGCGGCGCGGCAAGGGTTATATGAAAAGCGACTCGCTGATCAACGAGCCCAAGGATTTTTCCGGCAACAACTATTTTGGGATTGCCACCCAGCAGAATATCCTCAAAGCGGTGCTGTTCCCTGAAGCCGTTTCCGCCAAACAACGATTTCAACTAACAGACGAGGATTATCGCTTTCTGCACAAATACATGTCGATGCTGCCGCGGGAATGCGCCTATCCCGAATACGACCCAACCGAATATTACGAAAGCTACGGCAAATTTTTTATGTTCGGCGATTCGAAGCAGCCGATTACAACGAACATTCGCATTTTCAACAAAGTCGGCGAGGCGTATGGTTATTTGAGCGATAATGCCTATATCGTGGATTTTGAAAATAAAATCGAATTTCTGCTGACCGCCGTTATTTACGTCAACGCCGATGGAATTTTCAATGACGATAAATATGAATACGACACCATCGGCTTTCCATTTCTCGCCAATCTCGGGCGCGTGATTCATGAATATGAAAAGACGCGGCCGCGGAAGCATGCGCCGAATTTGGAAAAATTCCGGCTCGACTATTCCGAGGCGCGAAAAAACGCGTATGTCACGATCAAAGTCATGCCGCCGTCTTCGACGCCAGCCGGCGCAAAGATTTTTATTGCCGGCAATCAACCGGCGCTCGGCGATTGGGATCCCGGCAAAACCGCGCTGCAACAACAAAACGATTCGTTGTGGACGCTCGCGCAAAAATTTCCCAAAGGCCTGCTGGTGGAATTTAAAATCACGCGCGGCAGTTGGGACGCCGAAGCGATTTATCAAGCGGGCGTTGTTCCGAGAAATACGAGCTTTGTTGCGCGCGTTGATACGACGATCACGCTGCGGCCAATCATGTGGCGTGATCAGATGAGTGCTTCGGCTGCGCTCAGCACAAGCTCTGGCATAACCGGAACGGTGAAATATTTTCGCGCTCTCAAGAGCCCCAAACTCCGCCATCCTCGCGATGTCATCGTGTGGCTACCTCCCTCTTATGAAAAAAATAAAACCCAACGCTATCCCGTGCTCTATATGCACGACGGACAAAATATCATCGACCCTCGCACCTCGTTCGGCGGGTATGATTGGCGCGTCGATGAAGTCGCCGACAGTTTGATTCGCGCTAATAAAATGGAAGAGATCATCACCGTGGGAATTTACAACTCGCCGGATCGCGCGCCGGAGTATTCCGATTCCGCGCTTGGCCGCGGCTATATTGATTTCGTCGTCAATGAGCTCAAGCCGATGATCGACCAAACCTATCGCACCAACCGGGTTATGACGAGATGGTGATTTTATTGCAGGAGAAGGGCCACAAACGAGGCGTCGATTTGGAATATTTTTATGATGAGGGCGCGGCACACACTGAACCCGCGTGGGCAAAACGAATCTGGCGGCCATTGCTGTTTCTGTTTGGGAAGTAAAATTAAAAAGCTCGTAGTGGCCTTCAGGCGCTGAACTTTTCTGAGCATTAAGCTCCTGAAGGAGCGTACGAGCGCTGTGGCATCTCCCTCACGCCGCGCGCGACATCCACACACGCTTGCGCGAGGACGTCGACGAAGTCAATGATAGGTAAGTCATTGGTGAGATAATACTGCACGAGACTGAATTTGGGAGGTCCGAGGTCGGTGGTATGTATCATTTTCAATTTTCAATTTAAAATTCAACCGCGACAGACGAGGCCGTCTGTGTTACGCGGCGAGCGTGAGGAGGCGGGCATTTTTTTCGACGGCGGTGCGTTCCCGCACATGAACGGCGGAGACAACTCCATCCCGCGGCGATTTGATATCGTTTTCCATTTTCATGGCTTCAATCACCGCCACGCTTTGGCCTTTCTTAACCGTATCGCCTTTTTGCGCCGGCAAACGCACGACTAATCCTGGCATTGGCGCCTTGATTTCCCACGCACCGGCCGTGGCGGTTTCGCTGCGGGCCAATTGGCGCAGCCGTTCCGCGCGCTCATCCTCCACTTCGGCGCGAAAAACCTGAGGCCCGCGGCAGATTTCCGTGACGTCACCGTCGCTTTCCAAATGCGCCGAAAAAACCTGGCCGTTGATAATGAGTGAATACAGCGCGCCGCGCAAATGTTGAAAATCAAACTGGACAAGCTGGCCGTTAATCCGGGCTTGTCCAGTCGCGCGATTAGTTTCGCTAATCGAGAGTTTCTTATCGCCAAAGCGGACGGTGTAACGCATGATTTACGTTCTTTTATGATCAATTCCAATCACGATCATCCCACTCGCCGCCTTCTTCTTCTTCCTCTTCTTCCCAGTTTTCTTTTTCTTTTTCTTTTTCTTCTTCTTCCCACTCTTCCTCTTCCTCTTCTTCCCACTCTTCTTCGTCTTCCCAGTCTTCTTCATCTTCCTCGTCTTCCCAGTCTTCTTCATCTTCTTCGTCCCACTCTTCAATGTCGCCCAAATCGTCGTCCTCGATCCCCTCTTCGCCTCCACCGCCTTCTTCCTCTTCACCCCAATCATCATCTTCTTCATCAGGGCCGGCCGGCGGGTGTTTTGAGGGTTCAAGACTAGGAGCGTTGTCAGCGAAGCCCGGCAGCCGGTCGGAATTTTCCCAACGGCCAAAGGATAGGCTCGCCGCAACATTCATCAAGGCCATCACCTCTCCTGTGAAGCGACGATCGGATGGCGAGTGCGTGGTACTAAACTTCATTTCCATGGTTTTAATCTCCTTTATAGGTAGTTGCTGTTTTTTGACAAACATTGCCGATATATCGAATCAAGCGCATGCAGCATACGCTCAAGAGTAAAATACTTCAACACATGATCGCGCGCCCGTTGTCCGAGCGCCAGCCGCAGCGAGGCATTTTGCGCTAACGTCAACGCGGCGGCGCTCAGCGCGTCCACCTCGCGCGGCGGGACCAAAAGCCCGGTCTCGCGGTCGCGCACGATGTCCAACACGCCGTCGCCATTGCTTGAAATTACCGGTTTGGCCATCGCCATGGCTTCGATGAGAACGAGCCCGAAGGCTTCCGCGTGCGCCGGAAAAACGAAAATATCCATGGCGTCAAGCAGCGCCGGAATATCACGCCGAAAGCCGAGCGGCATCACGACGTTTTCAAGCTGCCATTCGCTGATTTTATCCAAGATCATTTGCGCTTCGCCGGACTCGCCGCGGCTGGCTTCGCCGATCAACAAAAATCGCGCGTGCGGTAGTTCTTTTTGCAGGCGCTGCGCCATGCGCAGAAATTCCAAATATCCTTTGCTTACCTGCAAGCGCCCGATTATGCCGAACACTAAATGCGTCGGCGCGAATCCCAAAGTTTGGCGCACGGCGGCGCGGACTTTTTCCTGCGGAGTAAATTGGCTCAGATCGACGCCGTGATGCACGACACTCACCTGCGCCGCGGTCAAAGGATGCGTCGCCAGCAAATTCCGGCGAATCACTTCGGAGATGGCGACGGCATGGTCAACATGCCGATAAAGCCACCGGTGCAAGAGATCGCGTTTAGGCTTTTGCGTGCCGATATGTTTGGTGAAGATCAAAGGCAGGCGGCGATACTTTCGCATGGCCGGCACGATGGTCCACAAGTCGCGCGAATAATGAGAATGAACTAAATCGGCTTCGGCGTGCTCCATCCACTGCGCGAGTTGGGCGATGCCGCGAGGATGGAAATAACTTCCGAGCCGCACATACTTTGGGGTGAAGCCCCGTTCTTGCAGATCCCGATCCAAAGGCGAGCCGGGATAGCAAACCGGGATAATTTTATAACCGCGTTGTGCCAAATGGGTCGATAAAAATCCCACATGCATTTCCAGGCCGCCCCACGAGAGCGAGGCACAAATTTGCATGATCGTCGTCATACCCCGATTTTGCATTGTAAAACCATCAGAAAATCGGGGTTTGGTTTTTGTATAATCAAAATTAAGGTCATAAAAATTCAACGGGGAAATTAAGCGTTTAAAAATCAAAAAGCAAGCTTTTTTTGGAAAAGAATGGGAAAGAATTTTTTTAAAAATTTATCCTCGGCCAGTAATGGAATCATACCCGGAGGTTATGCCTAAATTCGCGTTGTCAAAGCGTCCGGGCATCGGCTGGCTCTACCGATAACTGAAAATTACATAAATTTATTTAAGAAAATTTCAATGTGTGTCAAGTTCTTTTTTATGAGTTTTTGAAAAACCAGGGCCTAAAAAAATGTTGCCAGGACTTGCCTTTGCAATTTTTTCGATTAAATTAACAACGGATTTACCACTTACACAGATTTCAGCTTTATATTTCTTTTTTGTCTTTTTTCTTTTTATCTTTTTCATTTACTATGCCCCTCCCCACTCCCTTCTATTCCCGGATGGCGCCGTTGTGCCAGAGTTATGATTGGCGCAACTGGGCCGGTTATCTCGCCGTCAGTGTTTATGAAATATCGCACGAGCGCGAGTATTACGCCATTCGCAATTCTGCGGCGCTGATCGACGTCACCCCGCTGTTCAAATACGAAATCAACGGCCCGGATGCCGTACGACTTGTCGATCGCCTCATCACACGCGACGCCAAGAAGTGCAGCGTCGGCCAAGTGGTGTACACGCCGTGGTGCGACGAGCACGGTAAAATGGTCGATGACGGCACCGTCGCACGTCTGTCGGAAAACCATTTTCGTCTCACTTCCGCCGATCCGAATCTGCGCTGGTTTCAAGATTGTGGCTTCGGCATTCATGCCGAAGTCGTCGATGTTTCTTCAGACCTCGCGGCGTTGTCAATCCAGGGTCCGAAGTCGAGAGAAATTTTGCAGCAGCTTGTCACGGGAACGGACATCGCGAGCCTGAAATACTTTCGTTTGACCAACGGCCAAATCGCCGGTTTTCCCGTAACGATCACGCGCACGGGATACACCGGCGATCTGGGATATGAATTGTGGATTGCCCCCAAACATGCGGAAAATTTGTGGGATGAGTTGATGGAGAAAGGGCGGGGCTACGGCATCCAACCCGCCGGCATGGTGGCAATGGACATCGCCCGCGTTGAAGCCGCGCTGTTGCTCGGCGATATTGATTATGTTTCGAGTCACAAGGCCATCACTGAGGCGCGCAAATCTTCCCCGCTCGAAGCCGGATTGGAGTGGGCCGTCAAATTCGACAAAGGCGATTTCATTGGCCGCAAAGCTTTGTTGGCGGAAAAAAAACGCGGCCCGCAATGGAAGTTTGTTGGATTGGAAGTCAGTTGGGACGAATTGGAAGCTCTCTATGCCGCCGCTGATCTGCCGCCGCAAGTTGCCGGCCGTGCCTCGCGCGTTGCCGTGCCCATTTTCAAAAACGGCAAACAAATCGGCCAAGTGACGAGCAGCGCCTTCTCCCCGATTCTAAAAAAATTCATCGCCATCGGCACGGTTGAAAGTCAATACGCCAGCCTCGGCACGAAAGTCGAAATGGAAATCACCGTTGAATTTTCCCGCCAACTCGCGCCGGCGACGGTAGTGAAAACGCCGTTTTTTGATCCGCCGCGGAAGAAAGCGTAGTGGTCAGTATTCAGTTATCAGTGTTCAGTATCAACAATGGAGGATTTATGAGTTATTTGCCTTATGTCGAGAGTTTTCGCGATCTGTTGGCTTATCAAAAAGCCAAAGCGATGGCAAAGGAAATCTTTCAATTGACAAAAACTTTTCCGCGCGAAGAAGCATATTCACTCACTGATCAGATACGGCGAAGTTCTCGCTCAATTGGCGCTCAAATTGCTGAAGCTTGGGGCAAACGATCTTACGAAAAACACTTCATCAGCAAACTCACGGACGCCGACGGCGAACAACTTGAAACGCAGCATTGGATCGACACTGCAGCCGATTGCAGTTATTTGAACACCGAACAAAAATCATCGCTCTTAAAACAATGCGAAGAAATTGGCCGCTTGGTTGGCGGCATGATCGCTAAATCAGATAAATTTTGCTCGACGACACTCACCTCTGTCGTTCGCGAGGAAGCAGAAGCGTATTTTACTCGCAACAAAAGAGATGACGAATTAACTGAAAACTGATCACTGAATACTGATTACTGAAACCGTGCCCCCAACCTACGACGCCATCATCATCGGCGGCGGCCACAACGGCCTCGTGAATGCCGCTTATTTAGCCAAAGCCGGCAAAAAAGTTCTTGTGCTCGAAAAGCGCTATCTCGTCGGCGGCGCCTCGGTCACCGAAGAGGTTTTTCCAGGATTCAAATTTTCCGTCTTCTCGTACGTCGTCAGCTTGTTTCGCCCGGAAATCATTCGCGATCTCGAATTGCCCAAACATGGCTTGACGATTTTGCCGTTGACGAGCACACTCACGCCGATGCCGAACGGCAATTATCTCTATCGCGATTGGGATCACTTCCGCACGTTGCGTGACATTGCGCGGCACTCACCGCGAGATGCCGAAGCGTATGATGAATACGGCCGCACGATGTACTTCATGGCCAAAGCCGTGAAATACATGCTCGGCATCATCCCGCCCGATCCGACCACGCTCAATCCGAGAGATTTAATGGGCCTCGCGAATCTCGGCAAGCACATTCTTGGGTTGGGCGAGGAAAATATTTATACGCTGACGAAATTAATGACGATGAGCTCCGCCGACTTTTTGGAAGAATGGTTTGAAACCGACGTGCTCAAAGCGACGCTGTCATCGAGCGGCATCATCGGCACGTTTCTCGGACCGCGCTCGCCCGGCACGGCGTATGTGTTGCTTCATCATTACATGGGCGAAATCGACGGCTCGTTTCGCACGTGGGGTTTTGCGAAAGGTGGCACCGGCGGCATTGCCAACGCGATTGCCAACGCCGCAAAATCTTTTGGCGCAGAAATCCGCTGCGAGGCGCCTGTCGCCAAAGTGATCACGAAGAACGACACTGCCGTCGGCGTGGCGCTCGCCAATGGCGATGAGTATTATGGAAAAATTATCGTCTCGAGTCTCGATCCCAAACTCACCTTTCTCAAATTGGTTGAACCCTCCCTCTTGCCGGATGATTTGGTGAGCGCGATTCGCCATTTCAACATTCGCGGCTCTTCGGCGAAAGTAAATTTGGCGCTCGACACGTTTCCGAATTGGGCGTGCAGGCCCGGCTACGGCCCGCATCTGCACGGCGCAGTTTCCATCAGCCCGAGCGTCGATTATCTCGAGCGCGCGTACGACGACGCGAAGTACGGCGATTTCTCCAAGAAGCCGTACATCGACGTCATCCTCCCGTCGATGATCGATCCCGATATGGCCCCGCCGGGAAAGCACGTGATGTCGTGCTTCGTGCAATACGCCCCGTATCACTTGCGCGAAGGCACGTGGGAGCAAAAACGCGAGGCGCTCGGCGACGCCGTCGTTGACACGTTATCCGAGTACATTCCCAATTTCAAAAATATTATTTTGCACCGGCAAGTGATGACGCCGTGGGACATCGAGCAAACCACCGGCCTCTCGCAGGGCAACATCTTTCAAGGCGAACTGACGCTGTCGCAACTCTTTTTCCTGCGCCCCGCTGCCGGTTGGGCCAAATATCGCACGCCGATTCGCAACTATTATCAATGCGGCTCCGGCACCCATCCCGGCGGCGGCATCACCGGCGCGCCAGGGAGATTGGCGGCGCTGGAGATTTTGAAAGAACATAAATAATTTTTGCATTGAAATTATCCAGCGCGAGTGTTATCTTAATGATGCCAACCACTCGCTTTTCAGGTGAATATAAACGAAATTTGTTTGTCAACGGAGATAAGGCAATGACTGAAATTATTCTTAAAGTTGATACTAATCTCGCCGAGCGTTTCAAAAAAATCTCGCTACAGAAGTTTCAGGGAGATGATACGCTCGCTTTTGAGCAGGCGCTCAAATCGCTGCTTTCTGAAGAAGATCTGGATATGATTCGCCTCGAGCAGATCGTCGAGCAAATACAGAGTGAAATTAATAATGCCGGCGGCGTGACGGGAAAAGAAATTGATGCGCACATAGCCGCGTACCGCAACAAACGCAAGAGCGGGGGGAAACTTGAAAGCCGTCGTTGATACCAATATTGTTTTTGCAGCGCTGGCCAACCCCAAAGGCGCTGCTTTTAAAATTCTGCAGCGCTTCCTGCAAAAGCAATTTGACTGGATCAACTCTCGGCAAACGCTTGACGAATATCAAGGCGTCTTGTCAGTATCACAGAAAATCTCTCCGACGAGCTTGCAAATTTTTCTGCATCTGCTGCGGCGACGATCAACCCTCGTCCAAATTGAGAATACGCTGCATGTCTGCAAAGACGCTGATGACGATAAATTTATGGAAACCGCAATTTCTGCCGGCGCTGATTTTGTTGTCACGAAAAATCTGAAGCATTTTCCACACAAATCCTATCAAGGCGTTCGCATCGTGAATGTGGCGGCTTTTTTGAAAGAACTTGAAAAGTTGTTTCTGTGAGTTCTTAACTCTTGATCAATCATTTTGACATGATGCAAAAACCTGTGCCGCGAATCCTGCGGTAAATTCTCTCTGCTCGTATGATGAAACCAACCCCATTTGAAATAAACCGGCAAACCCACCTCGCCAGTGCAGGCAAGGAGCAATGACTATGAGCAAACCGCTCGGCCGCAAGAACAAACAAAACATCAACACTTTTGCTGAAGCACTGGCTCGTATAGCGCAGGCCACAAAGGAAAACGCCACAGAATTGGACTTATCTAGACTTGGATTGACTGAATTACCGGAGGCAATCGGCCAACTTAGTCAGCTTAACAGGCTTTTTCTCCATAACAATCAACTTACGTCGTTACCGAAATCGCTTGGGCAGTTGAAACAGCTTAAGACGCTTCGTCTCGATAGTAACCATCTTAAGTCATTGCCCGACGCACTTGGACAATTAACTCAGCTCGAGGAATTGTATCTTTTTAATAATCAATTAGCGTCGTTGCCCGATTCGCTGCGCAATCTCCAAGCTTTATACTGGCTCTTTCTTCACGGAAATCACAACTTGGCATTACCTACAGAAGTATTAGGCCCTACAATTGATGATATAGCCACAAGGCCCGTTAGACCAGCAAAGGCCCGCGATATCCTCGACTACTACTTCCGCACGCGCGGAGGCAAGCGTCCTTTGAACGAAGCCAAACTCATTCTCGTCGGCCGCGGCGCAGTCGGGAAAACCTCGCTGGTCAATCGCCTCCTCCACAACAAATTTGCGAAAGATGAAAAGAAGACCGAGGGGATCAATATCACGGAATGGAAACTGCGGCTCAACGGCAATGAGGAGGCGCGGCTGAATATCTGGGATTTCGGCGGGCAGGAAATCATGCACGCCACGCATCAGTTCTTTCTCACCCAGCGCAGTCTTTATCTGCTCGTGCTCAATGGCCGTGAAGGTGGCGAAGATGTGGATGCGGAGTACTGGCTCAAGCTCATCGAAAGTTTTAGCGGCGATTCGCCGGTGATCGTAGTGTTGAATAAAATCAAAGAACATCCGTTTGATCTCAATCGCACCACGCTACAAAAAAAATATCCGATTCGCGAGTTTATTAAAACTGATTGCGAAGATGGAACCGGCATCGACGAGCTGCACAAAAGCATCGCCCGCGAGACCGACCGGCTGCCGGATTTGCGCGCGGCTTTTCCGGCGAGCTGGTTTACCATTAAAGAGCAACTGGCGGGGATGAAAAAGAACTACGTGAGTTTTGACGAATACTGCGGCTTCTGCGCCCAACATGGCGAACACGACAAAACCGCGCAGGAAGCGTTGGCTGGTTATCTGCACACGCTCGGCATCGTGCTCAATTACAAAGATGATCCACGCCTGCAGGATACGCACGTGCTGAATCCACAATGGGTCACGAGCGGCATTTACAAAATTCTCAATGCGGACAAATTGGAAAAACAGCGCGGTGAGATTCGGTTGCGTGAACTGGCCGAGATTCTCGATGAGAAAAATTATCCGGCCACGATGCGCCGTTTCATCTTTGATCTGATGAAAAAATTCGATCTTTGTTTCAGCTTTCCGGATGACGATACGCATTACCTCATTGCGGAATTGCTCGACAAACAGGAGCCGGCGGAAGCCGCTGAATTCCAACCGGAAGCATGTCTCAATTTTCAATATCACTATTCGGTATTGCCGGAAGGATTGTTGCCGCGCTTCATTGTACGCACGCACATGTTGAGCGAGGGCCTGCCACGTTGGCGCAGCGGCGTGATTTTGGAATTTGAAGGTTGTCGCGGCCTCGTGAAAGCCGATGTGCAGGACAAAAAAGTTTTTATCTCCGTTTCCGGCCCGGCTGCAGCTCGCCGCCGTTTGTTGGCGATCATTCGCTCCGACTTCGACCGCATTCATCGCGATATTCGCAACCTGCAACCGCAGGAAATGGTGCCGCTGCCGGATTATCCCGAGGTGACGATCTCCTATCAAAAACTTCTCGTGCGCGAGCAAAAAGGCTCGCGCAGCTTCACCGAAATTGTTGGGGATGATGAAATCGAACTGGAGGTTCAAGAGCTGCTCAACGGCGTCGATCTCAAAGGCACGCGTCGCAGGGAACGAACCTTCGAAGAATCGCGACAGCCGGTGCGCTTGTTCATCAGCTATTCGCACAAAGATGAAAACTTTCGCAATGAACTGCAAAGTCACTTGAAATTGCTGCATCGTTTAGGAATTATTGACGTATGGGATGATCGCCGCATTGATGCAGGCGACGAATGGAAAAAAAAGATTGACGAAAACCTTGAGCGCGCCGATATCATTCTGCTACTCGTGAGCGAAAATTTCATCGCCTCAGACTATTGCTACGAGATCGAGATGAAATGCGCACTGGAACGGCACGAACGTGGCGAAGCCCATGTGATTCCGGTTATTGTACGCGATGATTTGAATTGGACACATGCGTCGTTTGCCAAACTTCAAGCCTTACCCAAAGACGGGCTAGCCGTAACCAAATGGCCGGACAAAGATTCGGCGTGGCGCAATGTGGCGGAGGGGATTGAACGCGTTGTCGAGGAGATACGAAAACGGTTTTGAGTTCTTGTCATGTTGCGATAATATCACTCAATGAAGCGGACTTTTTAACGTCAACGTTAAGCGAATCTTGCAACTTCAAAACCTTTCGACACAAGCTCGTCTTCATTTGCATAAACGATCACCGGCAAGCGTTTCACTTGTTGTTCGACAACGCGAGTAAATTCGCTTTTTGACGGAGCGTACACAATATCCAGTTTTTCGTCCAGTTCTATTTTCCCGCCCAAGAAAATACCTCGAGGCGTATAACAAAGTATTGGCACAGCCCAAACCTTTTTTGCATTATCATAATGCGGCGATCCGGTAACCGCTTTCTCGCCAATGTATGCGATCAGGTAATCGGTCACGACCTCTTGCACTTTTTTAACCGTTTTTTTTATTGCCATACGATCACCATGCCTTTTCTCAAATTTTTCCACGCCTGTGAAAATCTTAAGCGCGAAATCTTCCGTTCTGGCCCAGCTTCAGGATCGTGATAAAAAATCGTATTCGTGTCAATCGCGAATATAACGATCAGGTGTCCAACTGGAATCGGCAATTCTATATCGTGCAAAAGCCGCGCATCCACCATTGCCATGACCGGAATGTCCTGCTTCAGTGCATTGGCCAAATCGTTAATTTTCGCGCCTCGTTTCCATTCAGTTAAAAATCCCAATTCCTGTGCTGCTTCGGCAATTTCTGCGAGGCCGGTTCCGGCTATTGTTGTTTTGCACAGCATGCTCAACGAAACTTCATCCTGTTGAAAACCCCAGTATTCGAGCGTCATGCGTAAACAAGCAGGGCCGCAGGTATAATCACGGTTTTGTTTGTGATATGGAACAACAAGCCTCGCGATCATGGATCAAGCTACGTAATTTTCCTTAAAAAGTCAAGCTTGTCCTTGACATTCCCAAAAAACTTGTGCATCTTTTATCCGATCAATTGGCCAATCTCATTAGATAATGAACCCAAGAACAAGGAGACGACTTCGGATGAAAGCCAGATTCTCTTTCGCCATTCTGAGTTTGCTCGCCGGCGCGAATTTCGCCCTCGCGCAGCCATTTGAATTTTATCCCAATGCCAAATACAACGCCGCCATTCCCACGCTCGAGCAAGTCGTCGGTCACAAGTGGGGTGAGAAAATTACGATGCATCATGAAGTCGAGAAATATATTCACCGGTTCGCAGAAGCTTCTCCAAATGTGCGGCTGGTGAAATATGCGGAGACGTGGGAAGGCCGCGCGCTTTATTACCTGATCGTCGCATCGGAACAAAATCTGGCGCGCCTCGACGAGATTAAATCCGGCATGCAGAAATTGGCGGATCCGCGACAAATTTCTGCGGCGGAAGCGGATCGGCTCATCTCCTCCCTGCCGGCGATTACGTGGCTGGCGTATGGCGTGCATGGCAATGAAATTTCCAGCACCGATGCGGCGCTGCTCACGGCGTATCATCTCCTCGCCGCGCAAAATGATTCGCTCGCGCAAAGCGTTTTGCAAAACAGCGTCGTCATTCTCGATCCGATGGAAAATCCGGATGGCCGCGATCGCTTCATTAACTATTTTCGGCAAACGACGGGGCGCTGGCCGGACGCGGAGCAGCAGGCCGCGGAGCATCGCGAGAGCTGGCCGAGCGGGCGCAGCAATCATTATTTGTTCGACATGAACCGCGATTGGTTTGCGCTGACGCAGCCGGAAACGCGCGGCCGCGTGAAAGCCTATCTCGAATGGTTTCCACAGGTGTTTGTCGATTTGCACGAGATGGGCTCGAACGCGACGTATTATTTCGCGCCGCCGGCCGATCCGTTGAATCCGGAAATGCCGGCTTCGCAAATTGAGCTGTTGAAAAAATATGGCCGCAATAATGCGAAATGGTTTGACCGCATGAAGTTCGATTATTTCACGCGCGAAGTGTTCGACTCGTTTTATCCCGGCTACGGCGAAGGCTGGCCGATGTTTCACGGGTCGGTGGGCATGACTTACGAGCAAGCTTCCGCGCGCGGCCTGGTCGTGCGACGCGATGATGAAACAACGATGCACTATCGCGAGACCGTGCAGCATCATTTTATCTCATCGCTTTCAACCGCCGAAACCACCGCGCGAAATCGCGCCGAGGTATTGCGATATTTTTATGAGTATCGCCGCTCTGCCATTGAAGAAGGCAAAACCGGCGAGATCAAAGAGTTCATTTTCGCGCCCGGCAATGATCCGAACCGCGCCGCCAAGCTCGCGGCTTTGTTGCAACAACAAGGCATCGAAGTGAAAAAGGCCACCTCATCTTTTAGCAATCGCCGCGTCGAGGATTATTACGGCAGCGTGGTGCAACTCAAAAATTTTCCGGCAGGAACATTTATTGTCTCACTTGCCCAGCCGTCGAAGCGTTTGGCGAAAACGCTTTTGGATAAACACACGCCGATGGATGACAAATTTATCAAAGAACAATTGCGCCGCGAAAAGAAGAAACTCGGCACGCAGTTTTATGACGTCACCGGCTGGTCGCTTCCATTATTATATGACGTCGAATGTTATCGCAGCCGCGACGTTTCGGTGGGAAATTTTTCCGTGATCGGTGCTGAAAATTCCGTTGTCACGATTCAAGGTGGAAAGTCACAACTGGCGTATTTGATTCCGTGGGGCACGAACGCCGCAGCAAGAGCGCTGGCAACGCTGCAGCGAAAAAACATTCGCGCGTTCAGCACGGATCTGGAATTTACCTTGAATGGCCGCAAATATCCGCGGGGAACGTTAATCGTCAAAGTGAAAGACAATCCAAACGATCTTTATGAGCAGCTCGCGGAAATCGCGAAGACGGAAAATTTGGAAATCATCGCGACGAACTCTTCGTGGGTGGACGACGGCGTAAATTTTGGCAGCGGCAATGTGGTGTTTCTGCAGAAACCGAAAATCGTGCTCGCTTACAACACGCCGACGTCATCCTTATCGACTGGTTGGACGCGTTATATCGTCGAGCAGATGTATGGCTATCCGGTGACGTTGATTCACGCCGAACAGTTGGGCGGCGCGGATTTATCGAAATACAATGTGCTTATTTTGCCGGATGCGTTTGGCAGCTACGATCGCGCGCTCGGCGAGGGCAGCGCGATTAAAGATTGGATTCGCAAAGGCGGCACGTTGATTACTTACGGCAACGCGACGCAATGGCTCACCGGCGAGAAGGTCGGCCTGCTCGCGACGACGCGCGAGTTAAAAGGCGGCAAAGCGGATAAAGATGAGAAAAAAGATAAAGACGAAAAAAAAGAAGAAACAAAGCCCGATCTGACCAAGCCGTTCGATGTGGAAAAAGAAATTCAGCCGGAGAAAGAGTTGCCCATCGAAACGCCCGGCACGATCATGCGCCTCGCACTGGACGCCGAGCATTGGCTGGCGTTCGGCTATGACGGCGACGCCAATGTCATCGTCAACAGCCGGAATATTTTCACGCCGCTGAAACTCGACAAAGGCACGAACGTCGGCTTGTACATGCCGGAAGACAAGCTGGTGTTGAGCGGTTTCATCTGGGACGAGTCCAAAAAACAACTTGCCAACAAAGCGTTTCTTATGCATCAAAATCTTGGCGAGGGGCATGTCGTGGCGTTTGCCGAAGATCCGAACACGCGCGCCTTTATGGACGGCACGAATCTTTTGCTGCTAAACGCGGTTTTCTTCGGCCCGGCGCATTGAGGCTCGTCATACCATAAGCCGGACAAGCCGGAGCCAAACAGGCTACGCCCGTCGGGTTTAAAAAAATGCCCAACGGATGGAAAAACGACCAACAGATAAAAGCGTCTTCTAACATGCTTAACCTCTCTTGGCGGCTCAAACTTTTTTTATTTGCCATCGTCGTGGCGCTTTTGCCGATTGCGATTTCGAGCACCAACATGATCGGCATCACGCAAGATGAATTGAAGAGCAATGTGAACCACGAGTTGATTTCCACGACGGCACAGCTTGCCGAAGACATCAACAATTTATATTCCAATAATTGGCTGTCGCCTCTGCTCCTGATTAAAAGCGGCGTGGAAAACGAGGGTTTGAGCGCCAATGAGAAAGCCACATTTCTTACGGCCGGCATCGAAAACCTCAACGATGTGGTCTCGTTGACGCTTTATTTTGAGGTGGCCGGCGGGGTTTATGCAAAGGCGGTGCAGAGCTACAAAGAATCTTTTAAATCGCGTTTGCAAAATTCTACTCTCGCCGCCGCAATTCTGGAGGTTACCGCTGCCGAGCTCGACAGTTTAAAAAAGCCGCCACGCTCGATCGGCACGCCGGTTTATATTCCCGAGCTTGATACTTGGCTCATCAGTATGGTGGTGCCGGTGCATATCAGCGGCGCCCCCTCGGCCTTGCTGGCGGCACGCCTCAATCTGAACAAGCTGCGGGAACAATTGCTAGCGCCCCAATATAACAAAACCGGCCAGCTCTTTTTGATTGATGCGAATGGCAAGGAAGTTTTTGATCGAGCGCATCGTGATTTGAGCGCGCTTAAAGTGGTGCAAGACGCCGCCGCGCTGCTGCGCGGCGGATCGCGGGTAGACGGCGTCACCACCTATCAATTACCCGACGGGAAAAGAGTTTTAGCGTCGTATGCGTTTCCATTGAATTTGCAATGGGCGGTAATCGCGGAGACCGCGGAGGCGAAAGCCTATCTTGCTGTTGGGAAAATGCGCCGCACGCTGACTTACTGGGTGTTGCTCGGGCTGGCGCTGGCGGTTTTCGGCGTGGCCATTTTTTCTCGTCAAATCAGCCGTCCCATTACCACCATCAGCAAGGCCGCCGATCAAATCTCCTCCGGAAATTTTGAGGTCGCGATAAATTATCCGGCGAAAGATGACATCGGGGTGCTGGCGCAATCGCTGGTGAATATGAGCCGGTCGCTCAAAGAAAATTTTGCGAAGATTGCGGCGCAGAAAAATGAGATTGAAGAACACAGCAAAACGCTCGCGGAAAAAGTCGAATTGCGCACCCTGGAACTAAAAGAAAAAAACCTCACGCTGGAAAATACTTTGACGCAATTAAAGCAAACGCAAAATCAATTGGTCGTCCAGGAAAAGCTGGCGTCGTTAGGCGCGCTCACCGCCGGCATTGCACACGAGATCAAAAACCCGCTGAATTTTGTCAACAACTTTGCGGTGCTCACGGTTGATTTGGCGGCAGAGTTGAATGCCGAGGTGCTGCAACAGCAAGATCGTTTGGATGAAAAAGTCCGGCAAAACTTCAAGGAAATTCTCAGCGACATTCAACTGAATGCCACGAAAATTGCCGAGCACGGCAAGCGCGCCGACGGCATTATCAAAAGCATGCTGGAGCATTCGCGCGGCGACATCGGCGAAATGCAGCCCACCGATTTGAACAAGATGCTCGAAGATTTCATGAATCTGGCTTATCACGGCATGCGCGCGCAGGATCCCGCGTTCAACGTCAAAATCGAAAAGCATCTCGATCCTCGTCTCGGCCTCATCAATATCAATCCGCAGGCGATCAGCCGGGTGATTATCAATATTTGCAATAACGCCTTTTATGCTACCCGGCAAAAGCAAAAGAAAACCGGCGCGGATTACCAACCGACGCTGACCATGACCACGAGCGGAATGGGCGACAAAGTCGAAATGCGTATTCGCGATAACGGTTCCGGAATTCCCAACGCGCTTTTAGATAAAATTTTCAATCCTTTTTTTAGCACCAAACCAACGGGCACCGGCACCGGCCTCGGCCTGTCGATTAGT
>Ga0247727_10008990_pt1 | contig 18309 bp, 17 predicted proteins | sample WisWelCaveWW1625_FD_202498 | JGI IMG/M metagenome (GOLD analysis project Ga0247727, IMG submission 202498) | Biofilm microbial communities from Wishing Well Cave, Virginia, United States - WW16-25 | ecosystem: Environmental > Aquatic > Deep subsurface > Groundwater > Cave microbial mat | place... | reverse complement strand
CCTTCGCCTTCGAGGTAGTCGAACAGGTCTTCGACAGTGCCGTCGTCGCTTTCCTGTTCACCCAGGAACTCGTTGATCTCGTCGTAGGTCAACCAGCCGCGATCTCGGCCCTGCGTGACGAGTTCGAGTAACTGGGAAGTAACGCTTGTTCCGTTGCGAACCGAGGCGATAGCCTCCATGGTGATAATTCCTTTTCAACTGTGCGTCGGGTCTGGATAGGTGATTCAGCTTGACTGACGTTTGGCCCGGTCGATGCGCTGCCGCCGTTCCCGACGGGCTTCCAACTCGCGCACAATTTTCTGTAGTGCGCGCTCGTCCAGTGGCTCCGCCACCAGCAGAAGATCACTGGCCACCGCCCTCGAACTTGGCGGCAGTTCTTCCACAAACCGACGCGCATCTGCCGGATTCAGTTCATTCTCCTGCAAAGCCGGCAGTTGAGTGGCCAGTGCCGTCGCGATTTCGCGATTGCACTCGTCCGCAAATTGCCGGGGGAAAAACGTGGCAAACAGCTTGCGAGCCGCGGACAAATCGTGCAGTGCGTGCGCCAGCAACTGGCGTTCGGCAACGACGTATCCGGGCACGCGCGCGGGTGGCGAGGGCACCGCGTCGGGCGGGCCTCCCTGCGCTGGCGTGGGCACGGCGCCCGTCCGCTGACGACCGCGTTGCCGGGCGACCTCCTGCTTCAAAGCCAGTTCAATCGACTGGGCGCGACGCAGGTCGCCGCCGGCCCACTGCTGCGCGATCTTCACCACCTGACCTTCGAGAATCGTGTGCTCGTGAATCTGCGCCAGCACCGGCATGACCGCGCGGACCAACGCCTGGCGCGAGGCCTCGTCGCGCACGGTAACACCGGCCGCCAGCCGCTCGATGCGGTAATCGACCAGCGGCAACGCCTGCGCCAACCGTTCGGCGAAAGCCTCGCGACCGCGCGTGCGCAAGAACGTGTCGGGATCGTCGCCGGCGGGCAGGCCGATGACGTGGACGTTCATTTCCTGCTGCTCGAACAGCGGCGCGCTGTTCAGCACGGCGTTAAGCCCGGCCGAGTCACCGTCGAAACATGCGAACAGGTTGGGCGACAGCCGCTTGAGCGCACTCAAGTTCGCGGTCGTGAACGCCGTCCCCATCGTCGCGACCGAGTGCTCAAAGCCGTGCTGGTGCAGCGCGATCAGGTCCAGGTAGCCTTCGCAGACAATCGTGGCGTCGCGCTCGCGAATCTTCGAGGTCGCCAGGTGCAGCCCGTACCGGGTTTGGCCTTTCACGAACAGCAGGGTCTCGGGTGAGTTGAGATACTTCGCAGGTTCGTCCGCCAGCGTGCGACCACCGAAGGCGATGACCTTCCCCTGCACCTCCCAGATCGGAAACATCAAGCGGTTGCGAAAACGATCGTAGGCTCCGCTGCCCTCCTCGCGCGATACCGCCAACCCGCCCCTCACGATTTCCTCCAGCGTAAAGCCGCGCTTTTGCAGTGCGCGCAGGGTGGCCTCCCACGATTCCGGCGCAAAGCCCAGTTGGAACTTGACGATCGCCTCGGCGGTGACTCCCCGGCGGGTCAAGTAGTCCCGCGCGTGCTGGGCGGCCGGCGACTTCACCAACAGGTCATGGAACATCCGCGCAGCCTCGCGGTGCAGATCGTACTGGCGATCCCGCGCGGTCACCTGCTCCGGCGTCATTTTCTTCGGCTCGTAGCGCACTCCCGCGCGTTCGGCGAGCCGCTTCATGGCCTCAGGGAAGGTGAGCTTCTCCAGTTCCATCAGGAACTTGAACACGTCGCCGCGCGCGCCGCAGGACCAGCAACGGTAGCTCTGGTGGCGCGGGCTGACGGTGAAGCTCGGATGCTTGTCGTCGTGAAATGGGCACAGCCCGGAATAGTTGGCGCCCGCGCGCTTGAGCGTGACGTAGTCGCCGACGATCTCTACGATATCGACGCGGCTGCGGATCTCCTCGCGAATGCGATCGTCGGGCATGGACCGTCAACCGGCCTCAGCGGTGACGAGTTATCCCGCCACGCACGGATTGCGCAGGTTTCCGACGCCATCGATCTGAATCTCCACCCAGTCGCCGGGTTGCAAAAAGCGCGGGGGCTTGCGCGCGAAGCCGACGCCGGGCGGCGTGCCGGTGAAGATCAAGTCGCCCGGCTCGAGCGTAATCACCTGACTGATATAGGCGATGAGTTCGGGAATCGAGAAGATGAGTTGGTTCGTGTTCGAGTTCTGAAGCAGTTCGCCGCTGACGACGGTGCGGATGCCGAGGGTATGCGGGTCGGGGATTTCATCGGTGGTCACCAGCGCGGGGCCGATCGGCGCGAAGCTGTCGAACGTCTTGCCGAGCAGCCACTGGCCGCCGGGTTTTTTGAGTTGCCAGTCGCGGGCGCTCACATCGTGGCCACAGGTGTAGCCCGCCACATGGGCATAGGCGTCGTCGCGCGAAATGTGGCGTCCGCGCCGGCCGATGACGACCACCAGTTCGCATTCGTAATCGGTCTCCGTGCTCACGCTGGGGATTTCGATGTTGTCACCGGGACCGATCACGGCGCTGGAAAACTTTGAGAACAACACCGGCTCGGGTGGAATCGGCATGTTGCTTTCGATGGCGTGGTCGCGATAGTTCAGGCCCACACATATGACTTTGCGGGGATTGCGAATCGGCGCGCGCAGCCGCACGGATTCCAGCGCGAGGACCGCCTCGGCGCCAGCGGTGGCGGCGGCCGCACGTGCACGCGCAAGACCTGTGTTCGCTTCCAGCAACGACAGCATGTCGTCCGGCAAGCCCGGGTCGGCCGCGCGCAAATCCACAATGCCGTCGGCGCGCTCAACGCCGAGGCGCGATGAGCCGTTCTGTTCAAACGTAACGAGTCGCATGGAGGCTCCGTTTTACTCTGCTGAAATGCCGACGACCATGTAGCGCTTCCTGCCGCGCGGGCCGTTCAGTTCGATGATCTCGTCAATCCGCTTCCCGAACACGGCCTTGCCGAGGGGCGAATTCGGCGTCATCACCGGCACCTCGTCGAGGCCGGCCTCTTCCATTTCGGCCAGCCGAAAGCGCCGCTCGGCTTCGTTGTCGAGATCGCGCAACGTGATGGTGGTTCCGGTTTCCACAGCCTCCAGCGCTCCGTTGGACTCGACGATTTCGGCGTCGGCCAGCTTGAACTCGAGCGTCCGAATCTGAAACTCGGTGATGCCCTGCGCTTCGCGCGCGGCGTGGTAACCGGCATTCTCCTTGAGGTCGCCCTCGCTGCGCGCGCGGGCCACTTCGTCGCGCAGTCGCACCTGCTTTTCTTTGAATTCGGTCAGTCGGGCCTGCAAACGCTCATAGCCGGCCAGGGTCAATCGGGTCTTCATCGTCTCCTCTCAGTCATGCCTGAATGAGGCAACAGCATAACTCACTGCTCGGAGAGCGGCGGGCTGATTGCCACCTCCACCAAGCGCGGCGCGTCACTCGCCAGCGCGCTGCGCAAGGCCGTCGTCAACGCCGCCGGCGTGCTTGCCCGTTCGGCGCGCAAGCCAAAGCTCTCAGCCAGCAGGCAGAAGTCCGGGTTGACCAACTCGGCCCCGATGATGCGATCGCCGTAAGTGCGCTGCTCCGCGCGGCGAATCGCCGAGTAGCACGAATCATTGAACACCACGAAGGTCACCGGCAACTGCGACTGCACTGCGGTCGCGAGTTCGTGCAACGTGAACAGGAAGCCCCCATCACCGCAGAGCGCAACCACCGGTCGTTGAGGGCGCGCCAACTTTGCTCCGAGCGCGGCCGGGAGGGCAAACCCCAGCGTACCGTAGTAGCTCGGATAAAAGCACGAGCGCGGCGCGTAAACCGGCAGCAGCCGAATGGCCGCGTAGCAGACAATCGTCATGTCGTGGGTGACGATGACATCGCGGGGCAGCGCGTCGGCCAGTGCGTCCACCAGCGCCATCGTGCGCGGCTCGCGCCGGTGGTGTGCAGCCACGCGCTCCGAGCGCAAGCGGGCAACGGCAGCGCGCGCCGCTTCGTCCGTGCGTCGAAATGCGCCGAGCTGATTAACCAGCGCGCGCAAGGCTGCTTTGGCGTCGGCGACGAGGCCGACCGCCGGCTGGTAGAATCGGCCAATCACCGCGGCTTCGAGATCAATGTGAATGAGCGTTGGCAGCTTGAGCCGATCCATGCCCCAGAGCTTCCCGAAGCGCGTGCCGACGGCAATGACGAGGTCACACGTGGCCAGATACTGTTTGAAAGCCTCGTCGCCGGCCACGCCGAAGCAGAGTGGATGATCGTCGGGCACGACGCCGCGACTAGACCGCGTGAGCGCCACCGGCGCGTCGAGCCGTTCGGCGAGCGCGATGACTTCCGCGCTGGCGTCCACCGTTCCACCGCCAGCAATCAGCAACGGCCGCCGGGCCGACCGAAGCAGCGACGCGGCTTCGTCGAGCCGTTGCAGCGAGAGCTGGGGAGGCAGTTCGTCGTTCGTTGCGGCCGCGCCGGTCGCGGTTACCGATCGCTCCAACAGCGAGATCGGCAATTCCAGCACATGCGGTCGTGGTCGACCGGTCCGCAGCTCGTGGATGATCTGCGCCAGCGCAACGGGAATCTCCTCCGCCGACTGGACGCGTACCGCTCGGCCGGTCACCGACTTGAGCAGCGCGAACTGGTTGCGCATTTCGTGCAGTTCGCCGGTCTCGCGAGTGGCCGCGTCGTCATCGAGCCCGGTGGTGATGAGCAACACGCGAGAACTGTCGGCGTAGGCCTCGGCGAGCGGCGTCAGCGCATTGGTAGCGCCGGGGCCGGTGGTCGTCAGCAGAACGCCGATCGCGCCGGAGGCGCGGGCGTAACCATCGGCCGCAAAACCGCCGCCCTGCTCGTGCCGCACCGTGAGATGGCGAATGGTCGGATGTTGGAACAAGGCATCATACAACGCCAGGTTGTGGATGCCGGGAATGCCGAAGACGACCCGAACGTCCGCGGCGGCGAGCGCATTCACCACAGCCTGTCCCCCGGTGACGCTCATCACCAATCCCACGGCCCCGGCGCGGACTCGGCGTCGAGTTCGACCTGCACCTGGTCGCCGACCACTCTCACCGGGAACTGCTCAACGCACAGGTCCGGGGAGGTGGGGCAATGCCCGGTGGTCACATCGAACGCCCAACCGTGCCACGGGCACAACACGATGCGGCCGTGCAACTCGCCGCCGCCCAACGGTCCGCCCTGGTGCGGGCATTCGTGGTCGATCGCGTGGAATTGCCCGTCGAGGTTGAACACGGCTACGAAGCGCTGGCCGAACTGTGCCACCTTGCATGCGCCGGTGGGCACTTCGGCGACGGTGCCGACCGAGTGAAACAACTTCACTTCAAGTTGGCGAAGATGGCGCCGGAGGTCGGCTCGGCGCCATCGTCGATCGCGTAACGGAACTCGTCGACTTCCTGCCGGATGATCGGGTAGATCGTCTCCCAGGGACAGAACTTCCAGCATTCCGAGCAGCCGGTGCAGCGGTCGTAATCGACGACGCAGAATCCGTGGTTGTGTCCGTCCGGACCGCGATGGGTGCCGACCAGGTCGATGCAATCGACCGGACAGAGCGAAATACAAACCGAGCACGGCTCGCCGCTGCAACCCTGGGGATCGATGTAGGCAATAGGGCGCGGCTTGCGAGCCTTTTTGGGGGCTTCGGACATGCGCAGAGTATGCGGCGGAGGCGAGGCTTGTCAACGCAACCGGCGAACGGCTTGTCATGGAATCGCAAACCGTAAAAGTGGCGGGCCTCGAGTTTACCGTGCTGCCGGGCGTGGCGCCGGTGACCGAGGGCTCGCGCTTGCTGGTCGAGCAACTCGACGTGCTCCCCGGCCAACGCGCGCTGGACCTGGGAACCGGTTGCGGCGTGCAGGCAGTCGTAGCGGCGTTGCGAGGCGCTACGGTAGTGGCTACCGATGTCGTCGCCGAATGTCTGGCCTGCGCGCAACGGAATGCCGAGCGGCATGGCGTGACGGGCGGCATCGACTTCCGACTTGGACCCGGCTTTGATCCGGTCGCGGGTGCGCGGTTCGATTGCATTGTGGCGTCACCGCCACAGCTGCCGCCGCGGACCGAAGTTCCAAGCGCCATCGCTGAGGCCGAACAGTCGGGTCGCGCGGTGCTGGATCTGGTCTTGCGCCGGAGTTCGGAGTATCTGCAGCCCGGCGGTTATCTGCTGCTGGTGCAGTTCACTTTTCACGGGGTGCAGCATTCACTCGAGGTTTTGCATTCCACCGGTCTTCGGCCGAGCGTGGTATCCCAGCGATGGAGCCGCACTCAATCCGGCAGCAATTGTCTGGCCCAGTTGACGGCTCACGGATTACCGGACGGAATACAGCAGCGAGAGGACGGCGTCTGGTTCGAACGAACAGTGCTTCGTGCCACGAAGGCGCCTGCATAACCGCTCCGCGTTTCTGGTAGACTGAGGGCCGTGTCACCTGAGAGGACCCTGCCGATGCCAATGATCGAAATCCGAGATTTGAACAAACAATACAAGAACTTGCACGCGGTGAAAAACCTCACGCTGACGATTGAGCAGGGCGACATCTTCGGCTTCATCGGCCCCAACGGCGCGGGGAAGACGACGACGATCAAAACCATGGCGACGCTGCTGGAGCCGACCAGTGGCGCGGTATTTATCGATGGCGTCGATGTGACGCGCAACCAGCTGGAAGTGCGCAAGCTCATCGGCTACATGCCCGATTTCTTCGGCGTGTACGATGACATCAAAGTGTGGGAGTACCTGGACTTCTTTGCTGCCGCGTACAAAATCCCGCGCGAGAAGCGACCGGGCATCATCGACGACGTGCTCGAACTGACCGACCTGACCGTCAAGCGCGAGGCCTATGTCGAAGAATTGAGCCGCGGTATGAAGCAACGGCTCTGCCTGGCCAAGACGCTGGTGCACGATCCCAAAGTGCTGCTGCTGGACGAACCAGCGTCGGGGCTCGATCCGCGCGCCCGAATCGAATTCCGCGCGCTACTGAAGGAATTGCAGGCGATGGGCAAGACCATCTTCGTCAGCTCGCATATCCTTACCGAGTTGGCGGACATGTGCAACAAGGTCGGCATCATGGAGCAAGGCAGTCTCATCGTCGCCGGCGAAGTGGCCGATATCATGCAGCAACTGGAAGGTTCCATCGGAGTCGAGATCACCGTCCAGAGCGATCCCGAGGTCGCCGCCAATCTGCTGCGCGGCCAGCCTCAGATCCGCGAGGTCGAAGTCGTCAACCACAACCTGCGGGTCGAGTATGTCGGTACGCGGGCCGAACTGCCGGTGCTGCTGAAGCTGTTGGTGGTTAACGGGGTGGAGGTAAGCTCGTTCACGGACCGCGAGGCCAACCTGGAAGACGTGTTCATGAAGGTGACCAAGGGCGCGGTAAACTAAGGGATGGTTGACAGCTACGCAGGGAATGGTGTAAGCTGAATGTCCCGCCACGGCGGGCATCGTTCAGAGGGCAATCATGCTGCATCGGCCAATCGAAGAGCTGGGCGTCGAGGAGCTGCGCAAGGAGCTTACCCGGCGCAATCGCGAGTACCAGGCGATTCGCAAGATCAGCCAGGAGCTTTCCTCCAAGCTTTCGTTGAACGATCTCGTCATCGACACGCTGGATATTTCGCTGCAAGCCGTCAACGCTGGCGCCGGGTCGCTCATCATGTTCGACCCGAAGAAGGAAAAGCTGGTCTTCAAGTACGTGGTCGGTCCGGCGAAGGACCTGCTCACCGGCCGGGAAATGGAGCGAGACCAGGGCATTTGTGGCGGCGTCTTCCAGAGTGGCAAGGCCCTCATCTCGGACAATCCCCACGCGGACCCACGGCATGACTCCAGGGTCGGCCAGGAGGTAAAGTACCTCACCGAGAACATGGTGACGGTGCCGATGATCAACATTGAGGGCAAGTGCGTCGGCGTGATGCAGATTCTCAACAAGGCCGACGAAAACTTCGATGACGAGGATGTCGAGCTACTGACGCTGATGGGGCAGCAGGCCGGCGCGGCGCTCGAAAACGTGCGGCTCCATGAGGAAGCCAAGCTGGCGGTCGTGGTCAACCTGATGGGCGACATCAGCCACGACATCAAGAACCTGATCACGCCGGTCCAGACGTGCACCCAAACGCTGGAGATGCTGTTCCAGGGTTTCTTCACTGACGCCGACGTCATCATTGCCGCCAGTCAGAGCAATGGAGGCACCCCCGAGGCGGTGGCCAAGCTCACCGAGGCCTGGGACTTCATCCGCTCGTTCTATCCCGAAGCCATCGACATGATCATGGACGGCTGCATCGCCACGCAAGAGCGAGTGCGCGAGATCGCCGACTGCGTCAAGGGCATTGTCTCCAAGCCGATGTTCGAGTACGTCAACGCCAACGACATCATCGAAAAGGCCGTCAAGCCGCTGAAGATGGTGGGCGACAAGCGGCAGGTCAAAGTCACCCACGAGGCCGGCGACATTCCGTTGACGATGATCGACCAGAAGCAACTCTACAATGCGGCTTACAATCTGGTCAACAACGCGATTCCGGAGACTCCGGAGGGCGGCTCGGTGACGGCCTGCACTTACGCCAAGCTCGACGGCGAATTTCCCGACGGCAACTATATCATGTTTGAAGTGGCCGACACCGGTAAAGGCATTCCGGACCACGTCCGCAAGCGGCTGTTCACCGAGGATGCGGTCAGCACGAAGCCGGGCGGCACCGGGCTTGGGACCAAGATCGTTAAGAACGTTGTCGATGCGCACCGCGGAAAGATTACAGTCGAGAGCGAACAAGGCAAGGGCACGCGCTTCCTGATGCGCCTGCCGATTTGCGATGTCGCCTGGGTGGTTGAGGAAGAAGAGGGGTAGCTCGAAACCTTAGGGCGTGATACCCGGCATGACTGGTGGCAAAGGGCCGATGCCGCCGCCCGCCTCGCCGGCCGTACCGGCGAGCACTATCCCCGCCGCGTGACCGGCATAGAACACCCAGTCTTGAACCATCCGTTCGCCTTCGATCACCTTCGTTTTCGTCGACGTTCGGCCCTGATAAACGTCGATCTCCCGCTCGATGATCTCCTTGCGCGCCTTGAAGAAACCGCACTGCGGATTCCCCATTAAGCAATAATGCTTCAGCGGCACCGGGGGCGGAATGCCCTTCTTGACCAGTTCCGCGAGTTCATTGCGAAAGCGGGCCTCATCCAGTATCGCTTCGCGCGCCCGCTTCTTCTCCGCCTCGGAGAGCAGTCTCTGTCCAATCAACGCCACCTCGGTCCGCTGTTTCTCATCGGCTAAGTACTTCTCTCTCGCCACGTCGTCAATGTCGATGACCGCGACGCCTTTGTTTGTTTTCCACCATTCGACATTGACCGGGGCGGTGACCGCCGGCATGCTCAGACCCATCGTGCCATCGCGAATGGCCTCCCCGATGCGCATGGCGTCGGGAACCGGCACGGAAAGCAGCAAGTCGCGGCTCACGGGATCCGGGCCGTCCGGCCGCTTTTCCCAGAGGTCCGGGCCTTGCAATGTCGGCCCACTCGCAAAGAGAATGGTTACGAAGATGGGCGGCTGGGCTGGTTCCACCGGTTCGGCAGGTCGCGGGGCCGGTCGAGTCTGCAACTTTCCCGGCGCTACACCCTTGCTATTCGTTCCCTCCCCGGTCTCCGATTCGCCGTTCTCGCCCGCGGTCGTGTTGCTGACCGGCGCGAATCGCGGCTCCAATCCCAAGACCGCGCGCAGCCGCGTACCTGGAAGCAGCGAGATGCGAGCCCTTCCCTCCGGTGGAGCGCTCACGTCCTGCATCACCAGCAAACGTCCCGGCGAGGAGGAAGGCAACAGCGCTGGTCGCACCTTGCCCTTGAGGTTGGACTTGAGAATCGGCTGGCCTTCGCGGAGACCGGCGTCGAGCACATAGCCGTCGAGTTCATCCAGCTTCGTGACGATGTCGGTCGGAAAGCCCTTTTCTTCAACCTGCTCGTGCGCGAAGGCGCCCACGACCACGCCGCGTGCCGGCAGATCCATCGTGGCCACGAAGCCCTTGGTCGGGCGCTTTGGTCCCGTGTTCTTTCCGGTGCCAATCGGCAGCTTGGGGCCCGGCGCAAACTTCTGTTTGATCACGAGGCCGCCTACCACGAGGACGACCAGAACAATGAAGATAACGATTCCGCGCATTAACCTTCCTGGTTCGGCATTGTTTCGAGCTTGCGCTCTGGATGCGCATTATGCCCCGGCAAGGGTTTAGATTCTCAGCCCCGGTGGAATCCGTCCACCAGAGAAGGACGGCACTCTGCGATGACTTGAATGCTCTCAAGTATCAATCGCTCCCACCCAAAGGTCAAGGCTGCTTGACGGCGCTGCGAGCGTTCGCTACGCTAACCACATCCCGCCCAAGGACGCTGCTGTGTCCCATTCGCGCTTGCTGCTTGCCCTGATCGTTGCGATACCCGCCGTGCTCTTCGGCGTGCTCCAACGCATTCGCGCTCCCGAACCGACGATCGCGCCGGAGCGGATGCTGCCGGCCGAAAGCTCGGTAGCGATGCTGCTCAACGGTCCGCGGGCCTGGGAGCAACTGCGGTCGCTCGCCCAGCGCGACTCGTGGGTGAAGGTCGCCCACGATTGGCTGCTGAACGAATGGCAGCTCGACTTCGACCGCGACGTGATGCCCTGGGCCGGTCGCATGGCCTTCTCGATCGATATCAGCAACGCATTCGCGCCGCTGGTCACCGGCGTTATCGCCATCCGCGACACGCGCCTGGCTGCCGAGACGGCTACCCGCTTCCGCCAGTCCATGGAGAACCGTGGGTTGCAGTTCCGTGAGACCGAGTTCGAGGGGACGAAGATTGTCGCCACGTTCGGGGCGGCTCCGATGGGGCCACGGGCGGCTTTGCAGATGGGGTTCGGGTTTGCGCAAACCCACGGGTGCCTCGTGATCGGCAACTCCGAATTCGCCGTCCGCGCAGCGCTGGAAGTGCTGCACGGCAGGCGACGCCAACCGCTCGTCGAATCCGCCGGCTGGCAAGCCCTCCAGCGACAACTTCCGCCGGAGACGCCCCTGTTGATTGCCGCCGACCTCTGGACGATCATGGATCGCTTCGCCCCGTTGATGCCGCTGGCCTTTGCCGAGCCCAACGGCCAGCCCTCGAAACCCGCCGACGTTCGCGCTCGCATCGACCGCTGGAAATCGCTGGGCTGGCTTTCCCTCGCGTTGGACCCGACCAATTCCCACTTGCGTGCGACCCTTAGCGGCACCTCGCGCTCAGGGCCCCTGCGTGAACTGTTGACGGCATTGGCCGAAAGTCACGTCACCAACTCGTCCGCGTCCCCGACAAAGTTCGAGGCCTACGGTCTGCGCCTGGCATTCTCTCTGCGCGGTGAGCGCAGCAAGCCGATGCTGGAGTGGCTGGGCGCGATGCACCCGCCCACCGGCGCCGCACTCTCGCCACTGATGGCGACGATGACGCCTGGCGCCCTGCCAGGGGTCACCGAACTTCGGTTGCTCCCTGGTGACCAGGGCCCCTTGTGGCAGATCAGTGCAGTTACCGGCGCTGCCGGTCGCACGCAACCCAGCGGCACTGCCTTTGTGAACCTTGAGAAGCTGGCCGAGTCCTATGCGCTGGGCGGAAAGCTGTTGGGCATTCTGCCGGAGCCGGCTCTGCTCCAGTCACTGCGCCGAGTCGGCTCGATCAACGCGACCTTGCGCGCTACCCCTGCCGCCTTTCGTCTTGACATTGCCTTCGGGGGCGATCTTGAACAGGTTTACGACCTGCTGGTGCTCCTGGGCGGCCTCTCCCTGTTCGATGGCCTGCTGAGCGCGCAGGTTGCCGAACCGCCGCCGCCGCCCGTGGGGGCCTTCCCGCCCGCTGCGCCGACTCCCGGGCGAGTCCCCTTTGGGGTTTTGCCGCCCGACGCCCTGCCTGCGAACCGCGCGGTTGCGGTTACCGGCGGCGGTGGCATGATGCCGGCGCCCTCCCTGTCGGCGCCCGGAGGTTCTACCTTCGGGCGGACGTCCGAGATCAGGTGAATGTCTCCCACCGCACCACACACTCGACGCATTCCGGCTCCCTTGCGCGTCGTCATCGCCTTACATATCGCCCTGGCCTTTATGTACTCGTGGCTCATCCCGTTGGATCGCGGCCCGGACGAGCCCCATCATCTCGACTACGTGGCTCACCTGAGCCGCTTCCGTGAACTGCCGCAACTCACCTCGCCCACTGCCTCCCGCGACGAACGCACCGGCGCCATCGCCATTCATCCCCCGCTCTACTACGTGGCAGCTTGGCCCTTGTACGAGCTTGCGCTCCGCGTCGCGCCGAGCACGGTCGAAGGCGAAGCTCCCCGGCCGATCGGGCGACTCTTCCGCTGGCTTGCGATCCTGTTCGGCGCGACCACGGTCTGGCTTATCTGGCTCATGGTCGCGACACTTTTCCCCGACCGTCCTGAGGTGGCGCTCGCCGCTGCGACCTTCGCCGCCTTCCTGCCGGAATTCCAATTGCTGAGCGCGGTGATGAACAACGACGGCCCGATGATGTTGGTGAGCACTCTGCTCATCTACCAACTGATCCTGCGACTCGACCGTCCGACTCCGCTCCATGTGTGGGCGCTGCTGGGTGTGCTGGGCGGCGTGACGATCATGACCAAGGCCAGCGGCCTTGCCACCGCCCCGACCGCGATGGTGCTGCTGGCCTATCACATTCGCACGCAGAGGCTTTCGCGGATGGAGGCCGTGAAGCGAGTCGCGGCCTACTACCTCCCGATGGTGGCGATCGCCGGCTGGTGGTTTCTCAACCTCTACCAGCGCTTCGGCCGCCTCCATCCGATCTCCCGCGATATCTTCGCGGGCTCTCCCCTACTCCACGAGTCCCCGCTAGACTTGCTGACGAGTGATCGCGCCTGGCTCTGCATAAAGCGGCTCCTGATCGGCTCCTACCAAAGTCTGTGGGGGCAGGTGGACTGGTTCATTCCGATCAACCAGGCCACCAACGCGCCACTCTTCGGGGTGGCCCTGTTCGAGGCGACCTTAGCTCTGTATCTGGTCTTTGCGATGCTGTCCGTGGTCGCTGTGGTTGGGCTGGTGGTCGCCGTTGTACGTAACCCAACCCCCCGGCCCCCTTCCCGAATCGGGAAGGGGGAGATGACCGCTGACCTGCTCCCCCTTCCCGAGTCGGGAAGGGGGCCGGGGGGTTGGGTAAACGCTGGCCTCCTGCTCCTCGCCGTCCACTTCGCCCTTGCCTACGCGGCGCTCGCGCACTTCACACTGTTCCAGCATCCCGGGGGCTTTCAAGGCGGCCGTTACCTTTACCCGAGTGTCGCTGCCTTCGCGACATTGTTCGTGGTCGGCCTGTCGGCGGTGACCCCGACGCGGTTCCACCGCTGGCTCGCGCCGAGCCTGCTCGTGCTGATGCTGCTATGGAACCTCGGCTGCGCATTCAACCTCGTCGCCTACCTCAACCCCACGCATGCGCCCGGGTTAGGGATCGAATGGCCGAGGTTACCGAGCCGCGAACGGGTCGGCTCGACGATTCGAGTCGACCGAGCGAATTCCGCCGGGCGGTAAGCGGTTTACTTCCCCACTTCACTGCGATCAATGATCGCCACACCGACGCAATCGCCCAGGATATTCGTCATCGTGCGCGACTGATCGAGCAGCCGGTCCACTGGCGCTAGCAACGCGATGCCGGCCACTGGCAGATGGACTGCCTTCAGCACCATCACCAACGTCACCATGCCTGCACTGGGGATGCCCGGCGCGCCGATGCTCGCGGCCATCGCTACCAGGAACACGGTGGCTTGCTGCGCGATCGACAATTCTATACCCACGACCTGGGCAATGAACACTGCCGCGACCGCTTCGTACACTGCGGTCCCGTCGGAGTTCACCATGGACGAGATCGGCAGGAAGAACGACGCGACCCGCGGCGATATCCCCGCCTTACCTACGAGACAGTCGTAGGTGACCGGCAGCGTCGCCGCGCTGGAGGCGGTGCCGAACGCGGTGGTGAGCGCCGGCGCGATCATTTTTATGTAGGCGAACGGGTTGCGCTTCACTACGAAGACGAATATCCCGAGCAGCACAACCCAATGCACGGCCAGGCCGATCATCACCGTCATCATGTACTTGAACAGTGGCTTGATGACGGCGGCCCCGGTCGTCCCGACGATGCCCGCCACCAGCGCGGCGATGCCAAACGGCGCCACCAGCATCACCCACTCGACCAGCTTCATCAGCGCCTTGTAAAACGCCTCGATGAAGCCCATCATGGGCTTGCCCTCGTCGCCAATGGCGGTGAGCGCGGCGCCCATCAGCGCGCCGAAGAAGAGAATAGAAAGCACCTGCCCGTCGGCCAGCGCCTTCACGATGTTATCTGGTACGATCTTCATCAGTACGTCATCAACAATGCTCGGTTTCTGGTAGCCCTCGAACTTCGTGGCCGCGTCCTCGGCGATCTTTAGCCCGGCATTGCGCCCTGGCCCGATCATATTCACCATGATCAGCCCGTTGATGATCGCCAGCGTTCCAGTGGTGGTGTACCAGAGCAGGGCCTTGCCGCCCAGCCGCCCGAGTTTTACCAGACTGCCCAGGGACGCGACGCCACTGACGATGGCACACAGCATCAACGGCGCGATGATCATCTTCAGCAGATTGATGAAGATGTCCCCGAGCGGCTTGAACATGGCCGCGCGCGCGCCCAACATCATACCGAGCGCGACCCCGACGCCGATGCCGACCAGGATTCTGGCCGTGAGCGAGCTGGTGCCGTCTTTGGATTCGATTGTGGTTGTAGTGGTTTCGGTTGGGGTTGCACTGGATGGCATGGATATAGTCTCCGCCTACGGACTTGTCTCTGCGCCGGCCTTGCCGGCCGAATGTTCGGTCGACTCGAATCATCGAGTGGTCGACTCGAGTCATCGAGTGGTCGACTCGAGTCGTCGAGTCGACCCCTTCGCGGCTCGGTAACCTCCATGCCTCCTGCCCGGCTACGGCTTGGTCACCGTCACTGCGTTGCTGCCCTTCATGGGCATAGTGATTCAACTCCTGACTTTGACCAGTCCACTGGTCCGGTTGAAATAGACCGTCACGCCGTCGAGAAAGTTTCTCTGGACTTTAACATCTGTCATAATTATCGTGTCGCTGAAGATCTATGTCGCAGCCCAGGGAATCCAGGTTGTTCCGATGATGAAGCCCATGGCAGCACGGAGAATATCCATCGCATAGCAGATCACAACGATCGAAAACCAGAGAACCGCTATGACTCACCAGACCCTCACCATCATCACAGCGAGCACCACCACCGCGCCGACGGCGAGCGCGGGAGCAGTGCAGCGGATAATGACTATCGGCGCAACCTTCACCAGGGTCGAGGTGAAGATCACCACTGCCGCCACGGGCGACATGGTGCGGCCGAAGGTGGCGGCAATCGTCGCCACAATTCCCAGGTCCACGGCGTGGGCGTCCAGGTGTGGCAGCACGAGCTGCGAGAACGTCACCGAGGGCGTCGTGCCAGATCCGCTTAGCAGCGCCAACAGCCACGGGAACACGCCCGAAAGGATCAGAGCGCCCACACCGCTGCCCTTGATCGCCTGTATTAGTATCGCGGTGAGGCCGCTGGCGTCCACCCCGGCCACGAAGCAACTGGCGGCGATGATCAGCGAGATGACATGCGTGTAGGCAAAGCCCAGGCCCTCGAAGAACTGCTCGGTTTGGTGGTTGAGCGTGCTGCGGTTGACCACCATGGCGACGCCGGTGGCAATAAGCATGGCATGGGGCACCGGCAGCCCGTCGGGATAGTGCGCGAGCAGGGCGGGGAACAGGTTCCACTTCGGCAGGGCCAGGAAAATCAGGGCGATGGGCAGCGGCGGCAGGAAGGCTTTGGCATAGTTCAGACGCGTGGTCGGCGCGGGCGCGTCGTCAACCGCGCCGGTCGGAATCTCACGGCGGTTGAGCAAGGAGAAGGCGAGCACGGCCGCAGCAAAGCCGACCGCTTCCGGTAGGAAAATGGCATCTAGCACGCTGGCGACGCTCACATTCGCATACCGGGCGATCGCGACGATGTCGGGTTCGCCCGGGTTGAAGAGGTTGCCGCCGCCTGAGCATCCGAGGACGAGCGTGGCAGCGACCACGGTGGGCGGGAAGCCCGCGGCGAGCATCAGTGGAGCGAGGATGGGGCCCACTGCCGCAGCCGCACCGGTCTGGGAGGTGATGGCGGCGTTGGTCATAAAGCCGACGAGGCAACCTCCCGGCACCAGTGCCCAGCGTACCCGCCGGAGGGGCGCGATTAGCAGGCGCACCATCTCCTGGTCGCTGGCAGTGGCGCGCAGGACAAAGGCGAAGCCCATCGCGGAACAGATCGGGCCGACAATCTTCCCGTCGGCCATGCGCTCGGCGAACTTGTCGAGCACCACCAACGGCTGTCCGGAGGCCGCCGCCATCGTCAGACCAGCCGTGAACAGGACCAGGCGCACCTCCGCGCCGCGCACCACGAGCACGACTGCGATCACGATGATGATAACAGCGAGGGCGGTGGTCACCGGCAGGCCGCGTTACTCAAATGGCACGGTGATGGTCGCGAATGCCACCTTGCTGGAGTACCACACCGTGATGGCGGCTTCGCCGCGCCCGGTCACGGTGACCTTGCCCGCGTCGTCCACGGTCGCGACCGTGGTGGCGGTGGAGTCGTACTTCGCCCAGCGCGTCACCTCCTCGATAACACCGTTGGAGTAGTGCGCGCGGACGCGAATCGGCGTGGTCGCGGCGAGCTTCAAGCTGGCCTGGGCCGGCAACACTTCGAGGCGGTTGATCACCGGGTCATCGGCGCGCGGCGGCACCAGCCCGCCACGAATCCACTCCAGCACGATGCGATAGTCGAGCGAGTCCCGGGCAAACCGCAACCCGCCACCATGCGGAATTGTGCCGGTCGCCTTTTGCAACATCAGCGACTGGGCCGGCTCCACCGCATCGATCCGTCGCGCCAGCGCCTGCCGGGTAAGCGTCTGGTAGTCGGTCAGCGGGTCGAAGCCGCGCAGGGTCAACTTCATCCCACCCTTGCCCGCAGTCGCCCCGTGGCAAGAGCCGGAGTTGCAGCCGGCTTTGGTAAGCACCGGCAGGACGTGGTTGGTGAAGGACCAGCGGGGCGAGTTGGGCGCGGCGGCGAGCAGGAGCGGAGCAAACGCCAGCAAGAACAACCAGGAAGGCAGCGTCATGGAACGCCGCGAGTAGCATCGCCGGCTTCGAGCATACACGACAAGCGAAGCTCTACACGTTCGGCTTCGGCTCTGAAGCGAGACAGGTCCGCGTCCAGGAGTGCACGGTCAGCTTCGCGCCACGCTTCGAGGCGAGTGATTCTCTCTCGCAAGTCGTCCAGCGCTTTGTCAACGCCGCGAACGACTTGTTGCTCTCGTTCAAGGTCATCACTCAGGCGTTCCAGTCGTTCATCCAGCACGGCAAGGCTGTGCAGCCAGTTGACCAGGTTCATACCTTCGCCTCGACACACGCAATGGCTGCCTCATAGGCGTCGGCACGCAGCTTGATTTGCGTATGGAGGCGTTCCAGAGTTAGCGCCAAGTGGTTCAAGCGCTGGAATAGCATGCTCTCCAATTCGGCTTGATCACCGTTGGCTGCGGGCGCGGTCGCGACGATATCGGCCGGAAGTTCCACGATCTCACCTTCACGCGGCCCGGATAGCAGCGCGGCTCGAATTGGAATGTTCGCGGTTATTTGCACTGGAGCTATTGTTGACGGTGCAGACATAAGCTCATCCTCCTCTCAAAACAACTCGCCGATGGGCTTCACGCCGTAGTCCACAATGGGAATCGGCCGGCCGCCGGGGCCGGGGAACTCGTGCTCGAGGTCGATGCCGAGCGAGTGGTACACCGTGGCGGCGACTTCGGCCGGCGTGACCGGCCGGTCTTTCGGATAGCCACCGATGGCATCGGAGGCGCCGACGATGCGGCCGCCCTTGACTCCACCGCCGGCGAAGAAGATCGTCCAGCATTGCGGCCAGTGGTCGCGCCCACCGGCCGGGTTCACCTTGGGAGTGCGGCCAAACTCGCCGACGGTGATCACCAGCGTGTTCTCGAGCAGCCCGCGCTCGTGCAGTTCTTCCAGCAACGAGGCGTAGCCGTGGTCGAACCAGGTGGCAACCGAGTCTTTCATCTGCGCGATGGTAGTGAACGGTCGCGAGCCGTGAATGTCCCAGGTCACTTCGTTGAAGACGGTCTCGAAGGTGTTCACGGTGACGCAGCGCACGCCGCGTTCCACCATGCGGCGCGCCAGCAAGCAGCTCTGGCCAAACTTGTTCAGCCCGTACTTCTCGCGCACCGCGGCCGGTTCGCCGGTCAGGTCGAACGCTTCCCGCGCTTCGCGGCTGGT
>Ga0247727_10008989_pt1 | contig 18310 bp, 16 predicted proteins | sample WisWelCaveWW1625_FD_202498 | JGI IMG/M metagenome (GOLD analysis project Ga0247727, IMG submission 202498) | Biofilm microbial communities from Wishing Well Cave, Virginia, United States - WW16-25 | ecosystem: Environmental > Aquatic > Deep subsurface > Groundwater > Cave microbial mat | place... | reverse complement strand
GCGAGCGGCAAGTCCACGCTCGCGATGGAGCTTGCGGCAAAGTTTCCGCTCGAGATCGTATCGGTGGATTCCGTGCAGGTGTACCGCGGGATGGATGTCGGTACGGCGAAGCCTTCGGCTGCGGAGCGTAGGCAGGCAAAGCACCACCTGATCGATCTGATCGAGCCGACGGAGAGCTATTCGGCCGGCCGGTTTCGCGCGGACGCGGTCCGCGCGATCGGGGAAATTCAAGGGCGGGGCAAGGTCCCGCTGCTTGTTGGTGGCACGATGCTCTACTACCGGGCGTTGGCCCAAGGCATCGATGTCCTGCCGCAGGCCGAGCCCGGCTTGCGCGCGCAGATCGATGCACGCGCCGCGCGCCACGGCTGGCCCGCGCTGCACGCCGATCTCGCGCGGGTGGATCCGGTCGCCGCCGCGCGGCTTTCGCCCAACGACGCGCAGCGCATCCAGCGCGCGCTCGAGGTCTGGGAACTGTCCGGCAAGCCGATTTCCGAACTGCAGAAAGCTGCAAGACAGGAACTGCCTTTCGAGCTGGCGACTTACGCCCTCGTTCCCGAGGACCGCGTGGAGTTGCATCGGCGGATCGCCGAGCGCTTGGACCGCATGCTGAAGGAAGGGCTGGTGGACGAGTTGAAGGGACTTCGCAGGAAGTACGAGCTGCATGCCGGGCTGCCCAGCATGCGCTGCGTGGGCTATCGCCAGGCCTGGGGCTATCTCGAGGGGGAGTACGGCAAGGCCGAGCTACGCGAGAAGGGCATCGCCGCGACGCGCCAACTCGCCAAGCGCCAACTTACCTGGCTGCGCAGCCTGCCCGGCCTCGAACCGGCAGACCGCCTCGCCTCCGCTCTCGGTCGAGCTGAAAATTAGAGCGGTAAGCTATTCGCAATTGGGCCTCGATAAGTGCACACCACGATCTGACGCGCGGGTTTGTCGACACCACATGGCAATGTGATTGCCGCATGGCTTGGCGACGCGTAGCGTCCCTCCCACTGGCGACCTGTCTGGGGATCAGTCATGCACATTGCGTTCCGTGGAACACGCTGCACTTGCTTTCTCGCCCTGCTGCTTCTGTTGTCGGCATGTGCGACGACAAAAGACCTCAGCGATGAAGACCGCAGGAAAATCAGTGCCGTCAGGATGAACAGCAATGTCCAGAAAGTGCCTGCCATGTACTACCTGGGACCCGGCACCGGTATCTTGTTTGCGTTTGGTGCCATCGGTGGAGCGGTTGCAGCAGCATCCTCGCTGGAACCTGGGAAAGCGCTTCAGGAATTCGCGGAAAAGAATGGCATATTCATCGAGAAAATTGCATTCCAGGAAATTGACAGCGCGCTTCGCCGATCGGGAAAACTGAAAGTGTCAGACTCAGGAGAAGCCGCCGCGGCGACTTTGAATGTGCTGGTGTATCAGTACGGATTCAGCATACCCCATGGCTTCAGTTCGAATCTCGTTCCTGTTGTCGCCATCCGATGCGAAATGCTCGACGCCGCCGGCAAGGTCATCTGGAGTGCGAGTGACACCGTGCTTCCACTCAAGAATCCCGCTGCGCCCATGACACTGGAAGCGATGCGCGACAATCCCAAACGCATCGAAGATGCATGGCGCAGTGCTGCAAGGCGCATCGCTGGAAATATTGCAAGAGCGCTCTGACCCCTCACGGCTTGCCCCGCTTCACCCCGGGGCGCATACTCGCGGCCGGCTCAGGAGATCCGCGATGCACCCGATTCCCGTACGGACCATGAAGTTCGAAGTGCCCGCCGCCGGTGAATTCCACCCGCTGTATATCGCCGGAAACTCGGTGCTGTCGTACAACCATACGGCCTTCGGGCTGTACGTCGCGCTGCTGGAGCCGTTTGCCGTCAAGTCGTTCCGGCGGGTATTGGATCGGATTCGCGACGACCGGCTGCGCGAAGAAGTCGATCGCTTTTCCCGCCAGGAAGCGCAGCATTACCAGCGGCACATCGACTTCAACAGGATCGTGCTCGCGCACGGCTACCCCGGCCTCGAGCAAAGGCTCGACCGGCTGCGGGGCGACCTGGAGGGATTCCTCGGCAACGCGAGCGACCGGTTCTGCATCGGCTACGTGGAAGGCTTCGAGTCCTACACCACGCAGTTCGCCCTGAGGATGATCGAAAGCGGGTTGTACGACCACAAGCGCACCCATCCGGCCTTCGGTGCCCTCTTCAAGTGGCACATGCTGGAGGAGATCGAGCACCGCACCGTTGCCTTCGATCTCTACCAGCACCTGTACGGCAGCTACCTGGATCGGGTGCGCATGTGCTGGATATCCCAGGGACACATGCTGCGCTTCCTGGACGGGTGCGCCCGGCTGATGTCGGAGACCGACGTCGCGCGCCACGGCGAGCGCTGCCGCATCTCGACGCGGCAGAGGCTGCAGCTCGCGACATTTCCGCTCGGCATGCGCCTGCACTCCATGCTTCCCGGCTACACGCCGCGCAGGCACCACGTTCCGGGCAGCATCGCGAAGCTGTCCGAGCACTTCACGCAGCTGGCCGAAAGCGTGCGCTAGCCGCCGCGCCGGCCGACGGGCTCGCGCGCTACGCACTTACTCCGGCTTGATGCCCACCTCGCCGACCACGCGGCGCCAGATCTCGAGCTGCTCTTTCGTGAATGCGGTGAGCTCCTCCGGCGTGGAGCCGCGCGGCTCGAATGCGAGTTTGCCGAGAGCCTCGCGCACCTCCGGGAGCTTGAGCACAGCGACGAGCTCGCGCGACAGGCGGTCGGCGATGTCCCGCGGCATTCCCTTCGGCCCGAAAATCCCGCCCCAGGGCGTGATGGAGAGGCCCGCCAGGCCGGACTCAGCCATCGTGGGCGCCTGCGGCAGGAGCGGGCTGCGATTGGGCAGCAGTGTCGCCAGTACGCGCAGCTTGCCTTCCTTCACCTGCGGCGCGGCCGCACCCGGCGTGGCGAGCGCGAACTGGATCTGGCCGCCCAACAGGTCGATCGACAGCGGTCCGTCCCCCTTGTAAGGGATGTGCACTACATCGAGCTTCTCCCGCTGCACCAGCTGCGCCGTGGAGAGCATGGCTGTGCTGTTGCCGCTGCCGTAGTTGAGTTTGCCTGGATTGGCTCGGATGTGGGCCAACAGCTCGGCCATGCTGTTTGCCGGCACGCTCGGGTGGCTGAAGACGAAGAAGCCGAACTGGCCGATCATCGACACCGGCGTGAAGTCGTTCAGCGGATCGTAGGGCGGACTCTTGCGCACCGCCGGCAGCCAGGAGAACGCGGTGTTGGTGGCGTAAAACAGGGTGTAGCCGTCGGGCGCCGCCTTCATCGTGGCGTCTGCGGCGATGGCGCCGTCAGCGCCGGGCTTGGTCTCGATCACCACCGGCCGGCCGAGCGCCTGCCCGAGCGGCTGCGCGAAGATGCGCGCACCAAGTTCGGCCGCGCCGCCCGGCGGGAAGGGCACGATCAGCCGGATCGGCTTGTTCGGATACTGGGCCACCGCGGCAAGTGGTAACAGAGCCGCAAGGATCGCCGCGAGGATTCTGGTCATGGGCCTACTCCGGTTGGATGCCGGCGTCGCGGATCGCCTTGCCCCAGACCTCCAGCTGCTCGCGCACGTAGTCGTTGAACTCCTCCGCCGTGGAGGAACGGGGCGCGAACGCCTGCCTGGCTAGCTGCTCCTGGACTTCCGGACGCTTCAGGATGGCGGCCAGCTCGCGGTTCAGGCGCTCGACCACCTCCCGGGGCATTTTCGCGGGACCCACCATCCCGGCCCACGGCACGATCGGGAACTTTGCAAAACCGGCCTCTACGATCGAGGGGACCTCGGGCAAAAGCGGGCTGCGCGCCGGCAGCGTGGTGACAAGCGCGCGCAGCTTGCCGTCGCGCACGTGCGGCGCGACCGTTGAATAGGAGCTGAAGATCATGTGGATCTGGCCCGAAAGCAGGTCGATGATCGCCGGCGGCTCGGTCCGGTAAGGCACCTGCACGATGTTGATCTTCGCCAGCGTGGCGAACATCGCGGTCGACACGATCGACGTGGTGTTGCCGGTGGCATAGTTGAGCTTGCCCGGATTGGCGCGCGCGTAGCCGATCAATTCGGCCAGCGTCTTCGCCGGCACGCTCGGGTGCACCACCACGAAGAAAGTGTAGTTGCCGACGAAGCTGATCGGCGTGAAGTCGTTGATCGGGTGGTAGGGCAGGTTTTTCTTCAGGTGCGGCGCCGCCGACAGCGGGCTGTTGGTGGCGATCATCAGCGTATGTCCGTCGGGCGCCGCCTTCTGCACCTCCACCGCCGCGATGATGCCGTCGGCGCCGGCCTTGTTCTCGACCACCACCGCCTGGCCGAGCGCCTGGCCGAGCGGCTGCGCGATGATGCGCATCACGATGTCGGTCGAGGAGCCGGCGCCGAAGGGCACCACTACGCGCACCGGCTTCGAGGGGTATTGCCCCAGGGCGACCAGCGCTTGCGCTGAAAGCGCGAGCGCCGCGACGACGCGTAGCGTGTTACTCATGATCTGTCCTCCTCCAAGGCCTGAGCCCGATTATAGAATGGGCCGCAGACTTGGAGGCAACGATGGACATCGGCATCGTCGGGCTGGGCAGGATGGGCGCCAACATGGCGCGGCGGCTGGCGCGCGGCGGCGTGCGCGTGCTCGCCTACGACCGCGAGCGCGCGGCGCGCGAAGCGCTGGCCGGCGAGCCCGGAGTGACCTGCCTGGAGGGGCTCGCCGCGGTCTGTGCACAACTCGAGGGCGAGCGCGTACTGCTGCTGATGCTGCCCGCGGGAAGCGCCACCGAGGATGCGCTGCGCGAACTGCTGCCGCTTGCCTCCGCCGGCGACACGCTGGTGGATGGCAGCAATGCCTTCTACAAGGATTCGATGCGGCGGGCGATAGAGTACTCGCAGCATGGACTGCGCTACATCGACGCCGGCGTCTCGGGCGGCGTGCACGGCCTCGCCAACGGTTATTGCCTGATGCTCGGCGGCACGCCCAAATCGATCGAAATCTTCGAGCCCTACGTGCGCATCCTGGCGCCGGGCCCGGAGCGCGGCTGGCTGCACTGCGGCCCAGCCGGCGCGGGGCATTACGCCAAGATGATCCACAACGGCATCGAATACGGGATGATGCAGGCACTGGCCGAGGGATTCGCGCTGCTTGCGGCGCGCGAGGATCTGGGCTTCGACGCCGGCCGCCTGGCGGAGACCTGGCGCCATGGCAGCGTGATCCGCTCCTGGCTGCTTGACCTGTGTGCGGAGGTATTGCAGCGCGATGACGCGCTCGAAGGCGTGGCGCCGGTGGTGGCCGATTCGGGCGAGGGGCGCTGGGCCGCGCTCGAATCCATCGAACTCGGCGTGCCCGCGCCGGTCCTCACCATGGCGCTGCTGGGGCGCTTTTCCAGCCAGGGCCGCTCCGACTACGCGAGGAAGCTGCTCGCCATGATGCGCGCAGGATTCGGCGGACACGCCGTCACCCGCTCTTGAGAATCGTCGTGATGGGCGTGTCGGGCAGCGGCAAGAGCACAGTCGGCGCCCTGCTCGCGCAAAGGCTCGGTGTCGAATTCCTCGACGCCGACGAATTCCATCCGCCGGAGAACGTGGCGAAGATGGCCGCCGGCCTGCCGCTCGACGACAGCGACCGACTGCCCTGGCTCGAGCGCCTCAATGCGGAACTGCTGCAGCGGCAGGATGCGGTGCTCGCCTGCTCGGCGTTGAAGGAGTCCTACCGAAGGATCCTGACTGAGGGCACCGACTCCAAGTTCGTGCACTTGCGCGGCAGCATCGAACTCATTCGGTCACGCATGATGCACCGCCAGCACCGCTACATGCCCGCCTCGCTTCTGGAAAGCCAGTTCGCGGCGCTTGAGCCACCGGCGCGCGCGATCGAAGTGGACATCGCCCACGCGCCGGCGGACTGCGTGGAAATGATCATCGCGGCGCTGGCTGTGGGGTGACTTTCAGGCGAACAGTCACGCCGTTCATGGAGCCGGTGGCTTGTCATCGTTTTCTCCTTTTGGAATCAGAGGGAAGTCGCCGCGCCAATCAGTCGCAGCTCCACCGCGCGCATCACCGCCGCCGCAGCGGAGTGCACCGCCAGCTTGCGGTAGGCGTTCTTGATGTGGCTGGTGACCGTATTCACCGATACGCCCAGCCGCGTGCCGATCTCGAAGTAGCCGCAGCCCTGCGCCAGCAGGCGCAGCACGTCTAACTCGCGCAAGGTCAGCTGCCCTGTATCGCGACTGACCTGCGCCGGCGCGGGAACCAGGTCCAGGCGCAGGACCTGCACCATCGGCCGGACCGCGAGAGACCAGGCGATGTCCGCGCCGCCCGACTGCAGCCGTTCCGCGACGCGGATGCGCGGGATGACCTGCAGCGCGTCGCGGAATCGGTCAAGGTTTTCGCCGTCGTCCGCGAGGACGGTGAGGCGGACCTTCTGCAGTTCGGGGCGGAGCATGGTCGTCTCGGCTTCAGCTGCCGATGTGCGCCTTGTAGGTGGCGCCGTTGGACAGGGTGCAGGTGCCGGCGCCCTGGCGCGGATTGCTCATCTGGTACTCGCAGCTCATGTAGGTGCCGCTCGGACCGAAAGCGCTCGCCACGCCGCGGCGCGCATCGCCGTCGACGCGCGTCGCCTCGCCGTTGAGCACCTCGCCCTTGTAGTTGAGCTGGAATCGGCCCTTGCCGGTCATCATGTTGATCACCGTCCCGGTCAGCACGCCGGTCTGCGTGGCCGACTCGTTCGCCGGGTAGAGCCGCACGTTGAGCGACACCGGCCCCGGCGCACCTCCAGTGGGATAGGGCGGCACGCCGCTGGCCGGCGCGTGGCCCGGGATCACGTGCCAGAGCTGGCCGTCCGGCCCGGGCACCACGTAGCAACCGGAAAGCATCAGGCTGGATGCCGCCAGCGCGGCGGCGATTCTGGTCTTGCGGTTCATGGCTACCTCCAAGGTTTAATCCAGGGCCCATGCCCCGGTGAGTCCATCATCGGCGGCGCGACATTGCATCCCGCTCACGGGTGGCTTACAGATGGGTTACAGGGGCAGGGGCGGCACAGGTAGTACAGTGTCAGCGCCGCCATGAGCGACCACCCCTACCCCGACGCGCTGCCGGCCCAGTACCGGCTGCACTGGTACGTCCTGGATAGGGTGCTGGGCCAGGGCGGCTTCGGCATCACCTACCTCGCGCGCGACACCAACCTCGACCAGCTGGTGGCGATCAAGGAGTACCTGCCGACGGAGGTGGCCACGCGCCGGCCGGATGCCTCGGTGCGTTCGCGCACCGAGGAGCAAGGCGAGCGCTACCGCTGGGGGCTGGACCGTTTCATCCGCGAAGCGCGCACGCTCGCGCGCTTCGACCACCCGAACATCGTTCGCGTGCACTCGGTGTTCGAGCACAACAACACCGCCTACATGGTGATGCGCTTCGAGGAGGGCGAGAACCTGGCGGCGCTGCTCGAGCGGCGCCGCACGCTCCCCGAAGAGGAGTTGATGCGCGTGGTGCTGCCGATCCTCGATGGCCTGGAGCTGGTGCACAACGCGGGCTTCATCCACCGCGACATCAAACCGGACAACATCCACATCCGCGACGACGGCTCGCCGGTGCTGCTCGATTTCGGCTCGGCGCGGCACTCACTGGGCCACGCGCGCACCGTCACCATCCTGGTGGCGCCGGGCTACGCGCCCTTCGAGCAGTACTACTCGAGCGGCGAAAACCAGGGCCCGTGGACCGACCTCTATAGCCTGGGCGCGACCTGCTACCGCGCCATCGCCGGCATTGCGCCGATGGATGCGATCGCGCGCAGCAAGGGCGTCCTCGGCAGCACGCGCGAGATGCTGGTGCCGGCCGTGACCATCGGCAGCGGGCGCTATGCGGCGGGCCTGCTCAAGGCCGTCGACCACGCGCTCCAATTCGCCGAGAAGGACCGGCCGCAGAGCATCGCCGAGTGGCGCAGGGAACTCACTGGCGGTGGCAAGCCCGAGAAGCGGACTGCGCCGGCGCCTGCCGCGGCGGCGCCAGCCGCCGCGCCAGCCGCCTCGCTGCGCGGGCCGGTCATCTGGGCCAGCCTGGGCGCATTGGTCGCCGCCGCCGCGGTGGTGCTCTGGCTGGTGCCGACCGACGAGCGCAGGAAGCTGATCGACGACCGGGAGCGCCTCGAAGCGCAACGGCGCGATTTCGAGGAGCAGCAAAAGCGCGTTGCAAAGGCCCGCGAGGAAGCCGAGGCCGCAGGCAAGCTTCCGCGCGTGCAGCCGCAGTCGCAGCCACAGGCGCAGGCCGAACCGCAAAAGAAGCGCGAGCCGCCAAAACCGAAAGCCACGCTGAAGCCGAAATCCGAGGCGCCGCGCGTGACGCCGGCCGCCGTTCCGGTTGCGGCGCCGGCCGCCGTTCCGGTTGCGGCGCCGATTCCCGTGCCGGTGAAGGCGCTGGAACCGCCGGCGGCGGCAACCGCGCCGCCCCCTGTGGACCTGCTCGCCCTCGCCGAGCAGGCGCGTCAGCGCGGAGACGACGCCGGGCGCCTGGCGCTGCTGCGCAAGGCCGCCGACCAGGGCAACGAGAAAGCGCAATTCACGCTGGGCGAGATGTATGCCGCCGGGCGCGGCGTGCCGCAGAACAACTTCCAGGCCTACGTCTGGTTCAGCCGCGCGGCGCGCGCCGGGAACGCCGAGGCCAAGCCCCGGGTCGAGCAGGTCAAAGCCGCGCTGCAGCCCGCGGAGGTCCAGCAGGCCGACAAGCTGCTGCGTTGAGCCGGCGCGGGTTAAGATTCTTCGCGGGGAATATGCGGATGAAGCTGCAGGCAAACGGGTGCGCTCGGGGCCGCACGGCAACGCTCGTTCTGCTCGCCTCGCTCGCCGCGGGCTGCATGACCCCGGACAAGGTCGTCCCCGCCATCAACGAAGTCAACCAGACCTTCCGCAAACAGTACGAGAGCATCCTGGCGCATAAGGGCACGCGCGTGTTCGCCTTGCCCCGCGAGCGGACGTTTGCCGGCGTGCGCGCGGCGCTGAGTCAGCTCGGCATGCGCATGGACGGCCAGGACGCGGACCTCGGCTACCTCAATTTCTCGGCGCCCGCGCCGGTGCCGCTCAACACGCAGGAATGGGGCGAAGTCGCGCGTGCCGACCTGCCGCTGATGCGCGAGATCGCCGCGCGCCACGTCGGCCTGATCCCCAGCTGGTTCCTGAGCTTCGAGCCGGAAGGCTTGGAAATCGTGATCAACGCAACGGTGCTGTCGGCCTCGAACGGCAGCGAAGTCTCGCTCACCGCGCGCATGCGCCAGGTCACCCCTCCCCCCTCCGGCATACCGCGGCGCGAATACGCCCCACCCACCGGGGTGCACAAAGCGCTCGACAAGATTTGGGCGCAGGTCGAGCGCGAGCTGGGGGTCAGGGGCCGCTCGCCTTGAGGCCCGCGTACACCGCCTGGGTTTCCGGCGAAGGCGCGGCTTTCAGCCGCGCCTGCAGCATGGTGCGCAGCCGCTCGTAGGTCGCGCGCGCTTCGACCTGCTCGCCGGCGCGCTGGTAGCTGAGCATCAGGTTGCGGTAAGGCGCCTCGAACAGGGGATCGGACTCGATGCAGCGCAGGTAGCAATCGGCGGCGGCTTCCGGCTGCCCCGCGTCCTCCCAGCGCCGCGCGACACGCGCCAGGCAGCGCAGCAGGCGCAGCCGGACCTGCTCGCGGCAGGCGATGTAGCCCGGCTGCTCCGACTCGTCGGGCAGGAACGGCCCGCGGTACAGCGCCAGTGCCTCGTCGGCGAGCGCGCGCAGTTCCACGTTTGGCGCGCGCAGCGCCTCGTCGATGGCGGCGCAGGCCTGCTCCAGCGCCCAGGCGTCCACCCACACCAGCGCCGCATTGAGGCTCAGCCGCGAATCGCGCAGCAGCACCACATCGTCCTCGCCGAGCAGACGGCGCAGCCGGTGCAGCGTCGCGGTGAAGGACTTGTGCGCATAGTCCGCGTCGACGTGCGGCCACAGCGCGTCGGCGATCTGGTCGGCGCGCACGTCCTGGCCGCCGTTCGCGAGCAGAACCTTGAGCAGCTCCATCGGGCGGCCCGGGCCCTTGCCCGAGAATTCGACCGGCGCCTCGCCGCGCAGCAGCTCGAAGCGGCCCAGGGCGCGCACGCGGAACGGCCAGGGCCAGGCCGGCAGGCGCAGAGGCGCGACGCGCGGCACGAGGCGCCGCGCGCGCACCAGCGTGCGCGCATATTCCGCCTCCACGCCCTGGCGCAGGGCCAGCGCGCACAACTCCGCCGTCGCCTGCGGCTGCCACCACGGCGCGTGCTGATAGCCGTGCTCGCGGCCGAGCGCGAACGCGCCGCGCAGGGCCTCCAGCGCCGCCGGCTCGTCCGCCGCTTCGAGACTGGCGCTCGCCGCCGCCAGCCGCGCGCTGAATCGCAGCAGATCGCTGTCACAGCGCGCGGCCAGGCCCTCCGCCGCGCGCAGTTGCGCCTCGCGCGCGCGCCGGTCGCCCTCGTCGCCGAGCGCCTGCGCCAGCGCGAGCCGCGCCAGGCACTCCAACCAGGGCAGTCCGGTCTCGACCGCCAGCGCGAGCGCGGTCTTCGCCTCGCGCCGCGCGCCCGCGCCATCCGACTCGAGCAGCGCCAGCCAGCCGCGCAAGTAGTGCAACAGCGCGCGGTCGCCGCGGCGCAGCAGCGCGCCGCGCGACTCGAGCCTCTGCAGTTCGCCGCGCGCCGCGTCGCACTCGCCCGCGCCGAGCGCCGCCGCCGCGGCCACCACGTGCAGCCACTGGTCCCAGCCATGCAGGCCCTCGGCCTCCGCCGCGGCCAGCCCGGCGCGGGCCGCCTCGAGCGCCGCGCCGTGCGATCCCGCCAGCAGCTCGTGCAGGCCCCCGGCCAGGGCCATGGCGATCCTGGTGCGCGGCGCGTGCTCGCGCGAACGCAGGCTCTCCAGCGCGGCCCGCGCCGCCGCCAGGTCGCCCCGCAGCAGCGACGCTGTAGCGCGCTCCAGGCAGGGCCCGCCCCCGGAGCGCTCGGCGCGCTCCAGCCAGGCGCCGAGGGCGGCGTTGCCCGGGTCGCGCAGCAGCAGGGCGCGCACCTGCGCCGCCGCAGCCGCCACGTCGGCCTCGCCGGACAATTCGGTCAGCACCGAGCTCCAGCGATCCAGCGGCGCCAGATCGTCGAACTCGAACAGCAGCGCGTCGATGGCGCCGCAGGCGCTGCGCAGCACGCCGCGCGTGTCGCGCGCGGCGCCGAATCCCTCGCTGGCCTGCTCGAAGGCGCGCTGCGCGGCGCGCGGGCTGGCGTGCGCGCGGCACACGCCCGCCGCGTGCAGCAGCCGCGGGTCGCGCTCGAGGAATTCCGGCGGCAGGAGATCCAGCCATGCCTCCACCGTGGCGCTGCGCCCCTGCGAGAGCATCGCGCCCGCCTCCTCGGCGGCAATGCGCGCCACCTCCGCCCAGCTGCGGCTCTCGGCGAGGAGGGCCACCGCGTCTTCCGCCTGCCCGGCGCCGCGCAGCAGCGCGGCCGCGCGTTGCAGCCAGGGGTGTGCGAGGGCCTCGGGCAGCTCCTGCGCCGCGCGGCCGCGCAAGAAATCGCGCAACAGCGGGTGCAGCTGGAACATGCGGCCCGCCTCGGACTGCACTTCGTTCACGAAATAGCCGTTGAGCGCCAGGTTGAGCAGCAGCCGCCCCGCCTTTTCCTCGCCGGTGAGCGCCTGCGCCACCTCGGCGTTCATGCGCGGCAGGCAGGCGATGCGCAGCAGGAACTCGCGCGTGCGCGCTTCGAACCTCTCGAAGATCTCGCCGGCCAGGTAGTCGAAGATCACCTTGGGGGCCGCGTCGCCGGGCAGCTCGGCGATGCGCCCGGAGAGCTTGGCGTGCTCGAGCATCAGCACCAGGCCGGCTGCCCAGCCCTGCGTGCGCTCGGCGAACTTTGCCACCGCGTCGCCGGCCAGCTCGTGTCCGCGCAGGCGCGCGATCTCGGCCAGCTCCGCGGGCTCCAGGCGCAGCTGCTCCCAGCCCACGCACACCATCTCGCCCGTGACTCGCGCGCGCGCGAGCGACGCGGGCGGCTCGTTGCGGCTGGTGACGATGACGCAGCAGTTCTTCGGCACCTGGCCGAGGCCCGCTTCGAGCGCCGCATGCAGCGCGCTTTCCGCCGGCACCTCGTGCAGGTTGTCCAGCACCAGTGCGAAGGGCGCCTTGGCGCGCGCAAACAGGCGGCGGAAGAAATTGCGCGCGAGCGAGGCCAGGTCCACGTCCTGCAAGGCGGCGGCCCCGGGCAGCTCGAGCGGCGCGGCGTCGTCCAGCTTGCGCGCCGCATGGCCGAGGTAATGGAAGAAGGTCGCCACGTCGGCGTCGTCGGCGTCCACCTGGTACCACAGGCAGCGGTAGCGGCGTGCATCGATGTAGCTCGCCGCCAGCGTGGTCTTGCCGGCCCCGGGCGGCCCGGAAATCCACGCCGTCGTGCGCCCCGGGGTGCCGTCCAGGCGCGCGAACAGCCGCTCGCGCGGCGCGGCGGATCCGATCGCCGGGCGCGTGGTCTTTGCGAATGCGACGCTTTGCGGCTGCAGGTCGCCCAAGGCTGCGGCACCCCCTGAAACCATCTTCTCATGCCGGGCAACCATGGCGGCATCGTGCCGCCATCGCGGCCGATGCACCACCTACAGATGAATTACAGCTTGTGCGTCTAGTCCCCGGCGGCGGCGCCCTCCCGCCGGGGGTCCGCCCCGCCGCGCCAGCCTGCGGCAACCCTTTCGATGCCGTGCAGGCCGCTGGTGAGCGGCGTGTAGTTGAGGACATGACCGCGCTCGGCGAGTGCGTCGCCCGGTTCCTCGTAGGCGGTTCCCCGCTCGAGGAAGGTCGGGCCGTTGGTGCTGCCGAAGTTGGGCAGCGAGATCGCCGACTGGATGTCCATGCCCCAGTCCAGCGTCGCCACAAGTACCTTCGCCACGTAGTTGAGGATGGGGAGCCCGCCCGCGGATCCGACGGCGATCTTCAACCTGCCGCCGGCGTCGAAGACGAACGTCGGTGACATGGTGCTGCGTGGCCGCTTGCCGGCTTCGAGGCGATTGACCGCCGGCCGCCCGGCGAAGGTGGGCAAGAAACCGAAATCGGTGAGCTGGTTGTTGAGCAGGAAACCGCGCACCAGGATGCGGCTGCCGAAGGCATGCTCGATGGTGGTGGTCATCGCCACGGCGTTGCCTTCGGCGTCCACGACGGAAAGGTGGCTGGTTCCCGCCGACTCGCCGTCGAGGTCGCCGGGCGGCGCGTAGAGCATCGAGCGCTGCTGGATCAGCTTCGCGCGCGCATCGAGATACTCCGGGTCGAGGAGCTTTGCGACGGGCTGCGCGACGAACGCAGGGTCGGCGACGTAGCGCAGCCGGTCGGCATAGGCGAGGCGCGCCGCTTCGGAGAACAGGTGGAGCGCATCCGCCGACGCCGGCTTCGCCGCGGCGAATCCCTTGCGCTCGAGGATCCCCAGGATCTGCAGCACGCCGATGCCGCCCGAGCTCGGCGGTCCCATGCCGCACAGGCGGTAGCTGCGATATCCGCCGCACACCGGCTCGCGCTCGATGACGCGATAGCGCGCCAGGTCGTCGAGCGTCAGGTCCGACTGCGCCGCGCGCACGATGTCCCGCGCGATCTCACCGCGATAAAAGGCGTCCGCTCCGTCGCGCACCAGGGCGCTCAAAGTCGCCGCGTACGCGCGGTTGACGATGCGATCGCCCGAATAGAACAGCGCGCGCGCCGCGGGGTCCCTGCGCAGGATGCGTTCGCGCTCGAGAAGGCGCGAAAGCCGCCGGGTCTTGAGAAAACCTGCTTCGGCGAGCCGGACGGCCGGCTCGAACAGCCGGACCCAAGGCAGCCTGCCATGCTCGCGGTGCAGCCGCTCGAGCAGCCGCGGCACGCCCGGCACGCCGACCGCGCGCCCGCTCGTGACCGCGCGCATGAATTCCTCGGGATTGCCGTGCCGGTCGAGAAAGCGATCGGGCTTTGCCGCGGCCGGCGCGGTCTCGCGACCGTCGTAGCTGCGCACGCGCTTGTCCATCTGCGACCAGTGCAGGACGAACGCGCCGCCGCCGAGTCCCGAGGATTGCGGCTCGGTGAGGCCCAGCACCAGTTGCACCGCGATCGCGGCATCTGCGGCACTGCCGCCCGCGCGCAGGATCTCGACCCCGGCCTCGACCGCCTGCGGATCGGCCGCCGCGACCATGAAGCGCTGCGCGAGCGCCGCGCGCTTCTCGACGCGGCCGGTGTCGAGCTCCGGCCCGCCAAGTTGCGCCGAGGCGGCGCCGCAAAAAACGAAAAGGGCAGCCGCGGCTGCCCTTTTCGTGGTTTGCGCGATCGCGCTCACACCATCAGCGGCACCACCAGCAGCGCCACGATGTTGATGATCTTGATCAGCGGGTTCACCGCGGGACCAGCGGTGTCCTTGTACGGATCGCCCACCGTGTCACCGGTGACCGCCGCCTTGTGCGCCTCGGATCCCTTGCCGCCGTGGTGGCCGTCCTCGATGTACTTCTTGGCGTTGTCCCAGGCGCCGCCGCCCGTGCACATGGAGATGGCGACGAACAGGCCCGTGACGATGGTGCCCATCAGCACGCCGCCCAGCGCCTGCGGCCCGAGCAGCAGGCCGACCAGGATCGGCACCAGCACCGGCAAGAGCGACGGGATCATCATTTCCCTGATCGCCGCGCGCGTCAGCATGTCCACAGCCACGCCGTACTGGGGTTTGGCGGTGCCGGCCATGATGCCCGGGATCTCCTTGAACTGGCGGCGCACTTCCACCACTACCGCGCCGGCGGCGCGCCCCACGGCTTCCATCGCCATGGCGCCGAACAGGTAAGGCACCAGGCCGCCGATGATCAGGCCGACGATCACCATGTGGTTGGACAGGTCGAAGGACACCGATTTGCCGGAGGCCTCGAGCGCATGCGTATAGTCGGCGAACAGCACCAGCGCGGCGAGTCCCGCCGAGCCGATGGCGTAGCCCTTGGTCACCGCCTTGGTGGTGTTGCCCACCGCGTCCAGCGGATCGGTGATCTCGCGCACCGAGTCGGGCAGATCGGCCATCTGCGCGATGCCGCCCGCGTTGTCGGTGATCGGGCCGTAGGCATCGAGCGCCACGATGATCCCCGCCATCGACAGCATCGAGGTCGCGGCGATCGCGATCCCGTACAGGCCGGCGAGAGTGTAGGACAGGTAGATGGCGACGCACACCGCGAGCACCGGCCAGGCGGTGGACTTCATGGAAACGCCCAAGCCCGCAATGATGTTGGTGCCGTGACCGGTGGTCGAGGCTTGCGCGACATGCTGCACCGGCTTGTACTGCGTGCCGGTGTAGTACTCGGTGATCCAGACGAGGAACCCGGTCAGCGCCATGCCGACCACCGCGGTGCCGTACAGGTGCCAAACGGTGATCATCTTCCTGGCGCCGTTGATCTCGAACGGGACCTCGCGCAGCACCTTCCCCATGACCACTTCGGTGATCGGCCAGAACGCGATGAGCGCGATGCCGCCGGCGACCGCGAGTCCCTTGTACAGCGCGGGCATGACGTTTCTCTCGCCCGGTTTCGCCTTGACGAACCAGGTGCCGACGATCGAGGCGATGATGGCGAAGCCACCGATCACCAGCGGGTACAGCACCGGGTAAACCGCCAGCGCCGGGTAGGATTTCATCATCAGCGCGCCGAGCAGCATGGTGGCGACGATAGTCACGGCGTAGGTCTCGAACAGGTCGGCGGCCATGCCTGCGCAGTCACCGACGTTGTCGCCCACGTTGTCCGCGATCACCGCGGGGTTGCGGGGATCGTCTTCGGGAATACCTGCTTCCACCTTGCCGACGAGGTCGGCGCCGACGTCCGCCCCCTTGGTGAAGATGCCGCCGCCAAGCCGCGCGAAGATCGAAATCAGCGAGCCGCCGAAGCCGAAGCCCACCAGCGGCTGCACGATCTTCACCAGATCGGCCTTGGTCAGGTCGTTGGCGTAGAGCAGCGCGAAGAAACCCGCCACGCCGGCGAGGCCGAGGCCCACCACCAGCAGGCCGGTGATGGCGCCGCCCTTGAAGGCTACTTGCAGCGCGTCGTTCAAGCCGATGCGCGCCGCTTCCGCGGTGCGCACGTTGGCGCGCACGGAGATGTTCATGCCGATGATGCCGCAGGCGCCGGAGAGCACCGCGCCGAGCAGGAAGCCCCAGGCGGTGGTCCAGCCGAGCTGCGGAATGAAGCCGATCAGCAGGAACAGAAGCACGCCGACCATGGCGATGGTCTTGTACTGGCGCCACAGGTAGGCGGTGGCGCCCTCGCGTATCGCGGCCGAGATCTCGCGCATGCGCTCGTTGCCGTCGGGCAGCTGCAGGATGCGCATGCTTTGCCAGATGCCGTAGACGATCGCCAGGACCGCGCAAGCGAGCGCGAAAGTGAGTCCGCCAACCATGTTTATTCTCCCCGGAAAGGGCGCGAGTTTATCAGGCTAGCCGAGGGCGGCGAAAGCCCTGGCGCGGATTTCTTCGACGCTGCCCAGGCCGGAGATGCGGTGATGGCGCGGCGCGCGCGCATCGCCCGAGGCTGCCCAGCGCGTGTAGTAGTCCACCAGCGGCCGCGTCTGCCGCCGGTATACCTCGAGGCGCCTGCGCACGGTCTCCTCCCGGTCGTCGTCGCGCTGGACGAGCGGCTCGCCGGTGGCGTCGTCCTTGCCGGCTGAGCGCGGTGGATTGAATTTCACGTGGTAGCTGCGCCCCGAGGCAGGGTGCACGCGCCGCCCGCTCATGCGCAGCACGATCTCGCTTTCGGCCACGTCGATCTCGAGCACATGGTCGAGCGCCACGCCGGCCGCCTTCATCGCGTCGGCCTGCGCAATCGTGCGCGGGAAGCCGTCGAACAGGTACCCCCTCGCGCAGTCAGGCACCGTCAGGCGCTCCCTGACCAGACGAACAATGATGTCGTCGGACACCAGTTGCCCCGCATCCATCACCATCTTCGCCGCCAGGCCAAGCGTCGTGCCCGCCTTGACCGCGGCGCGCAGCATGTCTCCGGTGGAAATCTGCGGGATGCCGTGCTTGTCCGTGATGAATGCCGCCTGCGTGCCCTTGCCCGCGCCAGGTGGTCCGAGAAGGATCAGCCTCATCGCAGCAGTTTCAGCACGGCTTGCAGGTCGGCCGGGGTGTCCACGCCCGGCGGGATCGCAGCCTCCTCGATCACGGCGGCGATGCGAAAGCCGTGCCACAGGACGCGCAGCTGCTCGAGTTGCTCGAGCACTTCGAGGGGCGACGGGGCGAGCGAGGCGTAGCGCTTGAGGAAGCCGACGCGGTAGGCGTAGATGCCGACGTGGCGCAGTGCCTTCGCCTCGCCCTGCCGGGAATGGGGAATGCCGGCGCGGCTGAAGTAGAGCGCCTCGCCCCTCTGATTCAACACCGCCTTGACCACGTTGGGATTGGCGATCTCCTCCGCGTCGCGGATCGGGTGGCAGGCGGTGGATACGCTCGCCTGCGGATTCGCCTGCAGCGCCGAGGCCACGCTGGCGATCAGCTGCGGCGCGATCAGCGGCTCGTCGCCCTGCACGTTGACCACGATCGCCTCGTCGGCCAGGCCCATCTGCACGGCGGCCTCGGCGATGCGCTCGGTGCCGGAGGCATGTTCGGCGCGCGTCATGCGCGCCTCGAAACCGTGCTTGCGCACCGTGTCCGCGATGCGCGCGTCGTCGGTCGCCACGCACACCGGCTCGGCGCCGCTCGCGAGCGCGCGCTCGCACACGCGGACCACCATCGGCTTGCCGCCGAGATCGGCGAGCGGCTTGCCGGGAAAGCGGGTGGAGGCGTAGCGCGCCGGGATGATTGCCGCGAACCGCGCCATAGGAGGCCAAGCGCCAAGGCGCTCAGCCGGCCACCTCTTCCGCCGGGTCGAGCTTGCGCGCGTCGTCCTCGAGCATCACGGGGATGCCGTCCTTGATCGGAAAGGCGAGCCGGTCGGCTTTGCAAACCAGTTCGCCCGCCTCCTTGCGATAGGCGAGCGGCCCCTTGCACAGCGGGCACACCAGGATTTCAAGCAGCCTTGGATCGATTGCGCAGCTCACCCAGCCTCCCGAGCAGCCAGTGGTCGAACGCGGGTTCCGGAACCGCGCGCACCGGCAGGATCCAGTGCCGCGGCTTGGCATAGCGCTTGCATTTTACCGCGTCCTTCTCGGTCATCAGCACCGGCGCCTCGTCGCCGAACTCGAGGTCTGCCGCGCGGAACGGGTGGTGGTCGGGAAACGGGTGCGGCACCACCTGGAGGCGCGCCTTCACCAGCTGCAGAAAAAAGCGGTTCGGGTCGCCGATGCCGGCCACCGCGTGCACGCGCTGCCCGGCAAATGCGCCCAGCGGCCGGCGTTCGCGCGCGTCGGTGGCGCGGTGCA